>Ga0209415_10012506_pt1 | contig 14133 bp, 10 predicted proteins | sample PeaSoiSIISIP2007_FD_187696 | JGI IMG/M metagenome (GOLD analysis project Ga0209415, IMG submission 187696) | Peat soil microbial communities from Weissenstadt, Germany - SII-SIP-2007 (SPAdes) (version 2) | ecosystem: Environmental > Terrestrial > Soil > Wetlands > Peat | place: Germany... | reverse complement strand
ACTAGGGCGCACTCTGCAGATCGTCCAGGCACCGATGAGGAAGGAGGACGCCCCCAACGCCCAGTGTCGTCGACATGCCGCGACGCAGAAGCCGGCGCGGCGGCTTGCGATCGACACGATCGATGCCGCTCGGCTTTGCAACTTCAAGACGAGGCTACTCAAGGACCGCATCACATTTGCGACCCGCGAACCGCGCACCCCTTTCCTCCTGCCTCGTACGTATTGATCCGGACTCGCAAGTCGCCCGCGGCACCGATGCCTTGACGCCGCAGATGCGTCTCACCCCTTGGCACCACGCGCGCAAAGATGATAAGCGTTGCCGACAGCGGGGCGATGAGCGGCGGCAAGTGGCTGCCGTGGTGCAATAAAAACAAAAAGAGTCTGCATTGGGGGAGGTTGTTTCGATGGAATGGAATTCGGCCGGAATCGACTCTGCCGCCGCGCTCGCGGCCGCGAGCGGTTCCGCGAACGCGCTGCGTATCGGCCGATCGAACTGCCGACCTTTGTGCCAGCCCTGCATTGGACTCTTCCGCGCACTCTTGGCACCAACCGCGCAATGATGATAACAGCCCACACAACAAGGTTGCCTGACGAAGAGGCGCGATCAATGACGTGGAAACTTGGCCGGCAGTTCCGGCGTGTCGCTCGTCGCGGGGAACGGGCGCATGCCGGCGCGCTGGCGGCCCGCGCCTCGGTGAGCAATCATCGCCGGGCGCCGGTTTGCTACAGCGCGGAGTGCACTTTGGGAAGTCACCTTGAAAGCGGCATGGGAAGCCATCCCGTTAACGTACCGAAATCGAGTTGAAGGGGGGTTACATGCATTGGATCCCGCAGTCTTGGTCGCATTTGCACATCCTGGTAAGTGTCTTCCCGTCAGTCGGTCTTGTATTTACGCTCGGCTTCTATGTTACAGCAGTGATCACCAACAATGACGGGATGAGGCGCATCTGCCTATTCCTGTTCGCCATCTTAGGCTTGTTGGCGATCCCGACATATGTCAGCGGCGACCGGTCGATCGTTCAGGTGTCGCAGCATCCCGGCTTCTCGGAGGCCGCGCTGAATTCCCATTACGGTTGGGGCTTGGCGGCGGTCGCCGCGATCGTGCTGACCGGCCTCGTTGCGATATACGAGTTGTTCCAGTCGCAACGCGCCGGCTGGGCAAAGGGCCAAGCCCTCAATGTGGTCCTTGTGGTTTCGATCATCACGCTCGTCATCATGGTCCTCACCGATGACTATGGCTTCGAGATCAACCACCACGAACTGACGAACCCGCCCCGCTTAGTTCCCGGCACGTCGGCGCCGCAGATGTGGTCGCACGTCCACATGGTCTTGAATCACTTCCCGACGGTCGGGTTTGTAATCGCGCTCGCGGTCTTTGTAGCCGCGCTCGCCATGAACAACGACGTCATGAAGCGAAGCAGCCTGACCCTCTTCGTCATATGCGGCGCCTTGGTCATTCCGACCTACGTCACCGGCACCGGTTCGATGTGGGCATTGACGCAGCCGCCGATGGAGGGAATTTCCAAGGCCGTTATCAATGCCCACCGCGACATCGCGCTGCTGGCGCTGTTCGGCCTTGCGTTCACCGGCGGTACCGCCTGGGTTGAGCTATGGCGGTCACGCAATCTCGGGCGCTTTTCCGGCACATCGCAGCTTTTGATCCTGATTTTCGCGGTCATCACGCTCGGCATCCTGGCCGAAACCGGGCACCGCGGGGGACAGATCAATCACCCGGAGATCCATGTGGCGGGCGACGTGCTGCCGACCGATCCGAACGCCTTCTGGACGCCCTGGATCGAACTCAAGATAAATAACGTCATATGGTTTGTGCCCTGGCAGACGGTGCATTTCTTCGGTTATTGTTTGATATTCGGCACCGCGCTGGTGATCGTTCTTCGCGTCGTCGGATTCTGGAAATCGATGCCGTTTTCCGCCGTGCACCAGATACTGCCACTGGGATTTCTCGGCGTCATGATGAATGTTTTCACCGGTATGCTCATGATGCTGGCGGATTCCTACCGCTACATCGTCCAAAATACGACGTTCGCCCCGAAGATGGCGCTCATTCCGATCGGCGTAATGGCGATCCTGTATTTCTCCCTGTCCGACCGGATCTGGCAGGTCAAGGCGGGAGAGGACGCGCCGGCAAGCGCCAAGGCGGTTGCCTATCTGGTGTTGCTGGCGTGGACGGGCGTGATCATGGGCGGCCGATTGCTGCCCTATCTGTGATCGGGAGAAGCCACCATGGAAGTATTCTATCTCGTCGTGTTCGTTTGCGGGCTTGTCCTGGCGATCGACTTCTTCGCGATGTGGGCCCTCAACAATGCGGTCACGACGTCCGGTCCCTTCGTCGTGTCGTCGCCCGGGCGGTTGGTGATCATCCTGACCCTGGCGGTGGTCGTCGCGGGCGGGCTGCTTGCGGCCGTTCAAGTACCTGACCAACTCTACTCGGGGGTAGGTTACATCCTGTATCCGTTCATCTGGACCATCCAGAAGATCGCCAATGCGGTCGGGATCGACCGCGCGCTGCTCGAAGCGCTGGGCGATACCGAGTTCGCGGGGTGGGTCCGGGAATCGCTCTACGGCTGGGCGACCGCCCTGACGTTTCACGCATTCGGCAACGCGATCGTGATCGGGCTGACGTTCATCATCGGTTTGCGGCTGATCGGAATGTTCCGGGCGATTTCCTATGCCGCCGTGCTGCGGCTGTTTCCAATCATATGGTTCGGCGTGCTGGTCCAGGTCCTGAGCGGCTTTTCGCTGTGGATGACGAAGCCGGCGCGATATACGGGCGACAGCATGTTCGACACGAAGTTCACGCTGGTCGTCATCGGCATCATCGTGACGATCTTCTTCGAAAGGGTATTCAGGCAGGAAGCGGCCAACTGGGAGGCGGCCGGAGCCGTCAGCTCGCGTGGTCTCCGATGGGCGGGCCTTGCAGCGGTGGCGTGGGCCGGTGTTCTGGTCGGCGGACGCCTGACCGCATATCTTGGAACGCTCTATATGCAGTGATTGGGCAGACAGCGCGCGGGGCCTTGTCAGTCCCGCACGCAGCCCGCATAGGCCCGGTCGAACGCACCATGCATAACGCCAGCGTCGAAGCCATCGCAAAGCTGGTCGAGCCCGGCCGCATCCATCGGCGGGTCTATGCGGATCCGGATGTGTTCGAGCTGGAGATGGAACGCATCTTCGGCCGCGCCTGGCTGTTCGTCGGCCACACCAGCCAGATCCCCCATCCGGGCGATTATTTCACCACCGAGCTCGGACGGCAGCCGGTGGTGATGACGCGGCACCGCGACGGCACCGTGCATGTGCTGCTCAACCGCTGCACCCACCGCGGCGCCAAGGTGGTGAACGAACGTTGCGGCCATGCGGCGCGCCTGACCTGCCTCTATCACGGCTGGAGCTTCGACACCGACGGCGCGCTGGTCGGCGTGCCGATTCCGGAAGGCTGCGCGGCTGATTTCCGCAAGGAGCAGTTCGGCCTCGCCCGCGTGCCGCGCGTTCGCGAATACCGCGGCTTCGTGTTCGCGAGCCTCGCCGCCACCGGGGCGAGCTTCGAGGACCACATCGGCCCCATCAAGTCGAACATCGACGACCTCGTCGATCGCGCCCCGGACGGTGCGCTCGCCTTCGACCTCGGCATGCATCGCTACGCCTTCAACGGCAACTGGAAGCTCCAAGTCGAGAACGTGCTCGATTCGTACCACGTGCCGTTCAGCCACGCCTCCACGGTCAACAAGCAGGGCGTGCAGTTCGCGCGCCGCGAGGGCGACAAGGCCGGCGCCAAGGTGGTGGAGGCTGACCAGAGCAAGAGCGACCAGGACAAGACCAGCCAGTCGTGGAAAGGCCGCCGCAGCTACATCGTCGGCAACGGCCACGGCTGGACCAGCAACACCGCGCTCGACGAAGGCAAGCGGTCGAGCCCGACCTTCGATGAATACAAGCGCGTGCTCACCGCGAAGGTCGGTGCCGATCGGGCGCAGCACATTCTGACCCCGCGCCTGCACAACACGCTCATCTATCCGAACGTGTCGATCATGGGGCTGAACATCCACGTCCGGGTCATCAAGCCGGTGGCGGTCGACCGCACCGAGATCACCGTCTACCCGGTGCGGCTCCTCGGCGCCCCCGACGCCATGAATTTCGCCAACATCCGCCTGCTCAACGTCACCCACGCGGCCGCGTCCTTCGTGCAGACCGACGACATCGAGGCCTTCGTGCGCATCCAGAAAGGCCTGCAGAGCCGTGCCACCGACTGGGTCGACATCTCGCGCGGCCTCGGCGACGAGGAGCCCGACCGCGAGCTCAACGCCACCCGTGGCTCCGCCATGCACGAGATGGCGGTGCGGGCGCAATACAAGGCCTGGCTCGGCTACATGCGCGAGGCGGCGTGATGGACGGCGCGGCCGCGACTGAAGCAGTAGCGCGCGCCCCGACAGCGCGGACATCGGCGATCGAGCGTTCGGTGTTCGAGGCCTTCCTGTTCGCAGAGGCGCGCCTCCTCGACGAACGCCGCTTCCGCGACTGGATGGCGCTGTTCGCCGACGACGGCACCTACTGGGTGCCGGCGGTGGCAGACCAGGCAAGCCCGTTCAACCAGGTGTCGCTATTCTACGACGACCGCGAACTGATGAAGACGCGCGTCGACCGGCTGGAGCATCCGCGCATCCACATCCAGACGCCGCCGTCGCGCACCGCCCACCTCGTCGGCAACGTGATGCTCGACGATGCCGACGACGCCGCGGGCGAATATGCGGTGAGCTCGACCGTCATCATGGTGGAATATCGCGAGGACAATCAGCGCGTCTTCGCCGGCCGGCAAATCCACAAGCTGCGCCGCACCGCCGACGGCTTTCGCATCGTGCAGAAGCGGGTCAACCTGGTGAACTGCGATTCCGCGTTCGACGCGATGGCGGTGCCGATCTGAGGTTCACCTCGCGCTCGCTGCGGTCGCCTTCGCGATCGGCGCCCACTTGGCGTTTTCCGCCTCGAAATACCGCGTCAGCTCGGCCGGGCTCATCGCTTTCAGCTCGATCTCATCGAGCGCCATGCGCTGGCGCACGTCCGGCCGCTGCAGCGCCTCTTGAACGGCCTGATGCAGCGATGCGACGACATCGCGCGGAAGATTGGCCGGGCCCGACAGCGCAAACCACGTCGAGGAGGTCAGGTCCTCATATCCGAGCTCCCGAAACGTCGGGATAGCGGGGAAATTCGCCAGCCGATGCTCGGACGAAACCGCCAACGCCCTGATCTTGCCGGCGCGGACCTGCTCCGCCCCCGATGCAAACGTGATCGTCGCGATGCGAACATGGCCGGCAACGAGATCGAGCATTGCCGGACCGCCGCCCTTGTAGGGAATATGATTCATGCGCAGGCCCTCCTTGCGGGCGAGCGCTTCGCCGAACAGAAAGCCGTGGGTCGCGGCACCCGACGACGTATAGTCCAGCGCCTCCGGGCTGCGGCGCGCCATCGCGAGATACGCCGCGAAGTTGGTCACGCCCAGCGCCGGATGCACCAGGAGACCGACCGGCGGCCCGCCGAGATACGCGATGTGGGTGAAATCGCGCACGCCGTCATAGGGCGGCGTCGGGATCGAGGCCGGCGCAATGATATGGGACGCGATGCCCGACACCACCAGGGTGTAGCCGTCCGGCTCGGCCGCCATCACGGCGGCGGAGCCGATCAGCCCGCTCGCGCCGGCCCGATTTTCCACATAGAACGGCTGATGCAGCATCTCGGACAGATGATCGGCCACGATCCGGCCGAGCGCATCGGCGGTTCCGCCGGGCGCAAAAGGCGCGATGATCTTCACCGGGCGCTTCGGCCAGTCGACGGCATGCGCCGCATCCGGCACGGCCCCGCCCGCCGCAATCAACAGCGCCGCGATCGCGATCCACCGGCGGCCTGTCGCACATGATGCCATCGGCATTGTCATCGGGGCTCCGGACCCATCACACGCGCTTCAATCGCTGAATCTGCATCCGCGCCAGGAACGGCACCAGCGGATGGACCCCCATGGCGACCATCTTTTCGAGATCGAGAGCGAGCAGCGCGTCGTTCTGCTCGGCCGTCAGCTTGAAACCGCCCGCATAGGCCTTGGGATCGGCGATGAACCGATCCCGCGCGCCCTGCTCGTGGGCGAGGCCGTGCAGCGCGCTGGTCAGCTCCACGAGCTCGGGGCGGATGGCGGGATAGTGCGCATCGCGGCCGGCGAGCGCGGCATCGGTCCAGCCCAGCGAGGCGTAGTTGTGATGCCAGCTCGGGTCCATCGACACGATGTCGGGCTTGCGCTCGCCGAGCGCGCCTGCGGCGCAAGCCCAGCAGCGCAGCTCGATATTGCCGGTATCGTCGAGCTCGGTCTCGTCGAACCCGATCAGCGATTTCAGCTTTCCGGCCGCGAGCTTTTCCAGGAGCCTGTTGTCCCAGTCGATCTCCGGATTGCCGTAGCGGTTGGTGCCGGGGAAATGCGACATGCCGCCGCTCGCGAGAATCACGGTCTTGAGGCCGAGCGCGCTGACGCTGCGCGCGATCGCCTGGCCGAACGCGTAGCAGCGCTCCGGCGTCGGCTGCGGCGGCAGGTAGGCGTTGACGAAAATCGGCAGCACCGGGTCGGTGAGCGCCAGATGGGTGAGCGGAATGCCGATGGCATAGTCGATCCTGGCGGTCGAGGTGAAGGCGGGATCGAAGTTCTGCCGGTAGAGCTCGCGCACCAGCTCGAAGCCGATCTCGCTCGGCACCTTCCAGTGGAATTTGCGGCCGGCGAATTCGCCGCTCGCCTCGCCGCCGACGTGGATGGTGAAGGGCGGCGCCACGTTGTGGAAGAACTGCTCGGCGTGGTCGTTGGAAAAGATGATCCACAAGTCGGGCTTCATCGCCTTGAGCTTGTCGCCGATCTCGCGCGCCACGGCGCGCACCTTCTCGACATTCGCCTTGTCCTCGGTGTCCGGCATGGTGAAGAACTGGGGCGCATGGGGCAACATGGCGCCGCCAACGACGGTGGAACGCATCGCTTTGTGACCTTGTCGATTTCCTGTGCGGGCATCCTCCCGCATTCGAAATTGAGGCGCAATGGCCTCGCCCCGCTACACCTTCGACAACTCGAACATCGACGGGGCGAACAGCTCCTCCGGCGTCGGCTTGCGGTCGATCAGGCCCTGCTCGAAGGCGTAGCCGGTCAGGGCGTCGATCTCGCCCTTGTTCTCGTGGACGCCGTAGCGCCAGAAGTCATCGCCCATGATCGCCATGGTGTCGAGCGTCTCCGCCTCCAGGAACGGCAGCGTCACCATGAGGGCGTTGACGTCGCGAAGGTCGGTCATGGCGAGCGCCTTGGCCTCGCAGAACGCCTTGTAGAGGCTGGTCGCGAGCCACGGATATTGGGCGAGCAGCGTCTTGCGGATGCCGATGAGGTGCATGATGGGAAACAGGCCGGTCTTCTTGAAATACGCCACTTCGGCCGCCCTTGTGTCGGGAAACAGGCGCGCGATGTGCGGCTCGCCGCGCAGGAACGAGGACGGCGGCCGGGCGGTGAAGATCGCATCGAGCTCGCCGTCCCGCAGCATGCCGACGAGGGTCTGGGTTTCGCCGAGCGGCTTGAGATCGAGGCCCGGGATCGGCTTGAGCGGCGTGCGCTCGCTCCGCCCGGGCTCCTCCAGGCCGCCATTGCGCCAATGGATATCGGTCGGCGCCACGCCGTATTGGTGTTGCAGCATGCCGCGCATCCACACCACCGCGGTGATCTGGTATTCGGGCAGGCCGATACGCTTGCCGCGCAGGTCGGCGGGCGTCTTGATGCCGGCGTCGCGGCGGATGTAGATGCCGGAGTGGCGGAAGATGCGCGACACGAAGGCCGGGATCGCCATGTAATCCGATGTGCCGCTCGCCACGGTGCGCAGATAGCTCGAGAACGACAGCTCGCTGACGTCGAACTCCTGATACCGGAAGGCGCGAAAGAAAATCTCCTCGGGATACAGCGGCAGATAGGTGACGGCGCAGCCCTCGACCTTGACCCGGCCGTCCAGAATGGGCCGCGTGCGGTCATAATTGCCGCAGGCGATCGTGATCGGTACTTCAACCATCTTCCCTCCCGGTTTTCTCAAAGCGCACTTGATCCCGTTTCGATCGTACTTGGGGGGCGCCACGCTGGGAAGGCGATCGCCCGATTGCAGAGCAGGCAGCTGAAAACAGGCGGCTTGCTGGCCGCGGCGTCCTGGTCGATACTTTCGCGGCCGGCTTACACAGGACCGCACCCATGGCCAGCCGCAAAGCAATCAGGGTCGCATTCGCCGCCGCCCTGCTCGTCGCCGCAGCCGCCGCGCCGGCCGCCGCCGAGGACACCCTGAAGCTCGCGATCGGCCAGCGCGGCAACTGGAATACATCGATCGCCGAGCTCGGAAACCGCGCCGGCATCTTCAAGAAGCACGGCCTCGCGCTCGACATGCTCTACACCGCCGGCGGCGGCGAGACCCAGCAGGCGGTGCTCGCCGGCGCCGTCGACATCGGCACCGCGATCGGCACCATGGGGGCGCTCGGCGCCTATGCCAAGGGCGCGCCGATCCGCATCATCGCGGCGGAGACGACGGGCGGCGCCGACTACTGGTACGTGGCGGCGGCCTCGCCCATCCGGACGCTGCGGGATACCGACGGCAAGACGATCGCGTATTCGACCGCCGGCGCCTCGACCCACGGCGTCGTGCTGGCGTTCGTCCGCGAGCTGGGCCTCAAGGCGAAGCCGGTCGCGACCGGCGGCCCGGTGCCGACGCTGACCCAGGTCATGACCGGCCAGATCGATGTCGGCTGGTCGACGCCTCCCCTGGGGCTCCGGGAAATCGATGAGGGCAAGATCCGCGTCCTCGCCCGAGCCACCGACCTCGCGGTGGTGCGCGGCCAGACCATCCGGGTGCTCGCCACTTCGGCCGACGTCCTCAATAGGCGCAAGGACGCCATCATGCGGTTCATGGACGCCTACCGGGAAAGCCTCGCCTATATCTACAGCGGCAATCCCAAGGCCATGGCGGACTTCGCGGAATTTGCCGGCGTCACGCTCGACGCAGCGCGCCGGACCCGCGACGCCTTTGCGAGGGAGCTCTTGTCCCCCGATGAGATCAAGGGTCTCGATATCATGATGCCGGAGGCAGTGATGCTGAAATTCCTCACCGCGCCGCTGACGGCCGAGCAGTTGCGCGAGCTCATTCAGATCCCGCCACCGCGAAGCTGAGGCGGCTGCGGGCGGCCGGACGCGGCGTTGGCGACGCGGCCTGACGCAAATACACGCCAACAAATGAGCACAAAGCTGCGCTCGAATCAGGCTTGCGGCGGGCTTACGGACGGGGATTGCGGACAGGAGGTACCGATGAACAGATTTTATCGATGGATGGCGGGCTTGTTCTCGCTGGCGGCCCTCACCGGGCCCGCCCTGTGCGATCCCGCCATCGGGGCGCTGTCCGGGCCGGTCGTTCATGACAATCTCGCGGTCTATTTCGTGCGCGGCAACAGCGCCGGCGCCGCGCCGCTCACGCTCGACGAGGCGATGCGCAACGGGCAGGCCCAGGTGCGCTGGACCAGGACCGATCCCATCACGGTGGAGAACATGTCCGACCGCAGCATCTTCGTGCCGTTCGGCGCGCTGCTCACCGGCGGCCTGCAGGACCAGGTGGTCGGCACGAGCTTCATGCTGCCGCCGCATTCCGGACCGGTCCCGCTCGCCACCTTCTGCGTCGATCCGTTCCGCTCGACGGCGCGCGACGGCGAGGCCGCGGACCGGCTCGCCTCCCCGGGGGCGATGTTTCCGGGCCGCATGGCGAAGCTCGCCATGATGGTGGCGGCGCCCCGATCGCGGGCGGTGCGGCGCATGCGCCAGACCGGGGTGTGGTGGAGCATCGACAGCACGCGCGCGCAGCTCGCGCACAACCTCGGCGCCGCGGTGGAGCCGCCGCGCGAGACCCATTGGAACCTCGCGGACTCCCAGGATCAGGTGTCGAGCGCGATTCTGGCCGGCCGGCAATCGTCGTGGCTCACCAGTCTCCCGCTCGCCCTTGAGAACCCCGCGCTGGTCGACGCCCAGCAGGGCTATGCGAACGGCCTTGATGCCGCCGCCACGGCGGACGACATCGTCGGCGCGGTGTTCGCCGTCAACGGCAACCTGGACGGCGCCGAGATCTACCAGTCTCATGCGCTGTTCGCCGCGATGTGGCCGCAGCTCTTGCGCGCGCATGCGGTCGAGGCGATCGCCGCGAGCGACCGGCCCGCCGGCACCCCGCCCGCGCTCGACACCGTGGAGGCGTTCCTCGCCTCGGCGCAGGCCGGTACCGCCCGGAAGGCCAACCCTCGCCTGCGCGACAGCGATGCCGCGATCTACGCCGAGACCGGCGACCGCGGCGGCGCCTGGATCAGCCGCAGCTTCGTGGCGACCGCCCATCCGGCGGAGGCCGCCGGCACGCCGGAAGCGATGTTGCTCGGCATGCTGGAGACCGGCCAGATCGTGGCCGGTCAGGTCAACCCAGGCCAAGCCGACGCGCGAGCGATCGCCAGCCTCGGCGACCGCGACATCGTGGTGCTGCGGCGCGATCCCTCGGGCGAGGGCTGGTTGCCCACGATCGAGCAACCCGAGGCCGATCGGGCGTACGAGGCGATGCTGGCCGGCGCCGACAATCTTGCGGCCGCCGTCATCAGCTTCGTGCTCTTTGCGCTGCTGTTCGTCCTGATTGCGCCGCTGTCGCACGCGCGGCGCAGCCGCATCGTCCGCGGCCGTCTCGCCGAACGCCCGGTCTTGGTCGAGACGATCGGCGCGCGGTATCTCGCCGCCACAATGGCACGATTGGCGGCGTCCGCCGCCCTCGCGTGGCGCGCCATCGCGGCTTGGTTCAATCCCGGCTGGTTCGGTCCGGTTTGGCCGGCCAACTTCCGCCCGCAGCCACGGGCCGTGGCGGTGCGCGCCAGGACGTAGCCCGGCTGCCGGTTCCTATTTCGGCTCGACCGTGAAGGGGCCGATCGCGATGACCCGGCAGGCGCGATCCTGCCGGCCGCAGTCCACCAGGGCGCCGTCGGTCGCCTCCTTCTCGCTGCCGGCCCGGAGCATCAATCCGGGCCGCCCGTTGGCGCCGACCGCAACTGCGCTCCAGCCGTTCGTGGCATTGCCGAGGCGACGCGCCACGTCGTCGCGCGCCTCCGGCACCACGGCGGCGTTGCCGGCGGCGCGAAACAGGCCCACCGCCTTCATGGTGGTGGGCACCGGGACTACGATGGCATCGTCGAGGCCGACAATGACGCAGGCGGCCCCGGCGCGAGCGCCACAGACTTCCAGCGCCCGGCGTGCGGCTTCTTCCGGGCTCCCTTGCGACATGGACACGCCCGTCAGCCCCTGGGGTGAGACCGCAAGGGCCTTCGACTTGCGGCCGTGCATATAATTCTTCTGCAAGTTCGTGCGAATGGCGTCGTTGACCAACGGAACCGATTCGACCGCAAAGGGCATTTCGAGCGCCGCGTCATGGACGAACCATGGTTCGGATGGCAGCGGCGGCCGCCCGCGTCCATAGACCACGGTATTTCCAACCGCATAGATGTCGCATCGCTGGCCCTGGACCACCGGTTCGGTTGCCCGCTGGCATGCCGCGAGCGCCGCCGCCTTCGCGGTGTCGTCGTCCTTCTGCTCGGTGATGAACGCGACCTGCACGAAGCTGATGGCGATCGCCTTGTGGTCGGGCGCCGACATGTAGGCGGTGCGGATCGCGAGCCGCTGCCGATCTGCGATGAACGGCACGGTTTCCGGCACCAGCGCCTCCGGGGGGCGCGGCACGGGCGGCGGCGCCGGCGGTTCGATTGCGGCGACCGTGGTGGGCATCACGCCGACCGGCGCCGTATTCCACGACCCGGTGACGTAGAACAATGCCACCACCGCGACCACGGCAAGGCTTGCCGCCGTGATGGCGACCGGCCAGATCGACGAAGCGCGCCTCTTGTTCCTTTGCGCCAGCGCCTGAAGCCGCCGATCCTCCGCGCCGAGCGCCAGCGCATAGGCGTGGATCGGCACCGGAATGTTCTTGACCTCCTGCTCGCCGATGTCGACGAACTCGACCGACAGCTTGTTGGCCACCTGCTCGTACACGGTGCGCGCCACGCACAATCCGCCCGGCTGGGCGATTCCGCCAAGGCGGCTCGCGATGTTGACGCCGTCGCCCAGCAGGTCGCCGTCGCGCTCCACCACGTCGCCGATGGTGATTCCGATCCGGAAGCTCATCTGCCGGCTCGCCGGGTAGGCGAGGTTGCGGGTACGCAGGCTCTCCTGCACGTCGATCGCGCAGCGCACCGCCTCGACGGCGCTCGGAAACTCGGCCAGCACGGCGTCACCGGCGGTATTGAAAATCCGGCCCGAGAAGCGCGCGACGAAATCCTGGAAGACGGCCCGGTAGGACTCGAGGCGCCGCAGCGTTTCCTCTTCGTCCTCGGCCACCAGCTTGCTGTAACCGGCGATGTCGGCAGCCATGATGGCTGCAATCTTGCGTTTCATGAACGGGGCCCGATCGTCGAGCGCAGGTTGAAGCGGTGCTGGGGCATTTTCACGCGAATTGACAACCGTTTCGCGTTAATTCGCGGTAAGAAAATGCGTTAAACGTAAACTCTAGAATGCCGATATGACGGCCCGGTTGCAAGGGATTGGCCCTCCGGCGGCCGTTTTATCCTTTGGGCGGGCCGGTTGGGACATCGTAGCTCGCCATCAGGTCGTCCACCACCTTGTGGAACGCATCCCAAGGCGCCTCGCGGAAATTGTGGGCCCGCACCGTGAACGTCGCGCCGGCATAGAATTTCTCGTATTGCAGGTGCCGGCCGGCGAATTCGGAGCCGACCAGGTCCCACACCAGCTTGAACAGCTTGATCCGATCGAGCGCCGCCATTTGCGGGGTCTGCCAATATTGCTCGAACTTCGCCCGCAACACCGGATCGTCCAGCACCGACACACTCGCCGGCATCTGGAAAACGCCGCCGCCGGACAGCTCGCGCAGGATATCGATCAAGGACGAATAGGATTCGATGCACCAATTGAGCGCCGCATACATGAAACGGCGATTGAAGGTAACGAACCCCTCCGGCCTCGGCTCGCAGGCCTCGATCTGGCCATGGATCATGGCACCGAGCGTCGCCTCGAGGGCCGCGAGCCGGCCGAGCGTCTCGCGCACCGCCGGCACCTGGTCGGCGCCGGTCGCCTGTGCGACCCGGCTCGCGAGGCCGACGATGAGCTGCAGCTTCGCCCAGTAGCGCACATTGGACTGGTGGTTGGCATAGCAGTGCGCGGCAGTGCGGATGTAGATGTCGCGCGACAGCGCCGCATCGTCGAGCACGAACACCCGGTTCCACGGCACCTTGACGTTGTCGCACATCACCATGCTGTCGCTCTCGTCGAAGCGCCACGACAGCGGGGAATCGAACTCGTTTGCGGCGTTGCGCGCGATCGGCTGGCGCGACCACAGCGAGAGCCCTTCCGCGTTGCACGGGACCGCGCAGGTAACGGCCTGCTTGACCTGGTTGGGGGCGAGCGGCTGGATGTTGCCGATCCATATCTCGTCCGCGAAGGCCGCCCCGGTCGCCAGCATCTTCATGCCCGAAACCACAATGCCGTCGTCGGTCTCAGCGACCACTTCGAGGGTCGGCACCGTCATGCTCTTGCGCAGATAGAAATCGGGGTCGCGGGCGGCCTGGGGCGGCAGCACCGCGTAGGCGACGTAGTTGTCGTGGTCGCGGGTGTGGCGGTAGTAGTCGACCACGTTGCCGGCAAACGCGCGCGTCGCGGTATCGAACACCTGCGGATTCATTGCCATCGCGGTGACGTAGCTCGCCACGTGATCGGGCGAGCGGCCGAACATCCCGTAAGTCAAGTCCGCGATCGCCTTGTGGCACCGCATGCGCCGCCGCAGATCCTCGGCGGTGCGCGCCTGCAGGAAATACATGCTGTAGCGATGGCCATTCTCCGCAAACGACATCGCCTCCGCATGGGCCGGATCGGCCTTCATGTCGTAGATCGACGCGATGGTGCGGGCGGCGTTGCAGAAGGCCGGATGGGTGGTGACGTCGTCGACGCGCTCCGCCCCGATATAGACGACGCGGCCGTCGCGTAGGCGCTCGAGATGCTCCTTGCCGCTC
>Ga0209415_10012505_pt1 | contig 14134 bp, 17 predicted proteins | sample PeaSoiSIISIP2007_FD_187696 | JGI IMG/M metagenome (GOLD analysis project Ga0209415, IMG submission 187696) | Peat soil microbial communities from Weissenstadt, Germany - SII-SIP-2007 (SPAdes) (version 2) | ecosystem: Environmental > Terrestrial > Soil > Wetlands > Peat | place: Germany... | reverse complement strand
CATCCGCATGCTGATCAATCGGGGCCGCGGTTACAAGAACCTGCGTTACCTGCTGCTGAAGGCCAAGCGGGTGGCGGCGACCAACGTCGGTTTCTCGCTGTCAGGCGGGTATTGAAAGTTGCTTGAAAACCGGGCGTCTTGTCAGATTCTCGCGGAGAGCCTCTTATTGAAACCGGGTTAGGATCCAAGCCTGACTTCCACAGCGATCCTGCGTGGGCCAATGTTTCTCTGGTGATGAACATGAGGCAGCCTCCCTTTGACAATCGCCTGGTGCGGCTCGCGATCAATATGGCGATTGACAAGGCCACGTTTGCCGCATTTTTCGGTGTGGATCCCCTCAGAACCCTGACCGTTTCTCCGGTGGGATATGAGCCCCCGAAGTCGCTTCCTGTTACGATCGCCGGCATGTCCTATGATCTCCTGGCCTATGACCCCGGTGGCGCGCGCGAGGTGCTGGCCGCGGCGGGCCACCCGGACGGACGGCAGCTCCGCTTCGATCTCCACGTTCCCGACGACGAGTGGGGCCTCGAGGTTGGACAGATCGTCGCGCATCAGTTGGAGCGGAATCTGGGCATTGAGGCCCATGTTGCGCCGACTGAAGGGAGCGTACTCTGGAGCGGAACTTTCGCGGACCACTTTTCCGGTATGGGCTGTTTCGGCGGGAATTTCTCCTATGGCGACCCCTGCGCCTATCTGAAAACACTACCCTCTCAGTATGGGGCCGGTTGGGACGGGGCCGCCTACTTTGCGGCTCTCGAATCGGCAAACGCGATCCTCGACCCGGCGTTACGGTATAAGAAATTCGCCGAAAGCGAAGCTCAGCTTCTGCGGGAGATGCCCATCATTCCGCTGAGCACGGCGCCATCGATCTACATGTTCAAGCCGTACGTGAAGGGCTGGACTCATGACATGGTTGGCGACGTCTACTTCCGCTACGTCTGGATCGACCACAACTGGAACAAAGGAGCAACTCGATGATACGCTACGCAATTCGCAGGATTTTGATCCTGATCCCCGTGCTGCTCGCCGTACTCACCATCACTTTCTTTCTGGTGAATCTCGCTCCGGGCAGCCCGTTTAGCAGTCCCAAGGTACTGTCTGCGGAAGTGCTCGCCAACCTGAAAGCCAAGTATGGATTCGATCAGCCGCGAGCCGTGCAGTATTGGCGCTTCATGGCGCGGCTCGGCGGCTTCACGTATCACTCCGAGACTCACTCCTATACTTTCCGTCCAGTCCCCGATTTCGGCGACTCCATCAAGTATAAGGGACGCACCCTAAACGAGATCATCGGCGAGGCGCTGCCGGTATCGGCGGTGCTGGGCGTTGCGGCGTATTTGATCGCGCTGTTTATCGGACTGGCGTCAGGCATCGCCTCGGCGCTGCGGCCGAACACCTGGATCGACCGCTCAATTTCGGCGATGACGATGCTGGGTGTTTCGATCCCGAGCTTCGTTCTCGACCCGCGCTGGTGGTCGCCTTCAGCCTCACGCTGTACTGGCTTCCGCCCGCGCGGCTCGAATGGTGGTGGGAGTGGGGCATCATCCGCATTCCGACTCCTTCCTCGATCCTGCTTCCTGCATTCACCCTGGCGGGAATCTACATTTCTTACATCGCGCGCATGACGCAAAGCGGGTTGCGGGAAACCCTACGCCAGGACTACATCCGCACGGCCCGCGCCAAAGGGCTGCCCGAATGGCGCGTCGTTCTGGTGCATGCGTTGCGCGGCGCGCTCCTGCCAGTGGTCAGCTACACGGGCCCGGCGCTCGCGGGGCTCGTCACCGGGACGGTAGTGGTGGAGGAGATCTTCGCGATTCCTGGATTGGGCCACTACTTCATAGACGCCGCCAACAATCGCGATTATTTCTTGATTCTCGGTATTACGGCATTCGGCGCGATCACACTGATGATCGCCAACCTGCTGGTGGACCTCTCGTACGCGTGGATCGATCCGCGCATCACCTACGGAGGCCAACGATGAGCACCGTTGCCGCACCGGCTCTCAATCATCAGCTCCTGCCGTCCGCCGGACCCTGGAGCCAGGCATGGCGGCGGTTCCTGCGCAAGCGCATGGCGGCCGGTGGAGGGTTGGTCGTACTCGTCGTGATTCTGCTGGCGATCGCCGGTCCGGGCTTGACTTATCTGTACAGCGGATCGACATATGAGAAGCAGGACATCGAGCACCGCCTCGCCGATCCTACTCCGCAGCATCCCTTCGGCACTGACATTTTGGGCCGCGATCTTCTGACCCGGATGCTTTACGGCAGCCGTATCAGCCTCACGGTAGGATTGCTCGCGACTCTGATCTCGGTCGCGATCGGCGTGGCGTACGGCGCGGTTGCGGGTTACTTCGGAGGGCATCTCGATGAAGCCATGATGCGTTTGGTCGACATTCTGTATTCGCTCCCGACTCTGATGCTGATCATCGTGCTGCTGGCTCTTTTCGACCGCAGCTTCTTCCTGTTGCTGGTGGCGCTGGCGATTGTCGGCTGGCTCGATATCGCTCGCATCGTGCGCGGACAGGTCCTTGGCCTCAAGCACGAGCAGTACGTCGAGGCAGCGCGGACGATCGGGGTATCCAACCTCGGCATCATCGCGCGCCACATCATCCCCAACACTCTCGGCCCGGTGATTGCGTACGGCCTGCTCACCATTCCGTCGATGATCCTGTCCGAGGCGTTCCTGAGCTTTCTGGGGCTCGGGGTCCAGCCGCCTGTGCCATCGTGGGGAGTGCTGGCGTCGGAAGGCGCGCAAGCCATGGCCGTGCATCCGATCCTGTTGATCGCGCCGGCGGCATTGATGGCGGTATCTCTGGTCGCGCTGAATTTCTTCGCCGAGGGGTTGCGCGAGGTGCTGGAGCATGAGTGAGCCACTGCTCTCGATCCGCGGCCTGCGGGTCGGATTCCGCACAGAGCACGGCCTCGCCCCGGCGGTGGAGGGTGTGTCGTATTCCGTCAGGCAGGGCAAGACCATCGGAATCGTTGGCGAATCCGGATCGGGCAAATCCGTAACCAACCTCTCGATTCTGCGCCTGATTCCGTCACCGCCGTGTGAGATAGGGGCAGGCGAGATTCTTTTCGAAGGCCGCGATCTGCTCAAAGCCTCTCAGCGGGAGTTGCGAGCTCTGCGCGGCGGCAAGATCGCGATGATCTTTCAGGATCCGATGAGCTCGTTGCATCCCTTGATGAGGATCTCGGCGCAGATGATGGAACTGACGCGGCTTCATCTGGGGCTCGACAAGCCTGCGGCGAAGGAACACTCGATCGCCATGCTTCGTAAGGCCGGAATTCCCGATCCCGCGCGAATCGCCGACGGCTACCCGCACCTACTCTCGGGCGGAATGCGGCAGCGGGTGATGATCGCGATGGCGCTCTCCACCAGTCCGAAGCTGCTGATCGCGGACGAGCCGACGACCGCGCTCGACGTTACGATTCAGGCGCTGATCCTCGATTTGATCCGGCGTCTGCGCGATGAGACGGGAACAACAGTGGTCCTCACGACGCACGATCTTGGCGTGGTAGCCGGAATGGCCGATCGCGTGGTGGTGATGTACGCCGGCCGTGTGTTCGAGACCGCGCCCGCAGCCGAGTTGTTCCGCAATCCAGGCAATCCCTACACGCGGGCGCTGCTGCGATCGATTCCGGATGTGGCATCGACCGGCGACGGAAAGCGTGAAAAACTGTTCCAGATACCCGGCCTGCCTCCGGTGCTTACCAATATGAACGCGAATGAATGTCCCTTCGCGCCCCGCTGCCCGGACGCAAAAGCGCTCTGCCGCGAGGCGCCCCCTCCTTTTGTGCAGGTTGGCCCGGACCACTTTTCGCTGTGCTGGGAGGCGAAAGCATGAACGGCGCAACTCTTCTGTCGATTCGCAATCTGAGCGTGGAATTTACGGCGAAAGGAGGCAGGGTTCGCGCCGTCGACGGCGTATCGCTTGACATCCGCAAGGGTGAGACGCTGGGTCTGGTCGGCGAATCCGGCTGCGGCAAAACCACATTGGGACGCGCCATTCTGCGGCTCAACACCCCCTCCGCCGGCGCCATTCAGTACTTCACGCCGGATGGTCCGCGAGACCTCGCTCAGCTTCACGGTGAGACTCTGCTTCCGCTGCGCCGCCACATCCAGATGGTGTTTCAGGACCCCTACAGCTCGCTGAATCCACGCATGACCGTGGGGGCAATTATCCGCGAACCGCTCTTGTCTTTCCGCATCGCTCGAGGCCATGACGCCGAGGGCCGTGTCAGCCGGTTGATGGAGCAGGTCGGGCTCGATCCAAGCTACCGAAGGCGCTACCCGCGCGAACTTTCGGGAGGCCAGCGACAAAGAGTGGGCATCGCCCGCGCGCTGGCCGCGAGCCCCGAACTGATTGTCGCCGACGAGCCGATTGCCGCACTCGATGTTTCGATCCAGGCGCAGATTCTGAATCTGCTGGAAGGCCTGCGCGCGGAATTCGGCCTCGCCTATCTCTTCATCTCGCACGATCTGCGCGCGGTGCGGTACCTCGCCGACCGGGTCGCGGTGATGTATCTGGGCCACATCGTCGAGACGGCGCCGGCGGCGAAGATCGGGAGCCGTCCGCTGATGCCCTACACAAAGGCGCTGATGTCGGCTGTACGGTCAATCGACAAGGTCGCCAGGCCAATGGTCTTGAGCGGAGAGATTCCATCCCCGGTGAATCCGCCATCCGGGTGTCGCTTCCACACGCGGTGCCCATGGGCAGTAGCGGAATGCTCGCATTCGAAACCGGAACTTGTTGAGATCGAACCGGGGCATTTCGCCGCGTGTAACCGTATCAGTCCGGAGAGGCCGGAGATCGAGTCTATGGCCTGATGGTAATCGCTCACTTGCAGGTAGATGAGGATTCTGTCCGGAAGGCAAGCCTCGTAGAGCGTCAAGTCCCCAGATAAAACGTCCTTGTGAGAAGTCGTGGGCGAGTCGTCGGGCACTCGGACAGAGGATACGTCTGCTTCTGGTGATGGCCCCCGGCCGTCCGTGCAGCCTGCCCCACCAAGACGGCCCTCAGTGCGTCATGGAATAGATAATGTAATTCACGCCGATGCGAATTCCCAGCGCCGCATACCGCGCCGGATAGTAGGGCGCATCCGCCCACTCCCAGGAATCGCCCACGTCCGACTGAAACGTGATCGCCACCATCAGGCGGCCATGGTCGTCGAAGATGCCGCGCCAGTGGTCCGGGCAGCCATCGCATTTCCAGCTTGTGCCGCGGTTCACGGAGCCCATGCTGGCCACCTGGTAGCGGTCGTCCAGATCGTAGATCACGTGAAAGATCTCGTCCTTGTTTTCCAGCTCCACCACCTGCCGTTCGGGGAAGACCTTCCGCATGCTGGACATGAAGACTTCCCATTCGCCCTCGCCCCAGAAATCGTCGGCCATGAAGAAGCCGCCGCGCAACAGGTATTCGCGCATCGATTTCGCCTGCGCGTCGGTCAACTGCCAGTGTCCGGTCTGCACCGCGTAGAGCCAGGGCCAGTCGTACACCGCCCCATCGTCCAGGTTGACGGGCTGCTCCACGGAGCGAACGTGGAGCCGCGTCAGCCGCCGTACCGCCTGCACGAAATGGCGGTCGGCTCGCGGATAATCCTGGGTCCAAATGGCATTTCCCTGGTTCCACGGCGTGCCCCACCGGCCGTAGCCATAGCCATAACCGCGCCCGTAGCGGCCTCCCGGAGCCGGCGGATACATGAGCCGCGCGAAGGCCCACTCGGTCTTCTCCTGCCAGTCCTCGGGCAGCGGGATGGAGCCCAACTGGTACTCCACGCCCGGATATTCGCGGAACGGCAGTTGTAAGGCAAAGAGCGTGCCGGCCAGGGCGGCAACCAGTCCCACCCCGAAGCTTTTGCCGAGATTCATGCTTGCCATGCTCAGTATACTAAAACCATGGAAACCCAGACCTACGCCAACCACCGTCGAGTTTTTCCGCCCTTCCACCAGGTACTGCTTCCGCTGCTGCTGCTCACGCTCATCGGTTCGGTGGTCAACCTGTATCAGTCGCTGGGCGACCACCAGCGCCTCTACAGCGCGTCGCTGATCGTGGTGCTGGTCATCTCCGCGATCATGATAGCCTTGATAAGCCGGGTGTTCGCCCTCAAGGCGCAGGACCGCGCCATCCGCGCCGAGGAGAACCTCCGCCATTTCGTGCTGACCGGCAAGCTGCTGGACCCCAAGCTCGCAGTTCTCCAGATCGTCGCGCTGCGCTTCGCTCCGGATTCGGAGTTCGTGGCGCTGGCGCGCAAGGCCGCCGATGAGAACATGACGCCCGACGCCATCAAGCGGGCCGTCAAGCAGTGGCGCGCCGACACGTACCGCGTGTGATGGGGGCGTTCAGCGCTCAGCGGTCAGCCCCGACGATGGGGGCGCCGCAGTCGCGCCGGCCCGCGCCGCTTGAGAACGTGACAGCCGTCCGTATCCTTTACAATGAAAAGAGGGAGCAGAAGGAACCGCCTTATGACGTTGACCATCGAAGTTTCCGGCGAACTCGAAGAGGTCTTGAAGGCGCAAGCCCGGGAACAGGGCCTTACCGCCGACAGGGTAGCGCGCCGTGTGCTGGCGCGCGCGCTAACACCCACCGTGGAACGCGAGAAGGACGGTCCTTCGGTCGCAACCGGACCGAGCGGGCAAGAGAAAGCCCGTGCTTTTGTGCAGTGGGCGAGGAGCCACCGCGATACGCCGCCGCTGCCGGATGAGGCCATCGGCCGTGCCAGCATGTATCCGGACCGCAGGTAAATGAGTACTCTGATCGACACGAACATCCTCTTGCGCGCTGCACAGCCCTCGCACCCCATGCACGCATCAGCGGTTCGCGCCCTGGAAACTCTCATGGAAAGGGAAGAGCCGCTGGTCATCGCAGTTCAGAACGTCGCGGAGTTCTGGAACGTCGCCACCCGGCCGGCCGCGAACAACGGCCTCGGATTCACAATTGAGGAAGCGCAGGAGGAACTGGTCAGGATTGAGGGCTTTTTCGAGATCGTCAGTGAAAACACAGACTCATACGCCGCCTGGAAGACGCTGGTGGTATCGAACCGGGTGATCGGCGTGCAGGTTCACGATGCGCGGCTTGCTGCTTTGATGAAGGCCTGCAACATCCCGCGGATTGTGACTTTCAACGTGGGCGACTTCGCCCGCTTCTCCGGGATCGAAGCGGTTCACCCCGACAAAATCGTGTGATGGGAGGACTGTCCTTGCTCGACGCGGTGGGCGGCGGTGTAGCTTCCAACGCGGCCGTGGTTCCGGCACCGAGTGCAATTGTGGCGCCGACAAATTCTTCACCGAGGCCCTTCCGGCCGGACTTCATGGCGGCCGCCTTCAATGTGCGGTATAGGTCCGTCCATTCGGTCGCCACAACATTTTCGGGCAGGATGATGCCGCTGCTCGGGCAGATCCGCATGGCAACCTTCATCGGCAGCATGATCAATTGCAGCGAGTACGCCTGCGGATCGGGGAAACAGGCCGGCAGCTCCTTGGCCTCCGCGTCGAACTGTTTCTCGGCGTAGCGTTCGAAGAAGGGCATCAATTCGGCCGGATGGCTGCCTTGATTCGGGCGCGCGCCTGCTCCGAAAAGGGAGGTTCTTCCATTGCTACTTCACCGAAAACCATAGCATGCTGCCGGCGGCCGGCCGCGATGCCGGTTGTGGCAAACTGGTGAAGGAAGGACGCCATGCGGACGGAGATTCCCATTCCGACAGGGCGGCTCGAGGAATTCTGCCGCCGGTGGAAGATCGCCGAACTGCGCGTGTTCGGATCTGCGTTGCGCGAGGATTTTCGCCCGGATAGCGATCTGGACTTGCTGGTGAGGTTCGCACCGGAAGCAGACCCGAGCCTGCTGGATCACGTCGCGATGGAAGAGGAACTGTCGGGTATCGTCGGCCGCAAGGTGGACCTCGTCTCGCAGCGCGCCATCGAGCGGAGCTCGAATTGGATTCGGCGCAAGGCTATCCTGGAAAACGCGGAGCCGTACTTTGCCTCGCGATGAAGCGCACCTCCTCGACATTTTGAAGGCGGCGCGTCTGGCGGTAGAGTTCAAGGGGACGGCGGACAAGGACGCGTTCCTGACTGACGCGAAAACCCAGTCGGCCGTACTGCACCAGCTCCTGGTAATTGGAGAGGCGGTCAAGAGATTGTCGCCCGAGTTCCGGGCGGCGCATCCGGAAGTGCCCTGGAAGCTGATCGCCGGAACCCGCGACAAGCTCATCCACTTTTACGAGGGTGTGGACCTGGAAGAGGTCTGGAAAATGCTGACCTCGGATTTGCCTGAGCCAATTCAGTTGATTGAACCCTTGGCCCCGGATGCGCGTTGAAGGGGATGGAGCCATGGCGGCCTAACCCATCACAGCTTTCACAACGCCTGCGGCGGATGATCCGCCGCTTGCCGAGACCGTGCGCCGTCTACTCGCAGCGTACCAGCCGGAACGCCCCGACAAGATAGTGTGATGTGAAGCTGTACGAGCGGCGATGCCTCCCCAGAGCCGCACGCGGGAGATCAACCGGGAAAGGCCGTGTTCTACTCGTAACGCAACGCGACCATCGGATCTACGTTCGCGGCCCTTCGGGCGGGCAGGTATCCAGCCAGGGCGCCCACCAGGGTCATCGTCACTGCCGCGGCGGCGATGGTCGCCGGGTCGCCGGGCGCGATGCCGAAAAGCTGGCGGGCGATCAGTCTCGACAGCCACACCGTCGCCGGGACTCCGATCGCGACCCCCGCAGCCACCATCGCCAGGCAGTTGCGCAACACCATCCACAGCACATCGCGGCGGCCGGCGCCCAAGGACATGCGAATCCCGATCTCTCGCGTGCGCCGCTCGACGTTATACGCCATCACGCCATACAAGCCGATCGACGCCAGCAGAAGCGCCAGCCCTCCGAAGAACCCGGAGAGCGTGGCGATCAGCCGTTCCTGCACCAGGTTGGCGTCCACCAACTCGGAGAAAGGCCTCATCTTGACGGGCAGATTCGGATCGATCGCTCGAACCTGCTCGCGGACCGCCGCGGCCAGCCGCGCGGGCTCGGCCGACGTACGCACGTGCAGGGTGCGCGCCGGCCCCGGCGGAAACTGGTCGATAGGCACGTATAGCGTGTTGGGGACCGGCGCGCGAAGGCCGTTATACTTCGTGTCCGCGGCCACCCCGATAATCTCCATGTCCGGCGCCGCTCCCAGCCCCACGTGTTTCCCGATGGGATTCCGGCCATCGAAGTACCGGCGGGCGATGGTCTCGTTGACGATCGCTACCTTCGGTGCGCCGGACCGGTCGAGCGGTGAAAAGTCGCGGCCCATCCGCAGCGCAATTCCCATGGTCTCGAAGAATCGCGGAGTGACCTCCCGAATGCTCACATCGTCCGCATCGGCGGCCCCCGGCTGATGTCCCTCGGCAGAGAGTCCTTCGACATACCGGCCGCCCAGCAGCGGAGCGTCCGCCACACTTGCCGAGCGTACGCCAGGCAGGGCGCTCACGCGCTCCAGCAACTGGCCGTAGAAGTTGCGCGTGCGCTCCGGGGTGTAGCGGCTGAGCCCCGGATTGAGCGAGACCAGCAGCACGCGATCGGCATGGAAGCCGGCGTCCAGGTTCTTCAGGTTCCCGAGAGTGCGGATGAACAGGCCCGCCCCGATCAGCAGCAATAGCGACAGCGCCACCTGTCCGGCCACCAGCAGATTTCCGAGCCCCATCGGGCGCCCCTGCGCGCCGGCCGCCGCGTCGTTTTTCAGTGCCGGCGTCAGGTCGGGGCGAGTCGCCTGAATGGCCGGCATCGCGCCGAAGAGCAGGCCGGTGAGTATGGAGACTGCGGCGGTGAATCCCAGCACGCGCGCATCGGGCGAAACATCCAGCGCCCGCCCGGTGAGAAAGCCGGTCAGCGCCTGCGCGCTCCAGAATGCGAAGAGCAGGCCCAGCGCGCCGCCGGCCATCGCGAGCACCAGGCTCTCGGTCAGGAACTGCCGCAGCAGGCGCGCGCGGCCGGCGCCCAGCGCAAGGCGAACCGCGATCTCTCCCTCCGGCGGGCCGAAGCCCGTGCCAGCAGCAGGTTGGCCACGTTGGCACAGGCGATCAGCAGCACCAGGGCCACCACCATCATCAGGATGAGCAGAGGCGTGCCGAATTGCCCGCCCAGCCCGCCCCTTCCCTTGTCGCCCGCACCCAGTTTGATGTGCCTCTTCTGCAGCATCGCCTGGAGGGCGGGACGCATGGTCGGCGCCTGCTCGATGAGGCCCTGGTGATACAGGATCTCCATCTCCGCGCTGGCGCGCGCTACGCCCACTCCGGGCTGCAAACGCGCCATGAGATCCAGCCAGAAGTTATTGGGGAGCGGCAGGCGAGGCGGTCCCGGCGACAGGCGGTCGCACATTGCCAGCGGAACCCACACGTCCGGGGAGTTGCCCACTTCGACGCCGAAAAAGCGCGGCGGCGCGACGCCGGCGACCGTAAATGCCAGACCATTCAGGCTGACCGTGCTGCCCACGACGGCGGAGTCGGCGTGGAAGCGGCTGCGCCAATAGCGGTAGCTGAGGACCGCCGCCGCCTCATCGCCTTCCACCAGGCTCCGCCCGACGGCCGCCGGCACACCCAGCACCGAAAAGAAATTGTTCGAGACCAGTTGCCCGGCGGGAGCGTCCGTCACCGCGCCCGTGCTCAGGTTCAGCGCGATATTAGCGTATGCCAGGACGCCGGACAGTTCGCTTGCGTGCGCGCTCAGATATTGATATTGGGGATACGAGAAGCTCATTCTTGCATCCCCGTCCGCACTGGCGCTCCGCACGGTTACCAGGCGCTCGGGCTGCGCCACGGGCAGCATCCGCAGCAGCGCGGCATCGATCAGGCTGAAGATGGCCGTGTTGGCGCCGATTCCGAGTGCCAGGCACAATACCGCAACCGTGGCGAAGCCGGGGCTCTTGCGCAGAGTCCGCAAACCGTAGCGAAGATTTTGCCAGAGAGTCATGTCGGTTTAGACGACGTTCCCTGCCTCGCGGTTTGCAGCGTCGTCTCCTCGGGGGGGCTCCTCGGTATAATTGGCAATATGCCGACTACCCAAGCAACCTACGACGATGCCAACCTGATCCTTCGCCTTTATGAGCTGCGGCGCGACGAAAAACTGCGGCAGGCCCGCGAGTGGTTTGCCGCGAACGTAAAAGTCAAGACTATGGAAGAGCTGATGCAGCTCGCCCCGCCCGGAAGCCAGGAAAACGCCTACGCCCGGATGGTGGCGACCTACTGGGAAATGGCGGCCTCCCTGGTGACCTCGGGCGTACTCAACCAGGACCTATTCTTCCAGTCCAACGGCGAGTGCCTCTTCGTTTGGGAGCGCCTGCGCGGGGTGGTCCCCGGGCTCCGCGCCTTCACCAAGAATCCGCACGCCTACCACAATCTGGAGATCGTCGGCACGGCCTTCGTGAAATGGATGGAATCCCAGGGGCCGGAAGCGTACCCCGGCTTCCAGGCGATGGTCCACGGGGTGGCCGCGGCAAAGGGCTGAACCAAGACTCACCGCGGAGACACGGAGGAACGGAGAAAGCGCGGAGAAAACAAGGGAAAGTCAAAACCTGAGAGGACGGGGGGGCGGCGGTACGCTGGCGGCAGCGGGACGCGGGAGTTCTGCGCGAACCATTGGGCCCGCCCCACCGACGCGGCGACAGCACGGTCAGACTGGGTCGAGAGGATACCCCGTTTCGATTGTTTCTCGCGACCGCGGAGGCGCGGAGAAAAAACGCGGAGAGGGAGAGACCCGGTTTTGACTTTCTCTTGGTTTTCTCCGCGCTTGTCTCCGTTCCTCCGCGCCTCCGCGGTGAACTCTTAATCACGGCAGCGCGAACGCCACCACTGAGTCCCCCATCTTGCTTCCCCAGTCCTTGGCCTTGCCGTGTCCGCCCGCGCAGATCACCACGTACTGCCTGCCCTTCCACTCGAAAGTCATGGGCGTGGATTGCGCGCTGGCCGGCAACTCCGTCGTCCAGATCTCCGCCCCCGTCTCCGTGTCGAAGGCCCGCAGGTGCGGATCGAGCGCCGCCGCCGCGAAGACCAGCCCCCCGGCCGTCGCCACGGGGCCGCCCATGTTGAGGTTGCCGTATTTTCCGAGCTCCGGCTTGAGCGCTCCCAGCGGCGCTTCCCAACGGAGCTTCCCGGTATTCAGGTCGAACGCCACCAGCGCGCCCCACGGAGGAGCGTTGCACGGCGTGCCCGCGGGAGAAATCAGAAAGTCGCGGTACATTCCGTACGGCGTCCCCCGCTGCGGCGCGAACTCCCCGGTCATGCGGTTCCTTTCGCGATTGTCGTACACCGATTTCAATTCGTCGCGTGGAATCAGCTTCACCACGGCGGGCAGCCGGTTGGTGCCGGCGAATAGCAGATTGCGCCGCGGATCCCACGCCGCGCTGCCCCAATTCACCCCGCCGATATTACCCGGGAAGACCAGCGTGCCCTTGAGACTGGGCGGCGTGTAGAAGCCCTCGTCGGGCAGAGAGCCGCGCAACGCAAGAATCTGCTGCCGGCACCATTCCCGCACTTCCGGCGTAGGCCCCCACGCATCTTCCGCCGCCAGTTTCTGCGGCACCATGGGAGACCATCCGGGGAACGGCTGCGTAGCCGATGCCTCCTCGCCGGCCACATCGCTCTTCGGCACGGGACGCTCCTCTACCGGCATCAGCGGTTTGCCGGTCTTGCGGTCGAGCACGAAGACGTTGCCCATCTTGGTGGTGACCGCTACCGCCGCCTTGCCCCGGAACTCGATGAGCGCCGGCTGCGACGCCACATCGTAATCCCACAGGTCGTGATGCACCACCTGGAAGCCCCACACGAATTTGCCCGTGGAGGCGCGCAGCGCGACCACCGAGTTGGCCCACTCGTTCTTCCCCGGCCGCTCGCCGCCGTAGTAGTCGGGGCTGGCGCTGCCGGTGGGGACGAAGACCAGGTCGCGTCCCGGATCCGCCGCCAGGGTGGACCATGCGTTCGCCGCTCCGGTCCGCACCTTCTGCTGGTTGGCCCAGGGGATGGGGTCCCACGTCCAGCGCAGCGCGCCCGTCCGCGCATCGTAGGCGCGCACGATGCCGCGCTCCACGTTGACCGCGCCGTTGTCGCCGATCGAGGATCCGGTGATCACCAGGCCGCCCACCACCACCGGAGCCGAAGTCACCTGGTAATCGCAGCACGGCCGCGGTTCCACGTCCTTCCGCAAATCGATCTGTCCCGCCGCGCCGAAATCGCCGCAGAGCTTTCCGGTCTTGCCGTCGAGCGCCAGCAGGCGCCCATCGATGGTGCCCTCGTAGAGGCGCAGCCGGCACGGCGCAAGGGCCGCGGCTTTGGAATCGATCCATGCGGCAACCCCCCGCGAAGCCACCTCCGAGAAATTCTGGTCGCGGTTGATCTTGGGATCGAATTCCCACCGCTCGCGTCCCGTGCCCGGATCGAGCGCGATCACCTGGTTGAACGGAGTGGTCAGATACAGGGTGCCTTCGATCAGGATCGGGGTCGATTCGAACGCCGCCTTGTCGTTGGCGCGTCCCGGCCGATCGAGAGCGCCGGTGTGATAGGTCCAGGCCACGCGCAGCCTGGCCACGTTCTTGGTATCGATCTGTTTGAGCGGGGAGTAACGCGTGCCGCCCTGGTCGTGCCCGTAAGCCGTCCAGCCGCGGTCGTCGCCCGCCAGGGATCCCCAACTGAGTAGCAGTAAGAAAGTCAGACAGCGCATGTTGTTCAAAGGTAATCGTGCCCCCGCATGTTATGACTCTATCTCAGGTGGTCTTAGGTGGGGCAGGCGCTTCCGCCTGCCAACCCCGCGTGCGACTACTCTCAGCCCCCATACCGCCGGCTCCACCGTAACTCCGTGCCGTCCTTCAGAATAATGCGCCGGTCCCAATACTCCCACGGCTCCAACTGGCGAATGCGGTCGACTTTTACCAGCGTCGAGCGGCTGATGCGCACGAACTGCTGCGGATCGAGATCCCCCAACAGGCCCTCCATCGTGCCGTGAACCACGTACCATTCGCGGCCCACATTCAAGCGGACGTGGTCGCCGTCGGCTTCCACCCAATCCAGATGTTCCACCGGTACAAAGACCGCCTCGCCGTCTTTTTCGAACACGAGGCGGCGTGGGTACTGCCGGGTCATGGAGTCGGGCTCGGGCGTCGGGGCGCTAGCCC
>Ga0209415_10012504_pt1 | contig 14134 bp, 15 predicted proteins | sample PeaSoiSIISIP2007_FD_187696 | JGI IMG/M metagenome (GOLD analysis project Ga0209415, IMG submission 187696) | Peat soil microbial communities from Weissenstadt, Germany - SII-SIP-2007 (SPAdes) (version 2) | ecosystem: Environmental > Terrestrial > Soil > Wetlands > Peat | place: Germany... | reverse complement strand
ATACGGCTCAATCCGAAGTACGTAGTCGCCCTCATCGATCGGGGGATAGCTTGGCGCGCCAAGGGCGACAACGACCGTGCCATCGCCGACTACGACGAGGCGATCCGGCTCGATCCGAAACACGCTCCCGCCTTCGTCAACCGAAGCATCGCCTGGTTGGGCAAGGGCGACAGCGATCGCGCGATCGCAGACTCCGAGGAGGCCATGAGACTTGATCCGAGAGACGCTCGCGCCTTAGCGACTCGTGGAAACGCCTTGAACGCCAAGGGAGACAGTGATGGCGCGATCGCCGACTATGACGAGGCGATCCGGCTCAATTCGAAAGACGCTCACGCCTATCTTGGCCGCGGCGTTGTTTTTATCGCCAAGGGCTCTCTCGCCGCCGCGCAGGCCGACTTCGCCCAGGCGAACGCGCTCGATCCTAAATACGCTTACGCAGCCCTCTGGCTCGACGTCGCCGAGCGTCGCAACGGTCTGCCAAGTCGGCTCCCGGAACTCAGGGCGAAGCTCGATATGGCGGTCTGGCCGGCCCCCATTGTCCGCCATCTCATGGGCGAGATCGATCTTGCGGCACTCCTCGCCGCCGCAGGTGACCCTGATCCTGGCAAGGCGCGGGGCCAGCTCTGCGAAGCGCGTTTCTTTGCCGGGGAGCTGGCCCTGCTGAATGGCGGCAAAGACGACGCGGAAGGCCTTTTTCGACTCGCTGCGAGCGAATGCCCAAACAACTTCTTGCAATGGTCCGCGGCGACCGCCGAACTCCGGGCGCTTGGCGCCGCGCCGTGAACCAAGCGAGTTTTGCTAGCGGCTACCTCCGAAACTCCGGCTTGACCGCGGAGTAAAGCGCCGTGAACCTGTCACGCTGTTTCGCAAACATCGTCGCGAGCCTCGGGTCGGGTTCGGTGACATCGGCGATCTCGGGCGGCTGGCACACGGCTTCGGGCGGTTCTCCGGTCGCCGCCATCCGCGCAAGGCGCGCGGCGCCGTAAGCGGGGCCAGTTTCGCCGCCGCGCATGCGCACGACGGTAAAGCCGGTCGCGGCGGCGATCATGCGGGTCCATAACAGGCTCCTCGCGCCGCCGCCGATGAGGCCGACGCGCTCGATCGTCGCGCCCGCGGCGGCGAGGCAATCGCGCGCCTCGGCAAGCGTCAGCGCGACGCCTTCCATCACGGCGCGCGCCACATCGGCGCGCGTCGTCGTCTCGCTCATGCCGAACAGCACGCCGCGCGCATAAGGATCGTCGAGCGGCGTGCGCTCGCCGGAAAGATAGGGCAGGAAGAGAAGCTCGCCAGGCCCGCGATAGTCTGCGGCCGCCTCGCGGTCGAGCGCGTCCGGCGACGCGCCGACAAGGCGTCCGGCGAAGGCGAGCGCGCCGGCGCCGTTCAGCATGGCCGCCATCGCGTACCAGCGATTCGGCAGCGCGTGGGCGAAACTGTGCACGAGCCTCTCCGGCGCGCTGATATAGCGGTCGGTCGCGACAATGAGCTGCGTCGCGGTGCCAAGCGAAATGAACGCTTCGCCCGGCCCGATCGCGCCCAAGCCCACTGCGCCAACGGCTGCGTCGCCGCCGCCTGCCGCCAGGAGGACGCCGCGCGGCAGGCCGAGTTCGCCGGCGGCCTCAGGCCGCATCCGGCCGGCCGGCGCCGAGCCCTCGATGAGCCGCGGCGCCCAGGCGGGATCGGCCTCGCATGCGGCGAACGCCGCTGGCGACCATGTCCGCGCCGCCTCGTCGAAGAGCCACGTGCCGGCTGCATCGCTCATGTCGGAGCCCCGTTCGCCGCACAGCGCAAGGCGCAGATAGTCTTTCGGCGACAGGATTGAGGCGATGAGGCGGCGATGGTCCGGCTCATGCCGGGCGATCCATTTGAGCTTCGGCCCAGTGAAACCGGGCATCGGCTTCACGCCGACGACTGGGGGGAGATCGGGATAGTCGCGGGCCAGCTCCTCGGCCTCACGATAGGCGCGTCCGTCGTTGTGCAGGATCGCCGGGCGGATCGGCTTGTCCCAACGGTCGATAAGGACCGCGCCGTGCATCTGGCCGGAAAAGCCGATCGCCTTTAGCGCGCCAAGCGCCTTGCCAGCCGAATTCCTGATGTCGGCGACCGCCCCGGCCATCGCAGCCAGCCAGTCGTCAGCATTCTGCTCCGACCAGCCAGCGTGCGGGCGGTTGGGCGAATAGACGCGCGCCGCGCTTCCGACCAGTTCGCCGCGCTCGTCCGTCAGGAGCGCTTTAAGCCCGGAGGTTCCACAGTCGAGCCCGAGATACATGGCCACGAACTGTGCGCCGCGTTCCGCGCTTTCTCAAGCGCGGGCTTCACTGCGCGGTCTCGCGAACGACGATGGGCAAAGCGATCAGACGGAATTTATACCCATGCCGCCGGTGTCAATGCCATGCTTCGCGACAGGAGAATGAAGGCGTGGGCGCCCGCCGACCCTCCGCGGGATCGGGATCGTCCTCATCCAATTCGGCGCCGCGTTCCAGAATGTACCTGAGGCCGGAGAGGATTGGCTGGTCGGCGCCGCGCGTCGCTTCGTCGACCCCCTCCCAATCGCGGTCGCCCGCATGGCGGGAAAAACGGCGAACGAGCCATGCGGCGAATACGCCGCTCGTTACGTTCCGCTTCGCTGCGTCGCGCGAAACGCGGCGCGCGAAGTTGCCGCCGATGGAAGCAACCGCCGCGCGTGCGACGTGAGGATTGGAGCAGGTCAAGACGATCTCGCGCACGATCATAGGCAGCCTCCTTCCGCCGGCGAGCACTTGAGAACGGAGTATGACGATAAAATTTGTTCTCAACGTGTCATCGCTCAAAAATATTCTCTTCCTTAGATGTTGAGAAGATGCACGTCAAGCAATTGTCACGTTGCCATATGTGCGACGCAACATCAAATTGTACTTCTGTTCTGGCGAGACTACAATCGTTCGTGGCCAAAGCTTGGCACAACCGTGGTTGCACAATGCATGGCTAAGTTAATCTACGTAGATTGCCGGATCGAGTCCGATGTTTTGGGGCGCGGCGGCGGCGCCGCCGCAGCGTCGCGCCAGGAAGCCCCGCGATGACCGCGGCGGCGAGCCTCGCGGCAAGCGTCACGCGGGCGAACGCGACGAGGGCCGCCCACGAATCGTTGTTTTGGCCGACGCGGGGCGCCATGATCGCCAGAGGTCAGGGCCGGACGAGCGACCGGCGCCCGCAAAACGGGGAGGGATCATGAAGCGCCTCATCCTGCTCGCATTCGCCGCGAGCGTTCTCACCCGACCCGCGACGGCGAAGGACACGCGCTTCTGGAACCTGACCTCCTCGACCGTCAAATCGCTTGAACTCGCGCCCGCCGGCGCCTCCGCCTTCGGCCCCAACCAATGCGCAAACGATCCCGACGGCGCTGTCGACCACGACGAGCGTGTGCGCGTGACCGGCGTCACGACGGGCGCATACGATGCGCGGGTGACCCTGGCCGATGGGCGCGTATGCATGGCGAAAGGCATCCGCATCGAGAGTGGCAAGCCGTTCGCCATCGAGGACAGGGATCTCGTCGGCTGCGAGCGTTGACCTCATCTTTAAGGCCGGGGGCCGGAGGCGCGGCTGCGCCGTGAAAACGCCCGCGCGAACTTGTAAGGGATCGCTTGAGCATCGGCCGCATGTCGGTCGAGCAACAAAGTTTCGCCTCCGCCGCGAAATTGTTCTCGCAATCGCGAGCGGAAGCGGGCAATCGTCGCCCGCGAAAACCACCCAAAGGCGCGTTCGGTGCGATTTTCCTTTGCCAATGTGGCGTTGCAGGCCTTTGCGCACAATTCTGGCTGGCCGGAGCAGTGGCGCAATCCTGAGCCGAAGGCGGCGTACGAGGCGATCATCGTCGGGGCGGGCGGGCACGGGCTCGCGACTGCCTATTACCTCGCCAAAGAGCACGGCCTCGCCAATGTCGCCGTCTTGGAGAAAGGCTGGCTTGGCGGCGGCAACACCGGGCGCAACACCACGATCATCCGCTCCAATTACCTCATGGAGGAATCGGCTGCGCTCTACGAACATGCGCTGAACCTTTGGGAGGGCTTGTCCCAGGAGCTCAACTACAACGTCATGTATTCGCCGCGCGGGGTCATGATGCTGGCGCACAATACGCATGACGTTCAGGTCGGCAAGCGCCACGTTCACGCCAATCGCCTGGCCGGCGTCGACAACGAATGGCTGACCCCGGATGAGGCGAAGGCCTTCTGCCCGCTTCTCAACATCGCGCGCGACATTCGCTATCCGGTGGTCGGGGCCGCGCTGCAGCGGCGCGGCGGCACGGCGCGGCACGACGCCGTCGCCTGGGGCTATGCGCGCGCCGCTTCGGCCCGCGGCGTCGACATCATTCAGAATTGCGAGGCGACGGCGATCCGCCGCGACGCCTCCGGCGCGGTCTCCGGCGTCGAGACGACGCGTGGGCCGATCGCGACAAAGAGGATCGGCGTCGTCGCCGCCGGGCATACTTCGGTGGTGATGGCGATGGCGGGCGTCCGAATGCCCGTTGAAAGCTATCCCTTGCAGGCGCTGGTGTCCGAGCCGGTCAAGCCGATGATGCCCTGCGTCGTCATGTCGAACACGATCCATGCCTACATGTCGCAGTCGGACAAGGGCGAACTCGTCATCGGCGCCGGCACGGACGCCTATATATCCTATTCGCAGACCGGCGGGCTGCACATCGCCAATCACACGCTGGAGGCGATCTGCGAGCTCTTTCCGACGGTGCGCCGCATGCGCATGCTGCGCAACTGGGGCGGCGTCGTCGACGTGACGCCCGACCGCTCGCCGATCATCGGCAAGACCCCGGTTCCGGGCCTTTTCGTCAATTGCGGCTGGGGCACCGGCGGCTTCAAGGCGACGCCGGGCTCGGGCCACGTGTTCGCGCATACGATCGCACGCGGCGAGCCGCATCCGCTTGCGGCGCCCTTTACGCTCGACCGCTTCCGTTCCGGCCGGCTCATCGACGAAGCCGCCGCTGCGGCGGTCGCGCACTGAGCGCCGCACCATGCTCCTAATCCCCTGTCCCTATTGCGGCATGGAGCGGCCGGAAATCGAATTCCGCTATGGGGGCGAAGCGCATATCGCGCGGCCCGCCGATCCGAACGCGCTCTCCGACGACGAATGGGCGAACTTCCTCTACTTCCGCTCGAATCCGAAGGGCGTGCTCGCCGAGCGATGGCGTCACACGTTCGGCTGCGGGCGCTTCTTCAATTGTCTGCGCGACACGGCGAGCGACAAGATCCTCGCGGTTTACAAGGCGGGCGAAGCGCGGCCGGACGGCGCCGCCGAACGAGCTGGCCCGAGCGCATGAGCCAGCCCTTTCGCGTCGCGGGCCTCGGCCTGATCGACCGCTCGCGCCCTCTCTCGTTCACCTTCGACGGCGTCGCCTACCAGGGCTACGCAGGCGACACGCTCGCTTCTGCGCTCATCGCCAACGGCGTCCATCTGGTCGGGCGCTCGTACAAATATCATCGGCCGCGAGGAATCGTCGGCGCCGGCGCGGAGGAGCCCAACGCGCTGGTCGGCGTCTCGCGCGGACCGGGCCGATTTACGCCCAATCTGCGCGCGACGCAGATCGAGCTTCATGAGGGCCTTGCGGCTTTGAGCCAGAACCGCTGGCCGTCGCTCAAATTCGACGTCGGCGCGGTCAGCGACGTCCTCTCGCCGTTGTTCGGCGCCGGCTTCTACTACAAGATGTTCATGGGCCCGAACGTCTTCGGCAAGAACTGGGCGTGGACGCATGTCTATGAGCCCATGATCCGCCGCGCCGCGGGCTTAGGCGCCGCGCCGCGCGAGCCCGATCCCGACCGCTATCAGCGCACTTTCGATCATTGCGACGTGCTGATCGTCGGCGCCGGCCCCGCGGGGCTTGCGGCGGCGCTGGCCGCGAGCGCGAGCGGCGCGTGGGTCGTCCTCTGCGACGAAAACCCGACGGCGGGCGGCTCACTCCTCGCCGAGACGCGCGCGGAAATCGGGGGCAGGAGCGCGCGAGATTGGCTTCATGACGCTCTCGCTGCGTTGCTCGCCGCGCCCAACGTGCGCGTAATGACGCGAACGCAAGCGTTCGGCTATTACGCGCAGAATTTCGTCGCCCTCAACCAGCGCGTCGCGGAAGGACACCTGATCGCCGATAACGATTGCCCGCGCGAGCGGCTCTGGCAAATGCGCGCGCGCGAGGTCGTGCTGGCGGCCGGCGCCATCGAGCGTCCCCTGGTCTTCCCGAATAACGACCGGCCGGGCGTGATGCTCGCGGACGCCGCGCGGCGCTATTGCTGCCAATATGGCGTCAAGGTCGGCGAACGCGCCGTCGTCGCTGCCTCGCACGACAGCGCCTATCGCGCCGCGCTCGATCTCAAAAGCGCCGGCGTCAGCGTCGAGCTGATCGCCGATCTGCGCGGCGAGGCGGCGGGGCCTCTGCCGGAGGCGGCGCGCGCGGCCGGCATCGAGGTTGCGGCCGGGGCCGAGATCCTCAGGGTCGACGGGCGTCTCCGGGTCACGGCCGTTTGCCTAAATCTCCCCGCCGGAATGCGAACGGTCGCCTGCGATGCGCTCATGATGTCGGGCGGCTGGACGCCTTCGGTGCATCTCTTTTCGCAATCGCGCGGCAAGCTCGTCTTCGATGAGGCGCTGCAAGTCTTCAAGCCGGGCGCGTCCGCGCAGCGAGAGCGGTCGGCCGGGGCCTGCAACGCGGCCTTCGATCTTAAGGGCGCGCTCGCGGAAGGCGACGCGGCGGGGCGCGCGGCGGCGGCCGCGGCCGGCTTCGCTGCGCGCGAGGCGCGCGACTACGCCGTCGCTGAAGCTCCTCTGGCGTCGGGCGGCGCGCTTGGCGCGGCGCGCCATGTGCGCGCCAATCGTCGCGCCAAGGCGTTCGTCGATTTCCAGAACGACGTGTGCGCCACGGACTTGGACCTCGCAGTCCAGGAGGGCATGCGCTCGATCGAGCACATCAAGCGCTACACCACCACCGGCATGGCGACCGACCAGGGCAAGCTCGCCAACATGAACGCGCTCACGATCGCAGCCTCCGCGCTGGCGAAGCCCATTCCCGAAGTGGGCCTCACGACCTTCCGCCCGCCCTATACGCCGGTGACGTTCGGCGTCTTCGCGGGATCCGCGCGCGGCGACTTGTTCGATCCCATCCGCCGCACGTCCATTCACGACTGGGCGGCGGAAAACGGCGCCGCGTTCGAGGACGTGGGGCTTTGGAAGCGCGCCTGGTATTTCCCGCGAGCCGGCGAATCCATGCATCAGGCGGTCGCGCGCGAGTGCCGCACGACCCGCGGAAGCGTCGGCCTTTTCGACGCCTCCACGCTCGGCAAGATCGAAGTCGTCGGCCCCGACGCGGCGGCGTTCCTCGAGCGCATGTATGCGAACGCCTTCGTGAAACTCGAGGTCGGGCGCTGCCGCTACGGGCTCATGTTGAGCGAGGCCGGGTTTCTTATGGACGACGGGGTGATCGCCCACCTCGCGCCCGGTCGCTTCCATGTGACGACGACGACCGGAGGCGCGGGCAGCGTGCTCGCCCATATGGAGGATTACCTCCAGACCGAGTTCCCTGAACTTAGAGTCTGGCTGACCTCGACGACCGAGCAATGGGCCACGATCGCCGTGCAGGGCCCGAAAGCCCGCGATTGCGTCGCGACGCTGGTGGAGGGAGTCGATCTTGCCAGCGCAGCCATGCCGCATATGAGCGTGCGCGCGGCGCGCGTCTGCGGCGAGCCCGCGCGGCTCATGCGGGTGAGCTTCACCGGCGAGCTCGGCTACGAGATCAACGCGCCCTCGCACTTCGGCCGCGCCGTGTGGGAGGCGGTGTGGCGCGAGGTTCAAAAGCACGGCGGCTGCGCTTACGGCACGGAAGCGATGCATGTGATGCGCGCCGAGAAGGGCTATGTCATCGTCGGCCAGGAGACAGACGGCACGGTGACGCTCGCCGACCTCGGCCTCGACTGGGCGATCGGCAAGGCGAAGAAGGATTTCGTGGGAAAGCGCTCGCTTGCTCGCCCCGATATGCTCAAGGAAGACCGCAAGCAGCTCGTCGGTCTCCTGACGGAGGATGCGGCAGTCGCGCTCGAGGAGGGCGCACAGGTGACGGAGAGCGCGAGCCCGCCGACCGGTTCGGCCGCGCTGGGCCATGTCACCTCGTCCTACCGAAGCGAGACTCTGGGCCGTCCGATCGCGCTCGCGCTCGTCGCCGCGGGGCGCTCGCGCATCGGCGCCAAGCTCCATGTCCCGATGCCCGGCGGCGCCGTGCGCGTGACCGTGACGGCGCCGATCTTCTACGACAAGCCCGGAGCGCGCCTCCATGTCTGACGCTGCGCTCCGCGCCCGCTCGCCGCTCGAAGGCCTTGCTCTCCCCGCGGGGCCGCGGTTCGCCTTGTCCGAGGCGCCGCCGGCCGCACGTTTCATCCTGCGGGGCGGCGAGGCTGCGCGCGTCGCGTGCGGGATTGTCTTCGGCGCCGAGCCGCCGTCGAGTCTGGTGCCGGCGGGCGAAGGCGCCGGGCGCGCGGCGCTGTGGCTCGGGCCCGACGAATGGCTCTTGATCGCGGAAGGCGCCGACGCCGCGGCGCTCAGCGAGGTGATGGAGTCGGTGCTCGACGGGACCGCCCACAGCCTGGTCGACGTCTCGCATCGCCAGATCGGCCTCATTGCGACCGGTCCGGCCGCGGCGCGAGCGCTCAACGCCGGCTGCCCGCTCGACCTCTGCCTCAAGGCGTTTCCGGTCGGCATGGCGACGCGCACCATCTTCGACAAGGCCGAGATCGTATTCTGGCGGCGCGCCGCGACAACATTCCACGTCGAAGTCTGGCGCTCGTTTGCGCCCTATCTCGCCGCCTCCCTCGCCGAGGCCGCCCGCGGCGCGGCGGAATGGTAGGCGTACCCGCCCGCATAGGCGGGGTCAGCGACGCCGATTCACAGTTAAGGGCAAACGGTCAATGAGACGGGGTCGGGAAAACCAGCGTCAATCGGAGCGCTTCGAGCGCGCAACGCCGATTTGGACCCGGCTCGCGTACCTCCCATACGGGCCCGCGGCGAGTGAATGCCGCATCACGTGGCCGGACACACGAAAGCGCCTGACCACAAGCCTGACCCAGAGAAAAGACCGCTTGCATCCAACGGGGCGTCCACACACGATTGACGCTCAGGGGGTCAAGACGTGCCCGATGATCTCCGGGTCTATGCTGGTCTGTCCGCGAAAGGGATTGTTGAGGACGATCACGAGGCCAACGGCAAGACCGATCGCGGACATTTGGATCATGTTGATTTGCATGCCGAAGCGTTTCGGGGTCTCACGCCCGCTGAGAAAGGAGGCGGCGACGGCAAAAAGAACGAGAATGATCCAGAAGACGTCGGGGATGTTATTGGTCGCCGCCGAAAGCCGTCCCGACCTCAGCGTTTCGATGCGCGTCACGTACGCCCCGAGATCGCCTCGAGCAGGATCGTTGACGTCCAAGTTTCGTTGGACCGAGCGGACGCCGACCCAGAGATCGTCAAGATTCTGTTGCGCCAGCGGCGACAGCGAATTCGGCAGCTTCGCCAAGCGGGGCCACTCGTCGCGGGCGACATTCCGCGCATAGGCGACCAGCGCCTGCTTCGGAGCGCGGGCCGCGGGGCCTAGGGCGTCCAGTTCACGGCCGAGTTGATAGACTGCGGTCGACTCCGACCTCGCAGCTTCCTCGGTCTTCGCAAGGCTCGTGAGCCCATTAGCGATCAGTAACGCGAGAACAAATGCCGAGAAACCGAGCATGCTCGTGTGCGCGGCGTCGCCGAGCTTGTCTTCGAACGGACTGTGCTGCGGCCAGCGCCGAAACCACAATCGATTGGAAAGCCAGGCGACGAGGCCGCCGACAAGACCGAACGCGAGGGCCGTAAGCGCAAGGATCGCGAGATCCGGCAGCGAATTGGCGATGGTATTGATAAGGTTGGGCATGGCGAGGCGGTCTCCCGGTAGGCTCATCGCGTCAAGGACGCGTCAGGTTCGCCTGATGGGCCACGAAGACGCTCTCGATCTCCTTAGCCTCTCCAATCGGCACGGGTTTCAAAATCAGAATAAACCACCCGTTCAGAGGGAGCATTGTGCCCTCATCGTTCTGGAACCAGGAACGGAAAGTGCGATCTTTTGTGATCGAGCTGCCCCGCGACACATATATGGATGTGAGGACTGGACGGAAGCGCCACGATTTTCGCCTGCGTCGATCAAGGTTTGCGAACTTTTGCGGGAGCTTTCCGAGCTTTGCCAGACGAAATAGCGCTGCTCTCGCGTGTCCAAGCCCGCGAGTTTGCTGCGCCATTTTCAGGATCAGATTGCCCTTCTCAACGATGGTTTGGAGTATTGCTTCTGTTCGCAGCGATCGCACTGGTCGAGCCCGTGCCGGCGAACCAAGACTGCCAGCCATGTCCCGCGCTTGGGGGTTACCCGCGGGGCGTTCCTTTCCGAGCGCCCGATGCGGGAAAGGGCGCGCTCCTCAAATCCAGCGTCGAACCCTTCGACTATAGTCGACGTAGTCTTGGGCGAACGTTTCGCTGAGGCGCGCTTCCTCGAAGGGGATCACGACCCAGTTCATGGCGGCCAAAGGCAGAACGACCAAGATCAACGGCCAGGCTTCGCCGAGGGCGGGCGCCAGGCCCACGTAGATAAGCGTCAGCGCCAGATACATCGGATTGCGCGACCAGGCGTGCGCGCCGGTGACGACGAGATGCGCCGGCTGCCCGGCCGGATTGAGCGTCGTGCGCCGGACCACGAACCGTCCCGCCGCGGCGAGGGCGAGGACAAATCCCGCGACGGCGAGCGCCAAGCCCGCATAACGCACGCCCTCGATCGTCATCCATGCTGGCCGCCACGGCATGAGCCAATCGAGGCCGAGCCCGGCCAGGAACGTCAAGGCGTACTGAGCGGGCGGCGGGATTATCGCCAGGATCGGAGCGCGGCGCGGCGTCATCGCGAAACCTCCGGATGAGTGAGGTTGGTCTTGACGGACAAGCTACAGCAAGTCCCGTCTCGGCGGAATCGCCCGCGTCGATGCGGTGATCCGAAGCGCCCGTCAGCCGCGCTCGGCCTTGTCGCGCGCGGTCTGCGCCTGGATTGCGTCCCGCGCCGCTTTCCATTCGGCGTCGCCCCAATGGCGCAGCTCATAGAAATTGCCGCCCGTCGCCAGCGCCTGCGCGCCGTCCATCACGATTGTCTCGCCGGTCAGCCATTCGCAGCCGTCGGACATCAGGAACGCAGCGAGGTTCTGCAATTCCTCGATCCGGCCGACCCGTCCGAACGGATTCCTGGCGGCCGTCGCGGCGCCGGGCTCGGCGCCGGGCGTAAGGCGCTTGCTCATGCCCTCGGTCGGGATTTCGCCCGGCGCGATCGCGTTGAGGCGGATGCCGTAGCGGCCCCATTCCTGCGCGAGCGACATGGTCATCGCGTGGATCGCCGCCTTGCTCATCGCCGAGGGCACGACGAACGGGCCGCCGTTGCGCACCCAGGTGACCGCGATCGAAATCACGCTGCCCTTGTGCTTGCCCGCGATCCAGCGCTTGCCGACCGCCTGCGTCACATAGAACGTCCCGTGCATCACGATATTGGCGATCGCGTCGAAGCCGCGCGTCGAAAGGTCCTCGGTGCGCGAAATGAAATTGCCGGCGGCGTTGTTGACGAGGCCGGTGAGCGGCCGATCGCGGAAAATCTCCTCGACCATCGCGTCGACCGCCGCGGCGTCGCGAATGTCGACCCCGTAGCTTGCGACGCGCCCCCCATGCGCCTTCATCAGCTCCTCGGCCGTCGCGTCGCAGACACTCTTGCGGCGCCCACAGATGGCGATCTCGGCGCCGAGCCCGAGAAACCGCGCCGCCATCGCCTTGCCGAGCCCCGTGCCGCCGCCGGTGACGAGAATCTTTTTGCCCGCGAAAAGGCCGTTGGCGAACATGCGCGTCTCCTCCCTGGCCCGACGTTTGGGGGCGCGCCGGGGGCACGCCAGCGTCGACGGTTGACAAAGGGTACGCGGTTCGGGCGGGTTAGGGAAGGCGGTTGCGCTTCGCGAACCCTTTCAACGTGGTTTCCTCGGGAAAGAAGCCGTTCTCGGCATTTGGATCGAGGCACACGGTTGCCGCCCGCCACATGGAGGTTGATCCCGAGTTGTGATATCGTATTGAAATGGCGACCAAGGCGCCCGACGATCCTATTCTTGAACGCTTGGGGGCCGCGCTGAAAGAGATGTACGGCGAGCGCCTGGATCGGGGGGTTTTGTTCGGCTCGCGTGCGCGCGGCGACGCCCTACCGGATTCCGATTGCGATGTCGCCGTTTTCCTAAAATCGCTTCCCGATCGTTGGGCCGAGCTGGACAGGTTGGCGAAGCTTCGCGTCGATTTCCTTGACGAGACAGACGTCTTTTTCGACGCCAAGCCCTATCCCGCCGATGCTTATCACGAACGCTCACCGCTCATGCACGAAATTCGGCGGGACGGCCGGGAGTTGTGACGCCGGAAGCAATGCGCTTCCTCGCCAAAGCGAGCAAGCCTCTGGAACACGCGACGACGATGCTCGGCGTCGGGCTTAGCGAAGACGCCGGACGCAACGCATATCTCGCTGGATTCCATGCGGCTCAGGCTTTTCTTTTCGACAGCACAGGCAAAGCGTTCAAATCTCACCGGGGAGTGCAGAAAGAATTTCTGCGGTTGACGAAGGACGATCCGCGTTTCACGGTCGAGCAAAGAATTTTTCTGTCCCAGACCTACAATCTCAAAGCCATAGCCAACTATGAAACCGGCCCCGGCGTCGAGGTTTCCACGGTGCGCGCCGTGCGCGCCGTTGACGCCGGAAAAATATTGCCGGCTTGCTGTCGCAGGTGTCCCCAACGCCGCCCGCGAGAAGTTGACGTCCCATTTTGACAGAACAGCCAGGCTTCTCGACCCCTATCGCACACCGCTCGAGGAGGGCGGCATGAAGCAGAGCGACGCCAAGAATTTTCTGTCCCCCGGCCTCGCGGCGAGTCCGCGCGCGGACCAAGGCTGATCGGCCGTGCGCATCCTCGTCCTTTTCGCCCATCCGGTCGAGACCAGCTTCGCGGCGGCCTTGCACGCCAAGGCCGTCGAAACCCTGCGCACGCGAGGTCACAAGGTCGACGACTGCGATCTCAACGCCGAAGGCTTCGATCCCGTCATGACCCGTCATGACCGGATGGAGTACTATGATCTGACCGTCAATCGCGGGCGCGTCGCCCCTTATGTCGACCGGCTCCTCGCCGCGGAGGCGCTCGTGTTCTCGTTCCCGGTCTGGAACATGGGGTTCCCGGCGATTCTCAAGGGCTTCGTCGACAAGGTGTTTCTGCCGGGCGTCAGCTTCGACCTCAGGGAAGACGGCGCCTACGTCCCGCGCCTGCACAACATCAAGCGGCTTGGGGTCGTTTGCACCTATGGCGGCTCGCGGTTGAAGACTTTTCTGGCGGGCGACCCGCCGCGTCGCTTCGTCAAGCGATCGATGCGATTTAACTGCGCGCCGGGCGCGCGCGTCGATTATCTCGCGCACTACGATATGGATCATACTCGCCCGGACCGTCGCGCGGCGTTCCTGAGCAAAGTCGAGGCGAAGTTTTCGACCTGGTGAGCGGCGAGGGCGTGACGAAAACACCCAGCCACGCGGCATACGCGACGCCTCTGGTCACCCGCCATCCACAAACCGCCCCGCTCTTCCCTCCACGCCGGCCCGGACCGCCTCGATCTGGTTCGGCGAGCCGATGAGCGCCGCCTGCTCCTTCGATTCGGCGAGCAGGAGCGCGGCCGCGTCATCGTCGCTCGCTCGGTTCAGGAGACGCTTGACCGCACGCACCGCGTCGGGGCTGCGGGCCGCGATCTCCTTCGCGGTCGCGCGCGCGGCGGCGAGCGGGTCGGCGTGGAGGCTGGTGGCGAAGCCGTAGGTCAGCGCCTCCGTTCCTGAGAAGACGCGGCCGGTCATCGCGAGTTCGCGGATCACGTCGGAGCGCGCCAGTTCGCGCATCAGCGAAATCCCGCTCATGTCGGGCACGAGGCCCCATTTGATTTCCAGGATCGCGAGCCGCGCGTCCGGCGCGACGTATCGCATGTCGGCGCCGAGCGCGATCTGGAAGCCGCCGCCAAAGGCGACGCCGTGGATCGCGGCGATCACCGGAACGGGAAGCAT
>Ga0209415_10012503_pt1 | contig 14134 bp, 10 predicted proteins | sample PeaSoiSIISIP2007_FD_187696 | JGI IMG/M metagenome (GOLD analysis project Ga0209415, IMG submission 187696) | Peat soil microbial communities from Weissenstadt, Germany - SII-SIP-2007 (SPAdes) (version 2) | ecosystem: Environmental > Terrestrial > Soil > Wetlands > Peat | place: Germany... | reverse complement strand
ACCGTGAGCCGCAACCTGGAGAAGATGGGCCTGCGGACCTCGCCGATGGGCGAGGTCGTGCTGGCCGACTGCCTCGTACCGGCCGAGAAGCGCCTGGGCCGAGAGGGAGCGGGGATGGCCATCTTCAACTCATCGATGGGATGGGAGCGGAGCTGCATCCTGGCCAGCGCCCTGGGCGCCATGCAGCGCCAGCTTGAGACGTGCGTGGAGTACGCGCGGGCGCGGAAGCAGTTCGGCCAGCCCATCGGGAAATTCCAGAGCGTGGCCAGCAAGGTGGCCGACATGTACCTGCGGCTGGAGGCCGCCCGGCTGCTTGTCTACCGGGCCGCGTGGCTCGCCCAGCAGGGCAAGCCCGCCCTGTCCGAGGCGGCTGCCGCCAAGCTGTTCACCAGCGAGGCCTGGGTCCAGTCCAGCCTGGACGCAATTCAGATCCACGGAGCGTACGGCTACATGAAGGAAGCCGGGATCGAGCGCGACCTGCGGGACGCGGTCGCCGGCACCATCTACTCGGGAACCTCGGAGATCCAGCGGGTCATCTTGTCCCGGATGCTGGGCCTGTGAGCCCGCGTGGGCGCGGTGACCAGCCAGGAGGGAAATGGCATATCTGCTGCAGCACCTGTTGACGGACAGCGCATTGCGGCGCCCGGATCGGCCTGCGGTGGCTGCGGGAGGCCGGTCCCTGACCTACTCCGAACTGGACAGGCTGAGCAATCAGGTGGCCCGCGCACTCCTCGTGCAGGGCGTGGCGCCGGGCGACCGCGTGGGGGTTCTCGCCCCCAAGTCGGCCGCCTCTGTCGTGGGCATATTCGGGACACTGAAGGCCGGGGCCTGCTATGTCCCGCTCGACCCGAGCGCACCCCCCGGGCGGCTGTCCGCGATCATGCGCGACAGCGGCATCGCCGTAGTCCTGGCCGACTTGAGGAGGGCGCCCGCCGTCTCCGCCATGGCCGGCAGCGTTCCCCGGCTTCGCACCGTGATCGTGGTCGGCCCGCACTGGGGAGATGAGGGCGGGGGAGTTGCCGGGGCTCAGCCCGCGGAACTGGCCGTCCTGTCCTGGGAGGCGGTGCTGGCAGAACCGGGCGGGCCGGTGGACGGGGAACCGGCGATCGAGACCGACCTCGCCTACATCCTGTACACGTCAGGGTCGACCGGCACCCCGAAAGGGGTCATGATCTCGCACCGCAGCTCGCTCACCTTCGTCGAGTGGGCGGCAGCCTGCGCCGGGCTCACGGAACAAGACCGCGTCTGCAGCCCGGCGCCACTGCATTTCGACCTTTCCGTCTTCGATATCTTCGCCACCTGCCGGGCCGCCGCCTGCCTGGTCGTGGTCCCGCGGGGGGCGTCTACGTTCCCCGTCCGGCTCGCCGAGTGGATGGGGAAGGAGCGGATCTCGGTCTGGTATTCGGTGCCCTCGGTTCTCACCATGCTGGTGACCTACGGCAACCTGGCCGGATTCGACCTGTCGGGCCTGCGGGCGGTCATCTTTGCCGGGGAGGTGTTCCCGGTGAAACACCTCCGGCGGCTGATGGCCGCGCTGCCGCACGCTCGCTACCTCAACTGGTACGGGCCGACCGAGACTAACGTGTGCACGGCGTTCGAGGTCCCCAGGGCCGGAGCCCCGGATCCGGTCCCGATCGGGAAGGCCTGCGCCGACACGGACGTATTCGCGGTCGCTAACGACGGACGCCGGGTATCCCGGCCCGGGGAAATAGGCGAGCTGTACGTGCGGGGCCCCTCGCTGATGCAAGGCTACTGGGCCCAGCCCGACAAAACGCAGGAGGTACTGGTCCCGAACCCGTTCCAGGCCGCTTACCGCGAAACGGTGTACCGGACGGGTGACCTGGTGACCCAGGACAAGGACGGCAACTACATCTACCTGGGCCGCCAGGACGGCATGGTGAAGACGCGCGGCTACCGTGTGGAGCTGGGGGAAGTAGAAGCCGCGCTCTACGAGCACCCGGCCATCCACGAGGCGGTGGTGCTGCCCGTACCGGATGAGCTGCTCGGCAGCCGTCTGCGGGCGGTCATCAGCCGCGATGCCACCGGGGGCCTCACCCGTGAGGAAGTACTCGACCACTGCCGTCAGCGGCTGCCGGGCTACATGGTGCCGGACGTGGTGGAGTTCTGCGAGGCGCTGCCTAGGACCTCCACCGGTAAGGTCGACCGGGCCCGGCTGGCCCGGGCACAGTAGGCGGCGAGAATGAGGAGCCGCACAAGACGCTGGAGGCGACTGCATTGGAAGCGGTCATCAACGACTACATCAGCAGGGAACTGGTCCAGGACAGTACCCTGCTGCCGCTCTCGAATACGGCGTCGCTGCTGGACACAGGCGTCCTCGACTCGCTCAGCCTGCTCAGGCTCGTGGGTTTCGTTGAGGAGCGGTTCGGGATCGCGGTCGACGATGTGGACCTCGTCCCCGAGAACTTCGACAGTGTGGACGCCATCTGTGCCTACCTCCGCTCCAGGGCCGGAGCGGACCAGGCAGGCGGCCATCAGTGAGTCGGCGAGGCCGCAGGGGTCAGCGTCCGGCGCCCTGCGCCTTCTCCCAGCCGAGCGCGATCGGGTCGTAGGCCCGCTCGACGTAGATCTGGTGCCAGAGCGAGAACACGATGAGCACCCAGGGGTGGCGCCAGCTCACGGCGGGATCGCCGGCCCGGAATGCCCGCAGCAGCTCCAGCGCCGCCTCGCGGTTCACCCACTGGCCGGTCTGTGCCTCTCGCAGCAGCCGGTCAGCGAAGCCGTAGGCGTCGCCCTTCAGCCAGTGGCGGATCGGGACCGGGAATCCCAGCTTCGCGCGCTCCACGACCGCCTTCGGTAGCACCTCGCTCATGGCCTTGCGCAGGGCCCGCTTCGTGGTCCCGGCGCCGATCTTCTCCTCTCGGGTCAGGCGGGCCGCGACCGCCATCACCTCCCGGTCGAGGAAGGGAACCCGCAGCTCAAGGCTGTGCGCCATGGTCATCCGGTCGGCCTTGAGCAGGATGTCGCCGGGCAGCCAGGTGTTGATATCCACCAGCTGCATGGTGGAGACGTCGTCCAGTTCGGTCTCCTCGGCCTGGTCGTACACCGGGTCGGTCACGTCGTAGGGGCTGCCCGGGCCGGCCCGGCCCGGCCCGGTGATCAGATCGCCGCGACCAGGGTTGCCGATGTAGCGGCGCCGCAGCGGGGTGGACGTGCGCTCCAGCAGGCCCTTCCCCTTGACCCCTGGCGGGATGAGCGCCGCGACCCGCTGCAGCGGGACCCGGCTCCAGCCGGGCAGGTGCTCGCCGGCCCGCACCACGCCAGGCTGGTAGTAGATGACATAGCCGCCGAAGAGCTCGTCCGACCCCTCTCCCGATAGCACCACCTTGACCTGCTTGCGTGCCTCGCGGGCGACGAACCACAGCGGCACCGCTGACATGTCTACCATGGGGTCGTCGAGGTGCCAGATGATCTGCGGCAGGTAACGGAAGAACTCCTCCGGGCTGATCACATACGGGACCGATGTCACCCCGATCGCGGCGGCCGTCTCCCGGGCCCGGTCGATCTCGCTGTAACCCTCGCGCTCGAACCCGACGGTGAAGGTGAGCAGATCGGGCCGGTGTTCGGCGGCCAGGGCGCAGACGGCGGCGGAGTCGATGCCGCCGGAGAGGAAGGCGCCGAGCGGGGCATCGCTGCGCAGGTGGACGGCGATCGAGTCGCGCATCACGTCGAGGATGGCGCGGGGCGTGGCATCGCTGCGGGCCTTGGCGGGCCGCAGGTCGGCGCGCCAGTAGCGGTAGACGTCCGGCGCCCCGCCGGGCCTGACGATCATGGCGTGGCCGGGCGGCAGCACCTGTACCGGCGGAGTCAGGGTGGCGGGCGGCGGGACGTACTGGAAGGACAGGTACCGGCGGAGCGCGTCGGGGTCGAGGTTGCGCAGTTCGCCCGGGTCGGCCAGGGCCTTGCGCTCGGACGCGAACCGCAGCATCCGCTCAGGCCCCGCCTGGCCGCCGCCGCCCGCCCGCCGGGCTGCCGGGCCGGGGTGGCCGAGCGGGCGGGGCTCGCCGTCGGCCGCTTCGGACGGTGTTCGCGGTACCCGGTCGGCCAGGCTGGCGTCGCCGTCTCGGCCCGCCGCGTGCCGGCCGCCTCCCGCTGGCCGCCGACGGGGGTCGAACCAGTCGTCAGGGCCGAACGGCGGGACGCCGTCACCGGGATCCGGGACGGGCCCGTCACCAGCGGCGCCGGATCCCTGGAACGGGTCACCCGCGCCGGGCCCCGGGTCAATGCGGTAGTAGAACGGCTTGATGCCGAACTGGTCCCGGGCGCAGAACAGCTCGCGCGTCCAGCTGTCCCAGATGGCGAACGCGAACATGCCGCGGAGCTGGTGCACGACGTCCCTGCCGACCCGGGCGTAGGTCTCGAGCAGGACCTCGGAGTCGCAGCTTGATCTCAGCATCACGCCCTGCTTCCGCAGTTCGGCGCCCAGCTCGACGTAGTTGTAGATCTCGCCGTTGAAGACCATCCAGTAGCGGCGGTCGGCGGACTGCATCGGCTGATGGCCACCCTGCGACAGGTCGATGATGGCCAGCCGCTTGTAGCCCAGAGCGACATCGTGGTCGGAGTAGAAGCCCTCGTCATCAGGCCCACGGTGGGCAATGCGCTGAGTCGCGGTCGCGACCCAGCCCTGATCGGGATCGGCGTCGCTGGCCAGCGCTAGGCAGCCGACGATTCCGCACATGCACGGCCCCCAACGGTGTCCGTACGCTTCTAGGCTCTGATCCTACGGCGGGGGCCGGTCCCGGCGGGCGGGCGCGATCACCAGGGTGCGTTACGGCGAGTAGCCCGGCCGCCGCCCCGTCAGGTCGCGGGCAAGTCCGGTGACGAGGCGGATCAACTGCTCCTGGAGGGCGACGTCTTCCAAGCCATGCACTGCGCCGTCGAAGATGGTCCATACCAGGCCCGTCGGACGACGGTCCCGCAGCCGCCGGAGGGCGCGCGAGGCTTCTGCGTCAGCGTCGATTCGGGCCAGGTTGTCGTCGCTGGTCCCGAAGACCACCTCGATGTGGTTTCCGGTCATGACCAGGCGAGCGAGTTCGCTCTCGATGGGCAGGCCCCCGCCGGGGCGGGTACCGGCACTCGGCTCCGGTGTGCGGCTCGCGGGGGTGCGCGAGGCAAGGCGGCCTAGCTGGACCGTCGCCCTGGTCCAGGCGAGAGAGGCGAGGCGGCCGAAGAACCAGCGCCGGTACTCGCGGTTCGTGGCGACGGTGCGCAACGTCGGGCGGTTGATGACTTCACGGAGCCTCTCCCGGAAAGACGCCATTCCTCGCGCGCCGGGCAGGACGAGCGGAGGGCTCACCAGGACCATCCCGGCCAGATCTCCCCGGGCCACGCCCGCAACGACGCTGGGAATCCCGCCGAAGCAACTCCCAACAACCAGCAGCCGCCGGCAGCCGGCGGCCCGGAGAGCGTCCATGGCCGTCGTTGCGTCGGCGACCGGCTGCCCGTCCAGCCTCAGGACGAACTCCCCGGAACTCTCGCCTGTGCCCGCGAAATCGAATCTCAGCGACGGGATCCCCTCGCGCGCCAACCGTCTCGAGATTTCCGTCCACACCCCGTTGCGGTGGGCCGAGAAGTTGTTGGGCCCGCTGTGCACGAGGAGCACGCCGAGGTCCGTCGGTGCGCTTACCGGCGACGTGTAGACGGCGAATACCGTCTCGGTTCCCGACTGGAGGTACAGGGCGGTTTCGGGAAACGTGTCCGTGGACGCCACCCGCGCCGGGGTGCTCATCTGCTGTTCGCCCACGAACCGAGCAGCCAGTCGCGAGCGTTCGCCATGAGTTGCTCCTCGGCGTCATGTACGGCAGCCCTGACCGCTGCACCATCGGGGATGAACCACGGGTCCTCGACCAGCTTGACCGGCAGAACGTCGACGAGACACCCGCGTGCCCTCCAGTCGGCGGCCAGTTGCTCCACGCCAGCCGCCCGGGCCCCGCGGAAGGGCTGGAGGAGAATCCGGCGAGGTTGCCGGGGCACCGTTTCCGTCAGGCGAGCCGCGACCAGGGAGTCGTGCAGGCTGGCGGCAACCCTGAATCCCATGACGTCGACGTGTCCCTCAGTGACCAGCGTGGCCAGCAACTCGGCGGTGGTGGCGGGCCGCGGTGCGCGGGCCCGGGTGGCAGCGATCAACCGGGCGCGGAACAGGTCCCGGAAGTACTGCGCACCGTCGATGACCGGCTTCCACAGCAGCAGCGGCGCATCCGGGTGATCACGGCAGGCGCGAGATGCGACCAGGGATCCCACGCCCTCGCCCAGAAACGCGACAGGGCTGGCCGACGTAAGCCGAGCCGCCAGGGTCACGTCGAGCGCGTCTTGGGTAAACGCGTCCAGCGACGCCGACGCCGGCGCGCTGTTGCCAAGGCCACGGTAGTGGAAACGGGCGACGGCCAGCCCCGCCGACGCGAGCATGCGCGCCAGGCGGACTTCCCGCCGGTAATCGTTGTGTTGCTCCGCGAACAGTGAACTGCACACCGTCAGCGAGCCGGATGGCGGCCGGTCAACCGGCCGATGCAGCACCACGAACAGGGCACCGTCGGGACGCACGAGGAAGCCGGCCTCCTCCAGGACCCCGCCGACAACGGCCCGGGCCGAGTTAGCCAGGCTTACGTCGGCGGAGGCGGGCGGACCGCCAGGCTCGACCGGTGACGTCAGCCTGCTGCTTCCCGCGAGATGCCGCCATCGGTCCGTTTTGCGCCTCTTGTCACGGTCGTCAGTCTACTGTCGTGGCTGCCCCCTGGCGCAGCGCACGTCGCCGATCAGCGTCCGGTAACCATCCAGCGTCTGCTGCCAGGAATGCGGGTTCGGGTACCGCTGGCCCCGGATCGCGGGCAGCTTGAGCAAAGCATCCCTGAGGGCAGCAGGATCTTGCGGAGGGACTAGCACCGCGCCTTCGTAGTCTCGAACCACTTCAACCAGTCCGCCGACGGCAGTTACGACGACCGGCAGCCCGGCAGTAAGGGCGATATGCAAGGGCCCGGACATCGACGAGCGGTGATAAGGCAGCACGATCGCATCCGATTGCGCCACGTAAGCGGCGAGCTCCTCGTCGCTGACGTACCGATTGATGCGATCAATCAGGTCCGCATGCGGGCTACGGGCAATGGCGTCATCCGGGGCGGTCCATTGCTCCCATGTCTCGCCTACCACTGCCAAGCGGAACTGACTAGCCTGATCGCGGTCGAGCATGCTGAACGCGGTGACCAGATCCTCGACTCCCTTGAAGGGGCGAACGACGCCGAAATTCAATAGCTGGAACGGAGACTCCTTGCGACCATCAGTTGGCGGTGCCTCCCTTACCAGGTGACTGTAAGGACCATGCGGGATGACGCGGACGATGGAATTGCCCAGCGGATACGCGGATGGAATAGCCTGCAAGTCGAAGTCGGAGTGCATTACGTGCGCATCCACCAGGGACAGCAGACGAGGCATCAGAAGCTGAACATAACGCCGCGCGCCGGGTATCGCCGCCTCTCCCACGTCTTGGCTTTCATGCCATTCCAGTATGATTTTGGCGCCGTGCCGGGTGGCGTACTTTGCCAATCGCAGATACGTATGCAAAACGGCGCCGGCCCACCACTGGAAGATCACCACGGTGGGGCGTTGGCCGTCGAGGTATCGCAGGGCCTTAGTCAGCGATGGCCCCCAGTACCAGTCCACCCCGTCATAGACCGGAACATCGGGCGGATAGACCAATGCGTTAGCCACGGGAGCGCCGACGTGATCGCGGCCTGGGTAGAGGCGCTTGGGCACCAGGCGCCGCATCAGCAGAGCGCCGGTCTCGTATTCCTCCTTGAGAGCGCAGGAGAGCAGGTAAGTATAGTGACTGATGCCCGAGGCGAAGTGGCCTCCTGACCCAACGATGACCACTCGTTCATTGCCATGCTTGACACGGTGCAATTGATGAACCCCGAAGATTCGGCCAGCCAATATGAAAGACTAATGCCCACCTTACGTCGGGCGGTAACCGCTGAACGACTCCGGCACGCGCTCAGAATGATACGGCGTGCGGCTGGTTCTCCCGCCGGAACGGCGTTGCCGGTGTGGTCATGGTCGCCTGGCCCACGGGGTCTGGGCCGGGCAGGAGGCTCCCGCCACCCCGGGCAGCCATTAGACTCGCGCTAGACCGTTCCCAGTTGGGATTGGGTTCCCGCCGGGACAGCACGAACCCTCGTGGGGGAAGTTCTGGCACTTCGGCTGTACGGACGGCGAACATCCGCGGATGTCCGGGCAGACAGCCCTGGGCGGGTCTTGCCGATCCCGAGCGGTGCGCGGGCGGAGCTGACGGCTGCCGTTCTCGTCACCGTCGGTGCCGCCCTGGTGATCTGGGCGTATCGCCAGGCGCCGACCGAACAGATTCAGTCCTATGACCCCATCTTCTGGGCGGGAATGGTGCTCGCCTACCTGGCGGTCGCGTGGCGGGCGGTATCGGGACCCCATGCGGTGCGCTGGCTCGGATTGCTCGGGCTGTTCACCTTGTTGCCGAAGTTCTGGATGAGCCAGGCGGGCCCGATCTACTTCGACGAGACCGCTCACTTCGCCCTGCTGCGGAACGTCATTTCGGGCCATAAGCTCTTCCAGCACACGCCGCTGCTGCCGATCGGCACCTATTACCCGGGCATGGAGAGCGCCGCGGCCGCGATTCACTGGCTGACCGGCCTGTCCCCCTGGGACTCCGCCCTGACGCTGATTGCCGTGGTGCACTGCCTGCTTCCGGTCCAGGTCTACTACATAGCGCGGGCCCTCCCGGTTCCCCACCGGTGGGCGGTGGTGGCCGGCCTGGTCTACGCCGTCAATCCGAGCTTCATCTACGAGGACGTCCAGTTCGCATACGAATCCGTTGCGCTGCTGCTCATGCTCACGATCGTCCGACTGTACCTGGAAGCGCTGGCGGCCGAGCGATCCGACGGCCGCACCTGGGGACAGACCCTCTTGACGTCTCTGCTGATCGCGGCGCTGTCCTTCGGTTGCGTGGTGACCCACCATCTGACCAGCCTGACCGGCGTCGCCCTGCTCTTGCTGAGCGCGCTCGTGCTCAAGCCGATGACCGGGTTCGCCGACCGCAAGGGTGGTAGGCGCCGCCTGTTCGTCAGGTGGACGCCGGTGTTGACGCTGGCTACGTTCCTCGTGTCGTGGATCGCCTTCGTCGCGCCAGCGACGGTGTCCTACCTCTCCCCCTTCGTGACACAACCCGCACACGAGCTTCTCTCCCTGGTGGGGCTCGCCAAGAGAGCCACGGCCGGCGGCGGACTGCGGACGCTCTTCAGCAATTCCGGTACTCCCGGCTACGAACGGTTCGCGGCCTTCGCCGCGCCCGTCCTGGTCGCGGTCGCGCTCCTGTTCGCGGGAATTCGCTGGCTGCAGAAGCGGCCCCCCAAGACGAACTTCCTGTGGCCGTTCGTGCTGACAGCGGTCTACCTGGCGAGCCTGCCAGTGACGCTGACCGCCGTAGGGACGGCCGGAGCGCACCGCACCTGGGCCTCGACGTACGTGGGGGTCAGCCTGCTGCCTGCGGCTCTGATCTTCCTGTTCGGGCTGCACAAGCCAAGGCCGTGGCTGAAGCGTACCGGCGCGGCCGCAGGCGCGGTGCTACTCGTCGTGCTCCTCGTCGGCAACGTCACGGCGGGTACGCCGGTTGATTATCGCTTCCCTGGGCCCTATCGGTTCGGCTCTGACACCCTCAGCGTTACCCCCGAGACCCTCCGCCTGGCACAGTGGGTCAAGTCGCACCTCGGGTCCGGTGCGCACGTGGTGACGGATCAATACACCGCAGTGGCGCTCACCACTGACGCCGGCGCGGTCACACCGCAGCAGGGGCCCGGCCTGCCGATTGCGGAAATATGGTATGACCGCCTCCCGCCGTTCCCGCCTCTCATGGCCGCGATGGAGCGACAGGGAGACGACTACCTCGTCGTCGATACTCGCGATGCCCAGTACGTTGACCCGCAGTCGGATCTGTTCGTCGCAGACGAACCGCCGGTGGTGCCGCCGCAAAATATCGCCCGTATGGCGCAGTGGCCGTGGCTGCAGCTTCTGTATTCCTCGCAGCATTACCGGGTCTATAAGATTGATTTCGGCTTGTACTACGCGTGGTATCCCTCCCATGCCGAGGGTCAGTGACGTGCCGCAGGAGATAAGTGACGGGCCGCAAGGTCCCAGCGATGGGCCGGAGCGGGGGCGCACCCTCATGCGGTCGGCACGCGACCCCGGGCTCCTGGCCGCCGGAGCCGTCCTGCTCACGTTCGCCCCGGTCCTTCCCGGGCCCTCACGGCTCGTCGTCCTTCCGGCCCTGCTGCTGGCCCCGGGCTATGCGCTGCTACGCCTGCTGGGACAGGCCGCCGACAAGCGGTCGGTCGCCATCGCGGTACCGGCATCGCTCGTGCTCGTCATCCTGGCCTCGCTGGTTCTCGACGTCACCGGCGTTCCGCTCGGCCCGCGCTCGCTCGGACTGATGCTAGGTGCGGCGACGGCCGTTTTCCTGGTCGGCTCCTATGCCAGCCGGGTGGTCGCCGCCCTGCCGGGGCGGCGCCGTGAAACCCCTCGGCCGGAAGCCGCCCGGCCTAGTGCTGACGTCGGCGAGCGAACGTGACCCGCCCCCGATGACGAGCGGGGTCATGGTCGCCGGCATGCACCGCAGCGGTACCTCTGCGGTAACCAGGGTGATCAACCTGCTGGGCGTTCCCCTCGGCCGGGAGGACGACATCTACACCGCCGAAGACAATCCCACCGGGCACTGGGAGAGCATGACCCTGTCCGAGCTCAACGAGATGATTCTGCATCTTTTCGGCGGGTTCGACATGGGCATGCCGCCGATGCCCCGCTCATGGCTGCGGTCACGGCGCGCCGAATACCTCCGAGACGTGATGCGAGCCACCTTCGACAACGTCTACCAGGGCGAGCGGTGGCTCTGGAAGGACCCGCGGATCTGCCTGACCCTTCCGCTCTGGCGGCAGGTGCTGGACGACTTCTGCGTCGTCTTCGTGGTCCGGGAGGCCGGCCCGGTGACGCGCTCGCTGCATCGCCGAGAAGGCTTCCCGATCGCTTATTGCTACGCGCTGTGGGAAGACTACAACCGGCGGGCGGTCGCGGCATCGTCTGGATTGCCCGTCGTCACCGTCGGCTTCGACTCGATGCTGGAAGATCCGCTGCACCAGGTGAAGCTTCTTTCCGAGGGTCTGTCCTCCGTTGGTGTCCGGCTCAATGGCGATATCGATAACGCGGCCGCGTCCGTGCACCGGCCGGGCCGTGCCGATCCGCCGCCCGGATCTGGCCGCGGTCAACGACTGGCCGCGGCGCTGAAGAGCGGGCCGAACGTCAGTCAGATCTTCCGGCCGCCTCCCCTGCCGGCTCAGCCGTGGTGGGTGCAGCCGACGCTACGGGCCGGATGTTCCTGGATCAAGACCCGGGAGCGCTGGACGGACAGCATGGGGAGGCCATGAAGCGCTGACGCCCGCTCGGCGGGCTGCACCTGAGCACCTGTTAGAACGGGTGTCTCTTGCATGAGTGAGGAACGACTTTGGGCGACACGGCATCGGGCGATTACCCCGCAGCGACCGATGCCCTGCGCGGCATGTTCAGCCGGGATTTCGTCTACCTCGGGGTATCGGCCCTGCCGGTGGTCCTCTCCGCGGGGGTGACGCCGATCCTGACTCGGCGCCTCGGCGCGGCCGAGTACGGGCAGTTTGCGCTCGCCCTGGCGGTGATGCAGATCCTGGGGCCGATCCTCAGCTTCGGGCTGCCCTTCGCGACGCAGAAGGTGTTCGCCGGGGAGGACGGCCAGCGCCGGGCTCGCGGGGTCCTGGCCGCCTCCGCCGTTCTGGCCGTCGCCGCTGGGCTGGTCGTGGTCCTCGCCGCACCGGCGTGGGGTCCCGCCGTAGGCCTGTACCGGGTCCTGGACGCGCGTTTGACCGCGCTGTGGGCGGCCTGCTATGCGTTGGCGTGGACGTCGGTCGCCATGCTCCGGTCCAGAGACAGCATGGGCATGGCGATCGTCATTGTCGCTCTGGGGTCGCTAGGAGCGCAGGGGGTCGGCGTGGCCCTGGCGTATTGGTGGGCGCCCACGGTCACGAGCTACCTCTGCGGCGTGATCATCGGACAGGGCGCTGCCGCTCTCGTCGGCTTGCTGGCGCTGCGGCCGGACTGGTCGGCCTTGGTCGCGGTCCGCCGCCACGGCCGGGCGTTCCTTTTCGGCCTGCCTATGGTGCCGCAGCAGCTCAGTGCCTTCATTCTCTACGCCGGCGATCGGGTCGTCGTCCGCCATGACCTCGGGTCGGCTGCCACCGGGCGCTACTCCGTCGCTTACAACGTGGGCAGTCTCGGCGTCATCCTTCTCGTCTTCGCCAATCAGGCGTGGATGCCGCGCGTCTATGCCGTGAGAGACCGAGTCGCACGGTCCCGGCTGCTGGCCAGCAGCCGGGACGTGTTGAACCTGCTGCTGGTTCCGGTGGCATTCGGCCTGGCGGCCGGGGCACCCGTGGTACTGCGAATATGGGCGCCACGGTCGTTCGATCCGGGCGGGCTGACCTGGATCGTCGCGATCGTCGCCGTATGTTCGTTCCCGTACGCGCAGTCCCTGTCCAACGTGCGAGCGCTGATGAGCGAGGGGATGACTGGCCGCGCGGCGGTGACAACGCTGGTCGCGGCGGCAGTGAACATAGCCCTGAACGTCGTGATGGTTCCGTTCCTCGGCATCACCGGCTCGGCTATCGCGACAGCTCTCTCCTTTGTCCTGCTGGCCCGGCTCACCCGGCCGCCGCCGGAATCCGGTCTGCAGGTACCGGGGGTCTCGCGCCTGATCGGCGCCATCATCGGCGGTGGCGTCGCCGTCACGCTGTCGATGGCGGCCCTGCCGGCCTCGCCCGGGTGGCTTGCTGTCCGCCTGGCCGCGTGTGCTCTGGCCGCACTCGCCTTCGCCTTGCTGATGCGCCGCGCGGCATCGGGTTTTGAAACGTCTGACCGATTCCTGACCCAGAAAGCCGACGCCGCCCCGCCGATCGGGGAGCGCGACGAGCGATGGCGTTCCTCGCAGGAGATCGCGGCGACGGAGGGGCTCCAGCCGAGCAGCACGTTGCGGAAGCGCGAGTGGCGCCGGGTCCGGTGGACGGCTGTGCTGGCCGTGGTGGTGCTGCCCGTGCTCGGCTTCGCCAGCTACAAGTTCGCCTCCGGAGCGGGCGGGACCCAGCGCGCGGCCGTCACCAGCCAGCATCCGGCCCACGGCGGCCAGTCCTCCCCGGTACCGTCGGTCACGCCCGCCAGCTCAGTGGCGGCGCAGGTCCTCACCGCGGCCAGCGTGACGGCCTTCGGCCCGGGCGGCGGCGATGATCCGCAGCAGGCTGCGCTGGCGGTGAGCGGCAACCCGGCCACGCCCTGGCACACCGACTGGTACACCACGCCGTACTTCGGGAATCTGTACGCCGGGACCGGCCTACTGCTCGACATGGGCCGAATGATCACGGTCACGTCGGTGCGGCTCTCCCTCGGCAGCGCCTCGGGCGCCGACCTTCAGGTCCGGGCCGGCGACAGCCCCGTGCTTGCCGACCTGCACACGGTGGCGACCTTCCGCGGCGCGGGCGGCGCCGTCGAGTTGTCCCTTACCTCGGCGCACGCCCGCTACCTGCTCATCTGGTTCACCAAGCTGCCGCCCGACAACGCGGGCACCTACCAGGCCAGCATCTACGAGATCACTGTCAAGGGCCGACCCTGACCTGTCTCGCGCTCTGGCGATGGCTCGTGTCCCTGGCTAGCCTCGTGGCTAGTCTGCGGCGCCGCCGGAAGGGGCCCAGACGCGGCGCATGGCCTCGGGCAGGCCCCACCAGCCCAGCGCGGTCAGGCAATCGTCGTCGTCGATCGCGCCCAGGACCTGCCACAGCGTCGTGACCGGCAGGAACAGGCCTTCCATGCCGAGCTCGTCGAATTCGTCGGGCTCGTCGCCGGTGTCGTCGAATTCGTCGCCGAGTTCATCCTCGTCGCTTTCCCGGCCGTACTCCTCGCCCGGCTCGGGGTATTCGGGGTCGTAGTCCCGGACGTACGCGGCCAGGTCGGCGGCCGACGCGGACGTGCCGGGCCCGCCCTCAGCGAGCGCCGTGATCACCGCCAGCCAGTCGAAATGGTCGATGGCGCAGAT
>Ga0209415_10012502_pt1 | contig 14134 bp, 7 predicted proteins | sample PeaSoiSIISIP2007_FD_187696 | JGI IMG/M metagenome (GOLD analysis project Ga0209415, IMG submission 187696) | Peat soil microbial communities from Weissenstadt, Germany - SII-SIP-2007 (SPAdes) (version 2) | ecosystem: Environmental > Terrestrial > Soil > Wetlands > Peat | place: Germany... | reverse complement strand
GCCGCCCGTTGAAGGTGTGGAGAATGGCAATGACACCAATCCGCAAACCATGTCTCACACCCACCTGCGCCCGTATGATCTCTGCGGCTAGAGCTGGCAGAACCCGAGCTAACGGCGGGTTGTCGCGGAAAAAGGCCCAGAGTAGATCCGGCATTGTGAACGTGATCCCCTTATAAAGTACATCTGGTAGGGCGGCCCAGCGCTCGCGTAGCCACTGTACGTTGGCGCGGTAGCCACAACTCGGGCAGGCTCGCGATTTGCAAGTGTGGTAGACGATGAGTTCCTGGTTCTCAGAAGAGTAAGCTTCACCGCCCAACGCTGCGGTGCGGCATTGCAACGCTCTACCAGAGGCCCAGGTAACTGCGGAGCGGCTCTCCTCCCGGTCCCAATGTGGGATCGTCCGAGACAAAATCAGCTTGAGTGGATCTTTGTATTTCACCGCAACTCCAGTTGAGCAGGCAGTCCGGTGGACAGATCTTCACCGATGAGAATCACCGTGCGTTTTTGGCGACCGACTCGGACTTTGACCGATCCCGGCTCTCGTGCTTCCTGCTGCTGTAGGGCGTCGAGTACTGAAACAACATCCAGGCTGGCCTTTTTCTCTTTTGGCTGAGGGATAGACCGACGAATCACTTTGTTGATTGCGCGTTCCTCGGTGTAACGGATGAACTGCTCCAACTGCCCGGCCTTGGGCAAATTGCAGAGTTGGATCGCACGGTTGATGCTTAACGCCCCTTCTTGCAAGGCTTGTATCAGATTTGGGTGCGCCCTTTGGAGAATCGTTCTGACGTTGCTGACGTTACGGTCACCAACCCCTGCGGCACGGGCAATCTCTTCTCGTACATTAATGTGGTGAGCTTCCGGCAAATTTGCCAAACCCTTGAGCTTGCCCCCAGTGCGCATATTGTCGAGCGCTTTCTGCTGGAGAGCGGGCTCCAGGGTTAGCGCCAAGCGAATGCGGACGAAATCACTCCACCCCCGCCGGGTTTGGTGGTGCGCGAGAATGAACTGCAGGGACTCGTCATCACTGAGCAGGTATTCGATGCAGTTGATTTCAAACCGCCTGTCGAAAACCGCCGAACGCCAACACCCGAAGCCAGAGAGGATCAGGCCGGTGTGTGTGACACAGATCGGTTCCTCGGGCGACATCTGGTCTTGGGATTGGGTAGCTTCGTTGAGTTCGGGGAGAAAAGCGCAAAAACCAATCTCCTCTAGCGCCGGATGGACACGCAGTTCTTCGAGAACCCGTACCACCGTTCGACCACCCTCCTGGACAGTCATCATGTGGCAAGGTTCGCCTCAGATGACTGCGATCTCAATGAAGCCCAGCCTCGACGCGCGTAGAAAAGGGGATAGAGCCCAGTGTTTCAGCGGCTGTCGGACGATGATGTTTTTACTCGCGCAACGCGAGTCGCGCGAGTAGCCAGGGCGTGTTGGAAACCAACAAAACCGTCTTCCGGTTAACGCGGAGCCGGGTGTAGCATGGCTAACTCGAAGACCGCGACGAACTCAGCGAGGATTGGAGAATCTACCTTGGGACACACCCGCCTCGGTCCGCTTCCGAAGTCGAGAAGTTGGAACCAAGTAGTGGAGACGCTGACTGGAAGCAGATTGAGGGAATACCCTGTTTCCAGCTCCGCCTCGCGCGTCAATATAATCGCAGCGCAGACCCTCAAAGCAGCCAGGAACAACTTGGCAAAAGCGAGCGACGATGCTGGTGTTCGCTATACCTTTCACCTGCTCACCCAGCTAGCTCTGGCCTCTCGCCATCCAGATTGGCGAACCGTACTCAACGAGTACGGGATTGCCCTGTCCGACCAAAGCAGTATCTTCGACCTTACTGCGGAGGTGCAGGGCGCGATCGATCGCTACGTCGGCGGAACTGCGGTCGGGTCCACAGACCTGAGCGAGATGGCACAGCAGGCAGTCGGGGAGGCTTTAACTAGCCTACTCGCGGCGAAGACACCCAGTCTGTTTGAGGACGCCGATTCGAAGGACCTCAAGAAAGCCCTGCGCACCCTGTCGACCAAGAAGGGCTTCGGCCAATTGGGGCAGCGGTTCTTTGGCCGCTTCATTGCAAGATTTCTCAATTTCCACCTGAGCCGTGCAACCGCCGCAGGGCTAGGTGCTCCTCGCCTGCAGACCTTAGGACACATAGGTGAATTCAACGAGGCACTCACAACCCATTGTGAGGAGAGTGCGCGAATTGTCCGTGACTTCTGCGGTGACTGGTACTCCAAAACCGAATACGAGCAGGGGATTGATCTTGCGAATTCATCTCGTTTTCTGGCCGTCGCGGTCAAGAAACTGCAGAGCGAACTTCAGCACCAGGGGAGCGGCTCCTGAGTCGCAATCGACTTTTCGTTTGCAGTGGCGCGTCGGTGAAGACGCTCGACTCCGTTCGGACGGGACGCCATATAGTCGAACTAGATTCGATCGGTCACAACTACAACGTAAATATCCGGTTCGAGGACGTTGCCCGTAAGCTCCAGCACAACATCTCTCCCCGTGTGATGGATTTCCTGGAAATCGCTTCTTATGTGTTCACTGCGGACTGCTCGACACAGAGAGGGAAGTGGACCGATGAAAAAGGTGAGGAGCCGTGGGGACGAAATCTGGCCTTCGTAATCGCAGTCAGGGAGCCTGAGTTCTGGGCAACCCCAAAGGTAAAGGGCCTGATGCAGGATGTACTGCGGTTCCTGTCGAATGATTCGTATTCTTTCCACTTTGTGCCGTTGGAGGTGGATCGCAAAGAGCAAACGCCATACTTCGACTTTGACGACCAAAACAGATGGCCTTTCCATAAGCCGGATCGAGTGCTGATGTTCTCGGGGGGGCTGGACTCGCTGGCCGGAATCGTCGAGACGGCTGCTTCTGGAGGCAAGTCCGTATTGATCAGCCATCGACCAGTCTCCACCTTATACGCACGCCAAAGAACGCTGTTCGTCGAATTGCAAAAGAAGTTTCCTGGTCAGCTAATCCACCTTCCGGTTTGGATCAACAAGGATGAGGGTTTTAGTCGAGAGCCTACGCAACGGACTCGATCGTTCCTATTCACCGCGCTTGGCACTCTCGTCGCGCAGTCGATCGGCGCGGGCGGCATCAGATTTTACGAGAATGGCGTCTTGAGTGTGAACCTGCCGGTCGCCGAGGAGGTATTGCGAGCACGGGCATCCCGGACTACGCATCCCGTGGCTCTCCATTTGCTGTCGTCGTTGGCGGCAGCTGTGACTGAACGAGACCTGCCGATCGACAACCCCTTTCTGTTCAAAACGAAGACCGAGGTTGTGCATAGTCTGAGCACACACGATGCGACTGACCTGATCTCGCAGACCTGCTCTTGTTCACACCTTATGTTCCAACCCGGCGACAAACGGCATTGTGGCAACTGCAGTCAGTGCATTGATCGAAGGTTCGCTGTGGCAGGAGCAGGACTTCTCTCCAAGGACCCGGAGACGGACTACGTGAGTGACGTATTCGTCGGACCGCGCCCAAAGCAATCAGATCGTTCAATTGCGATTGACTACACCCTCCACGGAATCGAGCTTGAACGCCGGTCTGAGGTTGAGATCGCGGGGATCTTCAATGCGGAGATAAGTCGTGCTGTGCGCTACGAGAGCAAAGGTCGAGAGTCAGCCGAGAAACTAATTGCGATGTATAAGCGACACGGAACAATCGTGCGGCAGGTTCTAGAGGAGCAGCTACGGCTTAACGCGCCCAAGCTGATCGACCGCACTCTCGAAATGACTTCACTATTGGCGCTTGCCATTGGGCAAGACTACCTTCCGGCTGGTGAACGCTTCGCCGGGACGATCTCAGATCAGGACACCGGTGAAAAGAGCGATTCGAGCAGTGCCCAAAGCCTCATCTTGACGAAGCTGGACGAGATAGTCAGGACATTGGGAGCTCGCAGTGGCATCCGAGCGCAGAGTCGCAAGACCAGGGCAAAGCCGACTTTCCCAACGAAGCGCGACACAATTGTTTTCGCCGCTATCGTTAGGGATCTAGAGGGTCTCCGATATTGCATTTTCCTGGATAAGCACAGGGTAAAACCGAAGTGGTTTGAGGATGGACCAAAGAGCTACCGGGAAAGCTATACGGCGGGCCGTTCTTACCAGAAGAAGGTTCAGGACGAAAAGAGCCGCGCCAAGCAGCGGATGAACAAACACCCGGATTCGGTGCTGATGGACGCTTTCAACACGTACCTCCCTAGCGAATTCGATGACCTTAGCTCCCTGTTCAACTCGCGCAACTCGCGCAACGCGAGTAAAAATCCCACGGCTCACAATTCCCATAAACACTAGGTACTCCGCCGAGTTCCACTCGCTGAGGCGAGAGTCCACGTTGTGTCGAGGCTATGGATCGGCCAACAATCGCCCAGTTCGCACAGTCTGGGCCCCGCGATTGCGGCGGGACGGAGGGACCAAGGATGATGGATGATCAAAGAAACGCGCTTACCGAACAAGAGGCTGCGAGGTATGTGGGGGTTAGTCCCGCCGTGTTCCGGTTGTGGCGTGCAGAGGGCACAGGGCCGAACTACTTCCGCGCTGGAGTAAAGCTAATTCGCTATCTTCGCCGAGACCTCGACGCATGGATCGAAGCACACCTCAGCAGGCATACCACGGCGGAAGATGAGGCTTCACATAACCTAGCAAGATAGGTTATTATGTCGTCGTGAAGTGTCCCATCCACAACGTTCCACTGGTTTGCTACTGCCCCGCTTGTCGTGGCTCCGCGAAATCGAAGCGTAAGGCAGCCACATCGCGTGAGAACGGCAAGCTCGGCGGAAGGCCAAGGGGTAGCAAGAACAAACCGAAATCCAAAGCCCGACAGCAAAAGGAGGACTGAGTGATCTACAAACGAGGCAAGACCTACTGGTACAACTTTCGATGGACAATCAAGAACGCGGACGGCACGAACGAGAGTTTCCGCATCGTGAAGTCAGCCAAGACACAGAAGAGGGCCGACGCCACTGATGTTGAGGACGAACACCGCCGGGCGTTGCGCCTTGGAGAGATTCATCCCAACGATCCGTGGCCTAAGCCAGCAGCCAGCGCACCGCCCATTTTCCGCGCGTTCGCCAAAGAATTCCTGCAATACGCCAAGACCCACACGAAACCGGGCACTCATACTTTCTATGAAGGCAGTCTCGGCAGGCTGTTGACGTTCGCTGCCATCGCTGACGCCCCGCTGAATGCCCTTACCGGTGATTTGGCGGGCCGCTACGCTCGTCATCGGCAAGAGGTGGCAGAAAACTCCATTGTGACCGTGAACGGCGACCTACGCACGTTGCGGCGAGTTCTCAAGCTCGCAGTTGAATGGGGTAGGCTGAGCCAAACGGTCGCGATCCACGAACTGCCACAGCCTAAGGGTCGCACCCGCGTGTTGAGTTTCACAGAGGAAGCTCTGTACTTGGCCAAGGCGTCGGGCAATCTCCGGGACGCAACGATTGTCGCGGTAGATACAGGGATGCGCCCGAATAGCGAACTGTTCCCGCTGGCATGGGCCGATGTGGACCTGACGGTGCGCCCCGAATCCCCGCATGGCGTTCTCCACGTTCGCCGGGGCAAAACGGCAAGTGCTCAGCGCAGCGTTCCACTGACTCCGCGTGCAGCTGAGGTTTTGCAGCGCCGGAAGAAACAAGCGGAGGCCAAGCCGACAAAATCCGCGTTCGTTTTTCCGGGCGCCGGCAATTCGGGTCACATCATCTCGCTACAGCACCCCCACGAGGATGCAATCGAGGAGGCCAAGCTCCAGCCGTTCGAGTTCTATTGCTGGCGTCACACGTTCGGGACCCGGGCTGCGCAGTCCGGTATGGACCGTTTCACCCTTGCCCGGCTCATGGGGCATAGTTCGCCCGCCGTGGCTGCCCGCTATTATGTCCACGTCACAGAGACTCACGTCGCTGCCGGGTTCGGGAAGTTCGTGGAATACCAGACGCGCAACGTTGCGGAAGGAATCGCCGCCGCGTTTCCAGAAGCAAGCAATGCCGTCCAATAGAGGTTTTCTGTGGTTTGTGGTATACAAGGCGGTATACAGGATGGTCACAATAGGCTCTAACTAATTGACGGCAATAGCTACGTAGCAAGATTCTCAATCTTCAAACCCGGGTTCGATTCCCGGTAGCGCTACCAAACCTTCCTCGCAGCCGCGTAGTGTATTGACGGCCTCCCTTCCGGTTTCCTTTAGCATGGCTCGATTCGACGGCTTGCTTCTATTCCCGGTTGTGATATGATTCCCGACCAATCCCCCCGGGGCAGACACTGCCTGCTCCCAATACTCGTTTCCGCGGCAAGCACGGCAAGCACGGAAAAGAGACGGCCCTAATTCAAACACCATTCTCCGCGGCCTGAAGCGCCGTGGTTTACGCCTCTCTTGTGGGAGGCTCATGAGATTAAGCCGGAGGATCAAAATGCGCATCGATCGTTCGAAGGTATTCGCAGCCCTATCTGCATGCCTCGTGTCTCTTGCATCGGCGACATATGCACATGCCGCAACCTTCACCATCGGTGGCACGGTTTCTGGGTTGAACACCGGCACTTCGGTGACCTTGCTGGACAACGGGGGCGATGCGCTCAAGGTGACAGCCAACGGGAAATTCACTTTCAAAACGGCTTTGGCCAGCGGCGCTACTTACAGTGTCACCGTCAGCGTCCAGCCGACGGGCGAGACCTGTACAGTCACAAACGGTTCAGGCAAGGTGGGCTCGGCCAATGTGACGAATGTTGGTGTCGCCTGCAAAACCAAGACCTACACCATCGGCGGCACCGTCTCCGGATTGCTCACCGGCCGATCTGTGACGCTGCTTGACAACGGCACCAATGCACTGAAGGTATCGAAGAACGGTGCCTTTACCTTTACCACGGGGCTGGCAAGCGGAGCCGCCTACAACGTGACTGTAAGCGTGCAGCCCAGTGGCGAAACCTGCACGGTCACCAAGGGATCGGGCAAGGTGGCTGCAGCCAATGTCACCACCGTCGTTGTCTCCTGCAAAGCCAACAACTACACCATCGGGGGCACCGTCTCGGGGTTGAGCACGGGCGCGTCGGTGACGCTGCTCGACAACGCCACCGATTCGCTCAAGGTGACGGCCAACGGGAAATTCACTTTTGCAAAATCTGTGGCCAGCGGCTCTCCCTACAAGGTCACGGTCAGTGTCCAACCCACGGGCGAAACCTGCACAGTGACGGGCGGTACAGGTACAGTGGGCTCAGCCAATGTCACCACGGTCAAAGTCACCTGCACGACCAAGACCTTCACCATCGGGGGCACCGTCTCGGGGTTGAACACGGGCACGTCTGTAACGCTGCTCGATAACGGTACCGATTCGCTTACAGTGACTGCCAATGGCAAATTCACCTTTAAAACAGCTTTGGCCAGCGGCGCCGCCTATAGCGTAACCGTCAGCGTTCCGCCCACGGGCGAGACCTGCACGGTCACGAACGGTTCAGGCAAGGTGGGCTCAGCCAATGTGACCAACGTCGCTGTCGCCTGCAAAGCCCCGACCTACACCATCGGCGGTACAGTCTCGGGATTGAACACCGGCACTTCGGTGACGCTGCTCGACAACGGCACCGACTCGCTCAAAGTGACGGCTAACGGGAAATTCACCTTTAAGACGGCTTTGGCGAACGGAGCCACCTATAACGTCACCGTCAGCGTTCAACCCACGGGCGAGACCTGCTCGGTGACAGGCGGTTCAGGTAAAGTGGCCGCTGCGAATGTCACCACGGTCGTTGTCAGCTGCGCATCAGCGACGACTTACACCATCGGCGGCACGGTCTCGGGGTTGCTCGCCGGTCGTTCGGTGACGCTGCTCGACAACGGCACCGACTCGCTTACGGTGACGGCCAACGGGACATTCACCTTTAAGACAGCTTTGGCGAACGGAGCCAGCTACAGCGTCACCGTCGGCACGCAGCCCAGCGGCGAAACCTGCACGGTCACCAACGGATCGGGCAAGGTGGCCGCCGCCAACGTCACCACGGTCGTTGTATCCTGCAAAGCCAACACCTACACTATTGGGGGTAACGTCTCGGGGTTGAACACGGGCACTTCGGTGACGCTGCTCGATAACGGCGGCGATTCGCTCACAGTGACGGCCAGCGGCGCTTTCACCTTTAAGACACCCATCGCCAGCGGCTCTGCTTACAACGTAACCGTCAGCGTCCAGCCCACGGGCGAAACCTGCACGGTCACCAACGGTTCAGGCACAGTGGGATCAGCGAACGTGACCAACGTCGCGGTCGCCTGCAAAGCCGTCTCGACCTTCACCATCGGCGGCACAGTCAGTGGGTTAAACAGCGGCACTTCAGTGACGCTGCTCGACAACGGCGGCGATTCGCTCACGGTCAGTGCCAACGGCGCGTTCACCTTTAAAACACCCATCGCCAGCGGCTCCACGTACAACGTCACCGTCGGCACGCAGCCCACGGGCGAGACCTGCACGGTCACGAATGGTTCTGGCACGGTGGGATCAGCCAACGTCACGAACGTCGCGGTCGCTTGCTCTACCGGGACCGGCGGAGGGGGCGCGTACTGGATCCCCTATTCCGCGACCCCGGTCTCCGGGGCAACGCCTCCCGGGCAAAACGGCCTGTTCCTGATTGCTTCGGACAAGCTGACCTCGGCGCCTGCTCCAACTTTTGTCACCACAGACAACACCCAGTTGCTCGGGATCGGAACGCAAGTTTCCTCGAAAGGCGGCGTGGCGAGTTACTCGCCTCAGCTCATGATGTATGCCGACACCAGCTCAACTGGAACCACCAAGATCTACGGCCTGACTCTGGCGGGCACGTCGAGCGTCCCCACACCGACCCAGATCAGCAATCTGGCGTTACCTTCGACCCAACAGGTTTGCGTGCCCGCGTTCTCGTCGGAGACTGACATCACGCAGCCGACTACGCTGTTCATCGTCATCGAGGTCGGAACCTCAACGCAGTGCAGTTCGGGTGGAGGCACCTTCGAGGTCATCCACTACACGGATTCAGCGACGACGGCTCCGGTCGTGGTAAGCATCAACACAACCGAGATCCAATCGGTGTACCAGAACGGCAAGCTGACTGCGCTGCTGCTGTACGATTCAACCACAAAGTCGTTTGACGCCTATAGCGATGACACGTTCGCGTCCCCCACGCAGAAGATCACGGGGCTGAGCGGAGCCAGCTATCTTACGGGCGTCTTAGACGCAGCCACTTTGAGCATTCCCGAATTGTTCTTCACCGTGATCACCACCGCTACCACTCCGGCGACTGAGCTGTACCGCATCGATGGGGCCACGCTGGCGGTCACTCAAATCCAGAACATCATGGGTGGGAGTATCGATTACTCCGCCCCGCAGGACGACACCAACCTGTACTACCAGGTCATTACCCCTGGCGCGAGCAATACCTTTACGGCTGCGTTTTATCAGGTTGCTCTCGTCGGCGGAACTCCGAAGCTTCTCTACACGGCGCCAACTTACACCTTAAACGGGACTGTGGTCATCAGCTACCGGTTGATCGGCAGCAACGACTCAGTTCTGGCCTTCCAATACTCTAACGAACCGGTCACCCTCGGCATCCCGGACCCGACCAAGGCAACGGCGACGCTTTACACCGTGCCCGTCGGAGCAACCACCACCACCCCAACCACGCTCGCCACCTACGGCACTGGTGACACGCTTTATTTGGCGTTCCTGGCGGTGCCAAGCGGCGGCGGCCTTTCGAGCAGCGTCCTGTTCGCGACCGTCCAGAACGCTAAGGGAACGTTTCCGTCGTACACCTATGCTTATTCCGCCGTGTCGATACCGCTCAGCGGAGGCACGCCTCCCGCTCCGATTGCAAATTCCGTTTATGGACCGCTGGCCATCATCTCCAACCGCCTCACCGACAGCGTGTGGCAGGTGACCGGCATTACGGACACAAATGGCGGCTATGGCGGCGGTACAGCCAATTCGGTGAATGTGGCCAGTCTGGCGGATACCCCGTTCACCACCACCGGCGGCGGAGACTACGTGTTCTCGCCCGGATTTATCGGATCACTGTTTGCGATCTCGAGCAATAACATTGCTATCGGCTTCCTCAACAATGAACAAGCTGTCATTTCTGGTACCGGTTCTCTGCAGGAGGACGGCGCTGCGGCCGACTTGAGCAAGAACTTCCTCTATCCGGTCGTGCTGACCAATACCCTTGTCCTGCCGTATTAGAAGGACACAGAAGGATTCTGGCCAGAGGATGACTCGGTAATTCAACTCGGCTGAGGGGCGACCTAGGTCGCCCCTCGTTTTTTCTGCTGCCTGCCCAGAGCCCACTTTGCATTACGCCACGACCTCGCTCATACTCCTTCTGCGGATCGCAACCGGTTGAAAAGATTTTCATCCTGAAGCGCTGCTTCGCATCGTTTACACTAAGCGCCTAGTCTAGGTGGAAAAAATCTACCCGTGAGGATACTTATGCGTTTGGGTACCAAGAGGCTCGTCCCGGCTGTTCTGTTGTCTCTTCTTCCGCTGGCCGCTGGGCGGGCGGTCGACAAACCGTTTCATGACGCGCCCGCCTCGGCGAAGGCGCAGAAGAATCCCTATGCCGGGCAGCAGGCGGCCGTGGATGCCGGGAAGCAGCTCTACGCGCGGAACTGCCTGGCCTGTCACGGAAAAGCCGGGAAGGGAACAGGCAACGTGCCTTCTCTCGTGGATGGCAAGTTGAAGGGAGTGACGTCGGGCGAAGTGTTCTGGTTCGTCACTAAGGGAGACGTGGATAACGGCATGCCGGTCTGGGCGACTCTGCCGGAGCAGGCACGATGGCAGATCATCACCTACGTGGAGGCGATGGCCTCCGGCAAAGTGAGCGCCAGCGCGAAGCCAGCCCCGGGCCCGGAAGTGGACACAGGCGCGTTGAAGGACGCGTCTCCCAACGCGCCGTTTACCGATTTCCGCTATGAGAAGCCGGGAACGGTTCGCAAGATCTCGGTGAAAGACCTGCCGCAACCCTATGCTACCGACTCCGCGAGCAACGGCGCCGAACCGGTGGCGCGGCCCGAGAACGTGTGGCCGGTGGCGCCCGCCGGATTCAAGGTGGAACTCTTCGCGGCTGGACTCGAAAATCCGCGATGGCTGCGCACCGCTCCCAATGGCGACATTTTCCTGGCCGAGAGCGATGCCGGGCGAATTCGCGTCTTTCGCGGCATGACCGGCGATGGCAAGCCGGAGCAGTCTGCGATTTTTGTGGAGGGCTTGAAGCAGCCCTACGGGATTGCGTTTTACCCGCCGGGGCCGGATCCGCAGTGGATTTACGTGGGCAATACCAACGAGGTGATTCGCTTTCCCTATCACAATGGAGATATGAAGGCGAGCGGTGCGTCGCAGCACATCGCCGACCTGCCATCGGGGGGCGGGCATTGGACGCGGGCGCTCGAATTTTCTCCGGATGGCAAAAAGATGTTTGTCGCCGTGGGCTCGGCGTCGAACGATGACGATGCCGATACCCATCCTCGGGAGAAGGATCGCGCCGACATTCTGGCCTGTGATCCGGCGAATTGTGAATTGAAGGTGTATGCCTACGGCATTCGCAATGCCGGGGGCGGGATTGCGGTGAATCCGCAGACGGGCGAGCTCTGGTGCTCGGTCAACGAACGCGATGCGCTCGGCGACAACCTTGTGCCCGACTACATCACTCACGTCGAGGAAGGCGGATTCTATGGCTGGCCGTGGTGGTACATCGGGGCACATCAGGATCCGCGGCAGCAGGGGAAACATCCGGAATTGAAAGATAAGGTGATCGTTCCCGACGTGCTGCTGCAGCCGCACAATGCTTCGCTCGAGTTGACCTTTTACGGGGCGGACAAGTTCCCTGCGGAATATAAGGGAGACATTTTTGCTTCGGAACATGGATCGTGGAACAAGGCGGTGCGCGTGGGCTATGAAGTGATTCGCGTGCCGCTGCATCAGGCCGGGCACGCCACCGGCGAGTATCAGGATTTCCTGACCGGATTCGTGCTGCCGGATGGTCATGTGTGGGGGCGTCCGGTGGGGATCGCAGTGGCGCTGGATGGATCGCTGCTGGTGAGCGATGATGGGTCAAACTCGATCTGGAGAGTGAGCTATACGGGGAAGTGAAGGGATTATTCACCACAGAGACACAGAGGCACGGAGAAAATCTTGGCCACGGATTTCACGGATCTTCACGGATTTCAATCGACAATAAAAATCAACTATTAACAATTTTTCTCCGTGCCTCCGCGCCTCCGTGGTGAAAAGTCAGTGGAAGTCGTGCGAGACGGTTTCCGCTTTGGTGACGAACAGCGGCTGCACGCGTTCGGCGCGGACGGAGATGACGTTGTCCTGATTCTGCAGAATGCCTTCAATGGCGAGGAAGCGCTCGCTGGCCAGCAGCAGGCGATTCTGATGAAACAGGTCGGGCGTGATGATGGCGTTGGCCACTCCGGTTTCATCTTCCAGGCTGACAAACACAAATCCCTTGGCGGTCCCGGGACGTTGACGGGTGATGACGCAGCCTCCGATGCGGAGGCGCTTGCCGCTGGGAAGGTCGCGCAGTTCGCTGGCGCGGCGGATGCCCATGGCATTGAGCCAGTCGCGGCGGCAGGCCATGGGATGCGGGCCGACGGTGAGTCCAGTGCCGTGAAAGTCGGCGACCAGGCGCTCTTCGTGGTTCATGGGCTCAAGCGGCGAGGGAGAGTCGGGCTCGGGTTGTTGTTCAAGCAGCGGTCCGGAGCCGCGGACGGCGCGTTCGACCTGCCAGAGCGCGTCGCGGCGGTGAAACTGCGAGTTGCGAGTACCAAGTTGCAAGTACCGAGATTCCTCCGCCCCTCGCGTGCGCTCGGGGGTCGGAATGACAAGGGTTTTACTGGCTAATGGCAACTGGCTGCTGGCAACTGGGTTTAACGCGCCGATTTCAGCCAGCGTGGTGAGTTCGTCTTTCCGTAATTCAGGAACGCGGCGGGTGAGGTCGTGGATGGATGCGAAGGAAACGCGCATGCGTTCGCGCACTAGAGCCTGGGCGGCTTCTTCACGCAAGCCACGAACGTAGCGGAGGCCCATGCGGAGGACGATATTCTTTCGCCCCTCCGGGGCTTCTGCATTTTCGGCGTCTAACTCACGGCTGGCGCCGTGGGCTGCATTCTGTCGCCGCTCTGCGGCTGGGTTTTTGCTGAGAACTGAGAACTGAGAACCGAGAACTGTTTCCAGCGTGCAATTCCATTCCGACCGCGTCACATCCACCGGCAGCAGCTTCAAGCCGTGGCGCTGCGCATCTTTGACGATGGTGGCCGGCAAATAAAATCCCATGGGCTGGTTGTTGAGCAAAGCCGCGGTGAAGGCGGCCAAGTAGTGGCACTTCAAATAAGCGCTGGCATACGCGATCAGCGCGAAGCTGGCGGCGTGCGACTCGGGGAATCCGTAGAGCGCAAAGGAAGTGATGGAAAGAATAATTTCTTCCTGCGCTTTCGCCGGAATTCTATTTTGCGTCATGCCGGCACGCAGCTTGGCTTCAATTTCTTTCATGCGCGCCTGCGAGCGTTTGAAGCCCATGGCGCGACGAAGTTCTTCGGCTTCGCCTCCGGTAAAGTTGGCCGCGATCATGGCCAGCCGCAGCAGTTGCTCCTGAAAGAGTGGGACGCCGAGTGTGCGCTTCAGCACGGGTTCGAGCGAGGGATGCGGATAGGTGACGGCTTCGCGTCCCTGACGGCGTTGCAGAAACGGATTTACCATCTGGCCGACGATCGGACCGGGGCGGATGATCGCGACTTGCACCACGATGTCGTAGAAACGTTTCGGGCGCAGGCGCGGCAGGCACGACATTTGCGCGCGGCTTTCCACCTGAAACAAGCCGATCGTGTCGGCCTGCTGCAATGCGGAGTACACCGGCGGATCGTCCTGCGGCAGATGCGCCAGGTCTACCTCTTCGTGATAGTGGTCACGAATGAGTTCGATGGAATCCTTAAGCACGGCCATCATGCCGAGGCCGAGCAGATCGACTTTGATGATGCCCATGTCGGCGCAATCCTCTTTGTCCCACTGCACGACGACGCGGCCGGGCATGGAGGCGGGCTCGAGTGGCACGACGGAGTCGAGTTGTCCCTGGCAGATGACCATGCCGCCGGAGTGCTGGCCGAGATGGCGCGGCATGTCCTGCACGGCGAG
>Ga0209415_10012500_pt1 | contig 14138 bp, 12 predicted proteins | sample PeaSoiSIISIP2007_FD_187696 | JGI IMG/M metagenome (GOLD analysis project Ga0209415, IMG submission 187696) | Peat soil microbial communities from Weissenstadt, Germany - SII-SIP-2007 (SPAdes) (version 2) | ecosystem: Environmental > Terrestrial > Soil > Wetlands > Peat | place: Germany... | reverse complement strand
GATCGGCACCATACGACGCGCACATCGGCAACAGCCGATGTGCGGTGGCGCCCCGGAATGACACCGGAAATGATGCGATCCGTCCCCGCCTCGCCCCCCGCCATGCCGACATGGCGGACGACATCCGCACCACTCATGCGGTGCGGCTCGGTTTTCGCCAGATCAGCGGGTTTTCCAAGGACGACGGCCTCGCGATCGAGCAGTGCCGCGGCGCCGGTTTCGATTCGATCCGCGACCTGTGGCTGCGCAGCGCCCTCAAGCCCTCGGTGCTCGAACGGCTGGCGGCGGCGGATGCCTTCCGCTCGCTCGGCCTCGACCGCCGCCAGGCGCTGTGGGCGGTGCGGGCGCTGCGCCGTGCCGGCGACAAGGACGACCTGCCGCTGTTCGCGCGCGCGGCCTCGCCCGCGCTCGAGCCCGACGTCGCGCTGCCGCCGATGCGCATCGGCGAGCAGGTGGTCGAGGACTATCGCCACCTGCATCTGTCGCTCAAGGCACATCCCGTCTCGTTCTTGCGCCGCGAACTCGACCGCCGCGGCATCCTGCGCCACGAGCAGCTTGCCGCGATGCCGTCGGGCCGCCGCGTCACCGTTGCGGGCCTGGTGCTGGTGCGCCAGCGGCCGGGCAGCGCCAACGGGGTGATCTTCATGACGCTCGAGGACGAGACCGCCGTCGCCAACACCATCGTGTGGCCGAAGATCTTCGAGACCTTCCGCCCGATCGTGCTCGGCGCGCGGCTCGTCAGCGTCACCGGCAAGCTGCAGAACGAATTCGGCGTGATCCATGTGGTCGCCGACCGGCTCGACGACCTCTCTGCGCTGCTCAAGCGCCTCGCCGACGATACCGGTTGCGTCGAGGTGCTCGCCCACGGGGATCACGTCAAACACAGCACCCCGGAAGGGCGGCCACATGCCGTGACCTCGCCCGTTGCGCTTCCCGACCTGCTGATCGAGCCGGAGCCCGCCTTCGCCGAAGAGTTCGCGCCGGCCGAAAAAGTCCGCGCCGTCATGCCGAAGGGCCGCAATTTCCATTAGCCGTACGTGCTTGCACGCACTCGCGGCCATCCTTCGAGACGCATCGCTGCACGATGCTCCTCAGGATGAGGTCCGCGCAAATCTAAACGGCCCTGATCCCCACAGACCTCATCTGAGGAGCTTGCGAAGCAAGCGTCTCGAAGGATGGGCGCAAACGAAGCCCCTTCAGCGTACCTGCACTCGGACGACTCACTCCGCAGCGCGCTTCGCCGCCACGATCTGCTCTGCGGGCTTGCCGGTGAGCTCGGCCATGTGATCGAACTTGAAGGTGAAGCTGCCGACGCCGGCGGTCGCCGAGCGTACCTCGATGATGAGGTCGCCGATCTCGGTCTCCGGCATCATGGCGCGCACCACGTCCCAGCCTTCCCAGCCCGCGCGGGTGTCGAAGCCGAGAATCTGGCCGCGCCGTCCCGACAGGATGGCGTTGATTTTCGCCGAGGCATCCGACGGGCAGGCGATCTCGACCATGTGGATCGGCTCCAGCAGCACCGGCTGGCATTGCGGCAGCGCCTCGGAGATGCCCAGGCGGCCGGCGATGCGGAACGCCATGTCGGAGGAATCGACCGCGTGGTAGGAGCCGTCGATCAGCGCGACCGCCACGTCGACCACCGGAAAGCCGAGCGGACCGTGCTTGAGGGCGTCGATGACGCCCTCTTCGACCGAGGGGATATAGTTGCGCGGCACCACGCCGCCGGTGATCTTCTCCTCGAACACGAATCCGGCATTGCGCGGCAGCGGCTTGATGTCGAGCACCACGTCGCCGAACTGGCCGTGGCCGCCGGACTGCTTCTTGTGGCGACCGCGCTGCTGGATCGGCTTCTTGATGGTTTCGCGATAGCCGACGGTCGGCCGGCGGCGCTCGATGGCGATGCCGAAGCGGTCGGCGAGGCGTTCGGTCGCGACCCGCAGATGCATTTCGCCCTGGCCCCACACCACCATCTCGTGGGTCTCGGGATTATGGAACATGGTGAGCGAGGGATCCTCCTCGATCAGCTTGTTGAGCGCGAGGCCGAGCTTGACGTCGTCCTTGCGCTCCTTCGCCGAGATCGCGATCGCGAGCACGCCCGGATAAGGCTTCACCTCGGCGACCGCAGGGTGCGGCTGCTTGCCGGCCGACAGCGTGTCGCCGGTCCGGGCGTGATCGAGCTTGCCGAACGCGACGGTCTCGCCGGCGGCGGCCGGCCCGCGTTTCTCGGTCGATTGCCCCACCATCTTGGCCACGCCGGAAACCCGGCCGGCCTCCTCGCTCGGCGAATTCAAGGTGACGCCGTCGCCGATCTGGCCGTTGAGCACCCGGGCGACCGAAAGCTTGCCGCCATGAGTGGTGTGAAAGGTCTTGAGCACGGTCGCGACGGCATCGCCATTGGGCTTGACGCCCAGCCGCTTCGCGGTCGCCGCAATGCCGGGCGCCTCGTGACGCAACGCCTTCAGGAGGCGCAGCACCCCGTTGGTGCGGGTGGCGACGCCGATCAGCACCGGGACTACCAGCCCGTCGCGCAGCTCCTTGGCGAGGTCGTCGAACACGCGGTCGCGCGGCGGCGGGATGTCGGCGAGCAGTTGCTCCATCAGCTCGTCGTCATGGTCGGCGAGCGTCTCCAGCATGGAGAAGCGGGCGTCCTTTTCGGAATTGAGCTCATCGCCCTCGAGATTGATCACCTCGGACGCCGCGTGCTCCTTGTAGACGAAGGCGCGCTCCAGCGCGAGGTCGACGAAGCCGGTGATGATCTCGTTCTTCCAGATCGGGATTTGGCGCAGCAGCAGCGGCACGCGGGAGGCCGGCTGCAGCAGCTTGAGGCTTTCGCGCACCTGCTTGTCGGCCTTGTCGATCTTGTTGAGGAACAGGAAGCGCGGGATTTTCAGGTCTTCGAGCTCGCGCATGACGAGCTGCAGTTGCGCGACCTTGCGCTCGTCGGCCTCGCACACCACCACGGCGGCGTCGATCGCCGGCAGCGCGGCGCGCATGTCGTGGACGAATTCGACCGACCCCGGGCAATCGATGAACGTATAGCTGTCGCCCATGAAGGTCGTGGTGGCGACCGTCACCTCGACGCTCATCTTGTGGTGGCGCGCTTCCTTGCTGGCGTCGCCCACCGTGGTACCAGCTTCGACCGTGCCTTGGCGCTGGATGGCCCCGGTGCGGGCGAGGATTGCTTCGAGGAGCGTGGTCTTGCCGCTCTGGAACGGCCCAACCAGCGCAATGCACCTTGGGCCTCTCGTGCCGCCTTCCTGGTCTCCCATGATTGCCTCCCTCGATTTTCGAGATCGGGCCTTTCGCCGGTCCGCTCAGCTATCGTTTCAGGGGACAGGGGGGATTGGCAAGTACGCATTTTGACGGAGGTGTGACGTTACGGCACGGCACAACATTTATTGCTTTTGGCCGCACGCACGCAAAAGCCCGTCTCAAACGCACGGTCCCGTGCGGATCGGAACCGCTAAAGAGAGTACGGCGTCACGTCTTCTGCCGCTGGCGCCGCGCTTGCGCACCATACCCCCTCAACGAAAAAGCCCCGGACGAGCCGGGGCTTTTGACCAACCTCATCAAATCGCGTCAGTGCCGGTGGTGATGCCGTCCGTGACGCGGCGCATAGCCACGCACGTAGCCGGGCGCATAACCGTATGCGGAACGCAATTCCAGCCCCGCGAGACCGCCCGAAACGCTCAGCCCGGATTGCGCCTGCGCGCTGACCGGCTGCAGCGCGAATGTGTTGTTGGACCCGCCGACCAGCGCATTGGCGCCGACCCCGACACCTACGGTCGCGCTGCCCTGAACGCCGCCGTAATTGCCGGCGAGGTCGCCCGGATGAATGATTCCGGTCGGTGCGAACACCGTCCAGCCCATCGACACGCCGGTCGTCCACCCGAGGTCGAGCCCGATGCGGCGGATGACGCCGACATAGCGGTGCACCGGGCCACCGGTCGACGGCACGAACACGCAATCGAAGCTCATCGTCGCACCGACCACGTAGCTGACGCCGCCGCCACTGCGGCAGGAGAGCCCGCCGACCTCGACACTCGCCTTCGCGCCGGACGGCACCGTCGCCATCAGCATCGCAGCCGCAAAGGCAGCAAGACATGTAGTACGCAACGTCATGACTTTGTCCCCTCTCGTTTGGATGAGTCCGTCCCTGAATTATGAGCCCGCGTCTCAGCGAACCCAGCGCAGCTCGATGCCGGCAACGCCCGCGGCAACGTTCAAGCCCGCCTGGCCTTGCAGCGAGACCGGCTGCAATTCGATGGTGCGGTTGGAACCGCCGACCAGCACGTTGGCCCCGACGCCTGCCACCACCGTGGCCTCGGCGGACGCACCGCCATAGCTGCCGGCGAGCGCGCCGGCCGGCCGGGAGGTCGGCGCATAGACGACCCACACCATGACGCCGCCCGTGGTGACGCCGATGTCGACTCCCACCTTGGTGAGCGTGCCGGCATAGAACTCGAGCGGGCCAGGAAGCGATGGCGTGAACGAGCAGTTCAGCGTGCGCTGAGACCCGATGATGAAGCCGACGCCCCCTGAGATGTCGCAGGTCAATTGACCGGCTTGAACGCGCTCACGATATTGGGACGACGCGGTTCCGACCATCAAGGCCGACGCAGCCACGACGGCCGCAAGCTTGGCGAATTTACGCATGAACACTCCCCCTTGCCCCTTCTTGCCCTTGGGCACGTTGAGATTGGACTACCGGCCGGGCAATTGTCTCGCAGCCAGCGCCATACGCCAGCCTTCCCCACCCCAATAGTACGACATAATGGAAGCCGTGTCGCCCCTGTCAACCTGAACAAATTCCATTCGGGCGACTTGAACTCGCCCGAATTCGCCTGATGGCTTAACCGATTACCGCAAGTTGGCGCAGAAGCGCTGGATACGCTCGCAGGCCTCCTGCAGCGACGAAGTCGCCGTCGCATAGGAGATGCGAAACGCCGGGCCGAGCCCGAACGGCGAGCCTTGAACCACCGCGACGCCTTCGGCCTCGAGGAGCTCGGTGACGAAATGCTCGTCGGTGGTGATTCGGTTGCCCGACGGCGCGGTCTTGCCCATGGTGTCGGCGCAGGACGGGTAGACGTAGAACGCCCCCTCGGGCTTCGGGCACTTGATGCCCTTGGCCTGGTTGAGCATGGAGACGCAGAGGTCTCGGCGCTCCTTGAAGATCTTGTTGTGCTTCGGAATGAAGTCCTGCGGCCCGTTGAGCGCCTCCACGGCGGCCCATTGCGACACCGCCGCCGGATTGGACGTCGACTGCGACTGGATCATCGCCATGGTCTTGATGAGCGGCTCCGACCCGCCCGCAAAGCCGATGCGCCAACCGGTCATGCAATAGGCCTTCGAGACGCCGTTCACCGTGAGGGTGCGCTCATACAGGCGCGGCTCGATCTGGGCCGGCGTGGTGAAGACGAATTCGTCGTAGACGAGATGCTCGTACATGTCGTCCGACATCACCCACACGTGGGGATGCTTCACCAGCACATCGGTCAGCGCCTTCAACTCGGCGCGCGTATAGGCCGCTCCGGTCGGGTTCGACGGCGAATTGAGGATGATCCACTTGGTCTTGGGCGTGATCGCCGCTTCGAGCTGCTCGGGCTTGAGCTTGAAGCCGGTCTCGGCCGTCGCCGTGACGGCCACCGGCGTGCCGCCGGCGAGCAGCACCATGTCAGGATAGCTGACCCAATAGGGCGCCGGGATGATAACCTCGTCGCCCGGGTTGAGCGTCGCCACCAGGGCGTTGTAGAGCACCTGCTTGCCGCCGGTCCCGACCGAAATCTGGCTCTGCTTGTAGTCGAGCCCGTTCTCGCGCTTGAATTTCGCCGCCACGGCCGCCTTGAGCTCGGCAATGCCGTCGACGTTGGTGTACTTGGACGACCGGCCGTCACGGATAGCCTTGATGGCGGCCTCCTTGATATTGTCCGGGGTGTCGAAATCGGGTTCGCCGGCGCCGAGCCCGATGACGTCGCGGCCCGCCAATTTGAGCGCCCGCGCCTTATCGGTCACCGCGATGGTGGCAGACGGCTTGATGCGCTGGAGCGAGTCGGCGAGAAAACCCACGAGAACCTCCTTGAGAATCTCCGTTAAAATCTCCGTTGCCCGACATCGGGCGACCGTTTCCTAATCGTCGAAGGCCTGATCGGCAAGCACAAACCATGTTCCGATACATTTCGCCCATCGGCATTGCGATTTTGCTTACGCCGGCGGCCATGATTGTGGCGCCGGCCCAGACGGAGTCGCCGAAATGCGGGCTCTCCTGGGACGACTGGTGCCGGGCGGCGCCGGGCGATATCTGCGGCCGCCACATGGATACCGCGAGCTGCCAGGCCGACCCCGCCTGTTACGGCATGCCGTACCGGGGCCAGGGCTTCGCGGCCTGCATCTTCGATGCCCGCGGCTTTGCGTTCAATTGCCCCGCCGTCGGCTGCAGCAACAGGCCGCCGCCGCGGCCCGGCCGCAATTCGCCATTCCGGCCGCGATAGCCTATCGTCGAGCGATGGCCATCCAGTCACCCAGACAAGCCTCGAAACGGCCGCCCGCCCCGACGCGCGACGACGCCCCAGCGCGCCCCGACAGCAGTGCGGATGACCGCCCCGCGATGCTGCAGACGATGCTCGACCATGTCGCCCAGGCCATCGCGATGTTCGACGCCGAGCATCGCCTCGTCGCCTGGAACGACCAGCTTCGCGCCCTTCTCGACCTCCCCGACCACCTTCTGGAGGGCGCACCGCGTTATGCGGACTTCGTCGCCCACCTGGCGGCGCGCGGCGATTTCGGCGTGGCGTCGGCGGGCATCGATGCCGCGGTTCGCGAGCTGACATCGGGGCTCGACGCGCCTCGCACCGACGAGCGCATGCTTCCCGACGGCCGCATCCTGGAGTGCCGGCGCAATCCGCTCGCCGAGGGCGGGGTGATCCTGATCTACACCGATGTGAGCGAGCAGCGCCACGCCGACTATCTGGTCGAGGACTCGGAGCGGCGGCTGCAGACCATCCTGGAAAAGGCGCCGGTCGCGCTCGCCGTGATCGGGCAGGAGGACGGCGAGGTCAAGCAGGTCAATGCGCGCTTTCGCAAGCTGTTCGGCCTCGCCGACAGGAAGCTTCCGGACGAGCCCGACATCGCGCTCTATGTGAGCGAGAACGACCGCGCGCGCATCCTCGGCGCCCAATCGGGCACCCACACGGATTTCGAGGCCGCGGTGCGGCGCACCGACGGCTCCGAGTTCTGGGCGCTGGTGTCCTCGATCCGCTTCGTGTTCGAGTGGGCGCCCGCCATCCTCACGAGCTTCCACGACATCAGCGACCGCAAGCAGGCGGAAGCCGGCCTGCGCGACGAGCTTTCCCGCAAGCAGGCCGAGCTCGGCGAGGCGCGCGTGCTCCAGCTCGAGCTGGCGCCGCCGGACCTGCGCAGCGCGATCGGCCCCTATGAATTACACATCGACGTCGTGCTCGAGCCCGCCAAGGAGGTCGGCGGCGATCTCGTCGACTTTTTCCACGTCGACGACAACCTGCTGGTCCTGGTGCTTGGCGACGTCTCCCACAAGGGCGCCGGCGCGGCGCTGTTCATGGCGCGCACCCATTCGCTCATCCGCAGCATCGCGGCGCGCCCGGACGCGGCTGCGCTGTTTCGCGCGCCGGCGGACGCCATCGCCATCATCAACGCGGCGCTATCGCGCAACAACGCCATGTGCATGTTCGTGACGCTCCTGCTGGCGACGTTCGACGCCGAGACCGGGCGCCTCGCCTATGTTCGGGCGGGCCATGTGCCGCCGTTCCTGCGCCGCGCGTCCGGCGCCATGGAGCGGCTCGCCGTGCTCGGGGGACCGCCGATCGGTCTGATGGAGGACATCGCTCACAAATCCGCGAGCGTCGATCTCGCCCCTGGCGATCAGATCCTGATCGTGACGGACGGCATCACGGAGGCCGCGGATCCGGCGGGCGCCATGTACGGCGAGGCGCGATTGGAGGCGTTCTTTGCCGGCGTGCACCCGGGCGAAACCGATGCGCTCAAGCGCCTGACCGCGGTGGTACGCGCCTTCGAGGCAGGCGCGCCACCCGCCGACGATGTCGCCGCCGTGCTGCTCGCCATCTATGACGGGGCCGGTGAGGTCAGGCTGGAGCCGGAATGAAGCCCCAGGGGAGCAGTTCGAGATCGGATATTTTCGATTGTTACCAAACTGTCACAATAATCTTGTTAATCTGTCATAATGCCGGACGCGACCGAGGCGCACAATCATGGAAATTACCGTTTCTGACTTAGACGACACAGCTTCGGGCGGGACTACTTCCGGAGCGGCTAAGAAAGTCACCTTGGTCGGCAGGCTCGACATCCTGGGCGCCGAGAAGATCGGGCTGCCGCTGGCCGCGGTCGCCGGAGCGCGCGGCAATGTCGTCGTCGACATGGTGGGCGTCGATTTCATCGCCTCGATCGGCATCCGCCATCTGGTGATGGCCGCCAAGGCGGTGGCGCGCGGCTCCGGCAAGCTGGTGCTGCTCGATCCCAACCCGATGGTGACCGAGGTCCTGGTGGTCGCCGGGCTCGACCAGCTTCTCCCCATTGTGCGGTCGGAGGAGGAGGCCCGGGCGGCGTTCGGCGCGGCGTGAACGCTCTCCAACGGCTCAACTCTCCCTTAATGCCGGCCTGTTAGTGACCATGCGAGCTCACCTCTCGAAGGATGACCCGCATGGGTGCGGTGCTGGAAAACCTGCGCAGCGGCGCTCTCGTCACCCGCGAGCGCATGCGGCTCGTCGCCTGCGCCCTGCTGATCGCCTTCGCGGCAGCGCTCGCATACCTTGCCGCCACCTCGCATGGCCTCAATGACGCACAGGGGCGTCCGCTCGGCACCGATTTTTCCAACGTCTATGCGGCCGGCACCTACGTGCTGGAAGGCCGTCCGCAGGCCCCGTTCGACCCTGCCACGCAATATGCCCGCGAACAGGCGATCTTTGGTGCGACCACGCCGTTCTACGGCTGGCATTACCCGCCGTTCTTCCTGTTCGTCGCGGCGGCGCTGGCGCTGATGCCCTATGTGCCGGCGCTACTGGTGTGGCAGGGGGCATCTCTCGGGCTTTACCTTCTGGCGATCCGAGGAATACTTGCTTCGTCATGGCCGGGACCGGCCCGGCCATCCGAGGGCGGGACGGCGCCTATTCGCGCCGTCGCAGCCGTTGTCCCCCTGTGGCTCCTCCTCGCCCTCGCCTTCCCGGCCGTCTTCGTCAACCTGGGCCACGGCCATAACGGCCTGCTGACCGCGGCCCTCATCGGCACCGCGCTCGCGGTGCTCGATCGTCGGCCGCTGCTGGCCGGCATGCTGTTCGGGCTCCTGGCCTACAAGCCGCAGTTCGGCCTCCTCATTCCGGTGGTGCTCGCCGCCACGGGGCGATGGCGGACCTTCGCGGCGGCAGCCGGCACGGTGGCGGCGCTCCTCGCGGTGACCACGCTCGCATTCGGCCCGCCGGTGTGGGACGCGTTCCTCGCCTCCGCCCACTTCACCCGCACCGTGGTGCTCGAATCCGGCCAGACCGGCTGGCACAAGATCCAGAGCGTGTTCGCCGTGGTGCGGATGTGGGGAGGCCCGGTGCCGCTCGCCTATGCGGTGCAGTCCGCCGTCACGGTCGCGCTGGCGGCGGCGCTGATCCGGCTGTGGCGGGCACGGGTCGATTTCGCCCTCAAGGCTGCCGCGCTGATCATCGCGGCGATCCTCGCCACCCCCTACAGCCTCGACTACGACCTCACGGCGCTCGCGCCCGCGATTGCGTTCCTGGCCGCCCATGGATTGCGCTGCGGCTTCGCCCCCTTCGAGAAAACCGCGCTCGCGGCCCTGTGGCTCGCCCCGCTCGTCGCCCGCGCGGTGGCGGGCGCGACGCTGGTGCCCCTCGGTGTGATGACGATGGTGGCCGTGCTCAGCCTCGTGCTGCGGCGCAGCGCAACGGGATACGCGCTTCCGTCGAGATGGCGTTCGGCGCGATATCCGATAGGATAGCGCACGCGCCGATCTGCCATGCAGGGCGTGCGGCAGATTGCTCCATGGCGAAGCCGCATTGAGGTCGCATTCGCCCAGTTATTGCGAAGCGCACAGTCGTCGCGTTCTGACGAGTATCGAAACAACCCCGCTCCAAATGCGTGCGGGGGGAATACCCATTCGAGGAATCAGGCGGGAAACTGGAATGTTCACGCTCTATTCGATGCAGCGCTCGGGCAATTGCTACAAGGTGCGGCTCGCGCTCGCACAGCTCAATCTTGCGTACCGCCTCGTCGAGATCGACATCCTCAAGGGCGACACGCGCACCCCGGAGTTCCTCTCCAAGAATCCGAGCGGGCACGTGCCGCTGCTCGAAGCCGCGCCCGGACGCTATCTGCCGGAATCCGGCGCGATCCTGTGGTATCTCGCCCTCGGCTCGCCGCTCGCCCCGGAGGATCGCCTCGACCGCGCCGAGACGCTGCAATGGATGTTCTTCGAGCAGCACAGCCTGGAGCCCTATGTGGGTGCCGCGCATTTCTGGCTCGCCCTGGTGCGCGGCGGCCGCGAGCTGCAGATGCATGCCATCGAGGAGTGGATGGAGCACGGCTACCAGGCCATGCACGTGATGGAGAAGCACCTCGAAAGCCACCGCTTCTTCGCCGCCGGCCGCTACACCATCGCTGACATCGCGCTCTACGCCTATACCCACGTCGCCAACGAATGCGGCTTCGACCTCACCGGCTTTCCGGCCATCCGCAGCTGGCTCAAGCGCACCGCCGAGCAGTCCGGCCACGTGCGCATGGATTGGCATCCGACCGCGATGGCGATCGCGGAGTGATCGATTTTCTATCCATTGCCGAAGCCATAGCCGAAGGCGAGCGGGGTTAGCGGCCCGCCCGGGGGCTCGGTGGTCAGTTCGCCTCAAAGCGAATATTTTGCGATCAGTTAAAGAGGCGGCGATCCGATGGATGCGGCATTCGAATTGGGGCTCTATACGTTCGGCGACCTGATGCCGGAAGCGCAGGCCGGCAAGGCCGTCTCCGCCCAGCAACGCCTGGCGGAGATCCTCAGCGCAGCGAAACTCGCCGATGCGGCGGGTCTCGACGTTTTCGCGGTGGGCGAACATCACCGGCTGGATATGGCGGTCTCCGCCACGCCGGTGGTATTGGCGGCGATCGCGGCGGTGACCACGCGCATCCGCCTGGCGAGCGCGGTCACGATCCTGAGCACGGCGGATCCGGTCGTGGTGTTCGAGGACTTTGCGACCGTCGACCTCATCTCCGCCGGCCGCGCCGAAATCATTGCGGGACGCGGCATTTTCACCGAGTCGTTTCCGCTGTTCGGCTACGATCTTGCCGACTACGACGATTTGTTCGCCGAAAAGCTCGAGCTGCTGGTGCGGCTCAACGCCGCTGAGCGCGTCACCTGGCAGGGGCGCTTCCGCCCGCCGCTGAACGATGCGCCGATTGCGCCGCGGCCGGCGCAAGCCCGCTTGCCCATCTGGGTCGGAACCGGCGGCACGCCGAGCAGCATCGTGCGCGCCGGCACGCTCGGTCTGCCGCTGGCGCTCGCCAACATCAGCCTGCCGCCGGCGAAGCTCGCTCCGCTTGCCGATCTCTACCGCCGCACGGGAACGCAATCCGGGCAGGCCGCCGGCGCGCTCAAGATCAGCATCGCCACCCACATGTACATAAGCGAAAATTCGCAAGATGCCCTGAACACATTTTATCCGCACTATGCGGGCTACTTTTTCACCCACACCCCCTCGCAATATCGCGCGCAGGAGGTCACGCGGACGGACTATGAGGAACGCGCCGCCCCGCATGGCGCGATTTTCGTCGGCAGCCCGCAGCAGATCATCGACAAGATCCTCTATGAGCGCGAGCTGTTCGGTCACCAGCGTTTCCTGGCGCAGATCGACATCGGCGGCCTGCCGTTCGCAGACATCGCCCGCGCGATCGAGCTGTTCGCCACCAAGGTCGCGCCGGTGGTTCGCGGCGCGGCCGGCAAATGACATCCGCGCAGACGGCGGATTGATCTCGATCGCACATTCGCTCTATAGATGCCGAGATTAACCACAAGACATAATGGGAGATGCGACGATGAAGCTCTACATGCACCCGGTATCGACGGTCACGCGGCCCGTGCGGCTGCTGATCGCCGAGAGCGGCATCAAATGCGACGAGGAGATGGTCGATATCCTCAAGGGCGCCCACTATCAGGAGCCATACGCCTCGCTCAATCCCAACCGCATGGTGCCGATGCTGGAGGATGGCGATCTCCGCCTGACCGAGGCCTCGGCGATCCTGAAATATCTCGCCGACAAGTACGACCTTCCGTCCTATCCGAAGGACCTGAAGAAGCGCGCCAAGATCAATGAAGCGATGGACTTCCTCAACACCCAGTTCTACCGGGACTTCGGCTACGGGCTGGTGTACCCGCAGCTCTTTCCGCATCACAAGCGCCGCAGTGACGAGGCGCATGCCGGTACTGTCGCTTGGGGCGAGCAGGGCGCCAAGAAATGGCTGCAGGTTCTCAACGACCATTGGATCGGGCCGAAGAATCTCTATCTCTGCAACAACGAGCTCAGCATTGCCGACTATTTCGGCTCCGGCCTGGTATCGATCGGGGAACTGATCGGTTGCGACTTCGCCGCCTATCCCAATGTCAAGCGGTGGCTCGAAAATATGAAGAAGCTAAAGTCGTGGAATTCGGTCCACGAGGCGTTTAACGGCTTCGTGGCCGCCAACAAGGGCAAGGAGTTTGTGCGCGCGTGAGCGCGTGATCGCACCGTCGCGCGCATAAGACGCGCGGCGGAGCGACCACAAATGCCAATCGACCGCCAAGGGAGGCCACCATCAGCTTTTTCCCCGGCAAGGACCCCAAGCCCGGCGATGCGCTGCAAGCCGCCGCTATCGCGCAGGTGATCGTGCCGCGCTCGGTCGATCTCGGCGATTTCACCGTGCACCGCGCGCTGCCGTCGGACCGCACACGCATGGTCGGTCCGTTCATCTTCTTCGATCACTTCGGACCCGCCGTGTTCCGCTCGGGCGCCGGCATCGACGTGCGCCCGCATCCGCATATCGGGCTCGCGACGCTGACCTACCTGTTCGACGGTGAGATCACGCATCGCGACAGCCTGGGCACCGCCGTGGCGATCCGGCCCGGCGAGATCAATTGGATGACCGCCGGGCGCGGCATCGTGCATTCCGAGCGCACCGCCCCCGAGCGCCGCCTCAAGGGCGACAAGCTGCACGGCCTGCAGTGCTGGGTGGCCTTGCCGGCGGCGCAAGAAGAGATGGAACCGATGTTTGCGCATCATCAGGTCGACGAGCTGCCGGTGGTGCGCGACGCCGACAAGACCGTGCAGGTGGTCACGGGCTCGCTCTACGGCGCGCGTTCGCCGGTCGCGACTGCCTCGGAGACGATATTCGCGGACGTAGTGCTCAAGGCCGGCGGCGCACTGCCGCTCGATGCCGTGCATGAGGAGCGGGCGATCTATGTGCTGGATGGCGAAATCGACATCGCCGGCGACCGGTTCGACCGCGAACGCCTGTTGGTTTTCCGCCCCGGCGATCGCATCACCATCAACGCGGTCACCGATACGCACCTGGTGATCGTGGGTGGCGCCGCCATGGACGGGCCGCGGCACATCTGGTGGAATTTCGTTTCATCGCGCACGGAACGCATCGACCAGGCCAAAGCCGAATGGGCGGCCGGCCATTTCGGAAAGGTCCCGGGCGACGAAATCGAGTTCATACCGTTGCCGGCGAAGTGAGTTCTGTCCTTGGCAGCGGCTGTGAGGCGGCGGTGCCGTGCGCCGGCTATAGCATCAAGCGTGCCCAAACGAAGCTCTTCGCGAACCCGAAACGCTGCCCGTGTGTCTGCTACGACCGAAAGCGGCCGTGCACAAAAGGCCGGGAACGGCGTGTTGTGCCAGATTCGGACGTATGCAAGGCAGCAGCCAGGGTCAAAGCTCGTGGATGGAGGTTCATGTAGGGGCGGGTTTCAAACCCGCCCCTGGCGCGACAGACGCGCACCATGAGGTTAGTGGTCGCATTCGCGCTTACATCGCAAACAATCCCGCGCGATGGGCGAATGATCCAGAGAACATCTCGCGAGCGGTTTCTGCCGAAGCGGGGCGGGTTTGAAACCCGCCCCTACAAATCTT
>Ga0209415_10012499_pt1 | contig 14138 bp, 14 predicted proteins | sample PeaSoiSIISIP2007_FD_187696 | JGI IMG/M metagenome (GOLD analysis project Ga0209415, IMG submission 187696) | Peat soil microbial communities from Weissenstadt, Germany - SII-SIP-2007 (SPAdes) (version 2) | ecosystem: Environmental > Terrestrial > Soil > Wetlands > Peat | place: Germany... | reverse complement strand
CAGCTCATCCCGACCATCGTGGAAGTGGCGATGATCGCCGCCGTGCTGCTCTATCAGTTCGACTGGCGCTACGTGGTGGTGATCCTGATCACCGTCGCCCTTTATATGTGGTACACTTACATCGCCACCGAGTGGCGCATCGGCATCCGCCGCAAGATGAACGAGAGCGACTCGGATGCCAATACGAAGGCGATCGATTCGCTCCTCAACTACGAAACCGTCAAATACTTCAGCGCCGAGGAGCGCGAGACGGTGCGCTACGACCGCTCGATGGCGCGCTACGAGCAGGCGAGCGTGCAGGCCTATGTGTCGCTCGCGGTGCTCAATGCCGGGCAGGCGGCGATCTTCACGCTGGGGCTGACCCTCACCATGGGGTTGTGCGTCGCCGGCATCCGCGACGGCACCCACACCATCGGGGATTTCGTCATGATCAACGCCATGATGATCCAGCTCTACCAGCCGCTCAATTTCATGGGCATGGTGTATCGCGAGATCAAGCAGGCGGTGATCGACATCGAGCAGATGTTCACCTTGCTCGGCCGCAACCCCGAGATCAAGGATTCGCCGGGCGCGAAGCCGCTCGCGGTGACGTCGGGCGCGGTCCGCTTCGAGGACGTGCGCTTCGCCTACGAGGCGGAGCGGCCGATCCTCAAGGGCATCAGCTTCGAGGTGCCGGCCGGGCGCACGGTCGCGATCGTCGGCCCGTCGGGCGCCGGCAAATCGACCATCTCGCGGCTGCTGTTCCGCTTCTACGAGATCACCGGCGGCCGCATCACCATCGACGGTCAGGATATCCGCGAGGTGCAGCAGGTCTCGCTGCGCAACGCGCTCGGCATGGTGCCGCAGGACACCGTGCTGTTCAACGACACGGTGCGCTACAACATCCGCTACGGCCGCTGGGACGCGACCGACGCGGAGGTCGAGGAGGCCGCGGCGCACGCCCAGATCGACACTTTCATCCGCTCCTCCCCGAAGGGCTACGACACCGAGGTCGGCGAGCGCGGCCTCAAGCTGTCCGGCGGCGAGAAGCAGCGCGTCGCCATCGCCCGCACCATCCTCAAGGGGCCGCCCATCCTGGTGCTCGACGAGGCGACCTCCGCGCTCGACAGCCACACCGAACGGGACATCCAGGACGCCCTCGACCGGGTGTCGCGCAACCGCACCACGCTCGTCATCGCGCACCGGCTCTCCACCATCATCTCGGCCGACGAGATCATCGTGCTCGACAACGGCGTCATCGTCGAGCGCGGCACTCATGCGCGGCTGCTCGCCGCCGGCGGGCTCTACGCCAGCATGTGGAACCGCCAGCGCGAGGCCGAGGCCGCGCGCGAGAAGCTGGCGCTGGTCGGCGAGGGTGAGGTCGCGCCCAATCGCAATCCGCCCGGCGCGGCGGCGGGCGATGCCGGCGCGGCCAAGATCGGCGCAACGCAGCATGGCGAGGCGGAGATCGTCGACGCCGCGGAGTGAATATGTCGGTCCTCGCCTCGATCCGCTCCCAGATCGCCCCGGTCAACCCCGAGGGCTATCCGTTCATCGGCACCTTTGCGCTGGCGAGCCTGATCCTGATGTGGCTGTGGTCGCCGCTCGGCTGGATCGGCGTGGTGCTGACGCTGTGGTGCGTGTATTTCTTCCGCGATCCGCCCCGGGTGACGCCGTTGCGCGACGGCCTCGTGATCGCGCCCGCGGACGGGCGGGTGAGCCGCGTCATCAACGCGGTGCCGCCCCCCGAGCTCGCGCTCGGCGACAAGCCGGTGCCGCGCATCTCGATCTTCATGAGCGTGTTCGATTGCCACGTGAACCGCAGCCCGATCACCGGCCGCATCGAGCGCATGGCTTACCGGCCGGGCGCCTTCGTCAATGCCGACCTCGACAAGGCGAGCGAGGACAACGAGCGCAACTGCCTCACGATCGCGACGGCGGGCGGCGCCCAGATCGGCGTCGTCCAGATCGCCGGCCTCATAGCGCGGCGCATCGTGCCGTTCGTCAAGCAGGGCACCAGCGTCGGCGCCGGCGAGCGCATCGGCATGATCCGGTTCGGCTCGCGGGTCGATGTGTACCTGCCCGAAGGCGTGCGCCCGCTCGCGGCGGAAGGGCAGACCGCGACCGCGGGCGAGACCATCATCGCGGACCTGCGCGGCGGCGATCAGGGGCGGAGCTATCGGGTGGGGTAGGGATGGCTTCACGTTGCGGGATAAAGAGCCACTTGATCGGCTATCTGAGCAGCCCAACGGACGCTGACCAGCCGCACTCTTGAACTTCGGAACGGAGGAGGATGTGATGTCCAGAACAGCTTTGACGTGCAGCGCCGTAATGATTGGCCTTCTTGCGATGGCCACCGCTGCGCAAGCCCAAACGCACGAGAGCGCCATTCCGAACCTGGCATCCGCTGCTTTCGGCTGGCAGCACGGTTTCGACGGGCTCAACTTCCAGCGGGTCGGGAGGGAGGTTGCGCCCACTGGGCGCGGCACTGTGCTCCCCGGTATCGAGCGCCTCGCCGATGACCAGAATCCCAATCTAACCCCCTGGGCGGCCGTCCAGGTGCGCCTGCACAACGAACTGGTGAAAAGCGGACATCGCGCTTTCTCTGCCCAATCACGGTGCTGGCCAGGCGGCACCCCCGGTCAATTGCTGTTTCTTCAGCCCGTCTATTTCATCCAGACGGCGCAAGAGGTCTGGATGATCTGGGAGCGCGACCATCAGGTGCGTCGCATCTATCTCAACCGCGAGCACAGTCAGAATCCGAAGCCCTCCTGGTTTGGCGAATCCGTCGGCCATTATGAGAACGGCGAACTTGTTATCGACACCGTCGGTTTCATTGAGCATCCCTTGAGCTTTGTGGACAATTTCACCACACCGCACACCAAGGACCTGCACGTGGTGGAGCGCTGGAAGTTGAACGAAGAAGGGAACGGAATCGAAACGATCATCACGGTTGATGACCCGGGCGCTTTCAAGGCGCCGTGGTCTGGCGTAATCCGCTGGCAGAAGGTCAATCGCCCAATCACAGAATGGGCCTGCGCGGAAAACAATCAGGGCTATGAGCAGGCTTTCGGGCTCCAGGAATATCAGATGCCGGTCGCGAACACACCGGACTTCTGAGCCTTCCCTGTATCCCTGTTCCAACTCGGCCGATTCGCTGTTTTCTGCGAATGATTTCGCTGTTTTCGCGAACACGCTTCCCTGTTCCGGCGGACAGGGAATTTGCGTGCAGCCCCCTGGAATTGCAGCGCGAATCGACGTCGGGCTTCGCCAAAATGGCCCGGAACGCCAAAAACTCCCTGTTGATTTCCCTGTAAACGCGAATGCCGGATCAAGGCCGATCCGGCCTTCGCGGTTCGCTTGAGGCACTTCGGGTTTTGGCAACGCCGTACTAGTATCGCGGCACTTCGATCCGGCCGCGTCGGCAAAGCCGCGGCAACTCCATCCGGAAGGTGACACGAATGCGCACCACGCTCTCGACTTCGATCATGACCTGCATTGCGCTCGCCGCCGTTCCGGCCCGCGCCGCCGACGTCACCTATGAGCGGCTGGTCAATCCCGAGCCGCAGAACTGGCTGATGAACCATCACGACTTCGCGGCGCAGCGCTACTCGGCGCTCACCGCCGTCAACAAGGGCAATGTCAAGGGCCTGCGGCTCGCCTTCGCGGTGGCGCTCGGCGGCACCTCCGGCAATGAGAACCTCACCGCGACGCCGCTGGTCGACGACGGCTTCATGTACATGACGGATGCCTGGGGCGTGGTCTACAAGATCGACGTGCGCTCCGGCCGGCAGGGCGACATCGTGTGGAAGATGGACCCCGGGCAGGAGAAGATCGACCGCAACCGCGGCGTCGCCCTGTGGGGCAATCTCGTCGTCTCGGTGACCAGCAATGACGGCCGCGTCATCGCGACCGACCGCGACACCGGCAAGATGGTGTGGGAGCGCAATCTGAAGGACCAGTCCGACGTCACGCTCAACGCGGCACCGCTCGCCCTCAAGGACTCCATCCTGGTCGGCTCTTCGGGCGGAGATGCGGGCTCGCGCAGCTGGCTCACATCGCTCGACGCCAAGACCGGCAACGTGCAGTGGAAGACCTTCTCGATTCCGGCGCCCGGCGAACCCGGCAGCGAGACCTGGAAGGACAAGAACAACGCCTGGCAGACCGGCGGCGGCGCCTTCTATGTCACCGGCTCCTACGATCCGGCAAGCAACATCACATACTGGGGGGCCGGCAATCCGACGCCGAAATACGACTCGTCCTACCGGCCCGGCGACAACCTCTTCACCAACAGCGCGCTCGCCATCGACGCCGCCACGGGCCGCATCCGCTGGTTCCATCAATACACTCCGAACGACACGATGGATTACGACGAGACCGGCACCCACATCTTGGTCGACGGCAAGGTCAACGGCGAGGACCGCAAGCTGCTCGCCCATGCGGCGCGCAACGGCTTCTACTATTCGCTCGATCGGCAGAACGGCCAGTTCCTCAAGGCCACCCAATATGTGTCGAGCGTGACCTGGACCAAGGGCATCGATCCCAAAACCGGCAAGCCCGTCGACTACGATCCCGCCAAGGACCTGCAGACCTATGCCGACCCGGTGGCGAAGATACTGACCGGCGCCAAGACCCCCGGCGTGTGCCCGGGCGTGCCTGGCGGCAACAACTTCTGGTCGGCGGCCTACAGCCAGAAGACCCGGCTCCTCTACATCCCGGAGCTCGAAGGCTGCACCAACATCACCCGCGACCAGACCCGCCATGTGCGCGGCAAGTTCGATGGCGGCGACTTCGGCTATGACGGGCGGCTGTCGAGCGGCATCGCGGTGGTTGATGCCGCCACGGGCGAGCTCAAGCAGCGCAAGCCGATGCCCTACCCGAACACGAGCGGCGCGCTCGCCACCGCCGGCGGCATCGTGGTGACGGCGCTGATCGAGGGCACCGTGATGGCGCTCGACGACGAGACGCTGGAGGAGCTGTGGAGCTTCAACGTCGGCACCGGCATCAACGCGCCGCCCATGACCTATGCGGTCGACGGCAAGCAATACATCGCGATCGCGACAGGCCTGACGCGCAACTCCATGGGCCGCCTCGCCACCACGCCGGAGAAGCGCAATCTCGGGCGTAGTGCGACGATGATCTTCGTGTTCAGCCTGTGATGAGCCGGGCGCAATGAGCGCCAGCGCATTGCGCTGCGCCACGGAGCGGCGGATGACGGCTTCGAGGAGCGAAAACGGCAACCATTGCCTTTTTTCTTGACAAATAGGCAACCATTGCCTAATGGTTACCTAGGGTAATCGCCTCGATGCCGACTATCCGCCGTTTCGCAAATTGCAAGATTTCGATCTATGCGGATGACCATATGCCACCGCACTTCCACATCGAAGGTCGCGGCTTCCGTGCGGTGATCGAGATCGAGACAATGGCGGTGCGGGCAGGCAGCGTACGCAAGGCGCCCGACGCGATGGAGTGGGCGCGAGACAATGTGGTGCTGCTGCGTGCCGAATGGTTTCGTCTCAATCGGAGACCCTAGAATGGAGAAGGTTGCTCCAAACATCAAATCCGCTCGCCCCGACGGCGATCGCCGGGTCGTGATTACTTGGAAAGGAGGCGCGGAAAGCACCGTCGACGTGTCGAAGCACCTGTCGGACTACGTCGTCTTCGCGCCGCTGCGCGACGATGACAGTTTGTTCCGCAAGGCGGAGGCCGGTGAGTGGGGCTGGTGCGTCCACTGGTCCGACGAGATGGAAATCTCATCTGACACACTCTGGCGCCTTGCGCTCGAACAAGGCAGTTCGTGGCTCCGAGCGTGGCGCACGGCCCACAACATGACGCAGGCCGAAGCCGCTTCGGCTCTCGGGGTGAGCCCCCGGATGTGGCGTTACTACGAGGCCGGCTCCCATCTTCTGCCGAAAACCGTGAGGCTCGCCGGCATCGGGCTCGACGCGCAGGCGCATGCAGCCTGAAAACGCGCGACGCTTACCCCTGCCCATCGATCGGCATGGCGATGCGCACGAACTCGGCGAGGTTCTTGGCGTCGATGCGCTCCAACAACCGAGCGCAGCGCAATCCGGGCCGACGCGTTATTTCCGCGTCTCCTTGAAAAAGCGCAGGTCAGGCGGCGCCTGGTTCTTGTGCGCCGGCATCAGCAGGCCTTCGGCGCTCAGGAAATAGTTCTCCTTGCCGATTTTGACGTGCGAATTGCCTTCGTTGCAGATGAACTCGTCCCAAGTGGGCCGCGGATCGGGATTGCGAACGAGGTTCCGCGTCACGGTCCAGGGCCGCGTCAGCGCATGGTCGATCACGGTGATCTGGTCATGCAGGATGTTCGGGTCGGCCTTGTCGCGCCAGATGCGCTCCTTGAAGATCGACTCGTTGTCGTGATGCAGCGGCACACCGGCGGCGTCGTAATGACGAGGGCCCCTGAACGGGCCGCGGGTCTCGACTTCGAGCACGTCGTAGCGGCCGTCGCCGTCCTCGTCGATCCATTTGCCGATGGAATAGCCGACCAGCGTCGGCTCGAGGTCCTTGGGCCAGTCGCGGCCGTCGGTGAAGATGCGCCGCGTGTGCTCGACCCAATCGACCAGCACGTAAGTGGTCTCCGGCGTGATGATGAATTCGGTCGGCTGGAACCCGTAGGTGATGAGCGGCATGCCGAAGCCGAGGCAGGAGACGCCGCGCCAGTCGAAGAAGGCGCCGTCCTCCTGGGACTTGAGATTGGCGTCGAGGATCGCCTGGTATTCCGGCGTCAGCGGCGCCTCCTGACCCTTGCCCCACGGCTTGTTGGGGTCGAAGGACGGCTGCCCGGCGACGCCGGGGACGCGCTGCCGCAGCCACTGGCCTTTCCAATCCGGATATTTGGCGTCCTCCGCGGCCGCCGCGAACGTCATCATCAGCGCCGCCGCGAGCGGCGCCGCCCTCAGCGCAAAAGCCCCGATCGTGCTTCGGTTGAGCATTGCTTCCTCCGTTGTGTGCGCCGCTTGTGCGCGGCTTGATCCATGTCGGCAGCCCGGATTACGCTGCGCTGCATCCGGGCTACGTGTCGACGCTCTCATTTCTGCGTCTGCTTGAAATAGCGCAGGTCCGGCGGCGCTTGATCCTTCTTCGCCGGCATCAGGAGGCCGTCGCCGGAAAGGAAGTAGTTCTCCTTGCCGATCACGACGTGATTGTTGGCCTCGCCGCATTCGTAGTCCTGCCACAGCTCCTTGCGGTCGCGCCGATATGTCTTGGTGATCGTCCATGGGCGCGTCAGGGCATGATCGATCGACGTGATCTCGTTGTGCATGAGATCGGGGTTCGCCTTGTCGAGCGAAATCCGTTCCTTGATGATCGACTGGTTGTCCGGATGGAGCGACAGGCCGCTGTTTTCGTAGGTGCGCGGACCCTTGAAGTTGCGGGTCTCGACCTCGAGCGTGTCGTAGCGGCCGTCGCCGTCGGTATCGAGCCATCGGCCGATGGAATAGCCGTGGTATGCGGGTTCCTCGTCGGTCGGGAAGTCGCGGCCGTCGGTGTAGATGCGGCGCGGCATGAACGCCTCGAAATGAATGTAGGTGACGGCCGGCGTGATCACGAACGCGATCGGGAAGGTCGCCGTCATGATCCGCGGCACGCCGTTGGTGACGCAGCCCACGTGGGTGTCGGCGCCCTGTCCGCCGGCCGCCTGGTCCTTGATGCTCGCCTCGAGGAGCGCTTGGAATTCCGGCGTCAGCGGCGCCTGCTGGGCGAGACCGGAAGGCTTGGTCTGGTCCCACTGGGTCCCGACCCCGCGCGGCCGCTTCCACTGGCCGCCCCAATCGGGATACTTCGAGTCATCGAAGGCGGCGGCATTCGTGGCCGCCACGGCGAGCGCGGCGATCAGCACGAGGCGACCAAATACGGCCCGGTCGAGCATGACGTTCCCCCTCGTTCGGCCGGCTCACGGCGGGTTCCGCCACAATGGCCGTCCTGCGCCGGCGCGAGCGCCGGCATTTTTGAAGGGCTTGAGATTACACCTTTTGGGGCGAGAAGCGGAAGAGTTGCGGGCCGTTGCTCGTTTTGCGTCGCTGGAAGCTGCGCCGCTTGGCGCGGCTCGACCGCAGCCGCCTCTCAGCTGCGCGTGTTGCGCTGCCGGGAGGTGGGGCCAACGTTGTTGAGCCAATTCCTCAGCGAAAACGCGTGGTCCGATCTGGCGTTCCAGCGTGCCGCGCGGGCCTCGGCTCGCGCCTCGGCGTGTAGGTTGCTTCGCCGCGCGAGGTGCCGGAGGTAGGAGAAGCGCCCATGCCGGCGGGTCGCTGTCGTCGGCGGCAGCTCGGAGGTCGGCGATTGCGCGGTCGCGCCTTGTGCGGCCGGCACCTGGACGAGCAGCGCCTCGGGCTCCGGCACCTCGGCGGCGGCGACACGCGCCGGCTCGGGGTTGATCGAGCCCGTGGGGGCGCTGTCCGCAGCGGTCGCAGGGGGAGGCGCCGCAGAAGGCGGCACCACCACGGTGACCCGGACCGGAACGGGGCCCAGAACGCGCGCGGTATCCTTTCCGGTCGTGCTGACGGCATCCTTGGTCGCAGCGTCCTTTGTGACAGCGTCCTTGGTGCCAACGTCTTTTGCGGCGGCCTTGCCGGCCGCCTCCTGCCGGGCGCTCGCCAGCGAAAATGACGGGGCCGCCGGCGCCGGCTTGGCGGCCGTCGCCATGCGTGGTTGAGGCGCAGCAGCCGCAGGTTGTGCTGCCGCGAACTGCGGGGCTTCGGCTGCGGCCGGCAAGGTTTCGGCCGCGGGCAGTGGGGCGGCTGCTCGGCTCTCCACAACCGCGCGGGCGGCGGGGGGCACCGCGGCCTCTTCACGCGCGGGCAGCATGGCATACACGGCGGCGCCGAGGGCGATCGGGGGCAACAGGAGCACGGCGGCGCTCACGCCAACCTGCGCCCAAATATTTCGCTGTCTCGCTTTCGACCGCGCGTTTCGAACCATCATCTTCACGCTTTTTTCGACGGGTCGCGGCCCCTCACGACTCCGACGCAACCCCATCGTATCGCCCTGAGATCAATTTGTAAAACGCTCCTGTTGAGACTTGTGTATAGGGGGAATCGTTGCGCCCCATGGCCGTCACGCCGCGACCTCCGTATTAACACTCTGCCCGCTGCATCGTGTCGCTGGGCAGCCCTGGCGCGGGCCGCTATATTGCGGCCATGCCATACACGCCCATCTCGCCCTTCGAGCCTGAACCCATGCCGGTGCGGCGGCGCCGCTTCCGCGCCATTCCGGTACGCACCCTCGTCCCCAACGTCATCACGCTGCTGGCGCTGTGCGCCGGCCTGACGGCGATCCGCCTCGCGGCCGAAGGCACGTTCGAGTGGGCGCTCTATGCCATCGTGTTCGCGGCCGTGCTCGACGGCATCGACGGGCGGGTGGCGCGGCTCCTCAAGGGCACGTCGCGGTTCGGCGCCGAGCTCGACAGCCTCGCGGACTTCGTCAATTTCGGCGTCGCGCCCGGCGTGACGCTCTACTTCTGGGGCCTGCACGAGATCAAATCGGCGGGCTGGATCGCCGCCATGGTGTTCGCGATCGCGGCCGGGCTGCGGCTGGCGCGCTTCAACGTGATGATCGACGACCCCAACCGCCCCGCCTGGGCCGGCAACTTCTTCGTCGGCATTCCGGCGCCGGCCGGCGCCATCACGGTGCTGCTGCCGGTTTACGTGCAGTTCCTCGGGCTTCCGAAGCTCGCCTTCATCGCCCCGGTCACGCTCGTCTATACGCTCGTGATCGCGCTGCTGATGGTGTCGCGGCTGCCGGTCTACTCCGGCAAGCGGGTCGGCACCCGGGTGCCGCCCGATCTCGTGCTCCTTGTCTTCATCGGCGTGGTGCTGTTCTTCGCGCTGCTCATCGCCTATCCGTGGGAGGTGCTCACCATCGGCACGCTGGCCTATCTCACGAGCCTGCCGTTCGGCTGGCTGTCGCACCGCGAATACGTCCGCCGCGATGCCGAGGCGGCGGCCCAAGGCAAGAGCGTAAAGCCCGAGGACAAGCTCGCCGAGCGGGCTGCCGAGAAGCCCGTCGAGGTCCTCCCGCCGTCGCCCGGCAATCCCGTTGTGCCATTCGAGAGAGGCAGCGAGCGCCCGACGCGCCGCTGATCGCGGGGTTCCACACCATGCCGCGCACGCAGAGAATTCTCCACGAGGGCGAGCCCCGGGGCGAGATCGCCGACACCCTGCTGCTCAAGTTCGACGATCGCCGCCGGCAGCAGGGCTTCGTGTTCGGCGGCAAGGGGACCTGTGTCGAGTTCGATTTTCCCGAGCCGCCCCGCCTGCGCACCGACGACCTCTTGGTGCTCGACGACGGCAGGCTCGCCGAAGTGGTGGCCGACAGCGAGCCGCTCATCGAGCTGCGGGCGAAGGATTTCGCCGCGCTGGCGCGCCTCGTCCTCACGCTCGGCAATCGCCATGTGCCGGTCCAGATCCTCGCCAACCGGATCAGGCTGCAGAAGCTGCCCGAGATCGAGGCGCTGGTGGCCGAACACGGCCTCGCTGGCGTCGAGGTGACGGCGCCGTTCGAGCCCGACGATGATCCGCATGGGCATGCCCATGATCACGGCCATCACCACGCGCATCATGATCACGAGCATGGTCATGGGCACCACCATCATGACCATGAGCACGGTCACCACGCTCATGATCACCACGCGCATGATCATCACCATCGTAAGTAGCTCCGGTGCCCTGACTTGGCGGCGTGGAATTTCCCTGGCAGCAGGGAATTTGCGGATTTTCTGGCTCACGAGGCGATTCCCGGCATCGAATCGCGCAGCAATTCCAGCGCGCTGCAGCTGAATTCCCGAGGCGACGGCAACAGGGAATTTGGTTTGCGCGAACAGGCAATCGATCGGTCGGAACAGGGTATTTCTCATGGTGCGGCGATCCTGATCGGGGGCCGAACGATCCAACGCGACCCGCATAAGATTTATCCTAACACAATAGTCCTATAATGTCCAGGCAAAAATGATTTTCCGGAGGCTACGGCCGCCCTACCGCACCAGCGGATACCCCGGCATCAGCTCGTAGGGATGAACCCACCCCGGCAACGCCTTCATGCGATCCATCCAGGCCCCGATGGCGGGAAAATCCTTTGGAATGTCGAAGCCGAACTCTTCCGCCGGGTAGTACATGTAGGAGGCGAGCGAGACGTCCGCGATGGTCGCACGTGCGCCCAGCAGATAGGGCGCCTTCGCGAGCCGCGTGTCGACGATGCCGAGATTGCTGGTGAGGCGGCCCTTGAGGAAGGCTTCGGCGCCCGGGTCGCGCGCCGGCGCGAAATTGCGCAGGAACCGGTAGGGCCCGAGAAAGCCGCTGACCTTCTGGTTGTCGTAGATGATCCAGCGCAAGGCTTCGAGGCGCTCGTCCTCGCCTTCCGGCTTGAACTTGCCGGTGCGGTCGGCGAGGTAGATGAGGCAGACGCCGGATTGGGCGAGCTTCCTTGCGCCGTGCACCAGCACCGGCACCTCGCCCATGTCGTTGACCTCGGCGCGGTATTTTGGCGTGCGCGTCTCGCCGCCGACGAAGAAGTCGACGAAGATCGGCTTCCAGTCGGCGCCGATCAGGTTGAGCATCAGGGCAACCCGATACGCGTTGCCGGATTGGGCGAAGCAATAGAGCTGGTATTCGGGCGTTGCGGCCATGGCTTCCTCGGATGCGGGTGGAAAATCGGCGAGCGCTGCTCAGCGCACGAGCGAAACGTATTCGCCGGTGGCGATCTGGCCCTTGAGGTAGCCCTTCCCGACCACCGCGAGGTCGGCCAGCGCATCGCCGCGCCGGTTGGTGATGACGACATGGTCGCCGTCGCGCAGCCAGCGCGGCCGCGTCAGGAACAGCGGCGGGCAGAACCCCATGGCGGCGACGGTGCCGTGCGCGGTCTCGGGCGCGCCGGAAAAGCCCATGATGCAATAGGCGCCGCTCGGCATGTGCAGCCGCCACCGGCCCGCGATGTCGGCGCGCCCCGTCCACTGGGCGGCCGCGCGCCCGGTGCCTAGCGGGCCCACGGCGAGGCACGAAACCGCGCCGATTGAAATCGCGCAAATTGCCGCTTTCACTTTGCCTCGCATGTGCCCTCGCCAGCCTCACTTCGGCCAAAATCCTTAACCGATTATTGCGCTGATCGAAAGTCCTGCGCCACGCATGAGTGCAACGCATGAATTTCGTGTCATCGCGTGTGCCGCGACGCCGCGCACCCGCTCACCTGCAAGGTGGATCATGAAAAACCTTAAGTTTGGCCCCGCCGCCCTCGAGCGGCCGGTCGTGCAGCGCGCGCTTGCGCTCGCCTTCGTGCTGCTCCTTCTGGTGTCGATCGCCGCGGTCCGACCGGCATTCGCCGCCGGCCCGGACGCCATCACGCCGGTCGAGGACTTTTCCAAGGAGCTCGACAAGCTCAAGAAGAGCTTCGGCGACCTCGGCCGGAAGATCGATGAAAGCACCAAGGCGATCGAGGGGTACAGCGACGTCGAGAAGGCCCGCAAGGAGATCGAGGACCTGCGCGGCGCCGTCGCGGCGCTGCTCGATGCGGTGGCCGACAATGGCGGCCTCGCGACGCTCGGCGACAAGGCGCTCGGCCGCGCCCGCGAAAAGCTCAAGGAGCTGGAGCAGGACACCCGCTTCAAGCCGGAGGAGCGCGCCTTCCTGGTCGAGCAGTGGCGCAAGCTGCGCGACGACACCGAGCGCGCAACCCAAGAGCTCGGCGGCGCCCGCACCCGCTTCGCCGAGCTGTTGCGCACGCTCCAGGCCAATGAGGACTTCATCGACGAGCTGGTGCAGATCCGCCAGGCCCAGAAGGTCATCGAGGTCATCCACCAGCTCACCCGCGACATCCGCGGGGCGTCGGACCAGCTGCAGCGGCTGATCGGCGCAATCAAGCCGCCGGGAGCGTAGCCGTGGCGGCGATCGCAACGCGTTTGGCCGCCGCCGCCGTCGCCCTGACGGCGCTGATCGCGCTTGGGGCCTGCACCCCCAAGGAGGCCGGATACGTCGAGATCAGGACCGTGCCGGTCGCGAACCCCGCGACCGCGTTCTACCTCGACTCCGTCAAGCTCGAGCCGCTCAAGAACGGCACCGCCGTGCTGCGCCAGGGCATCGGCACCACGAAGCTCGCCACCGACGGCACCGGCGGCAAGCTCGCGCTGTGCGACATCGTGGTGCGCAAGCACCGCATCACCACCGTCACGATCTCGGTGCTGGAGCGCCCGCCGCGCTGCATGTGCCGCAACAGCGCCCCTGACGGGTCGGGCGGGCGCTCGTGCGTGGGGTAGGTTGGCAGGCTCGCGAGTGGCAGGTGCCGGCGAAATGTGCCGTGTAGGAATAATGGCAGCCAAAGCGCCTGATGACCCCATTCGCGAACGCTTCCGTGCGTCGCTGCGTGAAATTTACGGCAACCGGCTCGAAACGCGCCGTGCTGTTCGGCTCGCGCGCGCGTGGCGATGCGCGTGCGGACTCCGACTACGATGTCGCGGTGTTCTTGCGCGACATGGGGGACCGGTTTGCCGAGATGGATCGGCTGGCCGACCTCAGCACCGACATTCTCGGCGCCGGCCGCAAGCCAGGGGGCGGCGTTGGCGCGGTCGTCTTGGCGGTTGCCCGCGCACTTGCGCGCGCCCGTCGCGGGATGCTCCGAACTCCGCGCCGCTTGCGCGTTCCTCGCGCGTGGTGCCTTCGAAGGCTGCATATGCATCATGACGGGCCTGTAGGTCGGGAGCCGAATTGCGGTGGATCATAATTCCTATTATAGTCCTATTATCATAGGAATGTCAATGGCATTGCGCGCCGGCGGGCGGCGCGCGTGTCCGGTGAAGCCCCGACTGCGGTCGTGGTGCTTCTTTGCGGCAAACTCCGCCTTGGGCCTTGTGTCACGAGTAACGCCGGTCCACACGGCGCTGCGTAACTGTACGAGAGATGAAGGCAGGCCCTTCGGGTTCGGCGATCAGGTCGCTGAAAGTACCGATGCACCGGAGAGGGGCGGACTGCCCCGTAGTAGCGCTGAAGCTGGGTAATGCCCGTGGAGCAAAGGGGGCGGCTTCCGACTCGGCCAACACCGGAAAGTCCTGCGGCCCGCTGCTCCGTTTGGCAGCCTGTGCCGGGCTAGAGCACTTCTCGGTCGATTTGAATCGGGATGGATTCCCAAAGTGTTATAGATGAGCGAGTCTGTCGGTA
>Ga0209415_10012498_pt1 | contig 14139 bp, 11 predicted proteins | sample PeaSoiSIISIP2007_FD_187696 | JGI IMG/M metagenome (GOLD analysis project Ga0209415, IMG submission 187696) | Peat soil microbial communities from Weissenstadt, Germany - SII-SIP-2007 (SPAdes) (version 2) | ecosystem: Environmental > Terrestrial > Soil > Wetlands > Peat | place: Germany... | reverse complement strand
CCTGAGGTCACCGCGCTGCGAAGCATGCCGAGCGACAGCCCGAACACGGTGGCCAACCGATAGTTCTCGAAGATCGATTCGACCTGCCCCGCCGCCAGCAGCCCGATCACCACCGCGAACAGCGCGAGGGCGAAGACCGCAACCATCCGGTCGGGATGAAGACGCCAGGTGGAAAATCCGTTCACGAGCGAGGTCACGATGGCGAGGAGGAAGAGCCCCAATCCGATCAGACCCGTCCTCAGCCACAGATCGAGACCGATGTTCTCCGTCAGGTCTGTCGTGATGAATACATTCGGCCCGGTTTGGAAATAACTGTACTCGAATCCGAGTCCTTGACCCAGGACGGGCTCGGCTTTTGCGTCTCTGACGGCCACGTCCCACTTGTTGAGCCGGTCCTGGGCGGACTCCTTCTTGGCCTCGCCGTTGAGGGTGTTCTGGATCCTCGACGCCAAAGGGGCGGTAACCGGCTTCTGCGATGCGATGGCCGGGATGACCGTCACTCCGACGACCGCCCCCACGACGGCCAGCATCGCCACAGCCACCTCCCCGGATCGGATCCGCAGGCGCTCGCGGGCGGTGGACCCCAATGCGACGACGATGACGACGACCACCACGGCGGCCAGGCACAGAAGCACGGCGCGCTGGTAGGCGAACAACGGGCTCAACGCCAGCGGGACCACACACAGCAGGTTCGACCGGCTCCGTTTCTCCTTGGCGAGCTCGAGGAGGAAGGCGATGACCCCGAGACAGACGAAGATCGTCGCGGCGTCGGTGCCCAGTGATCCGAAGTCGATGAGGCGGAAGAGCGGGATGTGGGGGGCGAACTGCTTGTGCGCGGCGGTGAGGAGCAACAAGACGACCGACGAGAACGCGGACCAACGCAACAGCCGTTCGAAACCACGGCCCTCGAGGTACTGACGCACCGGCACGCCCGACGCCAGGGCGTAGCCACCGATGACGTAGACGATCGCCTTGGTCTCGTAGGGGAGCTTGACCGTGCTGTTGTGACGGAGGATCCCCTCGACCGCCTCGAGGGACCACCACGCCGCCACGACCAACCACAGCAGAGCCGGCAAACCGATCCGCTTGGCACCACCTTTGGTCAGGAGCCGTGCGATCAGCGCGATGGTGATGATCACCTCGGGCAGTCGGAACTGCAGCGATCCGGACCCGGGATGGAAGAAACCCTTGGGCATGGTGGTCTGGTCGTCGTAGAGGCTCGATTCGACGACGAGCAAGGCGAAGAGGAGGAACACGGGCCAGTGCTCCCGGCCCGACCGCTCCCAACGGAGGAAGAGATAGAGGAGCATGCCCGACACCACGCCCGCGCCCGCGAGCAGGAGCAGCTTGGTCATCGGGGCACCACCGTCTCGAGCAGCGGAGCCAGGGCCGCGTCCCAGGTGTGTCGGGCCGCCACGGCGTCGTGGCCGGCCCGGCCGAGCGCGGCGGCCCGGTCGACGTCGTCGAGCAACCCGCTGACGGCCTCGATCATCGACGCCGGGTCGTCTGCCACCACGACGCCCTCTCCGATCAGGTCTTCGAGCCCGTCCACGGCAACCGAGGTGGCCACCACGGGACGGCCCGCATCGAGCGCCTCGAGGATCTTCAGGCGGGTACCTCCTCCGGATCGCAGTGGGGCTACCGCCACTCGAGCCTTGGCCAGGTACGGGCGAACCTCCGAAACGGTACCGGAAACCTCCACCGATGAGGACGCGAGGGCCCGAACCGAAGGGGCGGGGTCCCGTCCGACCAGCAAGAGGTGGGCATCGGGCGTGCGCCGGAGCACCTCGGGCCACACCTCTTCCCCGAACCACACGGCGGCGTCGACATTGGGCGCCCACCCCAGCGTGGCCACGAATGCGGCGGTGGGAGTCGGTGCCGGGGGGAGCTGCCCCGACGGGTCGGGATCGCGGCCGTTGGGGCAGACGATGACGTCCCTGACGCCGGCGGGCAGCCGCCCGCGTTCGCGCTCGCTCACCACCACCACCGTGTCGAACGACGGAAGCAGGGCGCGTTCCATGGAGCCGAGCGCGGCGGCTTCGAGATACGCCAGGACGCGCGCCGGCCCATGGCCGACGCGGGCGTAGCTGCGCACCAGCGCCGACTCCACGTTGTGGAGGTCGAGCACCCGACGGGCCGCGGAAACGCCGCGCACCACGGGAACCATCTGCAGGTACTCGACCTGCAACAAGTCGACCGGCCCTTCAGTGGCTGCCCTCATCACCTCGTCGACGAGCTCGGCGCTGTAGAACCGCCCGGCCGACACACTCCGGGTCCGCAACACTCCCCGCGCCGCGCGCACCGGCGTGGGCCTCCACGGGACGCTTCGCACGTCGATCCCCAGGCGCTTGAGCCCCGCCACGTCACCGGCACCGTCGTCATAGGCGCACAGCACGACGTCCGCGTCCTTCGCCAAGCGCGACGCAACGGCAAGGGCGCGTTGCTTCCCCCCGTCGTTGTCGGGAAGGGGGACGAACTTGGTGACCATGATCACTCTCATGGCGCGCCTGCGGTCGCCGCGCCGTCGCGCCGGGCCACGTCGCGATAGATCTCGGCCGCAATGTCAGCCCGGGCCTCGATCCCACGCCCTTGGGCGGTAACGCGCCCCCTGTCGGCGAGCCGGGCGCGCAACTCGCTGTCGGTGACGAGGCGGTCCAGAGCCTTGGCGAGGGCATGTGCATCCCCGCTCGGGACGAGCAGCCCGTTGTCACCGTCAAAGACGAAGTCGGGGATGCCGCCGGCGCGCGTCCCGATCACGGCCACACCCGACGCCTGCGCTTCGAGAACGCTCAGCCCGAAGGGCTCTGCCACCGATGCGTTCACGAGGATGTCGAGGGCCCGGAGGGTTCCCGGTACGTCGCTCGTTCGTCCCACGAAGCGGACCCGGTCGCCGAGGGTCGCCTCGGCTTCGGCCCGCACGCGCTCGGGATACCCATCGGGGGCCAACCCGGCGCTGCCCACCACGACCAGGTGCGCGCCGGCCGCGGCGCCCTGCAGGAGCCCCATCGCCTTCACCAGGACGTCCACGCCCTTTTCGGGATCGATGCGGCCGACGATGCCGACGAGCGGCGCGTGTTCGTCGGAGGTGAGTTGTCGGCGCAGCTCACCGGGAACAGGCCCGGGGCCGAACCGATCGAGATCGACCGACAACGGCACGATGCGGACGTGGCGGGCTCCCCAAGGGCCGATGCATTCGGCCACGGCCTGGCTGATGGCGATCGCCACCGTCGAAAGCGCCGCGGCAGTAGTGAGAACCTTGCGCCCGAGCCCGGGGCGGACCAGGTCGTAGAGCTCGAGCACCGACGGACGCCGGGCCAGACGGCCGGCCAGGGCGCAGTCGAGATGGGCCCACAGGCTGTTGGAGTGCACCAGGTCGAAGCCGCGGGCCGCCCGCGTGATCATCTGCACCGATCGGGCCGTGGTCAGGAGCTCTCGAGCGAACTGGTCGGGCGACGGACGACTCTGGGCGTCGGCGGCACGCAACCCGAGATGGTCCGGAAATTCGAGTGGCACGAAAGGCAAGCCGAGGCGACGCCAGTGCTGCTCGAGATCGCCGCCGGGAGGCGAGCCCAAGGTGAGATCGATCCCGCGCTGCGCGAACGGGCCGGCCAAAGCCATCGTGGCGAGCTCCGCCCCCCAGACCTGACGGGAGTAGCTCACTTCGAACACGCTCAGTCGCGTGGGATCGGGGTCGCGCATCGAGGTGTCTTTCAGCGCCGCACTGTCGTCCAGCGCGTCGGTCGGTCGCCGCGCAGGTAGCGGACGATCCCACCGAGGGCGACGGCTTGGAGAAAGACGCCCTGATCGAGCGCGTTGGCGATGCGTCGCGCCAGGACCGCGCCCGAGGCCGAGAGCCCCCCATCCGTCGAAGTCGTCGCGCCAGGAGCAGATCCCGACACGGTGCCATCGAGTGCGTTCACCGGCGTTGTACTCGACGCTCTCTCTGACGCCGTCTCCGAAGCAGCCCGGTTCGCCATTGACCACAGACCGATGCCATGCCCGAGGAGGAAGAGCTTGGCCAGCCGGCTCGATCGGGCCCGGCGCGCCGCCACCCACAACAGGGCCACATGCGCCAGGGGCGACACGGTGTAGCGCGCCAGGCGGTGCCCCCAGATCTCGGCCGCAACCAACCCCCCGGCGGGCCCGAGCTGGGCGCGTCGGCGGTGGAACACGTGCAGGGCTCCTGCCACATTGCGGGTGCGGCGCTCCCACTGTTGGCGCATTGTGTGCTCAGGGGGCTCAAAGGCCTTGGCACCCGGCTCATAGGCGATGGCGTATCCACGTTCCGAGAGGTCGAGTGCCGTCCACAGGTCGTCGATGGCGATATCGGTGGGGATGGGTCGCCATGCATCGGTGCGGATGGCGGCCAGCTCGCCGACGAGTCCGATGGTCGTGCCGAGTCGCCATTCGCGCTGCTTGAGCCAGGACTCGAAACGCCAGTAGAGGTCCTCCCCCGCGCCCGCTTCGATCTTCTCGCCCGCTACGGCACCCACGTGTGGGTCCTCGAGGTGGCGCACCAACGCTGCGATCGCTCCGGGGAAGAGGACATTGTTGGCGTCGGTGACCACGACGACGGGGGTGGTGACTTTGGAGAAGCCGAGGTTGATGGCCTGGGCCTTGCCGAGTCGATCATCGGCGGTGATCACCGTGGCGCCCGCCTGTTCGGCGCGCACCGCCGTCTCGATGTCTGCATCGGCCACCACCATCACGTCGAGCTGGCCGGGGTACCCGTTGGCGAGGACGTCATGGACCTTGGGGCCGATGCACTCGGCTTCCCCGTAGGCGGCCACGAGCACGGTCACCGCAGGCCAGTGTTCCGGGTCGGAAACCGCGGTGGGCTGCCGGCGTCGCGAAGCAAGGGCCAACCAGGCCGGGTACAGCACATGTCCGGTCGAGGCGGCGGCGACGAGGGCGCCGACTGTCAGCCTGGAGCGTCGTGCCATGCCCAATAGTTTCGTCTTGTTGGTGGTCGCCCTGTAGGGCCCGACCCGGTCTCCATCGAGCCGAACGGGACCGTCACGCCGGGAATCTCGCTGACCGTGGCGCTCCTCATGCCACGCCCCGCGCGCGGGCCGACAGGACCTCCCGATAGACCGACAGCGTCCCCTGGGCGGTGCCGCGCCCGGTCGGCGGGTTCGGCCGGGGCAGGGGGTTGTCGCTCAGGGCGGGCACCAGGGCTCGAGCCCAGGCACCGGGGTCGAGGGGGACGATGGCGCCGGCGCCGGTCCGCTGAACCTCCTCGGCCAGCGGTGGCGACGCCACGACGGGCGTCGCTGCGCTCAGTCCCCGGTGCAGCACACCCGAATGCGATCCCACCGCGTAGGGAAGCACGAGGACGTCGGCCGCAGCCGCCCACAGGTCGAGATCTTCCTCGGGGACGAACCCCCGCCGCACCTCTACCCCGGAGCAAGCCTCCAAGCGGGTCAGGTCGGCCGATTCATAGGCCTCCCCCACCACGAGAAGCCTAGCTCCGGGCAGGACCGCGTTGACCTGGGGCCATGCCTCGGCCAGGAGCCCGATGCCCTTGTACGGACGGACCTGGCCGAGAAGGAGCGCGATGGGCCCATCGGCCAGACCCAGCCTCTGCCTGGCCTCGCCCCTGGGGACGGCGGGACCACCGAGAGGGAGGTCCACGGGGATTACGTGGACAGGCACCCCCGGTGCGCTGGCTTCCACGAAGGCGCGTGGATCGTCGCCGTGGATGATGAGCGCGTCCGCAGCGCGCCACCGACTGGCCTGGTCCGCCGCGGCACGAGTCCCACCCTCGAGCGGCACGGGGTCGTGGATGGTGAGGACGACCGGCACCCGGCGGTGGATCCGGCGCAGCACGAGCGCGTCGAGACCCGGGACGACCTCGGTCTGGACGTGGACGACCGACGGTCGAGACCGGGAGACGGCCCGCGCAAAGGCGAATGCCGTCGGAGCGAGCTCGGTGAGGCGCAGCGCGTACAGCTGGGCCTTGTTCATACCGGCCACCTTGGGCCCCCAGCGCGGTCCGCGCACCACGAGACCGGAGTCACCGACGCCGGCCGGTGCGGCCAAGGACACCGCGACGCCCTCGGCCTGCAACGCGGCCCGGAGGCACAGTGTGTAGCGGGCGATGCCGCCTCGGTCCGACGCGTCGACGAGCAAGACCCGCACCGCTGGATCAGGCGCGATCGGGTGCGCCGGTGTCTCCGACGATGCTGGCGCGATGTCGTCGGGTAGAGGTTGCGCGGTCATGGGTGCATGGTGCGGACCATTCGTCGCCTGCTGCGTGTCGTCGCCTGGTTCGTCAGAAGGTCTGGTCGTGTGAATGGGTCTGGTCGTCTGAATGGATCGCGTGACCGAGCTTCTAAAAGATCGTCGCCGGGCCACCTGAGGCGACCCGGCGTCATCCCCCGCACGGAGCGGACGGAGAGATGTCACCCGATCGAGGAGGCCTCTTTCGCGCCGGGTGTGGCTGTATCGATCGCTTCGGCTGTATCGATCGCTTCGGCACGGCCATGGCTCTGAGTCGACTCCTCGACCCGGTGGATTCGCAGCACCGGGGGCTCGGCGCGACCAGTCTCGCCGTTGGGCTCGAAGGTGTTGCGGATCACCGCCGTGAAGGTCTGGAACAGGATGACCACGTCACGCCACAAGGACCAGTTCTCGATGTACTGATTGTCGAGCCTGGCTCGCTCGGCGATGGACGTGTCACCCCGGAGCCCGTGGACCTGGGCAAGGCCCGTGAGGCCCACCGGCACCCGGTGCCGGTCGTCGTAACGAGGAACATCGACCTTGAACTGCTCGACGAAGAACGGCCGCTCTGGCCTCGGACCGACGAGTGACATATCGCCCTTCAAGATGTTCCAAAGCTGCGGAAGCTCGTCCAACCCCGTCACCCGGAGGATGTGACCGATCTTGGTGACCGCGTCGTTGGTCGGGTTCCACTCCACGTCCGAGCGCGAGTTGACGCGCATCGAGCGGAACTTGAGGACGTCGACGATGACACCACGCTCACCCACACGCTGCTGACGGAAGTGCACCGGGCCCGGACTGGTCAGCTTGACCACCGCCGCGATCGCCGCGTACAGAGGCGACACGATGAGCAGTGCGAACGAGGCGACCGTGGCGTCGAAGATCCGCTTCACGATACGAGCGTTGCGCCGCAGCAGGGACCGACGGAGGCGGAGAAGTGGGTAACCCCACACGTCGTCCACGTTGCGGCTGTTCATGGCCGTTGCGAGCTCGAAGAACCGGGGAAGAACGTGGATCTCGACCGAGGCGTCCTCACACGCCCGGAAGACGTCGACCATGTCCGCCTCGCGGGTGACTCCGAAGGCCACGACGACGCGGTCGATCTTCTCCTCCGACAGCACCATGCGGAGCATGCCCACGCCGCCGAAGAGCGGGAGCGGGAGCCCGGCGCTGTCCACCTCGTCCAGGAACCCGACAGGCTGCAGCCCGTACTCGGGATGCTCGTCGAGCGTGGCCGCCATCTTGGTGCTGATGTCGCCCGCCCCGACGAACAGGGTCCGCTCGGCGAACCAACCCCGCGTCCGCATGATGCGAACGAGCCAGTACGCCGCGCACCGGGCGACGATCATGCCGCCGGCGACGATTCCTCCGGTCACGACCAACCGGGCCGTGGACGGCCCGGGAACCTTCGCCAGCGCCAGCACCAGGAACGGTGCCCAACCACAGACCACGAGCGAGCCCGCTTCACGAGCGACGCTGAGCGTGATCCGGGGACGGTAGTGACCGGTGAGCGCCAGAGCGACCACAGCCGAGGCTGCCGCCACCCACGTCCACCACGCGGCGAGGGAAAGCCCCACGCCGGCCACCACGGCGACAACGAGGACCGAGTCGAAGAGCGCCACCGTTCTCATGGCGGCGCTCGCCGTCGCCCGCTCCTGGAGGGGAACGGCCCGAGCGTTGCGCTCGGACGGCCTCGCATGTACCCAGGACTGGTAGTTCAGTCCAACGGACATTTGCCTAACGGTTTCTGGTCGACGTTGCGAGAAACGGATTGCGGACTAGGCCGCGCTGCGGTTCAGGCGACGGCTGCGGCGCACCATGAGGCCACCCACCAACAGGGCACCGGCACCGACTGCGGCCATCTCCTCGATGTCTGCACCCGTGAAGGGCAGACCGCCACTGGCGGCGGGCGCCGCCGGCTCGGCCAGCGGTGTGACCACGGGCGTGACCTGCGGCGTAATCGGCGGACTCGTGATCGGAGTCGTGCAGCCCGTGTAGCAATTCGTGGGCGGTGTGTCGGCAAAAGCCGCCGTCGCAGGGACGGCAGCGAGACCGAGCGTTGACAACGTCAGGCCCAGCCCCAGACCGAGAAGTTTGCTTTTCATTCGTTTCAACCCTTCACCCCGCAGCGGCTCACCGCTGCATCCATTACCCGGTCAAAGACTCCTGCCACACTCCGTGACCGGAATCTACTCGCCACCTCTTCAGCATCGGCGGAAGGTTCCCGCCACCGCCGACCTGCACTTGAAGCCTGCGCTCCCGGTGTGATGCTCTGCTTCGAGCATTTCCCGGGTGCCCCCTGAGCCCACACCACTCCGTGAGCGACCTACAACGGATTGTCACGGATCCGCATCGACACAGACCCTACGAAGAGTCAACATTCGGTCAACTGGATACCGTCGGTGAGGCCTAACCCCCTGGTCGGGGGGTCGCCCCGACATGAATCAGGTCGACCGGGCCCACGTTCGGAAGCCGTCTTCCGGGCCGCGGCCGATCACCAGGAAAGGCTGAAGGGCACGGCGTCGGTCTGGGTCGTTCCCCTGTAATGCCAGGTCACGGGGGTCAGGCGGGCCGTCGGCAGGACGTTGATCTCCCCGCTTGCCAGGGGCAGGGTGAATCGCACCACCACCTGCTGGTCGTGGCCCGCTTTGACTTCGACGGGGGTGGCGATGACCCAGGTGGGGCCCTCCGCGCCCACCGCGTCGAGGGGCGGGTTCCCATCGATGTGCGGGAGAGAGGCGTACCCGGGGAGGTTCACCGCCAGGACCCCGAGGTATTCCCCGTACACAGTCCCGATCCCGGGGTAGGGCCCCGCGATGAACTGGCTCTGACCAGGGGGCGTGCTGTTGTGGAGGTGCACCGTGAGGGTGCCGGTGGTGCGTTTCCCCTCGGTTTTCAGGCTGAGGTCCGTCGTCACCGACAGGTACTGATCGAGCTTGTTCCCACCCCTGTTGATGACCGCCGCCATCACCGAGTCGGGCTCGAGTCGACCTGCCACCCCGGCCTTCACCCAGTCGGACTCCGCCCCCGGTTGCTCGGACCACATCAGCAGATGGCGGCCCTGTGTCGCCGAGGTCATTGCATTCGACAACGACTTGAGGTCCAGCGATTCGTTCTCCATGGCGTACAGGGCCGCCTGGGCAAGCGATCCCAACTGGTCCTCGCGCCCTGCCTCGGCTCGGGCCTGCGCGGCGGTCGGCTGGTCGACCAGCCCCTTGTACTGGTCGTGGGTCAGGAGCTGCAACACGTTGTCCGCCGACACCTGGGTGCCGTCGCTCAGGGTGACGGGCCCGGTGACCTCGAGGATCTGGTGCAACGCCTCCACGTCGACGGCGATCACCCCGTCGACGTGCTGCCCCGTCTCGGCCTCCCACATACGCGCCGCGAGGGGGGCGTTGGCATCGAACTGGGGGGTCAACCCCAGGTTCCGCCAGTCCTGACCGGGCTTGAGCCAACCCCAGCGAGCCTCGAGGTCGCCCGAGGCGGTGACCTTGCCGGCGGGGACGGGGATGTCGACCGTCTGGTTGACGTTGCCGAGATGGAGATGGCCGTCACTGCTCGTGAGCGCGCCGACCTCCAAGAACGTCCCCGAGCCGGCCCGCATCTCGGCGTTGTTCGCCATCAAGAGGAGATAGGTCTGGGGTCCCTGGAGGATGTCGGCCATCGTGGTCGCCACTCCGGACGCGTGCTGCAGCCGGGTGCGCACAGTGGTCAGGTCTCGGAGGAAGGTGTCGTACTTCGAGGCAAGCGGGGAGACCAGACCCTGGCGCGGTCCTGTGTTTATACGCGCCAGGGCGCGGTCGGTCGTCCCCGCCAGCGCGGCGAGCTTGCGCAGTTCCGCCACGCGGTCGGTGCCGTTGGTGTTCGACGACTGCAGCACGGAGTGGGCCTGGTCGATGGCGTGGATACCGATCCGGGCCACTTGTCCCGACGCGGCCGACAGGTCCTGCACCGAGCGCAGTTGCCTCCCGATCACGGGGAGGATGTCGAGCGGTGCCACGAGGGGCGAGTGCAACAAGTCGTCGGCCGAATGGAACTCCCTGACCGCGGCCATGAGCGGTGCCGTCGCCGACCGGCCCACGACGTCGGATGCCGAGAGATGGGATTTGGCCTGGCTCACGTCGGACGTGCCGTGGCTGGCGTGCACCAGCCCGAGCGCGATCACCACAGCCGCCGACACCAACCAGGCAACGACCACCGCCAGGACGGCCCACACGACGAGGCGACGGCGTTTCCTACCGGTGCGACCACCCGCGGCGTGTTTCGGCCCGGGTTCCGAAAGTGCCGACGTCCCGGGGGGTGCGTCCGAAGTGCTCACCCGGGCAGCGTCCGGGCCCCGCGCGGGACCCAGAGCAACGCCGCGACGCGGTCGACCAGGGCGCCGAGATCGCGCGCCGTTCTCCGGTACGCGTCGAGCGGACCCCCGAGCGGGTCGGGCACGTCGTCGTCGAGGGAGCTCCCCACCAGATCGGTGCGTCGGCGTCCTGCGTGAAGTCGGCCGAGCCAGGGAGCGAGTGCCTCGTCGGACCGACGCCGACCCACCTGGTCTCCCCGACGGACGAATTCCTTCAGTGTGAAGGTGCGACCCCACGCATCGGAATCAAGCAGCACGATCTCACGGGCGTGACGGCGCCCCATACCCACGATCACATCCGAGCTCTCCACCACTTCGGGGGAGATCTGCCTGCTGCAATGCGCAGAGACGTCGAGACCGAGCTCTGCCATGGCTGTGACGACTTCCGGAGGTGACATGTAGCCGCCTTGAAGCAGGCCCGCCGACGCGACCGTTACCTCTTCGGGAGCATCGTCGCCGCCGACAAGGGAGAGCCGACCGAAAAGCGCGGCTGCCATCGGCGACCTGCACAGGTTGGCCGTGCATACGAAAAGGACCTGCACCAGCTGAGTGTATCCAAGCCATGCCCATGAAACGGGTGCATGCGTGGGTAGTGTCGAGTACGTGCGACGGGGGCTCATCACCGGCGTACTGGGCCGGGTCATCCTGAGCGCCGGCGTCCTCATTCTCCTGTTCGTGGCGTATCAGCTATGGGGAACCGGGATCGCCGAATCACACAGCCAGGCCGTTCTCCGGCAACGACTCGAAGCCCAGCTGCGCCGGGAGCAGAAGCACCCGGCCTCCACGACCACGACGTCGGCGACATCGTCCACCACCACGACGACGACCGGTCCGGGCGAGCAGCCCACCGTGGGCCCGACGATCGCCGCACCCAACGACGGCGACCCTGTCGGGTTCCTCCGCATCGCGCGGATCGGCCTCGACAAGGTCATCGTGCAAGGGACGTCCACCACCGACCTGCAACAGGGACCGGGGCACTACCCCGGCACCCCTCTGCCGGGCGAACAGGGGAACGCGGCGATCGCCGGGCACCGCACCACCTATGGCGCTCCGTTCTACAACCTCGACGAGTTGGCCCCCGGCGATCCCATCGTGATCACCACCGTGCAGGGCACTTTCACCTACCGCGTCACCAAGACCGTGATCGTGACCCCATCCGATACCTCGGTGGTGGACAACACCACGACGCCCGAGCTCACGCTGACGACGTGCAACCCGCGCTTCAGTGCCTCACAACGTCTCGTAGTGCACGCCGCGTTGACCACCCCTCCGGCGCCCACCGCACCTCCGCCCAAGACCGTCTCGCACAACGGGTCGGGAAAGAGCAACCTCGCCGGAGCCGAGGGTGACTGGGTGCCGGCACTCGAGGAGGGATTGCTGTCCGCGCTCGTGATCACCGCCGTCTTCGTCGTGGCGCGCCGTCGGCGCGTGCGATCCCGTCGCTGGATCGTCTATGGCGTGGGCGGCGTGGTGTCGCTCGTGACGCTCTTCTTCTTCTTCGGCGCGGTGAGCCCACTGCTTCCCGCGAGCTTCTGAGCGGCGACCAACGTCGTTGCGCGTCGCGACGGGAGGTCCGCCCGGTCGGCCACCGCTTTGCCGACCGAGTCGGTGGCGCACCAACCTTCATCGGGCGAGTAGCGCTTGACGACCTTGGCGGGGGAACCCACCGCCACGCAGTGGTCGGGGAGGGTGCCGGTCACGACCGATCCTGCGCCCACGGCCACGTTCCGCCCGATGTGGCTCCCCGGGAGCACGATCACCCCCGTCCCCAACCAGCTGCCCGATCCGATGTGCACGCTCGACTCGACCGGCCATTGCGCACCGATGGGTACGTCGGGGTCGCTGTAGACGTGGTTTTGGTCGGTGATGTAGACGTACGGCCCGGTTTGGATGTCATCGCCGATCTCGATGCAGAAGTGTCCGACGATGTGACTACCGCGCCCGATGAGAGTCCGGTCCCCGATGGACACGACAGGATCACTCACCATCTGCTGACCCGGTGCCATGCCCGCCGACAACGACGTGTAAGGACCGATCATGGTGTGGCTCCCGATCCGGATCCAGTGCTCGTTGAACACTGCCCCCGGGGGGAACGCGATGAGACTGCCGGGACCGAAGGCGCCGAAGCGCCGGGCGCGAGGGTGGTCAGGGCCGATCGCACCGAGGTCGCACACCCAACGCCACCCGATGTCGACGGCGACCGAGGCGATGCGGCGGGCCCAAGGTGGCACCTGGCGTGGTGACGGCACCAGGCGACCGTACCCGGTGACCTCGACGACCGCCCATCCGACGCGTCAATCGGCGCGCCGGTAGCAGAAGATCTCCGCCGTGTAGGGAAGAGCGAGGGGCGGCCGGTAGCGCCGGGCTTCGGTCCGCACCTGCTCCAGCAATCGCTCGCGTTCAGGGTCGTCCAAGGCCGCCACGAAACTCACCGAGGCCACGCGCGCGGCGACGCCTTCGACGTCGAGAGGCTGGCGCCACGGGACATGCACCTGCGTGTCGAACACGAAACGCGGGGTGCTCCCACCTGTCGTCTCGAGCACCCGGCGCCACGTCCCTGACGTTCCCGACGGTGTGTCACCGCGCCACGGTTCCATCAGGTGCTGAATGGTCGCCTGCAAGGGATCGGACATATCGCGTCTGTTCCACACGACCGCCAGACGCGACCGGGGCCGAAGGACACGGTGCATCTCCTCTACCGCCTGTTCGGTGGCGAACCAATGCAGCGCCTGGGCCACCGTGAGGGCGTCGACGGTCGCCGTACCGAGCGGGATCGCCTGGGCCACACCGGCCACCACCAACGCGCCCGGGACCGCACCCGCCAGCGTGGCGCGCATCCCCGGGACGGGCTCCACCGCGATGACGGTCGCGCCCCGCTCGACCAGGCCTCGGGTCAGCTTTCCGGTCCCCGCGGCGAGGTCGAGGACTCGCCGGCCCGGGCCCAAGGCCAGGTGTTGGTCGAGCCAGACCAATGCCTCGGGCGGGTACCCGGGTCGAGCCCGCTCGTAGACCGTGGCGGCACCCGAAAACGCGGTGGCCGCCTCGTGCACGGCGTTGCTGCCCATACCCGCCGTCATAGCCCGTCGCGCCGGGCGGGACCAGTGCACGTCCGGGTGGTGCGACACCCTCCCGACGACAGGCTCGAAGGCGCGATCGTGGTCCCGCTCCCAGGGCTCACCCGCTAGCCTCGCCGGATCCATCTTCGGCCCCAGCGCTCGAAGCCGGTGCGCAACGTTCCACGACGACGGTCGTGACGGCAACCCCGGCTTCGGGGATCGCAGGAGGAACCCATGCCCGACGACACCACTGGACCATCCGGCAACGTCCCGAACGGGGAGGGGAACGACGCCGCCGGAGCACCCGAGCCCTGGGACACCGCCACCCAGGCCAACCCGGCCGGGACTCCGGCTGACTTCACCCGGGAGGTTCCGGCCGACCCCACCCGCTCGCTCGCCGCGACCACGCCGCCAACCGGAACACCAAGCACCTCCGCAGCCGGGGCCGCCGGTGCCGGGGCGGCCGGAGGTGGCGGTGCCGGGGCGGCCGGAGGTGTCGGTGCCGGG
>Ga0209415_10012495_pt1 | contig 14141 bp, 19 predicted proteins | sample PeaSoiSIISIP2007_FD_187696 | JGI IMG/M metagenome (GOLD analysis project Ga0209415, IMG submission 187696) | Peat soil microbial communities from Weissenstadt, Germany - SII-SIP-2007 (SPAdes) (version 2) | ecosystem: Environmental > Terrestrial > Soil > Wetlands > Peat | place: Germany... | reverse complement strand
GTGTTCATCAAGGCCGCCGGGCAGCCGGGGCTGACGTTCATCCTGCCGTTCCTGCTGTTCATGTTCCTGCTGGCGCTGGGCGAGGACTACAACATCCTGGTCATGATGCGGATCAGGGAGGAGTGCCAGCACCTGCCGCTGCGCGAGGCAGTCGGGCGGGCACTCAGCGTCACCGGGACGACGGTGACGTCAGCCGGGCTCGTGCTGGCGGGGACGTTCGGGGTCCTGGCCATAGTGGGCTCGGGGAGCGCGGGGGCGCAGAACGTCAGGACGATCGTGGATGTCGGCGTGGGGCTGGCGCTGGGCGTGCTGATGGATACGTTCGGCGTCCGGACCCTGCTTGTGCCCTCGGTGGCGGTGCTGATCGGGCGCTGGAACTGGTGGCCGTCCAGGCTCGGCAGGCACCAGCACCAGCAGCCGCCGCACCGCCACTGGTGAGAGTCAGGACAGGACGAACCGCTCTACCGCGTTGGCGAAGCCCTCGTCCTCGTTGGACGTGGTGACGCGGCGGGCGGCTTCCTGGACGTCATGGCTCGCGTTACCCATGGCGATGCTGAGCCCGGAGTGGGCAAACATGAGCACGTCGTTGGGCTGGTCGCCGATCGTAGCGATCTGCTCGGAGGGGATCTGGTAGGTCCGGGAAAGATATTGGGCCACGGCGCCCTTGTTGGCGTCGGGATTGGTGACATCGGCGTAGTACGGCTGAGATCTAGCCGCCGACACGTGGTCGCCCAGGCGCTCGCGCACCGCGTCCACACCCTTCTGGACCGCGTCGTAGTCATCGCTCACCCCGACGATCTTGGCCACCCCGCTCGACACCGAGGCGAAACTGTCGATCACGGTCGGGTCGAACTTGACCGTCCAGGCCTCGCGGGCCACGTGCGGTGCCTTCGGATCCCGGATAAACCAGTCCGCCCCCCGGTAGACCCACACGTCCAGGTCGTGGGTGCCGAGCAGCTCGATCACTGTCGGCGTTACGTCGTCGGGGATGGTCTGTTGCTCGATCACCGACATGTCGGGATGGACATACACGCCGCCGTTGAAGGCCGCGATCGGCGTGGTGATCTGGAGCGGCTCGATGAGCATTGACATGCCGCGGGGCGGGCGGCCGCTGGTGATAGCGAAGAGTATCCCGGCCTGCCGCAGCTTCGCGACCGCGGAGATGGCCCGATCGGTGAGGACCTTGTCCTGGGTTACCAGCGTGCCGTCGACGTCGGCGAGGAACAGTCGGATTGGCGGGGCCATGTTGCCTCCAGTTTGGTCCGGCGTTTGGTCGGTGAGGTCAGGAGCTAGACCACGAGTGCTTGAAGTCGGTCCGGTCGACTGACTCACCCCGGCCCACGAGCACCGTCGCCACCATCTCCGGCGGGAACAGGCCGTGCTCGACGACCCCGGGCGTCGCCGACAGCCGGGCGGCCAGCGCCGCCGGATCATCCACCGGCCCGTGGTAGTCGGCTATCACGCCGCCGTCGGGACTGAGCGGGACGTCGCGCAGCGAGGCCGGCGCGACCCGGCGCATCGTGGCGCGCAGCCCGAAGGAGAGCAGCTCGAGGGGGATCGGGCTGTGCAAGGCCTGGACCGGCTTGGTCGAGTCGGCGATGACGACAAACCGGTCCGCGGCCGCGGCGATGATCTTCTCCCGGGTGTGCGCGCCGCCGCCGCCCTTCACCAGCCAGCCGTCCGGGGCGATCTGGTCCGCGCCGTCGATGGTGATGTCGAAACGGTCGATGCTCGCGACGTCCTCGATCCGCAGGCCCAGCTCGCGTGCGGCGTGCTCGGTGCGCGGCGACGTGGCCGCACAGACGATGTCGAGCGATCGGCGGGCCAGGGCGGGGAGCAGGAACGCCACCGTCGTGCCGGTGCCGAGCCCGATGGTCATGCCGTCTTCAACCAGTTCCGCTGCCGCCTCCGCGGCGGCCTGCTTCTCCCGCTCGATGCCCCGCGGACCGTCTGGCTGGGCTGCCATCGGTTCCTCAGGTCGCCGCATGGTCGGACATCACCAGGGAGGCGGCGGCCTCGACGCGGCCCGCCGGGATCGTCGGATCGCCGGCCAGGAGCCTGGCCAGCGGCTCCTTCTTGTCGTCGCCGGTGACCAGCCAGAGGATCTGCCGGGCCCGTGCCAGCGCCGGGTAGGTCAGCGTCATCCGCACCCGCCCCTGGTACGGCTGGGTGAGGGCGACCAGGCGATCGGTGACCGACAGGACCGGATCGCCCGGTACAAGCGAGGCGGTGTGCCCGTCGGGGCCAAGACCCAGGTGGACAAGGTCGAAGTTCTCGGGCAGCAAGGCCGCGTAGCCGGCGGCCGCGGCCGCCAGATCGCTCTCGTTGACCGGCATGGGCCGCACCTGCGCCGGGGCCGAGCCCAGCGCCTTGATAAGGTGGGTCAGGTTCCGGTCGGGGTCATCGGGCGGGGCCACGCGCTCGTCTACCTGGTAGATGACGGTCGCGTCCCACGGGACCGTCTGCGACGCCAGCTCGGCGAACATGGCCCAGGGGGTGTGCCCGCCGCTCACCGCGAAGTGGAAGCTGCCGCTGGCCGCAACCGCGGCGCGGGCGCGCTCGGCCACGAATGCCGCGCCGGCCCGAGCTACGGCATCAGGATCGGCCAAGGTTTGGAGTTCGTGGTGCATGTCGCTCCCTAATGTTCGTATCTGTATGGCCACCTACTCGGCCGGGGTCAGGAGAGAGCGGGTGTACTCGGCAGCACCAGCGGGCTGGCTGCCATGGTGTCCTCCAAGTCGGGCGATCCATCCGACACGCTACGCCAGCCTAGAACGCGCGCGATACGAGGCCGTTATGGCCGGGCGGCCGCATGCGAGCGCGGCCGACCATTCGCGATCAGGAAACGCCGTATTGAACTCTTCGCGATCATGAAAAGCGCAGCTGGTCGCCGGACTCGGCGATGTGGACGGTGTCGCCGGCGTGGAAGGTGCCTTCGAGGAGCAGGACGGCGAGCTGGTCGCCCAGGTCGCGCTGCAGAACCCGGCGGAGCGGGCGGGCGCCGTAGTCGGGGTCGTAGCCGCGGGCGGCCAGCCACGCCTCGGCCGCCTGGCTGACCTTGAGCGTGATGCCGAGGCCCTCAGCGCGCTCGATCAGCTGGCGGAGCTGGATCCGCACGATCTCGGTGAGGTCGGCCGGGGTCAGCGACCGGAACCTGACGATCTCGTCGATGCGGTTGATGAACTCCGGCTTGAAGAAGTCCTTGGGGTCCTCGCGCAGGTTCGAGGTCATGATGAGCACGGTATTGGTGAAGTCGACGGTCCGGCCGTGCCCGTCGGTCAGGCGCCCGTCGTCCAGCACCTGCAGGAGGGTGTTGAACACGTCGGAGTGCGCCTTCTCGATCTCGTCGAGCAGGACGACCGCGTACGGCCGGCGCCGGATCGCCTCGGTGAGCTGGCCGCCCTCGTCGAAGCCGATGTAGCCGGGCGGCGCGCCGATCAGGCGGGCCACCGTGTGCCGTTCCTGGTACTCCCCCATGTCCACGCGGACCATGGCGCGCTCGTCGTCGAACAGGAACTCGGCCAGGGCCCGAGCCAGCTCGGTCTTGCCCACGCCGGTCGGGCCGAGGAACAAGAACGTCCCGATCGGCCGGTTGCCGTCAGACAGGCCGGCCCGGCTGCGCCGGATCGGGCCGGCGACCGTGTGCACCGCAGCGTCCTGCCCGACCACACGGCGGCGTATCACGTCCTCCATCTGGATGAGCTTGGCCGCTTCGCCCTCCATCAGCCGCGCCACCGGCACCCCGGTCCACGCGCTGACGACCGCGGCGACCTCCTCGGTGTCCACCTCGGACTTGACCATCGCGCCGGCGGTCTGGAGTTCGGCCAGCGCCTTGGCGGCGGCCTCCAGCCGGCGGTCAAGCTCGCCGACCTGCCCGTACCCGATGGCGGCGGCCCGGACGAGATCACCTGCCCGCTCGAACCTGGCCGCCTCGGCCCGCTTGGCCGCCAGGTCCTTCTTGATCTGCTGGATCGCGGCGATGGCCTCCTGCTCGGCGCGCCACCGGGCCGTCATCTCCGCCGCCTGCGCTCGCAGTCCGGCCAGTTCCTCCTGGAGCTGACCCTGCCTGCCTGGTGCTTCGCCGCCTGAGCCCAGGGCGATCAGCTCGATCTCCGCCCGCCGGGCCGCGTGGGTGACCTGGTCTAGCTCGGGCGGCGCGGACTCGATGCCGATCCGCACCCGGCTGGCCGCCTCGTCGATCAGGTCGACCGCCTTGTCGGGCAGGTGCCGCCCGGAAACGTAGCGGTCGGACATCGCCACCGCCGCCTCGATCGCGGCATCGGCGATCCGGACGCCGTGATAGACCTCGTGCCGTTCGCGCAGTCCGCGCAGGATCTCCACGGTGTCCTGCGCCGACGGCGGCTCGACGTACACCGGCTGGAACTGCCGCTCCAGGGCGGCGTCCTTCTCCACGTGCTTGCGGTACTCGTCCGGGGTGCTCGCGCCGATCAGCCTCAGCTCACCGCGCGCGAGCATCGGCTTGAGCATGTTGCTGACGTCCATGCCGCCGTCACCGCCGCCGGTCCCGACGATCATGTGCAGCTCGTCGATCAGCAGCAGGAACTCGCCCTTGGACACGGCGAGCAGGGCGAGCGCCGACTTCAGCCGCTCCTCGAACTCCCCGCGGATCCTCGCCCCCGCCAGCATCGAGGCGAGGTCCAGCGACACCACGCGCTTGCCCTGCAGGCCCGGGGGCACCTCGCCGTCGGCGATCCGCAGCGCCAGACCCTCGACGATGGCGGTCTTGCCGACGCCCGACTTTCCGATCAGCACCGGGTTGTTCTTCGTCTTCCGGCCCAGGATCTGGATCAGCCGGGTGAGCTCCTCGTCCCTGCCGATCACCGGGTCAAGCTGCCCCCGCTTGGCGGCATCGGTCAGGTCGCGGCCATACCGCCAGCTCAGCGGGCCGCTCAGCTTGGTCAGCGCCGACCGCGCTCCGGCCTTCATCCTCCGCCGCTGGGCCATCCGCTCCTCCTGCCCGCCTGCGCGAACGCCCCGGCCCGCAGGCTGCGGAGTACGTCCCTTCTGCCAGGATCGCACATCGGTGCCCGAAGCATGGTGGCCTGGACAAGCAGTTCACAGGCGCACGGCGTCGGGAAGCCGAAACTCGGACAACGGCATTTCTTGTGGGTGCCCTTGGATAGTCAGGGTGCCTGCCGTGGTGCTTGACCAGCCTGGGCGAGGGTGTCGAGGACGCTGGCGGTCGCCGGTGCGGGCTGGGCGGGACCGGACGGGTACCAGGCGGCGACGTGCCGTCCGCCGAGCGGGGGCACGGCGCAGACGGTCACCGGGGCCAGCCCGAGAGCCAGTTGGGGCACGATGGCCGCGCCGCGCCCGGCAGCGACCAGGGCCAGCACGGAGGGGAACTCCACGCAGACGTCGCCGGCCGGGATGGCGATGCCGGCCTCGGCCGCGAGTCGACGCAGGGCCTGGTCGCAGGCGGTGCCGGGCGGCCCGGCTACCCACGGCCGCCCGGCCAGGTCGTGCAGGCCGTGGGCGGTGACTTGCCAGTCCGGCGGGATGACCAGGAGGTAGGGGTCGAAGGCCAGGTGGCGCAGGCCGAGGCCCGCCTCGGCGGGCGGGGGGCTCGCGGCATCGTATTCGGTGAGCACGATGTCCAGGTCGCCGAGGCGGAGTTCGGCTACGGCGGCCGGTCCGTAGCGTTCGGTGATGACGGGCTGGATAGCCGGATGGGCGGCGGCGAGGGTACGCAGGGCGGGACCGATCAGCGGGCTCATGACGCTCTGGAAGGCCGCGATCCGTACCGGGCCGGCCGCCTGGCCAGTCAGTTCGGCCAGATCCCGTTCGGCCTGGCGGAGTTGCGCGGTGATGCGCTCGCCATGGCCAGCCAGTAGCCGCCCGGCCGCGGTGAGCGTCACCTGCCTGCCGGAGCGGTCGATGAGGCTGGCACCGGTCTCCCGCTCCAGGGCCAGCAGCTGCTGGGAGACCGCGGGCGGGGTCAGGTGCAGCGCATCGGCGGCGCCGGCGACGCTGCCGTGCGCGGCGACCGCCTGCAGCACGCGGAGCCTGCGGGGATCGATCATCCGGAAGCCCTGCTTTCGCTTTACGGAAGATAATTCACCTTTACTTTTACATCGCGGCGGGCCACGATGCCTGGAATGGCAGAAACGAAGGACATGATCGTCAGGACCTGGTCCGCGACAGCCGACGCCGCGGGCGCCGGGAACTACAGCCGCTACTTCGACGACACGCTGCTGCCCCAGCTGCGCGAGCTGCCCGGGTTCGCCGGCGCGTACCTGCTGCGCCGCGACCTCGGCGAGGACGGCACCGTCGAGCTGACCACCCACACGTTCTGGGAATCCCCCGAGGCGATCCGCGCCTTCGCCGGGGACGACACCACGTTGTCGGTCGTCGAGCCGGAAGCGCAGGCGATGCTGCTGGACTTCGACCGCACCGCGGCCCACCGCAGCGTGGTAACCGATGCCCGGGGCTGACCCCGTCGCCGTCATCGGCATGGAAGCGGTGGGCACGCTCCTGGCCGACGCCCTGCCGGCTGCCGGGCAGTGCTCGCCACCAAGACCCACGACACCGCCGCAGCGGCAGACTGGCTCTCCGCGCTGGCCCGGGACAGTGCCTGCTCGCGGCCAGAAAGAATGCCCACGTAGTCGCTAAGCCGAACATCGGACATTGACATTTCTTTGCTGGGGATGATTCCGCCGTTCCCGTGCTAGCACGCTTGAGATTAAGGATGCCTGTCCCACAGCCTGCTGGGCCCGGTGGTCATCTGATCCCGATGGGCAGCCTTCCGATCAGAGCGGTGCCGGGGCCGACGGTACCGCCCCGGCCGGGCCGAGCCGCGACGGTGTCGTGGGTCAGTTCGCCGCCGCAACGACCGCAGGTGACTTTGGGTTCCGTGGGATGCCCGCAGGTAGCGTGGACCAGGATCATCGGCGGGCCGTCGGCGGCGAGGTGCCGGTCGCCCCAGGCGAGCATCGCCGCGACGATGCCGTACAGGTCGCGCCCCGATGGCGTCAGCAGGTACTCGTACCGCGCTGGGCGCTGCTGGTAGGCGCGGCGCGTGGCCAGGCCATCGGCCACGAGATGGCCGAGGCGGTCGGCCAGCACGTTGGTGGCCACCCCCAGGTCGCGGTGCAGGTCCTCATAGCGGGACAGGCCGAGGAACATGTCACGCAGTATCAGCAGCGTCCACGGGTCGCCGATCAGGCCCGCGGTCCGCGCGACAGAGCAGCTGATGGCGGCGAACCGGTCCCTGTTCATAACAGCCCATATTAGTCCCTTGCGCTTTGCAAGTCATTAGTCTAGGGTGAGAGTAACTTGCCTATAGCAAGTGACTAGGTGCCTGATGGGAGCGATGGTGTATCACGCGATTGTCCGGTCGAAGGTCCGCAGGCTGTGGCAGCGGGTCGGCAGCGGCCACTACGAGGCGGCGGTCGCGCTCGCCTCCCCGCGGCTGCACTTCCGGTTCGCCGGCGGCCCGCCGCTGGGTGCGGACCTGCACGGCCCCGATGAGTTCCGGCGCTGGTTCGCCGGGGCCTTCGCGCTCCTGCCCGGCCTGCGTATGACTCTCACCGATATGGTGGTCCAGGGCTGGCCGTGGAACACTACCGTAGTCGTCCGGCTGGCCGTCAGCGCGACGCTGTCTGACGGCACTCCCTACGCCAACGAGGCCGTGCAGTGGGTCCGGCTGCGCTGGGGCCAGATGACGGATGACTATGTGCTGGAAGACACCGCCCGCCTGGCCGATGCCGCCCGCCGCCAGGAAGCCGCGGCCCGTCGCCGCCGCTGCCGCGGCAAGGCCGCACGGCGGCGACGGGCCGCCGGCAGCGTAACGCAGCACCACCCCTGTCAGGCGCCCGGCCCGAGAAGCCCGGCGGCTGGTCGGGTAGCAGATGTCCCGCAGTTCGCGGCCCGCGAGGCCGCAGTCGGCTGGCAGCCATCTGAAGCATCTCCCGCAGACCAGGCGTGACGGTCATCCCACTGCACCACGGCCCCGTCGCGTGCAGGTCGTTTCTGAGCCGCCATGTTTCCTCAAAACGCTCCGGGCAGACGCAGATGATCAGGTCGATGTCGCTGGCCCGTCCGCGGTGCCAGCGACCCGATCAGGACCGCTCCCAGCACCTCCCGCTGACCGGCCAGCCGGCGGGCGATGGCCGCCAGGGCCGCGCCCACCACATTTCGTAATGGCGGCGGGCGCCATCGCGGCCTTCGAGCCGCAATCCGAGCGGCTCGTCGACGAATACGCATTGCGGGTGCAGCGTCTTGGCGGGCGCCCTGCCGGCCGCGTTGGACGCGATCCCCGCGCCGACGGCGACCACGACCGCGAGGGGCACGTACGCCAGCCCGGTCCGCAGCGGGCTGTAGCCGAGGACTTGCTGCATGAACAGGCTTGCGAAGAAGAAGATGGTCACCACCGTGCCGAGCAGGAAGAGCGTGGCGATGTTGGCGTACCGCAACGTCTTGGAGCTGAAGACGCTGAAGGGCACCAGGGGGGCTTCGGCCCGCCGCTCGGCGACGGTGAATGCGGCAAGGAAGACGGCCGCGGCGATCAGGCCGGCGATCACCACGCTGCTGCGCCATCTGTGGCTGATCGCGGCGTCCAGCCCGTAGATCAGCGCGAGCAGTCCCGCGGTCAGCAGCACTGGCAGGCGGCGGCATGGACGCCGGGGCCATGAAGGATGCCCAGAAGCTGGCCAGCGACATGGGCGTCGACCTGCGCGACGTTCCCCCGTCCGAGGCTGCCGGGTTGCTGCGAGCCGGCCTTGACGCGCTCGCCCAGCACGGCCCGGCCCCGTGGACGAAACGCGACTCGCAGGACTTCCGGAGCGCTTGCGCGCTGACCGGCCTGGCCCGCCAGCGCGTCCGGGTGCTCGCCACCGGTGCCGGGAACCTGGCTCACGTGCCGGAGCTCGCGACCGGAACCGTCGCCTCCCCGTGGCCGCCGGAGGAACGGGAACGCCTGATCGCGGAGTTCTCCCGCGCGGCGCAGAGCCGGGGCCTCACCAGCGCGGTCGCGCATCGTTCGGTCACGCTGGCCGGTAGATGTCGGATCGGTGATCGACGCGGACCACGCGCACTACGCGCTGTTCGTCCTCGATACGCAAGACGACCCGGTACTCGCCGCGCCTGGCGCCTCGGAAGCCTTCCAGCTCATCATGCAAGGGCTTGGAGACTCTCCAGGGATCCTGGCTGAGCGGCCCGTGGATGAACTCGAAAATCGCCAAAGCGGCGTTGAGCGGGATTCCCCTGGGGGGCCCTGCCTGGAGAATCCGCAGCACCCCGGGCGCGAGCCGGACAGAGTATGCGTCGCTCACGCGCCAGCGTCCTCTTGGCGCTGGCGTTCTTCGAGCACGGCCCGCAACTCGTCGAGGGTGTGGTAGTCGCCCGCCGAGATCTCCTGGTCAGCGGCCAGGATGTCCTGTACGGCGCCTGGCTCCGCCAGCAGTTCGCGAGTCATCTGCAAGGACTCGAAGTCGTCAACGGATATGACCATGACATGCGGCCTGCCGTTCCGTGTGACGATCACCCGGTCATGAGTGGCCGCGACCTCGTCGGCGATGGCCGAGAAGCGTGTCTTGACATCGTTCAGCGGCAGGATAGTCATGACCAGAATTATAGTTGACCAAAATCCTGACTACAAGATCGGCGCGATTGACACTATCGGCCCAACAGCGAGTCCGTCCACGATATCGCGATGGACCAGCGGCCGACTTGGTCCCCCGCACGCGCGGCAGCCGTGCCGATACGGTTCGTCATCGTCGGGCCGCGCCGCCCCGCTTGTCATGCCAACAGGCTGAACGGAAATTCTGAGAAACTGCTGTATTAGCTGAACGAATAGACCAAACGGTGTCGGTAAGCCGGATACCGGATTGTGACATTCATTTCGCTGACTGACAGCGGAAACACCCGGCCGCATGTAGGTCTCTTCCCGGCTTTACTGTCTGGCCAGGCTGGCGCGCATGGCCAGGCAGCGGTATGCGGCGCGTTTGGCTATCAGCAACCGGGCCACGCTGGCCGCGGCAGCCGCGGCAGCTGGGAGCGGGGACAGCCTTCCCGGGGCGGCAGCCAGCTCAGCTGCGAGGAGCAGGAGGCCGAGCCCGTCGGCGCCCACGGCGCCGAACCCGGCGATCGCGGCGGCCAGCGGAGCACGGCGCGGCCTGGCGGGCAGCCACCGGGTCAGCCGGCCCGTGACCGCGATGCCAGCCGCGCCGGCCGCGGCGGTGACTGCGACCGCGACCGCGACTAGTTGGATGCCCGCGCCCAGGTCGGCTGGCAGCGTGGTCCACTGCCAGAGCGTAGCGATGCGGATGGCCGGGTGGCTCGCCACGGCCGTGGCGAGCCAGAGCAGGCCGACCAGCGGGCCGGTGACCAGCAGGACCGTCGCCACGCGGCGCGCGTGGCTGGCGGCGATCTCGGGCAGGAACCCGTCGGCGACCAGTCCCGGATCGCCGAATTCATGGATTGCCGCCTGGACGGCCTGAGCGGGCGGCAGCCCGGCCGACTGGTGGCTGTCCGTGGCATCATGCAGCCCGGAGCGCAGCTCGGCCACGATGCCGGTATGGGCCTTCGCGGGGCCTGGCAGCCGGGCGGTGACCTCGGCGAGATAGCGCTCCACCGCCTGCCCGCAGGGGAGAGCGGCTACGCCTGGCCTGCCGCTCCCCGCTGTCGGCTGACCTCGCGGTACCGCGAGGCGGCGGCTTCTCTTTTCGCTGGTGATCCTCAGGCCGGGCACCGGCGGCCTTCCCGGCCGGCTCATGACGGGTTCGCTGCGAGCGACACGGGCTGCAGGAGGGCGGAGACCACCGCGGCGAAATCCCGCCAGGAGCCGCGCTCGGTGTCCAGGGCGCGCCTGCCCGCGGGTGTCAGCTCGTAGACACGCCGCCGACGGCCGCCAGCCTGCGACCAGGTCGCAGCTACCAGGCCTGCCCGTTCCAGCCGGTGCAAGGCCGGGTACACGGTCCCGGTCGGCAGGTCGACCTGACCGTCGCTGCGCACCCGCAGCGCCTCCATGATCGCGTAGCCGTGGAGCGGGTCCGGCTCCAGCACCGCGAGCAGGATTCCGTCCAGGTGGCCCTTCAGCGCCTCCGCCCTCATGTGTAGCCATGCTACTCTGTCAACCATAGGTAGCAACGCTACAGGTAGGGATGGTACCTATCACGGGACGTCCCTGGGAGGCCTGGTTAGTCGAATGAAGCAGCGCAGCGAACAGAGAGGTGACAGCAGATGAGTGTGGAGACGGAATCCTCCGCCCCGTCGGCGCGCACCGCCGCCGCGGCCGGCCTGGCCCGGCTGCGGCGCGGCAGCCTGGCCGTTCTCGTGCTGCTCGTGGCGGAGTACGCGATCGGCATGTACGTCAACCTGTACGTCACGGTGCCCGGTGCCGATCACAGGGGCAGCCTGGGCGCTGCGATCGCCAACGGGCCTGCGGCGCTGAGCGTGCACGCAGTGCTCGGGCTGCTGCTCGGGCTGGGCGCGCTCGGTGCGGCCGCGCAGTCCATCCTTGTCCGCCGCTGGGGCCTGATCGTCGCGTCCGTCATCGGCCTGCTCGCGATGATCTTCGCCTCAGTGGCCGGAACAGGCTTCACGAGCACCGGCGACGACTCCGCCTCGATGGCCATGTCCGTGCTGACCGGCGTCGCGATGCTGTGCTACGCGGCGAACCTCTACCTGCTTCGCACGGGCGCGCAGCGCGGGTAGGCGACCCGCGCACGAAGGAGTCACCAGAAGGAGGCTGTCAAAATGCGCAAGCCAGCGGCGGCGGCGGCCAGCCTGGCGTGGTTCGCGGTGATCGGCGGTACGTTCGGGTGCCTGCTCCCGTACCTGCTGAACTACTGGCACCTTCGCCAGCCGCTGCCTTACTGGTGGATCGCGCAGGCCGTGGGCGCGCTGCTGATCTGCGGCGGCATGATCCCGGTGGCGGGTTCGTTCATCGAGTTCTTCAAGGCGGGCGGAACGCCCGTCCCCGTGGCCTCGCCGCCGCGCTTGGTGGTGAGCGGCTTCTACCGCTACGTCCGCAACCCCATCTACGCCGGCTTCGTGGCCGTCCTGACCGGGCAGGCGCTGCTGTTCGGCTCGCCCGGCCTGCTGGAGTACACCGCGGTGGCATGGGGCATCGGGGCCACCGCCGTCCGCTTCTACGAGGAACCCATCCTGGCTCGCAAATTCGGCGCCGAGTACCGGGCATACCAGCGCGCCGTCCCCGCCTGGATACCCCGGCCGCAGCCCTGGACCAACGAAAAGGAGCATCTCATGGCACGCATCCGAGGAATCCCCGCTCAGCAGGCCGGGCCGTACGCGAAGCTGGCGTACTACTTCACTCGCCGCAGCCTCCGGCAGCTCACCGGGCGCAGCCCCGAACGCATGATCGAGCCGCTCGAGATTTACGCGCACGTGCCCGGGCTGCTTCGCGGCTACGCCGGGCTCGAGCAGGCCACGGCGAAGCTAAGCCGCATCGGCAAGCGGACGCGTGCCCTTGCGGAACTGAAGGCGGCCACGGTCGTGCAGTGCGAATACTGCATCGACATGGGATCGCAGATATCGCGTCAGTGGGGCCTGTCCGACGAGGAACTGCTCGCCCTGCCCTCCCACCGGACCAGCGCGCTCTTCTCCGACCTAGACAAGCTCGTCCTCGACTACGCAGCCGGGATGAGCAGCACCCCGGTCGAGGTGCCTGACGAGCTGTTCGCCAGGTTGCGCGCCCACTTCGACGAAGCCCAGCTCGTCGAGCTCACCCACGTGATCGCGCTGGAAAACCTCCGCGGACGCTTCAACCTAGCGTTCGGCATAGGCGCGGCGGGCTTCAGCGAGGGCATGGTATGCGCGGCGCCCACTACGGCGCCCCCAGGCGAACCCGGAGCCCGCTGAACCTGCGGCACACGTCTCCCGAAGTAGGAATGCAGGCCGGAAAGAAGACCTACGCAGTCGGCAAGTGCACCGCGGATGGGTTCTACGGCAGGAAGCAGTTCCTGGACAGGCAAAAGAAAACCCGGTTGAAACTCTCTGACTTGACTAGACTAGACCATTTATATGGTACTCTAGTCATATGTCGGAAAGCGTGAACATCTATGAAGCCAAGACTCACTTGTCGCGGTTGCTGGATCGCGCTGCCGCTGGCGAGGAGATCATCATCGCCCGAGCAGGCCGTCCGATCGCGCGCCTAGTGTCCCTGGCCGAGCCGTCAGCCTCTCGGCGCGTCCCAGGTGGATGGCGCGGCAAGGTCAGCATTACCGGTGATTTCGACGAGCTTTCAGCCGAGGTCGAGGCCGCATTCCGTGGGGAGCGTCCGTGAGGCTGCTACTGGACACGCACGTCTTGCTGTGGTGGCTGGCCGACGAGGATCTCAGCACCCAGGCGCGGGAGGCAATCGCGGATCCGGCTAACCTCGCCGTAGTATCGGCGGCGAGCGCGTGGGAGATCTCCATCAAGAAGGCGCTTGGGAAGCTCGCCGCGCCGGATGACCTCGAGCACCAGGTGCACGCTGGCGGATTCCTGCCACTGCCGATCAGCATCGCTCACGCCGTCGCGGCGGGCCAGCTAGCCCGCCATCACGAGGATCCCTTCGACCGCATGTTGATAGCCCAGGCGTTCGCCGAAGGACTGACAATCGTGACACATGACAAGCGTTTCGGCGACTATGGTGTGCCGCTGTTGGCTGCCTAGCGATCAGTTGTGCGCGATGAGGATGGGCGATTGGCCATAAAGGCTGCCACGGCAAGTAGCCAGACCGCCGTCGCGGGTCAGTTCGGGCCCGGTGACGGGGCTGGCGTTGGGCATGGTGAATGATCCGCCCGAGGGGAGGACGATCCGGAGAGCCACAGGATCGACCCGCTGTCCCGAGCATGGCACACTGCTTCCTGCCGCGATCAGCAGCATTGACGCTGTGACCTCCTTGGCTAGGAACCGGCCGTCCCTGTCCGGACCGATTACGTCCGGGCTGAGTTCCCGGACCCGGGCGCGGTCACGAAGCGGACCACGGTGGTGACCTGGCGGCCGTCTTGATCGAGGCCACTGACGGTGATCGAGCCCACCAGCGTGCAGGCCGCGGCCGACTTGTCCCAGATATAGACGATGGCCACGGCCGTCCCGCCCGTTCCAGGCTGGCTACTGCCCTCCAGGGCACCCCCGAGCTGGCCTGCCCTGCAGTTGGCCCTGGCGGCAGGAGT
>Ga0209415_10012494_pt1 | contig 14141 bp, 11 predicted proteins | sample PeaSoiSIISIP2007_FD_187696 | JGI IMG/M metagenome (GOLD analysis project Ga0209415, IMG submission 187696) | Peat soil microbial communities from Weissenstadt, Germany - SII-SIP-2007 (SPAdes) (version 2) | ecosystem: Environmental > Terrestrial > Soil > Wetlands > Peat | place: Germany... | reverse complement strand
TTCGAGACGGGCCGCGCGGCGCAGATAGAAGACCAGAAGGCGCGCGCCACGCTCGAGCGCCTGGACCTGAACTACTTCCTTCCCTGTCGGGTGCGCGACGAAGTGGTGGCCGTGCTCGGCGTGGGCAAAACCGTGGACGGCGATTTCCTGACCAGCGACGACGTGGAATTACTGGAGAGCATCGCCGGCTACGTGGGCATCGCCGTGCAGAATTCGCGGCTCTACCAATCGCTGGAGCAGAAGGCCGAACAGGTGGAGCGCCTGAAAGACTTTAGCGAGAACATTGTGGGCTCGCTCAACGTGGGAGTGATGGCGCTCGATCTGGCCGGCCGGGTGGATTCGTGGAATCCTCAACTGGAGAAACTAACGGGCATCCCGCGCGATCACGCCCTCGGGCAGAGCGTCGGCACGGTGCTGCCAGCCGACCTGGTGGCGGAACTCCAGGCGCGCGCGGGCAATGGACACGGCGGGGAAATCTACAAGTTCCCGCTGGTGAACCGCGCCGGACGGGGGCTCATCGTCAATGTTTCCGTGACGCCGCTCGAGGATAAGCAGGGCGCCGAACTCGGGCGGCTGGTGATCCTCGACGATATCACCGAGCGCATCCAACTCGAGCAGCAGCTCCTGCAAACGGAGAAGCTCACCTCTCTGGGACTGCTCGCCGCGGGAGTGGCCCACGAGGTGAACACGCCCCTGGCCGTGATTTCCAACTACATCCAGATGCTGGCCAAGCAGCTTCCGGGCGACGATTCCCGGCAAAAGATCATCGAAAAGATTGTGAAGCAGACGTTCCGTGCCAGCGAGATCGTGAACAACCTGCTGAACTTCTCGCGCACGGGCGCGGGAGAATTCGGGGCCGTGAGCCTGAACGAGGTGATCGAGGAAACTCTCACGCTCGTGGACCACCCGTTCCGGGTGGCTCACGTGAGCGTGCTCAAATCGTTCGAGGAAGGGCTGCCCGCGGTGAAGGGCTCGGTAAACCGCCTCCAGCAGGTGTTTCTGAACCTTTTCCTGAACGCGCGGGACGCCATGCCCTCGGGCGGCATGCTGGAAGTCCGCACCGCCAGCCAGAACGGCGTGGTCGAGGTGGAAGTGACGGACACGGGCACGGGCATCCCGGACGAAAACTTGCGCCGCATCTTCGACCCTTTCTTCACCACCAAGGCCACCGGCCGCGGCACCGGACTCGGCCTCTCCGTCAGTTACGGCATCGTCCAAGAGCACAACGGCCGGATTGACGTCCGCAGCACGCCGGGCAAGGGCACGTCGTTCCGCCTGGAATTCCCCGCCGCGGGCAAGTCCGTTCATGTCTAAACCCAGCATCCTCGTCGTGGACGACGAGACCGAAATCCGCGAAGGCCTGGAGCTTCTGCTGACGTCGGAAGGGTACGAAGTGGACCCGGCCGACTGTGCGCGGGCGGCGTTCGAGCGGCTGGAGGCGCGTCCTTATGACCTGGTGCTGCTCGACGTGAGCCTGCCGGACCGCAACGGCATCGAGATGCTGCGCGAGTTGCGCCAGCGCGACCCCCAGGTGGTGGTCATCATGATCACCGCATACGGCTCGATCGACATGGCCCGCGCGGCCTTCAAGAACGGCGCGCTCGACTACATCACCAAGCCGTGGTCGAACGACGAACTACTGGCGCAGGTGGCACAGGCCGTGGAAGGCCGCCGGCTGCGTGAGGAAAACGTCCAGCTGAAGCGCGCCTTCAAGCAGCGCTACAACTTCCCGAACATTGTGGGCCGGAGCGAAAAAATGCTGGCGGTGCTGGACCTGGTGGCGCAGGTGGCGCCGTCGCGCTCCACCGTGCTCATCAGCGGCGAAAGCGGCACGGGCAAGGAGTTGATCGCCAAGGCCATCCATTCTTCCTCCACGCGCGCGGACAAGCCCTTCGTCCCCGTGAACACCGGCTCGATTCCCGTGGACCTGCTGGAATCGCAGCTTTTCGGCCACGTGAAGGGCGCGTTTACCAGCGCGGTGGCGTCGAAGAAGGGCCTGTTCGAAATCGCAGACCAGGGCACGATTTTCCTGGACGAGATCAGCACAGTGGGACTGGAGACGCAGGCGAAATTGCTGCGCGTCATCCAGGAGCGGGAATTCATGCGCCTGGGCGGCACGGATGTGATCAAGGTGGACGTGCGCATACTGGCCGCGTCCAATCTGGACCTGATGCAGCACGTCCGTGAGGGACGCTTTCGCGAGGACCTGTTCCACCGCCTGAACGTGATCAACCTGCACCTGCCGCCGCTGCGCGACCGCCGCGAGGACGTGCCCGGACTGGTGGACACGTTCCTGGCGCGGTACTGCGCGGAAAACAACAAGGGCGCGCGGCGGTTCAGCCTCAATGCCATGAAGCTGATGCTCGACTACGGCTGGCCCGGCAACGTGCGCGAACTCGAGAACGCCGTGAACCGCGCCGTGGTGCTTTCCACGACTGAATTGATGGACGTGGACCTGCTGCCCGAGGCCATCCGCACGCGGGAAATCGTCAAGGGCGTGCGCCTGCAGCTCTCCGAGTTTCTTCCCGCCGAAAACGGCTCGTCGCCCGACAAATCCGCGCCGTCGCTTTTCGCCATAATGGAAGAAATCGAGCGGCGGATCATCCTGGACATGCTCGAGCGCACGAGCTGGAACCAAACGGAGGCGGCCGAGCGCTTCCAGGTGCCTCTCTCCACGCTGAATCAGAAGATCAAGCGGCTGGGCATCGAGATCCGGCGTCGCGGCCCGGCGGCGCGCAGCGCTGCGCCGGTCATCCCCGGCGGGGAAGATTAGACCAAACTCCCCCTCAAAAGGCCCGACGCTCCATCGCGGCGGGCAGGTTCACAGAAGATTCGCAGGGCTTCCCGAAGTTTCGGGACGCGCTGCGCCACTCGGCGCCGCTCGGAAGCCACGTCAGATTTTTCGGATGATCGAAGTTTGCATGTCCGCCCCTTCGAGCTTCGCGCCTTCGAGGTCGGTCTGCCGCAGGCTGGCAACATTGAAGTCGGCGCCTCTGAGGTCGGCATTGCGGAGGATGGCCAGGCGGAAATTTGCCGCGCGCACGGTGGCCCGGAGCATTAGGCAACCCGTGAAGTCCGCGCGAAACAGTTCCGCGCCGGAAAGGTCCGCCTCCGTCAGATCCGCGCCGGCGAAATTCGCGGACGTGGCATCGCAGGTGCGCAGGTCCGCCTTGCGCAGCTTTGCGCCGGAGAGATCGGCGAACGTGAGTTTTGCCTCGCGGAGGGAGGCGCCCTCGAGCCGCGCTCCGGCAAGGTTGGCATGCGTCAGTACGGTGCTCGAAAGGTCCACGCGCGCCAGGTTCGCGCCGGCGAGCTCGGCTCTCGCGCCGCCTTCTGCCGCACGGACGAATCGCTCATGCGCCTCCAGAATTTCGCTCAGCCGTTTGCCAGCCACACGCACGCTCTTTGGCTTCCGCAGTCCGCTTCCAAACATTATTGGGGGCTCCCACAACCGTGAACTGCTTCGCTCAACGTCGTCTATTCTAGCGCAACGCGATGGCTACGGCTTCTCGCCGAACCGCGCGGCGATGCGTGGCGTGCGGGGGCAAGCCGTGTCATTCTAGGGAGAATCATGGCGGTGAATTCCGATCATCGGCTGCTGCCGCGCCTGTGCCCGGTTGCAGGTGCGGTTCTCGCGGCGCTGCTGATTGCGGCGGTCATGCCTGCCGCGCGCGACCTTGCGGCCCAATCCACGCAACAAACAACGAGCGAAGTGATCGCGAATCTGGCGGCGGGTCGTGTGGCCGTGCTCATCGCCAAAGACGGGATTGCCGTGGCCACGGCGGAATCGCAGGTCGAGCCGCGGACGCATCCTCCGCTGATTGTGCCGCTGGGCAGCCTGAGAGTGGGCGTGCTGCTGGGCCCGGTGGAATGGGAGTGGCCGGGAACGAACCGCCCGCCCCTGCGCTTGGACGCGGAACTCCGGCGGAACGCTTTCGGCTTCCAGGCCGCGTCTTCCAAATATAACGAAACACCGACTTCGGATATCGAGGGCATTGGGCTGGGATTCCTGGAGCCATTGCGCAACGCCGCCGGGCAACTCCATGCTCCGCTCCACCTGCAGCCGCGCGAACTCTTCACGGAACTGCTGCTGGTGGGCTACGCTCAGGGGTATGGACCCGAGGTCTGGAGCCTGCGCTACCACATGGAGCAGGAAATCCTGCGCGGCGACTTTTACCGCACGGCCATCCATCGCCCTGAATACGTGCAACTCTATCCGCCCGAAAGAGGGCAACCGAAAACTCTGCTCGAGACGCGTTATCCGCCCAACGATCCCGGTGAACCATGGATTGTCGACCTGCTGAAAGAAAACGACAGCCGCCTGGCCGCGCTGCGCGGAGCCGACCCGGGACTCGGGCGCGCCGCGGACCTGCTGGAACACGGTGAAAGCCAGAAAATCAAAATTAGCGACGGGCTCGAATTCCTGCGCGCAGCCGTCCAGAGCATCTCACCGCGCGATGCGCGCCAGATGATCCTGATGATCACGGAGCAAAAAGGCATGGAATGGGTGCTTGGTGAGTCAGAGCTGGCGCCGGCCCCTCCACTGGATAAACGCGAAGGCCAGCCGAACCGGCCGACGTTGCTCACCAAGCCCGCATCGCCATAAAGCGTTGTCGGCGCCACGGCAGGCAGCGCGCCTACCTGCGGCCCGGCGGCTGGCCGGCGTGCACCTGCTCCACAAAAAGCAACAACTCGCGTCGCACTCCTGCGGGATCCACCAGCGTGGCTTCCTCGTGGCATGTGCCGGAGACGGTAAGAAACGATCTGGGTTCAGGTGCCCGCTCGTACACTTCCTTCCCGAACGCGTAGGGGATCACAGGATCGCCGGTGCAGTGAATTATCAGCAGTGGTGCAGCAAAACTGCGGCTGGCACGCTCCAGATTCTCCGATGTCTCGAAGCGCGAGCGGATCAACCAGCCGAGACCAGGAACAAACCAGTAGATGCGCCGCGCCAGCGCCCGAGCCGAAGGAAACGGCGCTTCAAGCACCACGCCGCCTAGTTCCCGCCGCGCCGCCAATTCCGCAGCCACCGCCGTTCCCAGCGATTGCCCCAGCGCGATGATCCGCCGAGGCGGGATTCCCTTCTCACGAACGAGGTAGGAGTAGGCCGCATCCGCGTCTTGGTAAATCCCTTTTTCGCTGGCCGCGCCTTCGCTCCGCCCATAGCCGCGATATTCGAGCGCGAACACGTTTGCCGGCAGGCCACGCAGGAAGTGATAGAAATCCGCGCGCCAGGCAATGTTCGCCGCGTTCCCGTGAAAGCAAAGGAACGTCGGTAGATCGCTTGCGCCGCCTGGTGCGCCTGCGGGGGAGGGCCCGCCCTCCGAAGTGAGACGATTCGCGGAGGCGGGAATCCACCAGCCCTGCAGCCGCACGCCGTCGGCGGCAGTAAGCCAGAGGTCTTCGTGCTCCAGATCGGGCGGCGACCAGTCCCCCGTAAGCCGACCAGGAATCTGCGGGAAAAAGACCAAGCGCTTTTCGAACGCCAGAAGCAGGACGATCACGCCGAGATAGATGAGGACGAGAATCAGCACGAGTCTACGCATCCAGGCGATAGCCGCCATTACGCGCCGATACGCTCGTAATTCAGCACGAGGATGGTGTCGCCGGTCCGGATCTTTCCGCCTTCCAGCACGCGGCACAGCATCCCGCGCCGCCCGCAGAGTTCGCTCTTTAGGCCGGCGCGAATCTCCTCCATGCGCTTGCACGGCTCGCAAGGCACGGTAACCTCCAGTAGCGCGTCCCCGATGCGGAGACGCTGGCCGGGGCGCAGGCCGCGGACGTCGAATCCTCGCGTGGTGATGTTCTCTTTCACATCGCCAGGACGGAGTTGCATGTCCTGGAGGGTTTCCAAATCCATAAGCAGCACCTGCCGCAGGCCTCCAGGCTGCGCGTGGGCGCAACCGGAGAGACCGCGATTCGCGACGGCCTCGATTTCCTCCACGGGGCGCATGGGCAGCCGCTGCGCCAGGCAGCGAAACAAATGAACGACCGCGGCCATGCTCAGTTCTCGCTCCCGGCGCCGCGAGACGCGCCGGAAGCGGCTACGGTCCCGGCCATAGCGCCAATGTCGCGGCGGTACTGAGCTCCGTCGAACGAGATTTTTCCCGCAGCTTCATAGGCGCGCGCTACAGCGGTGGCGAGATCCGCTCCGGTCGCGGTGACTCCCAGCACGCGCCCGCCGCTCACCACCACGTCTCCGCCCTCGAGCTTGGTGCCCGCCTGGAACACCTCGGTGTCTCGAACGCCGGCCGCCTCCTCCAACCCTTCGATCTTCATGCCCGTGCGCGGCTCGCCCGGATAGCCTGCCGCGGCCATCACCACGCACGCGCTCGCGCCGGGCTTCCACCGCGCGCTGATTTCCCGCAGCCGGCCTTCCGCCGCAGCCTGGAGCGCTTCGGCGAGAGGGAAATCCATGCGCACGACGATGGCCTGTGTTTCCGGATCGCCCATGCGGCAATTGAATTCGAGCACCTGCGGACCGTCTGTGGTGAGCATCAGGCCGGCGTAAAGAAATCCGCGGTACGGATGGCCTTCTCGCGCCATTGCTTCCAGCGTAGGACGCACGATGGAGCCGAGGATTCGCTCTTCGAGATCGCGCGGAATCAGACCGTCCGTGGAATACGCGCCCATGCCGCCGGTGTTGGGGCCGCGGTTGCCGTCGAAAATGCGTTTGTGGTCCCGCGTGGGAACGAGCGGGAGAATCGCCTCGCCGTCGGTCAGCACGATGTAGGAGAGTTCGGGCCCGCGGAGCGCCTCTTCGAGAAGCACGCGGTCGCCCGCGTCGCCGAATTCGCGCTCTACCATCAGCCGGTCAATGAAGGCGGTCGCGTCGTCGGGTGAGGACGCGACGAGCACGCCTTTGCCCGCTGCCAGGCCGTCTGCTTTGATCACGCACGGCCAATCCACTGCGCACAGCGCGGAATACGCGTCGCCCGCCGAGTCGAAAATGCCGTAGAGAGGCCCCGTTGGGATTTTGTTGCGCAGCAGGAATTCTTTGGCGAAAGCTTTGCTCCCCTCGAGCTGCGCCGCCTCCTTTGACGGCCCCACCACGCGCCGCAGGCCGCGGCATGCGAAATCGTCGGCGATGCCGCTCACCAGCGGCAGCTCCGGGCCGACCAGCGTCAGATCGGGACACAGGCGCTCCCCCAGCGCCGCTAGCGCGGCGATATCCTTCACGTCCACGGCGACGCATTCGGCTCCCGCCAGCCGCGCCATCCCGCCGTTGCCCGGCGCGCACCAGATGTGCTCGGCGCCCGCGTCCCGCAGCAGCCGCCACGAGAGCGCATGCTCGCGCCCGCCGCTTCCAATCACCAGGATTTTCATGGCCATGTGACGATATTCGCGCCGCTCCCGGCTGTCAACGCCGCCGCAGCCGCTCGCGTAGTAAGGCCACTGCCGCAGCGAGTGTGCGCGCCTGTGCAGGTCGCCTTACGATTCACTCGAGAAGCCCAGCCAGGCGCGGCTGCGCCACGGTTTGACTTTGCTTCTACCGGCCAATAGGATGCGGCGCCTGTGCCGGATGTGAACATCTCCCGCACGCGCTTCACACTGCTGCTGGCTTGCTTTTTTCTCTCCGGCGCCGCGGGACTCATCTACCAAGTAGCCTGGGGGAAAGCCCTCGGGCTGGTATTTGGCAACACGGTCTACGCGATTTCCACGGTTTTGGCCGTATTCATGGGCGGCTTGGCGCTGGGCAGCGCCTGGTGGGGTCGTGCGAGCGAACGCCGCGCAAATCCCGTGATGCTCTACGGGTGGATGGAAATCGGTGTGGCTGCGTCCGGGGCGCTCTCACTCGCTGGCCTGGCGGCGGTGCGCCGACTTTACCTGGGCATGTATCCGCTCGTCGCCGGATCGAGCGCCGCGCTCCTGGTGTTGCGATTCGTCGGTGCTGCCCTGGTGCTCTTCCTGCCGACGTTCCTGATGGGCGGGACACTGCCCGTCCTCGTCCGAGGTCTGACCCGTCATTCTGCGGATCTCGGTCAACGGCTCAGTCGCCTCTATTGGGTGAACACGGCGGGCGCGGTAGCCGGGACGCTCGCTGCCGGCTTCCTGCTCCTGCCGCGCATCGGTCTCCGCGCGACAGTGGAGACCGCGGTGGCGGTGAACGTGGCGGCGGGGCTTCTGGCGGTAATGTGTTCGCCAGGCGTGGCAGGGCCGCGGGAAACGAGCGAACGCGCGTCTCCCCCTGCAGGTGGCGCTCCTCGCCTCTCCCATTTCCTCCTCGTCTGCTTCGCGATCGTCGGCGTCACGGCCATCGCCTACGAGGTGGCCTGGACGAGGTTGCTGGTGACCTTCTTCGGCAGCTCGACTTATGCCTTTACGCTCATGCTGGCCACCTTTCTGGCGGGAATCGTGTTCGGCAGCCTGCTGTTCGAATGGTGGGTCGCGCGGGGCGGCGTCCCGTCGCTCCGCGGCTTTGCGCTCACGCAGACGCTCACGGCTCTCACCGCGCTGGGCTTTTTGCTCCTCTACCGGCAGCTCCCGGGCATCGTAGTATCCGTGCTCGGCTGGCCTTACGAGCGATTTCCCGCCTGGCTGACGCGCACCCTGCAACTCCGGAGGGACAGTTTCGCCGCGCTTGCCATGGCTCAGTTTGCAACGAGCGTGGTGGCCATGCTCCCCACCGCCACCGTCTTCGGCTTCAATTTCCCGTTGGCAGCCGTAGTTATCGCCGGGCAGCCGGGAGAGAAGAGCGCCCACGGCGCCGCGGTGGGAAGAGCCTATGCCGCAAATACACTGGGCGCAATTGGGGGGGCGGTGCTGAGCGGGTTTCTGCTGATCCCTCGCCTGGGTGCCTTTCGGCTTGTTGCCCTGGTCGCGCTCGCCAATGTGGCCTTGGCACTGGCGCTGGTGGCGCGCTCGCCCGGACCCAGGTTCGCACCTATGGCCCTGGCGGCGACCCTCGCAGCAGCGATCATCGCCGCCATGACGTCCGGCGCACTGAACAATCCCGCCATCGCCAGCTTTGCCTCATTCCTCTACTACGACCCCAGACAGACGCATACGACCATCGCCGAGTGGGCGGAAACCTTTGACATCCTCTACGCCCGGGACGGTCTGAACGCCAGCATCTCCGTCGCCGCTGGCGAGGACTATCTGGCGCTCCGCACAAACGGAAAGGTGGACGCCTCGAACCGCGACATCGAAACCCAGCTCTTTTCCGGCCACCTGGGCGCCGCTTTCCACCCCGCTCCCCGGAGGGTGCTGGTGGTCGGATTTGGCAGCGGCATGACGGTCGCGGCGCTCTCGCGCTACGCGGAGGTCGAGCGGATTGACTGCGTGGAAATCGAGCCGGGAATCATCCAGGCCGCCCCACTGCTCGAGCGGTTGAATCGCGGCGTGCTGCGCGACCCCCGGGTCCACGTGGTGCTCGACGACGCGCGCAACTTCCTGCTCACCACGCGCGAGTCTTACGATCTGATCGTCTCCGAGCCCTCGAATCCGTGGATCGCCGGGGTGGCCTCATTGTTTACTGATGAGTATTATAAGGCGGTGCGTGCCCGCCTGCTCCCCGGCGGCATGCTGGTGCAATGGATTCAGGGCTACTCGATTTTCCCCGAGGATCTCCGAATGGTCCTGGCCACCGTGGCCGCTCAGTTCGAGAGCGTCTCCGTGTGGCGCGGCGAGGAGCCCGACTTTCTGCTGCTGGCCCGTTCCGACCGCTCCCCGCTTTCGCTCATCCGCCTGCGCACACTCCTCGAGAGGCACGTCGCGAAGGAGGATCTCGACGCGCTGAACATCTCAATGCCCGGAGGCATCCTCGCCTACCACCGATTGGACGATGCCGATCTGCGCCGGCTTGTTTCCGGCCAGCCGCACAATACGGACGACAACACCCTGCTCGAATTCCACACCCCCCGCGCCCTGCTCCAGCACGGGCTTTACGAGGACAATGTCGAGATGGTATGGAACGCGCGCACCGCCCGCCTGCCGCGCGACGTGGCCGTCGAGGATCCCCACGCTGCCCTGCTCGCCGCCGCCGATACCGCCCTCTGGAACGACGATTGGAAGCGCGGCGCCTCTTTCCTGGAGGGAATCACAGATCCCCAACCCGGCGCTTTCCTCGAACTCCTCCGCGGCCGCCTGTCCTTCGGAATGGAGGATTACGCGGAGGCGGCAGAACACTACTCCGCCGCCCTGCGTCTCGACCCCAGCCTCAATTCCGCAGCCCGTGGCCTAGCGGAAGTGGCGCGTCACAATGACGATCTGGACACCGCCGAGCTGCTCTATCGCCAGATTCTCGGCCGCGATCCGCAGGATCTTGCCGCGATGGCCGGCCTTGTGAAGATGCTCGTTCGAAAGCACGGATGGACCCAGGCCGCCCTGTGGCTCTCCAAGAAGCTGAAGCTGGACTCCGACCCCGATTCCTCCGAATTCGCCCTGTTGGGCGATCTTCTCACGCAGACCGGACGCCCCGAGGAGGCCGCGGTCGAATACCAGGAAGCCGTCCGGCGCGATCGGTACTCTTTCGCCGGGCATCGCGGACTGGCCGATCTCCAGCGCGCCAACGGGCAATGGGAAGAGGCGCGCGAGAACTACGAATTCGCAGAACGCTTCGACCCCGACTCCTCCTCCGATATGTATCTTCGGCTCGCCGAGGTATATCGCCACCTTGGCCGCGAACGTGCCGCGCGGGCCGCCCTGAAAAAGGGACATCGAATCTTCCCCAACGACGCGGCACTGGCCCGCGCCGCCGGCGCACTCTGATCCGCGGGCGGCCGGCGCCATCGCCTCCTTGCATCCGCGCGGCCGGCCGTGTTGAACTGCTAGGCATGAGCCGCGTTCTATCGTCCCCCAGCCTTCCGGCGGGCGGGTGTGCGGAGCGGGCGGTCGTATGAGCCGGCGCCCGGCGCGCGATTCCCGGTCAGGGGAAATATTACTTAGTAGTAAATATATCCGCGAGGCCGTGGCTTCCCGCGCGGAGGCCCTGCGCCGCGCCGGCATCGAACCCGCCCCCGCACTCCTCGATTCCATCTCCGCCTATGTCGAGTTGCTGCTGCGATGGAACTCGAAAATCAATCTCACAGCCATCATCGACCCGCACGAAATTGTCTCCCGGAACTTTGCGGAGAGCTTTCTGGCCGCGCGATGGCTTCGCCTCGAAGCTGGACAGCTCGGCGATGTCGGCAGCGGCGCGGGGTTCCCGGGACTGGCTCTGAAGCTCGTTTTGCCCCATTGGTCGGTGACTCTGATCGAGTCGAGCGGGAAAAAGGCCGCTTTCCTCTCGGAGGCCGCGCGAACTCTGGGCCTCACGCAGGTCGAGGTGGAGTGCGCGCGTTGGCAGGAATCGAAGATTCCATGCGGCTCCCTCGACGCCATCACCGTGCGCGCGCTCGGTGGATATGACTTGCTCGCAGAATGGGCCAGCACGAAGCTGAAACCAGGCGGAAATCTGTTGCTCTGGATTGGTGCCCGCGAGGCGGAGCATCTTCGCGGTCTGGCTGGCTGGGGTTGGCGAATGCAACCTGTACCTGATTCGCAGGAGCGGGTTCTGCTAACCGGCTCTCGCTCCTGATCCAGCCGGACCTGGATGGACGCGCCGACTCCTGGCTGCATTGTTCCACGTGGAACACTTGCTCCCCGCCGACGGCTCTGCTAGATTCCAGGCGTCCCTGAGTCTTGGGACGAGGGTGCATTGGGTAAAGTCATCGCTGTCACAAACCAAAAGGGGGGCGTTGGGAAGACCACCACGGTCGTGAATCTGGGGGCTTCCCTGGCAGCGGCAGAGCGTCGCACGCTGATCGTTGATTGCGACCCCCAGGCCAACACCACCGGTGCCATCGGCTTTCCAAAAAACCCCGCTCGTAGGTCCCTCTACCACGGACTCATCCTGGAAGAGCCCCACTCGCGACTCGTCCAGAAAACGCAGGTGGAGGGGCTGGATCTCATTCCCTCGGACAAGAACCTTGCCGGAGCCTCGATCGAACTCGTCAACCTTCCCGAGCGCGAATTTCGGTTACGCAAATTCATTGAGCCCATCCGCGGTGATTACGAGTACATTCTGTTCGATTGCCCACCTTCACTCGACCTCTTGACCCTAAACGCGCTGGCCGCCTGTGATTCGGTTCTTGTTCCCATCCAGTGCGAATACCTCGCCCTCGAGGGGGTTTCTGAGCTCCTCGACACGCTCATGAGGATCCGCCGAACGCTGAACCGCGATCTGGCCATCGAAGGAATTCTGCTGACGATGTACGATGAGCGAACCACCCTTTCCAAACAGGTCAGTTCGGACCTGAGGAGCTTCTTCGGCCAGCAGGTTTTCAAGACGGTAATCCCTCGCAACGTGCGCCTCGCGGAGGCGCCGAGCCACGGTAAGCCTATTATATTCTATGACATACACAGTACTGGTGCGGCGAGCTATATTCAGCTTGCCCGGGAGATGATTGCCAATGGTGAGAAACGCGCTGGGCAGGGGCTTGAGCGCTTTGATCCGGGAGCCGGAGCCGAAACGGAGTCCAGTCTCCCCTGAACCCGCCTCGCCAGTCGGCGCGCGGGAGGTGGACATCGAGCTGATTGAGCCGAGTCCGCGCCAACCGCGGACTCGCTTCCGAGAGGAGAGCCTGGAGGAACTGGCGCAATCCATCCGGGCCACTGGTCTGATTCAGCCCGTGGTTGTACGCCCGGTCGGGCAGCGCTTCCAGCTCATCGCCGGCGAGCGCCGTTGGCGTGCGGCCCAGCGGGCTGGATTGCATCGCATCCCCGCAATCGTGCGTGAAGTATCTGACCACCTCGCGCTCGAAATGGCCGTCGTCGAGAACTTGCAGCGGGAAGACCTGAATCCCGTCGAGCAGGCGCGCGCATTCGACACGCTGATCACCGCCTTCGGTCTGACCCAGGAAGAGGCAGCCTCTCGCACCGGAAAAGACCGCGCGACGATTGCCAACGCGGTCCGTCTGCTCAAACTCGACGCCCAGATCCTCGCGCTGCTTGAGGACGGCCGGCTCTCGGCCGGCCACGGGCGCGCCTTGCTAGCTTTCGAAAGTTCTCCCCCGAGAATCGCTGCAGCAAAGCGCGCGGCAGACGGCAAACTCACCGTCCGCGCACTCGAGCGGCTCGCTGCGCGGAAGCAGCGGCGATCGGACGACAGCCCGGAGCCTCATAGCGATCCCAACACACGCGCAGCGCTGGAAGACCTGCAGCGCGAACTGGGGACCCGCGTGACGCTGCGACCACCCCGCGGGCGGCTGGCGGGCCAACTGATCATCGAGTATCACGAGGACCGGCAATTATACGCGCTGTACGAACGACTCAGGAGGACAAAAGACTACTAATGTAGTAGATACGCATGTTCCGCCTTGACACCGCAGCCTGCCCCCGGTAGAACCGAAGCGCCCGCCTCGGAGGAGAAGAATGAAGCTTTTGGAGCGAAAGGGAACCGTGCCGTCCGGTGAATGGATTGGCTTTCTCGACAAAGGCGTGACCCTGGAAGGCCACATCGAACTGGCCGGGACTTTCCGCATTGACTGCCAGATGAAAGGCACAATCGTCTCGAACTCCACCGTCGTCATCGGAGAAAACGCGCGCGTTGAGGGCGAAATCGACGGGAACCATGTGGTCGTGGGCGGCCGTTTTGAGGGCGTGATTTCCGCCAAGGGGCGCGTGGAGATCTTGGCGAAGGGTATTGTCCGTGGCGAGGTGCGCTCGCCCTGCCTGGTGATCGAGGCGGGAGGAATCCTGGATGGGCGCTGCCAAATGACCAACGTGGAGGAGGGGAAGCAGCCATTGACGATCCCCATCCGCGCCGCATCCGCGACCACCTCTTCCTGATTGCCCTCGGCTGAGGTCCTGCGGGCTCCGCTTTAGGGGCGCAACAGCAACTCGGCATCGCTGCATCTCTGCGGCTCGGTCTTGGCCTGCGTATAACGCCCCCATGGGTTCAAGAATCTGATAGCTTTACCGCCCGGAGGAATGCCATGAAAGCCATACGAGTCCATGAATTCGGTGGGCCCGAGAAGATGCGGTTGGAGGAGGTCTCCAATCCTTCGGCGTCGCCCGGCCAGGTCGTCATTCAGGTGAAAGCCGCGGGAGTGAATCCTGTGGACACCTATCTTCTCGCGGGAACGTACGCCTTCAAGCCGTCGCTGCCCTACACGCCGGGCATGGATGCCGCGGGCGTGGTCGAATCGGTCGTCCAAGGG
>Ga0209415_10012493_pt1 | contig 14142 bp, 17 predicted proteins | sample PeaSoiSIISIP2007_FD_187696 | JGI IMG/M metagenome (GOLD analysis project Ga0209415, IMG submission 187696) | Peat soil microbial communities from Weissenstadt, Germany - SII-SIP-2007 (SPAdes) (version 2) | ecosystem: Environmental > Terrestrial > Soil > Wetlands > Peat | place: Germany... | reverse complement strand
AGGGAAACCGGCCATGATCAGGCCGCACGACGAGATCGCGAAGATGCGCAAAGCGGGCCGCGTGGTGGCGGAGATCCACGCCGAGACCCGCGCCGCGATCCGGCCCGGCGTGACCACCGCCGAGCTCGACAAGATCGCGCGGGAGGTGCTCGAGCGCCGGGGCGCCCGCTCGAACTTCCTCAACTACCACGGCTTCCCCGCGGTCATCTGCACGAGCCCGAACAGCATGATCGTGCACGGGATCCCGGGCGGCTACATGGCCGAGGAGGGCGACATCCTCTCGATCGACTGTGGGGCGATCATCGAGGGCTACCACGGCGACGCCGCCTACACCGCGCCGGTCGGGGAGATCTCGGCCGAGGCGCGGCGGCTCCTCGAGGTCACCGAGGCCTCGCTGTACGCGGGCATCGAGGAGATGGTGGACGGCCACCGTCTGCACGACATCGGCCGAGCGGTGCAGCGCGTCGCCGAGGCGGCGGGGTTCTCGGTCGTCCGCAACTACGTCGGCCACGCGATCGGGACCGCGATGCACGAGGAGCCCCAGGTCCCGAACTACTGGCCGGGATCGCCGGGTCCGAAGCTGAAGAACGGCAACGTCTTCGCGATCGAGCCCATGGTGAACGCCGGGGGGCCCGAGACCGTCGAGCTCGAGGACGGCTGGTCCGTCGTGACCGCCGACGGCAGCCTTTCGGCGCATTTCGAGCACACGATCGCGATCACCGAGGACGGCCCGGAGATCTTGACGAGGCCGTGACCCACCGTAGCGGAAGGGCCGGGTTAGGGGCTAAGCTGAGCGCTCGCCCTCGGGTGGGTTTCTCCGCGCGCGTCGCGTTACGACGAGCCGCGGTACCGCCGGTGGCGAGACAAGTCTGGCGGTTCCCCGTCGGATCGGGATTCTAGGAGGGCGACCTGCCGAAGCTGAAGGAAGATGCGATCGTGCTCGAGGGCACGGTGGTCGAGCCGCTGCCGAACGCGATGTTCCGTGTCGAGCTCGAGAACGGGCACAAGGTGCTGGCGCACAGCTCCGGCAAGATGCGGATGCACCGGATCCGGATCCTCCCCGGGGATCGTGTACAGGTGGAGATCACCCCCTACGACCTTTCCCGGGGTCGCATCACCTACCGCTACAAGTAGCCGGTCCAAAAGGAAGAGTCGAGTGAAGGTACGACCGAGTGTCAAGCAGATGTGCGAGAAGTGCAAGGTCATCCGCCGCCACGGGCGTGTGATGGTGATCTGCGAGAACCCCCGTCACAAGCAGCGGCAGGGCTGAGATGGCACGTCTGTCCGGCGTCGACATCCCCCGCGAGAAGCGGCTCGAGGTCGCGCTCACCTATATCTACGGCATCGGCCCGACCACCTCGCGCCAGGTGTGCGAGGCCGCGGACGTCTCTGTCGACACGAGGGTCCACGCGCTCACCGACGAAGAGGTCGCTCGGCTGCGGACCTACATCGACGCCAACGTGAAGGTCGAGGGTGACCTGCGCCGCGACATCGCCCAGGACATCCGCCGCAAGATGGAGATCGGCTCCTACCAGGGCATCCGTCACCGCCGGGGGCTGCCGGTCCACGGCCAGCGCACCCACACCAACGCCCGTACCCGCAAGGGCCCGAAGAAGACCGTGGCCGGCAAGAAGAAGGTTCGCAAGCACTGATGCCGATCCGAGGACTGCACCACCGAGAAGGACGCGCGTAGATGGCGCGACCCACCACGCGGCCGGGCGGTCGCCGCCCGCGCCGGCGCGAGCGCAAGAACGTCGCCTACGGCGTCGCGCACATCAAGAGCTCGTTCAACAACACGATCGTCTCGATCACCGATCACGAGGGCAACGTCATCGCCTGGGCCTCCGCGGGCAACGTGGGGTTCAAGGGGAGCCGCAAGTCGACGCCGTTCGCGGCGCAGATGGCGGCCGAGCAGTGCGCGCAGCGTGCCATGGAGCACGGCGTGCGCCGCGTCGACGTCCTCGTCCGGGGACCGGGCTCGGGCCGCGAGACCGCGATCCGCTCGCTCGCCGCGACCGGCATCGAGGTCACCGGCATCAAGGACGTCACCCCCATCCCGCACAACGGCTGCCGCCCGAAGAAGCGGCGACGGGTCTAGGAGAACCATGGCGCGTTATACCGGACCGGTCTGCCGACTCTGTCGCCGGGAGAAGGTCAAGCTCTTCTTGAAGGGCCCGAAGTGCGAATCGATGCAGTGCGCGATCGAGCGGCGTCCCTACCCGCCCGGCGAGCACGGCCGGGACCGCAGCCGTCAGGGCTCGGAATACATGACCCAGCTGCGCGAGAAGCAGAAGGCCCGCCGCATCTACGGCGTCTTGGAGCAGCAGTTCCGCAACCTCTACGAGGAGGCCAACCGCCAGGCCGGGATCACCGGCGAGAACCTGCTCCGCATGCTCGAGCTGCGCGTCGACAACGTCGCGTACCGCGCCCTTTGGGGGTCTTCCCGCAACCAGTCGCGCCAGCTCGTCTCGCACGGCCACGTGCAGGTGAACGGCAAGCGAGTCACGATCGCGAGCTACCGGCTGCGCGTCGGCGACGTCGTCTCGCTCGCCCCTGGGTCCCGGGACATGGTCACCATCCGCCAGAACCTCGACCTCATCGGGCGCCAGGTGCCCGGTTGGCTCGAGGTCTCCGAGGACGGGTTCGCGGTCACCGTGCGTGCGATGCCCCAGCGCGAGCAGATCGACACCCAGGTCCGCGAGCAGCTCATCGTCGAGCTGTACTCGAAGTAACGCTCTCAACACCGAACACAGGAGCCACCTTGCTCATCATCCAGCGGCCCACCGTCGAAGCAATCGACGAAGAGGAGGGCAACCGCCAGCGGTTTGCCATCGGCCCGCTCGACCCCGGCCTCGGCCACACCCTCGGGAACGCCCTGCGCCGGACCCTTCTGTCCTCGATCCCCGGAGCGGCGGTGACCCAGGTGCGTTTCGACGACGCGCTGCACGAGTTCACCTACCTCCAGGGCGTGAAGGAGGACGTCAGCGACCTCATCTTGAACCTGAAGGACCTCGTGCTCACGGTCGAGTCCGACGACCCGGTGACGCTCCGCATCGACGCCCGCGGCCCCGCGGACGTGACCGGCGCGGACCTCCGTCTCACCTCCGACGTCGCGGTGCTCAACCGGGACCTGCACCTCGCGACGGTGAACGCGAAGGGTCGCCTCGCGATGGACGTGACCGTCGAGCGCGGCAAGGGCTACGTCTCGGCCGAGCGCAACAAGCGGACCTCGACCATCGGGGTCATCCCGGTCGACGCCATCTTCTCGCCGGTCCGCCGCGTCGCGTTCTCCGTCGAGCCCACCCGCGTCGAGCAGTCGACCGACTACGACCGGCTGATCCTCGACATCGAGACCGACGGCTCGCTCTCGCCCCGCGCCGCGCTAGCGTCGGCCGGTCAGACGCTCCGCTCCCTCGTGCAGCTCGTGGCCGGGATCTCCGAGGACGCGCACGGCCTCGAGCTCGGCGACGTCGGCTCGATGAGCTCGGGGTCCCCCGACCTCGACCAGCCCATCGAGGACCTCGACCTCTCCGAGCGGCCCCGCAACTGCCTGAAGCGGGCGCAGATCAACACGATCGGCGAGCTCGTCGAGCGCAGCCCCGAGGACCTGCTCGCGATCACGAACTTCGGCCAGAAGTCCCTCGACGAGGTCTTGCAGCGCCTCGACGAGCGCGGCCTGTCCCTCGCCGGCCCTCGCTCCCTCGGCGGGTACTGAGATGCCCGCACCGAAGAAGGGTCGCCGCTTCGGCGGCGACGCCGCGCACCAAAAGGCGATGCTCGGCAACCTCGTGGCGTCGCTCATCGCCGCGGAGGCGATCGTGACGACCGAGGCCAAGGCGAAGGCGCTGCGGCCCGTCGCCGAGAAGCTCATCACCAAGGCCCGCGTCGGGGGTGTGCACAACCAGCGTCTCGTCGTCGCGTACATCCGTGACAAGGACATGGCGCACAAGCTGTTCGAGGAGATCGGCCCGCGTTACCGGGACCGGCCCGGCGGCTACCTCCGCATCTTGAAGCTCGGCACGCGATCGGGTGACAACGCGCCGATGGCCAGGATCGAGTTCGTCTGACCGACCCGCCCGGCCGATGACCGCGGCCAGCGAGGCACCCATCGAGCAAGCGCCCCCCGACGGGCCGCTTCGTCGTGTCGCCCTCGGATGCTCCTACGACGGCGCGGGCTTCCACGGTTTCGCGACCCAGCGCGGCCAGCGCACCGTGGCCGGAGTCCTCACCGCCGCGCTCGGCAAGCTCGCCGGCCGCGAGCTCACCATCACCTGCGCGGGGCGCACCGACACCGGCGTGCACGCCCGCTGTCAGGTCCTCCACGCGGATCTCCCCGAGGCGTCGATCGCACGTTACGGCCCCGGGCCCGAGCTCCCCGGCCTCGTGCGCTCGCTGTCGCGCCAGGTCGGCCGGGAGATCGTCGTCTGGCGGGCGCTCCTCGCTCCGGACGGCTTCGACGCGCGCCGCTCCGCGACCTTCCGGCGCTACCGCTACGACATCGAGACGACGACGCGCCTCGATCCCGCGTTCGCGCACGCCTCCTGGCACCTCGGGGAGCCGCTCGACCTCGCCGCGATGCGTCTCGGGAGCGATCCCCTCATCGGCGAGCACGACTTCGGTGCCTTCGCCCGCCGCCCGAAGTCCCAGCCGCCGGGGCCGCTTCTTCGCCGGGTGACCGAGACCCGGTGGATCGTGCTCGACGAGGGCCACCTCCGCTTCGAGATCGAGGCCCAGGCGTTCGCGCACCAGATGGTGCGTTCGATCGTCGGCATGCTCGTCGAGATCGGCAAGGGCCGGGCCCGCCCGAGCGATGTCGTCGCGATGCTGCGTCGTGGCGACCGGGAGGGCGCCCCCCGCCCCGCGCCCCCGGGGGGCCTCTGTCTCGTGGCGGTGGGCTATCCCGATGAGCTCGGCGGCCCCTGGTCCTGAGCGGCACGGTCGCCCCCGCCCTCGGCGGCGAGGGGGGCGGCCCTCGGCGAATGAGGTCCGGGCGCGCGGGCGAAGCGGACGACCGCGACCACGCTCCAGATCGCCTCCACCACCCCGAACGGCCACGCACCCGAGAGGAACCCGTAGACGCTCGAGAGGCCACAGCCGAGCGCGAACAAGCCGACGAATCCCCGCCACCGCGCCTCGAGCGCGTACATGACCATCATGAAGCTGAGGGCACAGACCCCGTAGATGGTGACGGCCATGGACCATCCTTCGCCGAGCGGACGCCGGGCCGGGCGCCGGACCCCTGCGGCGCCGGGGCCGAATCGCCCCGCAGACCTTAGACTTCGGCCGTGGGCCCGTCGCGCGACGCGGTGAAGGTGCTCCGGTGGGCCGCGGCCCTGCTCGCGCTGTGCGCCACCTGGCTCACGTTCGCCTCCTCGAGCACCACCCTTGCGACCCAGGTGGCGCCCGACACCGTGCGTGTCGTCGCTCCGCCGGTCTCCTGCAGTGCGGCCGAGAAGGCCTCCGACCCCGCGCTGTGCCGCTCGCGCCCGGTCACCAACCTCACGCCGGGCGCGACCGCGCTTGTCAGCTTCACCTGCTCGACGATCTGGCAGCAGTGGGGCGCGAGGTCCTCCTACACCGCAGCGGACGGAACGGCGTACGGCTCGCTTTCGGGGAGGTGGACCCCGACGGCGAGGATCTACGACGCCGGCGCCGTCCTCCAGAGCGCGAACGCCACCTGTCTCTCGCAGAACCAGGGACGCGCGCGCGTGTTCTGGATGCTGGTCATCCTTGCCCCGGCTGCGCTCCTTGCCGCCGAGGCCATGCGGCGGGGCACGACCCGGCGCCGTCCCTGGTCGAGCTGGCCCACGACCGCGGCCTCAGGACCTGATCAGAGCATCTAAGCTGTCGGGCGTGGCCGCCGGGCCATTTGCCGATCGCGCCCAGGGCATCTAACCTTCTCGGGCGCGCCGCGGCCGGGACCGGGCGGCGCCTGATCGGCGCGGATGCGCGCCGTCGAAAGGTTGGTCTGTGCGCACGTACTCCCCGAAGCCTTCCGAGGTGACGCGGGCCTGGCATGTCATCGATGCCGACGGCCTCGTTCTCGGCCGCCTCGCGAGCGAGGTCGCGAGGGTGCTGCGCGGCAAGCACAAGGCGATGTTCGCTCCCCACATCGACACCGGCGACCACGTCATCGTCATCAACGCCGCGAAGGTCGAGCTCACCGCCGCCAAGGCGGAGCAGAAGATGGCCTACCGCCACAGCGGTTACCCGGGCGCGCTCCGAAAGACGAGTTACGCCGAGCTGCTCGAGCGCCGCCCCGCGGAGCTCATCCGGCGGTCGGTGCGGGGCATGCTCCCGAGAGGGACGCTCGGTCGCAAGATGCTCTCCAAGCTCAAGGTCTACGCAGGCCCCGAGCACCCCCACGCCGCCCAGCAGCCGACGCCGCTCGCAATCGAGCACGCGCGGCGGGCCTCCTAGGAGCCGGATGCCCAAGCCCCTCGTCCAGTCCACCGGTCGGCGCAAGCGCGCCGTGGCCCGCGTCCGTTTCCGCGAAGGTGACGGCGCGATCACGATCAACAAGCGTCCGTTCGAGGACTACTTCCCTTCGGCGACCTACCGTCAGCACGCGACCGAGCCGCTCCGCATCGCGAACCGTGCCGAGAGCTACAACGTCGAGGCGACCATCGATGGTGGCGGCGTGTCCGGCCAGGCCGGCGCGCTCCGCCTCGGGATCGCCCGCGCGCTCATCGAGCTCGACCCCGAGCTGCGGGGCGGCCTGAAAAAGGCCGGCATGCTCACCCGCGACGCCCGCGAGAAGGAGAGCAAGAAGTACGGCCTGAAAAAGGCCCGCAAGGCGCCGCAGTACTCCAAGCGCTGACGCACCCGATGTCGCTGCAGTTCGGTACCGACGGCGTCCGGGGTATCGCCAACGCGGATCTCACCCCGGAGCTCGTCGTCGCGCTCGGCCGGGCCACCGCGCGCTGCATCCGCGGCGAGACCTTCCTCGTCGGGCGCGACACTCGCCGTTCCGGACCGATGCTCCTCGCGGCCCTAGCCGCGGGTCTCGCCGCGGAGGGGAGCCAGGTCCTCGACGTCGGCGTCATGCCGACGCCCGGGTTGGCGTGGCTCGCCACCGACCGTCACCATCCCGCCGCGGTCATCTCCGCGTCGCACAACCCGTTCCCCGACAACGGCATCAAGCTGCTCTCCTCGGCCGGGGAGAAGCTGGCCGACGAGACCGAACGCGCGATCGAGCGCGAGCTCGCCGCGATCCTCGCCACGGGCGGCGTGGGGCGTGCACCCTCGCCGACGGGGGCCGCGCTCGGCGCGATCGAGACCGACCCGGCCGCCCTCGAGAGCTATGTCGGCCACCTCGTCTCGGTCGCGGAGCTCGCCGGGGCCCCGCTCTCGGTCGTCCTCGACTGCGCGAACGGCGCGGCCTCCGACGTCGCCCCCGAGGTGCTCGGTCGCCTCGGCATCCGCACCACCGTGCTCTTCGCGAGCCCCGACGGCACGAACATCAACGCCGGCTGCGGTTCGACCGATCCGGCCGCGCTCGCGGCCGCCGTCGTGGCCGGCGGAGCGGACCTCGGGCTCGGCTTCGACGGGGACGCGGACCGTCTGATCGCGGTCGACGACAAGGGCGGGATCGTCGACGGCGACCGCCTGCTCGCGCTGTTCGCCTGCGACCTCCAGGCACGTGGCGAGCTCCCCGGTGGGGGCATCGTCGTCACGGTGATGAGCAATCTCGGGCTCCGCCGGACGCTCGAGGAAAAGGGCATCGGGCTCAGCGTCACCGCCATCGGGGACCGCAACGTCGTCGTCGGGATGCAAGAGACCGGTTACGGACTCGGCGGCGAGCAGTCCGGCCACATCATCTTCGGTCGCGATGCGACCACCGGTGACGGCATCCTCACCGGTCTCCGCCTGATCGGCGTCCTCGAGCGCGCCGGCCGGCCGCTCTCGGCGCTCGCGTCCGAGGCCATGCAGCGCCTCCCCCAGGAGCTGCGCACCGTGCCGGTCGCGGATCCCGGCCGGGTCGAGGCCCATGCCGGGGTGGCCGAGGAGATCGCGGCGATCGAGGCGGTGCTCGGCGACTCGGGCCGGGTCCTCGTCCGGGCGTCGGGAACCGAGGAGGTCGTGCGGGTGATGGTCGAGGCGGACGCGCCCGAGGCCGCCAGAGCCGCGGCCGACCGGCTCGTCGAGGTCGTCGTGCGCGAGCTCGGACCCTCCCGGGCACGGCCCGGACCGCGTACGCCTTAGCCTTGTCGCCATGTGCGGCATCATCGGCGTCGTCGGCTCGCCCGACCCCGTCTCGGTCATCCTCGCGGGGCTCGAGTCCCTCGAGTACCGGGGGTACGACTCGGCGGGCCTCGCCGTCGTCGAGGGAGGGGAGATCTTCCGGCTGCGCGCCGCGGAGCGGGCGCGCTCGATCGAGAAGCTGCGTGCGGCCCTCGAGGGCCGGCCCCCCTCCGGCGGTGCCTCGATCGGCCACACGCGCTGGGCGACTCACGGCGCGCCGACCGAGCAGAACGCCCACCCGCACGCGGACTGCTCAGGCCGCATCGCGGTCGTGCACAACGGCATCATCGAGAACCACCGGGAGCTGCGCGACGCGCTGGTGACCGCGGGCCACACGATGACCTCCGACACCGACACCGAGGTCGTCGCCCACCTCGTCGAGTCCGAGCTCGGCGCGGCGGGCTCGCTTTTCGGGGCCCTGCAGGCCGTGCTCGGGCGCCTCCGGGGGGACTTCGCTCTCGCCCTCGTGTCCGCCGACGAACCCGACGTCATCGTGGCGGCGCGCCGGAGCGCCCCCCTCGTCATCGGTGTGACGAAGACCACCGCCCTCATCGCCTCAGACGTCGCCGCGCTCCTGCCCGAGACCCGTGAGCTCTACCTCCTCCAGGACGACGAGCTCGCGGAGATCGGGCCCGGCTCGTTCCGCGTCGTCGCCCTCGACGGCGCCGAGCGGCACCCCGAGCGCTTCGTGGTCACCTGGGACGTCCAGGACGCGCGGAAGGACGGCTACCCCGACTTCATGTCGAAGGAGATCCGCGAGCAGCCCCGGGCGGTCGCCGAGACCCTCCTCGGGCGCGTCGGCGCCACGGGACTCGGAGAGATCGAGGAGCTCGGGATCGAAAGGGACCGGCTCGCGGGGATCGAGCGGGTCGTCCTCATCGGTTGCGGCTCGAGCTATCACGCGTCCCTTGTCGGCCGCCACGCGATCGAACGCCGTGCCAGGGTCGCGTCCGACGCGGACATCGCGAGCGAGTTCCGCTATCGGGGCGCCGTGCTCTCCGAGCGCACCCTTGTCGTCGCGGTCAGCCAGTCCGGCGAGACCGTCGACACCCTGCATGCGCTGCGAGAAGCGAGGGGATCGGGCGCGACGGTCGTCGCGCTCACGAACGTCGTCGACTCCCTCATGGCGCGCGAAGCCCACGGCGTCCTCTACACCCATGCCGGCCCCGAGATCGGTGTCGCCTCCACCAAGGCCACCCTCGCCCAGATAGCGCTCCTCGAGGCCTTCGCACTCGTCCTCGCCCGCGCGAAGGGCGCGATGGCGCCCGAGGACTATGGACGCGCCGCCGCGGAGCTCGTCCTCGTCCCGGGGGCGATCGCCGAGACGCTCGGGCGAGTCGAGGCCTACGAGGAGGTCGCGCGGCGCTTTTCGCGCTCGGAGAACTTCTACTTCCTCGGCCGGCGCCTCGGTCTCCCGAGCGCGCTCGAGGGGGCGCTCAAGTTGAAGGAGCTCGCCTACGTCCGCGCGGAGGGCTACCCGGCGGGGGAGCTGAAGCACGGCCCGATCGCGCTGATCGACCCCTCCTCGGTGGTCGTCGCGGTCGCCACCGGTCGCGAGCTTCGCGACAAGCTGCATGCCAACATCGAAGAGGTGCGCGCCCGGGGCGCGACGGTCGTCGCCGTCGTCGCCGACGGTGACGAGGAGACCGCCGCGCTCGCCGACGAGATCCTGAGCGTCCCGGCCGTCGACGAGCTCCTCTCGCCCCTCGTGGACATCGTGCCGATGCAGCTGTTCGCCTACGCGATCGCCCGCGCCCGCGGCAACGACGTCGACCGTCCCCGCAACCTCGCCAAGGTCGTCACGGTCGAGTGATCGCCACCCGGGCCGGCCGGTGATCGGCGTCGGTCTCGACGCCGTCGACGTCGCCCGCTTCCGGAGAGTCCTCGATCGGCGTCCCCGTATCCTCGAGCGGGTCTTCACCCCCGCGGAGCGGGCGCACCTCGCCGGACGGGCCGACCCGGTGCCGGGCCTCGCGGCGCGCTTCGCGGCGAAGGAGGCGGCCATGAAGGCCCTCGGTGTCGGCCTCGGAACGATCGGGCTCGCCGAACTCGAGGTCCTCGACCTCCCCTCGGGCGCACCGACCCTCGTCGCGACGGGCAGAGCCGCGGAGCTCGCCGAGCGCCTCGGGGTCTCGGCCTTCTCGGTCTCGCTCACCCACACCGACACGCTCGCGGGCGCGATCGTGCTGGCGAGCTGACGTGCTCGCCGTCCTCACCGCCGAGGAGATGGCGGCCGCCGACGCCGCGGCGATCGCGACGATCGGCCTCGAGACCCTCATCGCCCGGGCGGGCCGGGCCGTGGCCGTGCGGGCGCTCGAGATGACCGGCGGCGGTTACGGCCGCCGGATCGTCGTCGTCGCCGGGAAGGGCCACAACGGCGACGACGGCCGGGTGGCCGCGGCCTACCTCGAACGCCGGGGCGCGACGGTGAGCGTCGTCGCACCCGGCCCCGGGGAGCTGCCCGGTTGCGATCTCGTCATCGACGCGGCCTTCGGGACCGGGTTCCACGGCGCCTACGACGCGCCGAGCGCCGGGCCGTCGGTCCCCGTGCTCGCGGTCGACATCCCCTCGGGGGTCCATTGCGACACCGGGGAGGCCTCGCCGGGCGCGGTGCGCGCGACCGCGACGGTGAGCTTCGCGGCGCTGAAGCCGGGACTGCTCCTCGGCGCCGGTCCGGAGCATGCCGGCGAGGTGCGCGTCGTCGACATCGGGCTCGGCTTCGCCGATCCCGGCCAGCACCTCGTCGAGGACGCGGACCTCGCCTGGCTGGCACCGCGTCCGCGGGACACTCACAAGTGGGCCTCCGCGCTCTACATCGTCGCGGGCTCGCCGGGGATGAGCGGTGCCGCGGAGCTCTCGGCGCTCGGGGCCCTGCGATCCGGTGCGGGCATGGTCCGGCTCGGCTCGCCCGGAGCCGACCCCGACCGCGTCGCGGTCGCCGAGGCGGTCGCGAGGGACCTCCCCGAAACCGGATGGGCGGAGTCGGTCCTCGGCGAGCTCGGGCGTTGTCGCGCCCTCGTCGTCGGCCCCGGGCTCGGCACGAGCCCGTCGAGCCGGGCGGGCGTCCTCGAGCTGCTCGCCCGCGCCGAGCTGCCGGTGGTGCTCGACGCCGACGGCCTGAACGTCCTCGGCCGGATCGGCGACCTCGGCGCCGAGCTCTCGGGCCGGCGCTCGCCCCTCGTCCTCACCCCGCACGACGGCGAGTTCGCCCGTCTCGCCGGCTCGCCGCCGGGGGCCGACCGCGTCGGCGCGGCCCGCGCGCTCGCGACGGCGGCCAACGCCGTCGTCCTGCTGAAGGGACCGACCACCGTCGTCGCCGCGCCGACGGGGGAGGTCCTGCTCGCGGCGGCGGGCACCCCGGCGCTCGCGACGGCGGGAACCGGTGACGTGCTCTCAGGCGTCATCGGGGCGCTCCTCGCCCGTGGGCTTGCCCCGCTCGAGGCGGCGGGACTGGCGGCGCACGTCCACGGCCTCGCCGCGCGGCGCGGACTGTCGGTGGGTCTCGTCTCGGGCGACCTGCCCCGCCTCGTCGCCGAGGTGCTCTCGGACGGGGGTGGGCGGTGAGCGGCCCGGGTGACGGGCCCCGGGGCACCCGGCCGGTCGTCGCGGCGATCGACCTCGGCGCGCTGGCGGCGAACGTCGCGCTGCTGCGGAACCTCGTCGCGCCGGCTCGGCTCTGCGTCGTGGTGAAGGCCGACGGCTACGGCCACGGCGCCGTCCTCGTCGCCCGCACCGCGGAGCGCGCGGGAGCGGACTACTTCGCGGTGGCCCTCGTCGAGGAGGGCGTGGAGCTTCGCGAGGTTGGGATCTCCTCGCCGATCCTCGTGCTCTCCGAGCCTCCCGCCGACGCCTTCCCCGTCGCCGTCATGCAGGACCTCACCCTCACCTGCTACACGCCCGACGGCCTCGACCGGGCCGAACGGGCCGCCGCCGACGCCGGCCGCCGCGTCGCGGTGCATCTGAAGGTCGACTCCGGCATGCACCGCGTCGGTGCGGATCCGGGGGACGTCCCGGCGCTCGCCATGCGGGTCGCGGCCTCCCCGCACCTCCTCCTCGAGGGGCTCTTCACCCACCTGGCGGTGGCGGACGAGCCCGGGGACCCGTTCACCGCGGCGCAGCTCGACTGCCTCGCGGCCGTCCGTGGAGCGCTCGTCGAGATGGGCATCTCGCCGCCACTCGTGCACGCCGCCAACTCCGCGGCCGCGATCGGCCATCCGGACGCGCGTCTCGACCTCGTGCGCTGCGGCATCGCGTGCTACGGCCACCTTCCCTCCGCGGCCCTCGGTCCCGCGCTCGCGGCCGGGGTCCCGGACGGATCGGGACTTCGCCCGGTCCTCTCGCTCTCCTCCTCGGTCCACCTCGTACGGCGTCTCCCCGCCGGGGAGCGCACGAGCTACGGCCGCCGCTACGCGCTTGCGGGGGACGGCTACCTCGCCACGGTGCCGATCGGCTACGCGGACGGGGTGCCGCGTTCGCTCGGCGAGGCGGGCGGCGAGGTGCTGATCGGCGGGCGGCGACGCCGGATCGCGGGCACCGTCACGATGGACCAGCTGATGGTCGACTGCGGGCCCGAGCCCGACGTCGCCCCCGGCGACGAGGTGGTCCTCATCGGGCGCCAGGGCAGCGCCGAGGTGACGGCGGAGGAGTGGGCCGGCCTCACCGGCACCGTGGCGTATGAGATCCTCACCCGCATCGGGCCGCGCGTGCCGCGCCGCCCGACCGGGACCTTCCCCGCGCCACCGGTCGCGACGGCGTCGGGACCGGTGGCCTCCGGGCGCCTCGCGGTCCGGCAGTAGGATCCTCGAGCGGCTGTAGCCCCGATGCGCCCGCATCCCGACGGCCCCGCTCGGCGGCCCCGCCTCGGGGGTGGCGCAGCCGGGGTGCTGCGAGCGGAGAGGAGAAGAGCGTGCCGGGAGTGGCGCTTCGCGCGCTCGAGCACGAGGCGATGTCCTGCGTCGCCTGCCGGCTGGCCGACGGGCGGACGACGGTCGTGTTCGGCGTCGGCGACCCCGACGCCGATCTCATGTTCGTCGGCGAGGGCCCCGGCCGCGAAGAGGACCTGAAGGGCGAGCCCTTCGTCGGCCGCTCCGGGCGGCTCCTCGACCAGCTCGTCGCCGAGGAGCTCGGCCGGACGCGCCAGCAGTGCTACATCGCGAACGTCGTGAAGTGTCGACCGCCGGGCAACCGCGATCCCGCCGATGACGAAGTTGCCACCTGCCGGCACTTTCTCGACGACCAGATCGCGACGATCGGTCCGCGGGTCATCGTGACACTCGGCAACTTCGCCGCGAGAGCGCTGCTTCGCACCACCGAGGGCGTGACGCGCCTTCGGGGGCGGAGCTACCCCTTCCGCGACGGCGTCCTCGTCCCGACCTTCCACCCTGCCGCGGCGCTCCGCGGTGGCGGCGTTGTCCTCGCGCAGATGCGGGCCGACCTCGTCCGCGCCAAGCACGCGCTCGGCGAGGCCGCGCCGGTGGCCGGGCCGTGACCGCCGTCGCGCTTCGCTCCCCGGAGGCGACCCGCGCGCTCGGCGGATCCATCGCCTCGCTCCTTGGTCCCGGCGACGTCGTCGTTCTCTCCGGCGAGCTCGGCTCGGGGAAGACGACTCTCGTCGCGGGTCTCGTCGCCCGGCTCAGCCAAGCCGGGGACGTGCCGGTCGCCGTGACGAGTCCGACGTTCGCGCTCTGCCACCTCTACGCCACCTCGCCGCCGGTCGCCCACGTCGACTGCTGGCGCCTCGGCGACGTCGGGGAGGTCGCGGACCTCGGGCTCGAGGAGGTGCTCGACGACGGTGGCGTCGTCGTCCTCGAATGGGGCGAGCTCGCCCTCCCGCTGTTCGGCGACGACGCGCTCGTCGTCGGCCTCGGACCCGGCCCGGAGGGCTCCGACACACGGCTC
>Ga0209415_10012492_pt1 | contig 14143 bp, 15 predicted proteins | sample PeaSoiSIISIP2007_FD_187696 | JGI IMG/M metagenome (GOLD analysis project Ga0209415, IMG submission 187696) | Peat soil microbial communities from Weissenstadt, Germany - SII-SIP-2007 (SPAdes) (version 2) | ecosystem: Environmental > Terrestrial > Soil > Wetlands > Peat | place: Germany... | reverse complement strand
GTCGAGGCGGCACGCATCGGCAAGGACGTGACGGTCATCATCGAGCTGATGGCGCGATTCGACGAAGCCGCCAATATAGAGCTTGCGACCAAGCTGCAGGCAGCCGGCGCCCACGTGATGTACGGCGTGGTCGGCTACAAGACGCACGCCAAGCTGATCATGGTCGTGCGGCGCGAGGAGGAACAGCTGCGCCGCTACTGCCACATCGGAACCGGCAACTACCACGCGCGCACGGCGCGCGCCTACACCGACTACGGGCTGTTCACCGCCGACGAGGCGATCGGTCAGGACCTGCACGAACTGTTCCTGCAGATGACGAGCCTCACGCGCACGCCGAAGCTGCGCAAGCTGCTGCAGTCGCCATTCACGCTGCACGAGACGCTGATGCGGACGATTGCGCGCGAGGCCGAACACGCACGCGCCGGCCGCCCGGCGCGGATCATCGCCAAGATGAATTCGCTGATCGAGCCGCAGATCATCGAGGCGCTGTATCAGGCCTCGAATGCCGGCGTCGAGATCGACCTGATCGTGCGTGGCATCTGCGCGCTCAGGCCCGGCATACCGCGCGTGTCCGAACGCATCCGCGTCCGGTCGATTCTCGGGCGATTCCTCGAGCACTCGCGCGTCTACTACTTCGAGGATGGCGGGGAGCAGGTACTGTGGTGCTCGAGCGCCGACTGGATGGAGCGGAATTTCTTCCGCCGCATCGAGGTCGCATTCCCGGTTGAACGCAAAAAGCTGCGCGACCGGGTGTTGCGGGACCTGGAGACGTGGCTCGCCGACAACGTCAATGCCTGGCTGCTGCGCGCCGATGGCTGCTACGAGCGCGCCCGGCCGGGCGACGAGCCGCCGTGCGCCTCGCAGCAGGTGCTGCTCGAGCGCTACGCCGAGAGCTGAGGGCCGGCCCCTACAGCACCCGCAGGCGGAACCCGACGGCTCTCAGAAAATCGACCTCCTGGGCGAGGTCAGCGCGCGTCAGTTCGTGTTCGCGCAGCCAGCCGCGCGGCAGCCGCAGTCCGAGCGATCGCCCTTTCGGGGACAAACGGATGGCCGGCAGCGGCGCACGCGAACGGCCACGATGTAGCAGCACCGCGAGCCGCAGCACCACGATCAGATAGAGCACCTTGCCGTGCCACGGCGGAATCAGGTCCTCGCTGCGCTCGAGCGCGACCTTGCGGCGCTGGCAGCCGACGAGGCACGCGAGCAGCCGCTGTTCCTCGCGCGGGAAGCCGGGAAGATCCGCGTTCTCGAGCAGGTACGCCGCGTGCTTGTGATGGCCCGAGTGGGAAATGTCGAGGCCGATTTCATGGAGGTGCGCGGCCCAGCGCAGCGACTGCTCGGCGAGCGGGTCGGTCAGACCCCAGGCCTCCTCGACAGTGCGCAGGAAGTCGATCGCGGTCGCCTCGACCCGCCCCGCCTGGTCCTCGTCGACGTGGAAGCGGGCCGCCATCGAGCGCACGCTGCGGGCGCGGGCGTCCTCGTCGGTGAACCGGCCGAGCATGTCGTACAGCAGGCCTTCGCGCAGCGCTCCTTCGGCCACGCGCATCGATTCGACGCCGAGGGCGTTGAAGACCGCGGTGAGGATTGCGAGCCCTCCGCCGAATACCGGCGCGCGCTCATCCGTGATCGAAGTGAACCCGGCGGCCCGCACGTTCCCGGCCCGCACGAGACGCGCGGTCAGCTCCGCGAGGCCTTCGCGGGTGATCGCGGTCGCGGTCGGATCGAGCTCGCGGATCGCATCGCCCACCGCCCTCACGCTGCCGGAGCTGCCGACCGCATGCTCCCAGCCGACGCCGCGGAACGGCACCTGGATCGGCTCGAGCTCGACCTCACAGGTCACGACTGCGCGCTCGAGGCGCTTCGCGGCGATGCGCCCGTCGGGAAAATGCTCGGCGCTCAGGGCCACGCAACCCATGTACAGGCTCTCGAGAATGCGCGGCTCGTTGCCCTCGCCGACGATGCACTCGGTGCTGCCGCCACCGATGTCGACGACCAGGCGCCGGCCCTGCTCGAGCGGCATCGTCTGCGTCACTCCAGCGTAGATCAGACGCGCCTCCTCGATGCCCGAGATGATCTCGATCGGATGGCCCAGCGTCTCGCGTGCGCGCTCGAGAAAGCCCGCCTTGCGACGTGCCTTGCGCAGCGTGTTGGTGCCGACGACCCGCACGCTCTCGGCACGCATGTCGCGCAGCCGCTGGCCGAAGCGGGCAAGGACGGCGAGCGCCCGGTCGGTCGACTCCTTGGACAGCCGCCCGCGCTCGTCGAGCCCGGCGGCGAGGCGAACCATCTCGCGCAGCCGGTCGACGATGGTGACCTGGCCGTGCGAGTAGCGCGCGACCACCATGTGGAAACTGTTGGATCCGAGGTCGACGGCGGCCAGAACGTCGGGGATGCGCTCGGACTTGGGCATGTCGCGGCCGGCGGCCTCAGGGCCGCGTCGAGATCCGGGTCACGTCAGGCTGAGAATGAGGACCCGCAGCCGCAAGTGGTCTTCGCGTTCGGGTTGCGGATGACGAACTGTGCGCCGTCTAGACCCTCGCGATAGTCGATCTCCGCGCCGATCAGGTACTGGAAGCTCATCGGGTCGACCACGAGTGTGACGCCCTGATTGGCGACCGTCAGGTCGCCATCCTCGATGCTCTCGTCGAATGTGAAGCCGTACTGGAAGCCCGAGCAGCCGCCGCCCTGCACGTAGACGCGCAGCTTCAGTGCCGGATTCGCTTCCTCCCGGATCAGCTCACCAACCTTGTGCGCCGCAGCATCCGTGAACAGCAGCGGCGGGGGCGGCAGGTCACCGGGCCCATCGCTGGGACCCGCTCCGGCAGAACCTGGGGAAACGCTCATACTCACATCCTGAATCAAGCACTTATGCGCAAGTCTAGTCTCCGCCCGGACCCCCGTCAAAGCGGCCACAAACCGGTGCCTTTCCCTGTCGACAGAGGGTTTAAGGCCGCCCGGCACCCGGCGCCGGCTGCGCTGCAGCGCGGCCCTCGCCCGTCAGCGGCGGCGCGACCCAGGAGCTCGCGGCCGCGGTCGGGCGCGCGCGCGCGCGGCGCCGCGGGCAACCTCGGCCGCGAGTGCCGCCGCCATCGCCCCACGCAGCCAGGGCTTGAGTTCGTCGGTGTCCTCGAGCGCACCGCCCGGCAGCTGGTAGTAGTCCATCGCAAAGCCCGGATCGTTCGCGAACGGCCGGAACGGCCCCATGCCGGCGCGCTCGAAGGCGCCGCGGTTGCGCTCATCGACCTTGAGATAGACATCCGAGGCACCGACGATCGCGCAGAACAGCTCATCGACGTACAGTCCCGCGCCACCGAACATGCGCCTGACGCGTACGCGGCCGGCGCACGCGAACTGCTCGGCGACGAAATCGAGAAATTCCTGGCTGACGGCCATTGTCTGGCGCTACCGCGGCGCTTGGACGGCAGCGGATTATAATCCGACGCTCCCGGGCCGCCGAGCGAGGGCGCTCGACAATCCCAGCTCGGAGGCGAGGCAAGAACCATGGCCAGCATTTACGACTTCAGCGCGCGCAGCATCGATGGCAAGGACGAGTCGCTGGCAAAGTACAAGGGAAAAGTGCTGCTCGTCGTCAACGTCGCGAGCAAGTGCGGCTTCACGCCGCAGTACCAGGGGCTCGAGGCACTGTATCGCAAGCTCAAGAAGACCGGCTTTGCCGTGCTTGGCTTCCCGTGCGACCAGTTCGGGCACCAGGAGCCGGGAGACGAGACCGAGATACGGAATTTCTGCGCGGTCAACTACGACGTGAGCTTTCCGATGTTCGCCAAGATCGAGGTCAACGGCAACGGCACGCATCCGCTCTATCAGCACCTCAAGCACGAGGCGAAGGGAGTGCTCGGCACCGAGGCGATCAAGTGGAACTTCACGAAGTTCCTCGTCGGCCGGGATGGCGCAGTCGTCACCCGCTACGCGCCGACCGACAAGCCCGAGAGCATCGAGAAGGACGTCGTCGCGCTGCTGTGAGACTCGCCCGTGTCAGTCGCTCGGCGCAGGCGGCGCGTCCGCCTCGACGGCACCCGGGCCCGCGGCCGCGTACAGCCGTCCGCGGATCACGGCGCCCGCCGCCATCTCGATCGCGCCGTAGGTCACGTTGCCGCTGACGCGCGCGGTCGGCCCCAGCTCGACCTTCTCCGTAGCCCTGATGTCGCCGCGCACCTCGCCGTGCACGACGACCCGGGGGACATCGACAATGCCCTCGACGACTCCGGCTGGCGCGATCGATAGCGCCGCGGTCCCTCCCGCATCGCAGGTCACATTCCCATGCACATAGCCTTCGAGCTGCACGCCCCCGGTGACGATCAGGTCGCCCTCGACGCGCGTGCCCGCGGCAATCAGCGTCTCGATCTGCGCGGCAGGCTGCTTGCGTCGCCCAAACATCGGCATTCTCCGGGTCAGGTCGTCTCGAGCTTCCAGGGGTAGGTCTGGCGTATGGACGCGGCGGCCTTGGCTGGACGGACCTCGATGACCACCCGCTCGGGCAGGAAGTCGGCCGGCAGCTCGATCTCCGTCTCCACTACCTGAAAGTACCGGAACGAGAAGCTGAGGGAGTTCGACGAGGTACCAATTTGCGCAAGCGGCAGGCTGACCGCGCGTCCGCCGCGCATCCCGTCGACCGACAGGTCCGCCGTGCCGTTGGCGACGGCATCCTGCCGCGCCGCCTGGATCAGCACGATGCGCACCCGGAACCTGTGCGGGGCGATGCCTGGCAGCACCTGCAGCCGCTGGATCGCCAGCCCCGCCAGTCCGTCCGACGGGTTGACGATGCCGCGGTAGAACGTCAGCTCCTGGCTCTGCGCGGACAGCCGCGCCTCGACATCGGCGAGCGACTTCTCGACCTGCCGGTATGCCTCGCGGTCCACCCGGCTTGCGACCTCGGCCTCGGCGAGGCGCGCCTGGGTCGTGCGCAGCTGCGCCGTCAGTTCCTCGATCTGCGCCGACTTCGCGCGTCGATCGAGTTCCGCCGCCATCATCGAATAACCGGCGCGGATTCTCCCGGCCTCGAACGCGCCCAGCAGGCACACGGTCCCGCCGACGATCACGATCCCCCAGATGAGTGCCGCCTTGATCGGCGCATGACGTTTGACGACCAGTCGTTGCGTATCGGTGGGCATGGAGCTCGCGACGATCCTAGCGCGACCGCCGGCCCCACGGCCGGCGGGAGACGCTCGATTGCTGTACCTGTGGATCAAGGCGCTGCATGCAAGTGTCGTGGTCGCCTGGGTTGCGCGGTGCTGCTACCTGCGAAGGCCGTTCGTCCCGCGCGCCGACGCGACCGGCTGGACGAGCGAGGCCCGGTTGAAACTCATGACGCTGGCTGTCTCACGCTCACGCTACGACTCGTCCTCGGGCTCGTTGTGTACCACATTTGGTGCGATCGCCCTGTGTCCGAGTTCCGCGACTGTCGCAATCCGATCCGGGACGCCGGTGCCGCTCGTTCAGCCGACCGCGATCGTGATATCGGTCATCGTCGGGCCGGGGTCGCGCCGGCTCAGCCCTGGGCGCCCGGCGCCGACTGTTCGGCTGCCCACCACGCGGGGTACGGCGGCAACCCTTCGGGAAAGGCGATCCGGCCAAGCTCGTGCAGCGCCTGGCGATAGACGTCCCTCTTGAAGAAGATAACCTCGCGCACCGGGTCCCAGAACTCGGCCCAGCGCCAGCGATCGAATTCGGGCCGCTCGGTCGTGGCATCGAAGCGCAGACGCTCATCGCCGCCCCGGAAACGCAGCAGCACCCAGCGCTGCTTCTGGCCAATGCACAGCGGCGTACCGTGACGCCGCACGTACTTTTTTGGCAGCTTGTAGCGCAGCCAGTCCCGGGTCTCGCCGAGGTACGAGACGTCGGTTGTCGCGAGTCCGATCTCCTCCTCGAGCTCACGGTACAGCGCCTGCTCGAGCGACTCGTCGCGGCGGATGCCGCCCTGAGGGAACTGCCAGCCGCGCCCGCCGGGGCGACCGCCGAGGAATACCCGCCCGTCGTCCCGCATCAGCACGATGCCGACATTGGCGCGATAGCCGTCCTCGTCGATCCAGTCGCTCATGGCCTCCTCGGAACGCCTCGCGGGCGGATTCTTTCACAGGGGTCCCGGCCGGGCCAATCTGCCGCAGACGCCCCGTTCCGGGTACGCTGGCGCCCGCCGCGTCGTCGCCGAGGCCGCTCCGTGTTCGTGACCCTGGTTCGTCGTCCCTGGCTGGTGCTCGTCGGGCTCGCGCTGCTCGCGGCCGCAGCGCTCGTGGCCTCGGTGTCGATCGGCAGCGCCGGACCCGGCCCCGTCGGGCTGTGGCGCGGGCTCGCAGCCGGGACCGATCCGCTCGCCAGGTCGCTCGTTTTGCAGCTGCGGCTGCCGCGCGCGCTGACTGCCTTCGGCGCCGGTGCTCTGCTCGCGCTCGCAGGCGTGTGCATGCAGGTGCTGCTCAGAAACCCGCTGGCGGATCCTTACGTGCTCGGCGTCTCAGGCGGCGCCGCGGTCGCGGCACTGACGGCGATGCTGCTAGGCGCCGGCACCTTCGGCGTCCAGGGGGCGGCCTTCGGCGGTGCGCTCGCGGCAACGCTGGTGGTGTTCACGCTCGCCAAGGGACCCGGCGGCTGGACCCCGACTCGCCTGCTGTTGACCGGCGTCGTGGTCGCGGCCGGCACCGGTGCGCTCGTGAGTCTGCTGCTGGCGGCCGGAGATCCGACGGTGTTGCGCGGCATGGTGTTCTGGCTGATGGGTGACCTGTCGTGGGCCGGATCGCCGGTGGCTCTGTTGTCACTCGTGGCGATCGCGATGCCGCTCGGCGTGCTCGCGGCGCGACCGCTCAACGTGCTGGCGCGGGGCGACGTGCAGGCGCAGCTGCTCGGCCTCCCGGTCGCGCCGCTCCGCGGTGCGCTGTTCGTCGCCGCCAGCGTACTGACCGCGGCCACGGTGACGAACGTCGGGTCGATCGGGTTCGTCGGGCTCGTGACCCCGCACCTGGTACGGCTGCTGATCGGCTCGGATCACCGGCGCGTCGTGCCGGCCGCGGCGCTGGCGGGCGGCACGCTGGTCGTGATCGCGGACCTCGTGTCGCGCACTGTGCTCGCCCCGCGGCAGCTGCCGGTCGGCGCGCTGACGGCGATCGTCGGCGTGCCACTGTTTCTGGCGCTGATGCGCCGCGCGCAGCCCGCGACCTGATGCCGGCCGCTCAGCCGGCCGCGACGCTGCTCGCCACCCGGTCCCGGCCAGCTGCCTTGGCCGCGTAGAGTGCCGCGTCGGCGTCGGCGAGCAGCCGGTCGGCCAGTGCCTTCAGGTCCCCGTCCGTGCGGCGCGGCGACACCGCCGCGGCACCGATCGACAGCGTCACCGTCCGGGTCTCAGCGCCGCCGACGCCGACCGGTGCCTTCATCGCCGCGCGTATCCGCTCCGCGAGGCGCACGGCGTCCTCGGCCGAGGTCTCCGGCAGCAGCAGCGCGAACTCATCGCCACCGAAACGCGCCGCAGTGTCGCTCGCCCGGATCTGACCTTCGATGCGCGCCGTGACCTCGCGCAGCGCCTCATCGCCCCCCAGGTGGCCGCAGCTGTCATTGAGGACCTTGAAGTGGTCGACGTCGATCATCAAGCACGCGACGATCGTGCCGCCGCGCTGTGCACGGGCGAGTTCCTCTCGCAGGCGCGACTGCAGGTAGCGCCGGTTGTGCCAGCCGGTCAGGTAGTCGGCCAGCCCGCTGCGCAGCACGCGTGCGCGATTGGCAGCATTCTCGAGGCACACGGCCGTGACGCCGGCGAGGTGCAGCAGAAAATGCGCGCCGAGCCGGTGGGTGAAGCGCTCCGGGTCGCGACTGCCGAAGCACAGTACGCCGACCAGCTGCGCCTGGCGCCTGAGCGGCAGCAGTGCGAGTGACTTGAGCTCGCGCTGCCCGGGGAACAGCAGCTCGTGGTCGGCACGGACCCAGGCGCCGAGCCACGGCTGGCGCAGCGCACCGACCTGCGGCGCGAGGCCTGCAAGCGTGTCCACGAAGGTCACGCCTGGGAACTCCTCCGGCCGGTCGCCGCCGCCGAGCAGCAGGTGGCGGATCTCGTGATTGGGGTCCTCGAGCACGAGCTGCACGGCATCGAGCGCGTAGCTCGCGGCCATGCCGCTGGTCAGCGCCCTGAACAGCTCCGGCAGGGTCTCGGCGGCCAAGAGCTCGAGCTCACGCTCGCGCGTGCGTTGCCACTTCTGCTCGTTGGCGGCCGCGGCCTCCCGCTGGCTGCGCAGACGCGCCCGCAGCTCGTCGACCTCAGCGCGCTCGGGGGTGCCCCGCCGCTCTCCGCCCGTCTCGCTCACGCCGGCTCCCGGCCCGGCTGCGGCCGGGTGTGCAGGTAGCTGCGACCGCGCTCCATCATCTGGCGGAACCCGGCGCTGTCCTGCGAGCGCACGGTCGCCCGCAGCCGCTCGACGGCGAACAGCAGGGCCGTCAGCGACTCGGTGCCGTACTCATTGAGGGCCTGGATCTCGAAATACAGTGCCGGCGAGTCCTCGGCCACGCGGCTCGCGACCTCGAGCTGTGCATCGAAGGTCGTGCTCGACATGCGCGCCAGGCGCGGCGCCGCCTCGCCGCTCTCGGCGAGTGCGGTGAAGAACGCAATATTGACCGCGTGCGACAGGCCGAGCACGTAGGCGATCAGCCGGTCGTGTTCGTCGAGGCCCATCACGACCTGCTCCGCCATGGTCGGTGCAAACAGCTCCTGGGCTTCGGCGAGCGCGCCGGCGTCGCCGAGGTTGACGTAGATCACGTGGCGCCCGGACAAGAGGTCGGTGTCCGGCCCGAACATCGGGTGCAGCGAGGTGACGCGCACGCCGGCACGCACCAGGGCGTCGAGGCCCGTGCGCAACGGCGTCTTGACCGAGGCGAGATCGACCACGAGTCCCCGCGGCCGGCGGGCCGCGAGCGCGTGCAGGACGCCGGCCGTGATGCCAAGCGGGGTCGCCACCACGATCAGGTGCTGCTCGAGCGGCGAGTCCTCCCAGCGGGGAATATGCGGATAACCCTCGACCGGCCCCGCCGGATCGGCGATCTCAACGCCAAAGCCCTGCGAGGCGAGGAAGTCGGCGAACCAGCGGCCCATCTTGCCGCGGCCCCCGATCACCAGCGCGCGCCGGCCGCTGCCCTGGCCCGCGGCGGCGACGCGGGCCTGCTCCTGGGTTGCGAGCGAGCTCCTGATCAGCAGCCGCAAGATCTGCTCGGCGATCCCGGGGGACACGCCGTGCCGCTCGGCGTGGGCGCGAACGCCCAGGATCACCTCGCGCTCCCGCCGATAATCCCGTGTTGCGTGGCCGGTGGCGCGTTTGGCGCGCTCGACCTCGCGCGACAGGCGCTGCCGCTCGGCGATCAGCGCGATCAGCTCGCGGTCGATGTCCGTCAGGCGCTCACGCAGCTGCTCCAAGGTCTGTGGCTCCGGCACGTCGTCTCCTCGTTGGCCCCGGTGAGGTCCGGGGCCGGACGAGGATTCTGTCAGCTTCGCGGGCGCCGCGTCAGCGCCCCGTCCGCTGCGCGGCCGTCGGCGGCACGGCCGGACCGCGGACGGAAAGGCCCACCCGCGGGGGCGGCCACGGCGAGGCCGGCGAGGATCGCCAGCCGTCCTGCCAGCACACCCGGCACCCGCACCAGCGGCACGCCGCGCCCGCGGGACCGCCGCGGCCGCCGGGCCAGCCGCCGTCCTCGGCCGGTGTGGCCGGTGCGACCTCGAGCGAGCCGGCCGCGAGGGCCGCAGCCACGAGCGTGCTTCGATAGGCCGTCCGGGGCGAGGCCACCGCACTTCTCCTGCGCCTGCGATGGCTCCATAGTGGATCGGCGAGGCTCGACTGCGGCGGAACCCTGATTACGTGTGGCTCACCGAAGCCTTAACATTGCTTCATGAACCCCGTCCCCTCCCAGTGGCTGCCCGATCCCCTGCCGCCCGACCCGCTGCAGATCGCGGACACCTGGCTGCGCCAGGCGTTTGACGAGCAGGTGCAGCCGAATCCGAATTCGATGGTGCTGTCGACCGTCGCCGCCAATGGCCAGCCGAGTTCGCGAGTCGTGTTGTGTAAGGACATCGTGCTGCCGCAGGGCTACCTGCTGTTTTTTACCAACTACGAATCACGCAAGGGAGCCGAACTCGCCGCCGACCCGCGGGTCGCGGCGCTATTCCACTGGGATGCGCTGCACCGGCAGGTGCGGATCGAGGGCTTTGTGGTCAAGGCTCCGGCGCGAGAGAGCGACGATTATTTTGCGAGCCGGCCGTGGCAAAGCCGGCTGGGCGCCTGGGCCAGCCAGCAGAGCCGGCCGATCGGCACGCGACATCAGCTGATCGAGGCGCTTCGCTCGGCGGCCACGCGCTTCGACACCCCGCCCGTCGGCCCCGACGCCGACGAGGCGAACGACGACCCGCAGGGAGTCGTGGTTCCGCGGCCGCCGCACTGGGGAGGCTACCGGCTGTGGGTCGAATCGGTGGAGCTGTGGGTCGAGGGTGAGTACCGGATCCATGACCGGGCCCTTTGGAACCGCTCGCTCGCTGCCATCGGCGACGGCCATTCGTTCGCGGCGACGCCCTGGCACGTCCAGCGGCTGCAGCCCTGACGAGGGGCTCCAAGAACCGATGCTCGCCGCGGCGGCGCTCGAGGTGTCGGTAACCGGCCGGCGGCTGGTGCAGGGGCTCACCTTTGCGGCGCGTCCGGGCGAGTTCGGCTGCGTACTCGGCGCGAACGGCGCCGGCAAGTCGCTGACGCTCCATACGCTCGCGGGGCTGCGCGCACCGACTTCCGGCACCGTCTCGCTCGGCGGCCGCGCGCTCGCCGAATGGCCGCGCCGCGAGCGGGCGCGGCGCTTGGGGCTGCTGACCCAGGTCACGGAGGACCCGTTTCCCGGCACCGTGCTCGATGCGGTGCTCGTCGGACGCCATCCACACCTCGAGCTGTGGCAGTGGGAGGGAGCACGGGACGTCGCCGTGGCGCGCGAGGCGCTCGCGCAGTGCGACCTCGAGGGCTTCGACGGTCGGGCAATCGACACGCTGTCGGGCGGCGAGCGGCGCCGCGTCGCGCTGGCCGCGGTGTTCGCGCAGGACCCGGACGTGATGCTGCTCGACGAGCCGCAGAATCACCTCGACCCGCACCACCAGCTCGACGTGCTGAAGCTGCTGCGAGCCCGTGCCGACGCCGGACGCGCGGTGCTCGCGACGTTCCATGACCCGGCGCTCGCGGCACGCTTCGCGGACCGGGCGCTGCTGCTGTTCGGCGACGGCCGCTGGGTCCACGGCCCGACCGTCGAGGTCCTGACTGCCGAGTCGCTGTCGGCGATCTACCGGGTCGCGATGCGCGAGATCGTGGTCGAGGGAAGGCGACTGTTCCTGAGCGACTGATGCCGGCCAACCGTGGCTCAGTCGCGGTTCAGATCCGACTGGAACAAGCGCTCGAGCTGGGCCGCCGATTCCTTGGCGGCGGCGATCAGCTTCTCCTGGTCCTCCTCGATCGCCTGCTGCGCGGCGAGCGTGTGCTCGTCGTGCTCGCGGAACAGCTTGACGCTGCGGCGAGCCTCGGCCGGCGGCACGCCGAGCGCCACGAGCGTCTCGTGCGCCACCTCGAGGCTCGAGGCGTAGGTCTCGCGGATGACGGACGCGACCCCCAGATCCATCAGCCGGAACGCGTGCTGCCGGTTGCGGGCGCGCGCCAGGACCTTCAGCGCCGGGAAGTGGCGGCGCACCATCGCGGCGGTCCGCACCGACGCTTCGACGTCGTCGATCGCGATCACCAGCACCTCGGCCTGGCCGGCGCCGGCGGCGTGCAGCAGTTCAAGCCGTGATGCGTCCCCGTAATACAGCTTGTTGCCGAAGCGCCGCACGAAGTCGACCTGCGCCTGACTGACTTCAAGCGCCGTGAAGCGAATGCCCCGGGCGCGCAGCACGCGGCCGACGATCTGCCCGAACCGGCCGAAGCCTGCGATCAGCACGCGCGGCTCCGTTGGCTCCGGGGTATCGAACGGCGCCGGCACCGCCGCCGGCGCGAGCCACGACTCGAGAAACGCGTGGGCGTTGATCAGCAACGGCGTCGCGATCATCGACAGCGCGACGACGATTACGATGAGGTCGCCGGTCTGCGGATCGAGCAGTCGGCTGCGGGCCGCGAGCGCGAGCAGCACGAAGGCGAACTCGCCACCGCCGCACAGTTCGGTCGCGAAGCGCCGTGCGCCCGCGCCCGCGTAGCCGGTGAGCCGCGCGACGACCCACCCGGTCACGGCCTTCAGCGCCAGCAGCAGCGCCAGCAGACCGAGCACCGCCGACGGCCGCTCGAGCAGCGTCGCGATGCTGGCCGACATGCCGGTCGCGATGAAGAACAGGCCGAGCAGCAGACCCTTGAACGGCTCGATGTCCGCCTCGAGCTCGTGCCGGTATTCCGAGTCCGCGAGCAGCACGCCGGCGATGAACGCCCCGAGCGCCATCGACAGGCCGGTCGCCGAAAAAAGCAGCGCCGTGCCGACCACGACCAGCAGCGCGGTCGCCGTGAACGTCTCGCGCATGCGGCTGTCGGCCACGACCCGAAGGAGCGGGCGCAACGCATAGCGGCCACCGGCGATCACGACGATAAGCGCGGCAAGACCCGTCACCCAGCCGCGCGCGCCACCGCCCGGATGCGCGGCCGAGGCGCCAACCAGCGGCAGCACCGTCAGCACGGCCATCGCCGCGATGTCCTGGAACAGCAGTGTGCCGAACGCCGCGCGCGCGTGGTTGGCCTTGAGCTCGGCGCGTTCGGCGAGCACCTGCAGCACGAGTGCGGTCGAGGACAGGGACAGCGCGAAGCCGAGCAGCACTGCGTTGCCCTGGGACGCACCGAAGGCCCATGCCACGACTGCGAGCACTAGCGTCGTCAGCGCTACCTGTAGCGCGCCGACGCCGAACACGGTGCGGCGCATCGCGATCAGGCGCGAGGGCTGGAGCTCGAGGCCGATGACGAACAGCAGCAGTACGACGCCGAACTCGGCCAGCCGGAGAATCGCATCGACGTTGCTGATCAGCCCGAGTCCCGAGGGTCCCACGAGCATGCCGGCGGCGAGATAGCCGAGGACCGCGCCGAGCCGCAGCTTGCGAAACAGCGGCACCGCGACCACGGCGGCGGCGAGCAGCAGCGCGACCTGGGCGGTCAGGCTCATGCCGAGCCGCCGTCAGCCGAGCGCGGCCAGCAGCAGACCGTGCAGGCGCGAGTTGGTCGCGAGCACGGTCGTGGTGCCGAGGCCGACCGGCGTGCCGTCGAGCGCCGTGAAGCGGCCACCCGCCTCCTCGACGACCGTGACGAGCGCCGCGATGTCGAGGATGTTGACATCCGATTCGACGACCGCGTCGATCTTCCCGCCCGCCAGCAGGTGGTAGTGAAGGAAATCGCCGTAGCCGCGGATGCGGTTCACCTGCGCGACCACGGATCCGAACCGGCCCCAGCCGGGACCCGTGGCCAGCGTCCTTAGGTTCCCGGCCGACAGCGAGGCCGCCTCGATCGTTGCCACCTCGCTGACCCGCAGCGGCCGGTCGTTGAGCCATGCCCCGTGGCCACGCTCGGCATAGGCGAGTTCGCCGTAGAGCGGCGCGCTCGAGACGCCGAGTACCAGGGTACCCTCGCGCATCAGTGCGATCTGCGTCGAAAACATCGGATACCCGCGTACAAATGCCTTGGTACCGTCGATCGGATCGACCAGCCACAGGAAATCGCCGGACCCGGTCCGGCCGGTCTCCTCGCCGTAGAAGGCGTGCCCGGGGAAGCGTGATGCAAGCACGCCGCGAATCGCCTCCTCGGCCCTGAGATCGGCCTCGGTGACGGGGGAGCTGTCCTCCTTGAGGCGCACGGCGAGGGTCTTCGCGTACAGCTCGCGGATCACGCGGGCGGCGGCCCCGGCAGCCTCGAGTGCCGCGCGTAGCTCGGCGCTGTGGTTCATGGTCGCCTTTTATCCGAGCCGCGACCCGCGCTGTCAAATGCTTGACACCGCCCGGCGGCATCGCCAGAGTGCGGCCCGTCAGGTGATCCCGGCGACACACGGGTGCAGCCGGGGATGAAACGGGAAGTCGGTGGTACCGGGCCTTCGGGTCCCGGCATTCCGACGCTGCCCCCGCAACGGTAGCCGAGCAGCGAACGCGTCCGCCGCGCACAACGCGGCAGCCACTGCGAGC
>Ga0209415_10012491_pt1 | contig 14144 bp, 10 predicted proteins | sample PeaSoiSIISIP2007_FD_187696 | JGI IMG/M metagenome (GOLD analysis project Ga0209415, IMG submission 187696) | Peat soil microbial communities from Weissenstadt, Germany - SII-SIP-2007 (SPAdes) (version 2) | ecosystem: Environmental > Terrestrial > Soil > Wetlands > Peat | place: Germany... | reverse complement strand
CCCGTGGCCCGGTTGGCCGGCGTCTCGATTGATTCTCGCACCGTGGGTCGCGGCGAGCTGTTCGTCGCGATACACGGGCCGCGTCATGACGGACACAATTTTGTGGCTGCCGCGCTGGACGCCGGCGCCCCCGCCGCGATTGTGGCGCGGGAGCGCGTGGCCGAATTCTTGCCGCAACTCCGTACTCGGCTCATCCCCGTGGCGGACACGCTGGCGGCGCTTCAAAGCCTCGCGCGCGCCGTTCGCCGCAAATGGAGACGCAAGCTGGCAGGCGTTACGGGCTCGGTCGGGAAGACGACCACGAAGGAAACTCTGGCCGCACTGCTCGCGGCGCGGTTCCGCGTCTTGAAGTCGGAAGGCAATCTGAACAATGAGTTCGGTCTTCCTCTCACGCTGCTGCGCCTGGACGACGCCGACGAAGTCGCTGTGGTCGAGCTGGGAATGTCGCACGGCGGAGAATTGCGGCAGCTCGCTGCGATCGCCGAGCCGAATGTCGGCGTCGTGACGCGCGTCGCTCCCGTGCATCTGGAATTTTTCGCGTCGGTGGATGAAATCGCGCTCGCCAAGCGCGAACTGATCGAAGGTTTATCTGGCGGCGAGGAAAGCGTCGCCGTGTTGAACGCGGACGATCCGCGCGTGGCGGAGTTTGCCCGCGTCGCGCCGGGACGCGTGCTGACGTTCGGCGCTTCGCCTTCGGCCGATTTCCGCGCCGCAGCGATCGAGGATCGCGGCGAGTGCGGCACGTCGTTTGATTTTAGTTTTCCCGGCGGTAGCGCGCGTCTGGACCTCGCGCTCGCCGGGCGGCACAACGTTGAAAATGCCCTGGCGGCGCTGGCCGCGGCGAGCGTCTGGGGTGTGGGCGCGGCGGAAGCCGCTGAAGTTTTTCCGCGGCTGAGCCCGGCGGGGATGCGCGGACAGGTGCTGCACTTCGCCGCGGGCTTCACGGTGATCAACGACAGTTACAACTCGAATCCTCTCGCGCTCGACGCCATGATCGCGCTGCTCGCGGGCCACGCCGAAGCGCATCGCCGGATCTTGCTCGCCGGCGAAATGTTGGAGCTCGGGCCGCGTTCCGCTGAATTGCATCACGAAGCGGGCTTGCGCGCCGGCGCCGGTGGAACGCTCGATTGGATCATCGGCGTGCAGGGCGACGCCGCGCAACTCGTGCGCGGGGCCATCGAGGCGGGCCAGCCCGACTCTCGCGCCGAATTCTTCGCCAATTCCGCGGACGCCGCGAAAGCGGTCGCCGATCTGGTCGCGCCGGGCGACGTGCTGCTCGTCAAAGGTTCGCGCGGCGTGAAGATGGAGCGCATCGTCGAAGCGCTGGCAGCGCGCTACGCGGTCGAATCGGCGGCCAACTCCGCAGCCGGGGAGCGCGCCTGACATGCTTTACTGGTTCTTCGTCCGCATCCTCGAGCGCCACTTCCACGCGCTAAACGTTTTTCGCTACATCACGGTTCGCACCGCGATGGCCAGCTTGACGGCGCTCATGCTCACGCTCGTGCTCGGGCCGTGGGCCATTCGCCGCCTGCGCGAATTGCAAATCGGCCAGTTCATCCGCGAAGAAGGCCCGCAAAGTCACAAGTCCAAGGCCGGCACGCCCACGATGGGCGGTGTTTTGATTGTGCTCGCGACCGTCGTGCCCGTGCTCCTCTGGGCGGACCTGGAAAATCCGTACGTGTTGCTGGCTTTGTTCTCGCTCTTGGGTTTCGCCGCGATCGGTTTCACGGACGATTACCACAAGGTCCTTCGTCGCAGAAACCTTGGTCTTACCGGCAAATTGAAATTCCTCTGGCAAGTGGTGGTGGCTCTTGTCGTCGCCATCACGCTTCTTCGCCTCACGCTGGACGGCGCCTACTCCACGCAACTCAGCGTGCCGTTCATCAAGAAGTTCCATCCCGATTTGGTGGTGGACCATTTACGCGGCCACGGAGCGCTTTCCATCATCGCGTTTCTGCCGTTCCTGGTGTTTGTCGTGCTGGTGATTGTGGGTTCCTCGAATGCCGTCAATCTCACCGACGGCCTGGACGGTTTGGCGATCGGCTGCGTCATCGTCGCGACGAGCGCGCTGACGGTCCTCACCTATATCACGAGCCATGCCGGATTTTCGGCCTACCTCGACATTCAACATCTCCCGCAGGTCGGCGAACTGACAGTCTTCTGCGGCGCGCTCGTGGGCGCCTCGCTCGGTTTCCTGTGGTACAACGCGCATCCTGCGGAAATTTTCATGGGCGACGTCGGTTCGCTCGCGCTCGGCGGCACCATCGGCGTGATTGCCGTCGCCATCAAACAGGAAATACTTCTATTTTCGGTCGGCGGCGTTTTCGTTCTCGAGGCGCTCTCCGTCATCTTGCAAGTCGGCTCCTTCCGCCTGACCGGCAAGCGCATTTTTCGCATGGCTCCGCTTCATCATCATTTCGAGATGCTGGGTTGGAGCGAATCGAAAATTATTGTCCGGTTTTGGATTGTGGCGCTGGTCTTTGCGCTGTTTTCATTGACGACGTTGAAATTGAGGTGATGTTGTCTGGCACTGAGGTGAAGTCTTGAGGCCGGGAATCGAATTATCGGGGAAGCGCGTTCTGGTTGTGGGACTCGCCCGCACCGGCATCGCCACCGCGCTTTTTTGCGCCGGCCGCGGCGCGCGCGTCACCGCGAGCGAAGAGCGCACCGAAGATCAAATTGCCGACGCCGTGGCAAAGCTTCGCGAAGCAGGTTGCGCGCTGGAACTCGGTGGACACACCGATGCGACATTTCTCGCTCAGGACTTGATCATCCCGAGTCCCGGCGTGCCGCCATCGCTGCCGCAGCTTGCGGCTGCGCGCGCCGAACGCATCCCGATCTGGAGCGAAATTGAATTGGCCAGCCGTTTTCTGCACGGACGCATGATTGCCATCACGGGCTCGAACGGCAAGACCACCACGACGGCGCTAATCGGACATATCCTTGAAGGCGCGGGCATTCCCACGATCGTCGCGGGCAATATCGGCACGCCGCTGATTTCGCGCGTTTCCGAAACCAGCGATGCCACCGTTGCCGTCGTCGAAGTCAGCAGTTTTCAGCTGGAAATCATCCAGGAATTTCGTCCCGAGGTCAGCGTGCTCCTCAACATCACGCCCGACCATCTCGACCGTCATCCTTCGCTCGAAGCGTACGGACTCGCCAAAGCGCGCCTCTTCGAGAATCAAACCGAGCAGGACGCCGCCGTGCTCAACGCCGATGCGCCGGGCGTGGCGCAGTACGCGCCGACGGGACCGCAACTTTATTGGTTCAGCCGCGCCAAGCGGGTGGCCGCGGGTGCGTACCTTCGCGACCACGACATCGTTTTTCGCCGCGACGGTGCGGAAACGGTTCTCTTGCAGCGCTCCGACATCGGTTTGCGCGGCGAACACAACGTCGAAAACGTTCTCGCGGCGGTTTGCGCCACCGCGCTCATCGGCGCGCCGCCTTCGGCCATCGCCGCGGGGGTGAAAAGCTTTGCCGGGGTCGAGCACCGCATCGAGTTTGTGGCGGAAATCTCCGGCGTCGCGTATTACAACGACTCGAAGGCCACCAATGTGGACGCCACGCTCAAGGCGCTCGATGCCTTCCCCGGCGGCTTGATCGTCATTCTCGGCGGCAAGGACAAAGGCAGCGATTACGGTATTCTCCGGAAGCCGCTGCGCGCGCGCGCGCGAATGGTTCTGCTCATCGGCGCCGCGGCGGAAAAGATCGAAACGCAATTGCGCGGAGCCGTGCCGGTCGTTCAGGTGGGCACGCTTGAGCGCGCGGTGGAGACCGCCTTCGAGCGCGCGCGCACCGGGGAGACGGTTCTTCTCGCGCCGGCCTGCGCCAGCTTCGATCAGTTTGAAAATTACGAGCACCGCGGCCGGGTCTTCAAGCAGTTCGTCCACCGCCTGGCCGAATCGCATTCCGACGGCGCGCTCGCCGAAAAGGACTGAACGTGCCCCGCCGGCTCCAAATCGACCACTGGCTTTTCCTCGCGACCGTGGCGCTCTGCCTTATCGGCGCCGTGATGGTGTTCAGTTCTTCCGCGATGACGGCCCGGGAGCAGTACGGCAGCAGCTACCATTTTCTCCTGCGGCAGGTGCTGTGGCTCGTGGCGGGCCTCGCGGGAATGCTCGGCCTGATGAACTTTGACTACCGCAAGCTCCGCCAGTTGCCGTTTCTGTTCACGGGAATGTTTGTCGTTCTGATTCTCCTCGTCGGCGTTTTCTTTTTGGACCGCTCGCACGCCACGCATCGCTGGATCCGGCTCGGGCCGGCAAGCCTCCAGCCCTCCGAGCTTGCGAAACTCGTGGTCATTTTGTTTTTGGCCTGGTTTCTTGAATTGCGGCGCCGTCCGCAGGACTTCGGCGTGAACGACTGGCGCCACACGCTGGCGCCCGCGCTCGCCCCGGTGTTAGTGCTGGTTGCGCTGGTGGTGCTCGAGCCCGACCTCGGCACGGCAGTCGCGATTTCGCTGGTCGCGTTTACGATTCTGTTTGTCGCGGGACTTTCCTGGACGTACGTCGGCGCGGCCGGAATCGCAGGCGCCCTTGCCATCGCCGCGCTGATTCTCGACCGCTCTTACCGCTACCAGCGCGTCGTCGCGTTTCTGAACCCTGGCGCCGATCCCCAAGGGCACGGATTTCAATTGATGCAATCGCTCATCGCCGTAGGCTCGGGCGGATTCACCGGTGTGGGGCTGATGGAGAGCAAGCAGAAACTTTTCTATCTGCCGGAGGCGAGCAGCGATTTCATCTTCGCCGTGATCTGCGAGGAACTTGGCTTTCTTGGCGCCGCGTTCGTGCTCGCGCTTTTTGCCGTGTACGGTTGGCGCGGCATTCGCGCCGCCATGCGCGCGCCGGACGATTTCGGGCGCTTCGTCGCCGTCGGCATCACGGCCATGGTCATCAGCCAGGCGCTGATCAATCTCGGCGTCGTGCTGGGCATGATGCCCACGAAGGGGATTCCGCTGCCGTTCATCAGCTACGGCGGCTCGAGCCTGCTGGTGATGCTCCTGGCCACCGGCGTGCTCCTGAATATCAGCCAGCAGGCGGAATGATCGCGGCGGCGCGGAGTAGACAGCATTGGATCTGCTGATTGCGGGAGGCGGGACGGGCGGGCACGTTTTTCCGGCGCTGGCGGTTGCGCGCGAGTGGCTGTCTAGAGACGCGGTCCGCACGGTGCTCTTTGTCGGGACAGCGCGCGGCCTGGAAAAGAAACTCGTTCCGGCGGCGGGACTCCCGCTTGAGATGATTCGCTCGGCGGGCTGGAAGGGACTCGGCGGTATGACGCTCCTGAAGAACATTTCGCTTCTGCCCGCGGGCCTTTGGGACTCCGCCGCAATTCTGCGCCGCCACAAATATGACGCCGTGTTCGGCGTGGGCGGCTACGCGGCGGGCCCGGTGATGCTGGCCGCGGTGTGGCGCAACCTTCCCACTGTGATTTTCGAACCCAACGCCGAACCCGGATTCACGAACAGCATTCTTGCGAGCATGGTTACCCGCGTGGCCACTGCCTATCCCGCCCAGGCCGAGCGCCTTGGACGCAAAGGCGTTCTTACCGGCTGCCCCGTGCGCCCAGAATTTTTCCGCGCCCCGGTGCGGCAGCCCACGCCGCCCTTCCGCCTGCTCATCACCGGCGGCAGCCAGGGCGCCGCGCGCATCAACCGCGCCGTGCTCGATTCTCTCGACCGCATCGCCGCCAGAAAAAATCAAATATCAATCGTTCACCAGACCGGCGAGCGCGACTATAATTCAGTGCGCGCGGCGTATGAGAGCCGCGAGATCGCGGCGGAGGTTGCGCCCTTCTTCAGCAACATGGCGGAGCAATTTGCCCGGGCCGACTTGATTGTTTGCCGCGCCGGCGCCATCACCGCGGCGGAACTCGCCGCTTCCGGCAGAGCCGCCATCTTCATCCCGTTTGGCGCCGCCGCCGATAGCCACCAGTTGCGCAACGCCCAGGAGTTCGAGCGGGCGGGCGCGGCGCGGCTGATTCCGGAGCCCCAGCTCTCCCCGGAACGTCTCACGCAGGAGATTTTTTCGCTGCTCGACCAGCCCGCGCGCCTCGCGGAACTGGCCGCGCGTGCGAAAAGCCTCGCCCGGCCGGACGCCGTGCGCGATATCGTGAATTTGATCGAGCAGGTAGCACGATCATGATGACCACATTCCACAAGTTCCGGCGCATCCACATGGTGGGCATCGGCGGCATCGGCATGTGCGGCATCGCCGAAGTCCTGCTTACGCTCGGCTATTCGGTTTCGGGTTCGGATGCGCGATTGTCCCCGGTCACCGAGCGGCTGCAAAATCTCGGCGCCGAAATTCACGAAGGCCATCGCGCCGAATACGTTCAAGGCGCGCACGTCGTCGTCGCGAGTTCCGCGATTCGCCGCGATAATCCCGAATTGCTGGAAGCCGCGCGCCTGAAAATTCCCGTCATTCCTCGCGCCGAGATGCTCGCCGAGCTGATGCGCCTGAAATACGGAATCGCCGTGGCCGGCGCGCACGGCAAGACGACCACGACTTCGATGACGGCTTCTGTGCTCGCGGCTGCGGGACTCGACCCCACCTTCGTCGTCGGCGGCCGCGTGAATCACGTGGGCGCCACGGCCCGGCTCGGCCGCGGCGACTACATGGTGGTCGAAGCGGACGAGAGTGACCGCTCGTTCCTGCTGCTCACGCCGGTCGTCGCTGTCGTCACCACGATTGACCGCGAGCACCTCGATCACTACGCTTCGCTCGAAGAAATTCAGGATACCTTCGCGCAGTTCGTTAATCGGGTTCCGTTTTACGGCGCGGTCGTCCTCTGTCTCGACGAGCCGAACGTGCAGGCGATTCTGCCGCGCGTTCAGCGGCCCGTCATTAGGTACGGCACTTCCAGCCAGGCCGACGTCGTCATCAGCGATGTGCAACTCCTCGGCCTCGAAAGCGATTTCCGGCTCACCTATCGCGGCGACGATCTCGGCCGCTTCCATTTGAACGGCCCTCCGGGAATGCACAACGTTCGCAACGCCGCTGCCGCCGCGTCGGTCGCGTTGCATCTCGATGTGCCTGCCGATTTGATTCGCGAAGGCTTCGAGAAATTCAGCGGCGTCGGGCGGCGCTTCGAGATCAAGGGCACCATTCAGGGCGTCACGCTGATTGACGACTACGGCCACCATCCCGCCGAAATCCGAGCCACGCTCGAAGCGGCGCGCGGCTGCGGTTACGATCGTCTGCTCGTATTGTTCCAGCCGCATCGCTTCTCGCGTACCAAAGCGTTGTGGAACGATTTTTGCCAGGCGTTCAATCAAGCGGATCTGCTCGTTCTCACCGACATTTATCCCGCGAGCGAGCCGCCAATTCCCGGCGTCACCAGTGAAGCCCTGGCCGATGCGATTCGCGCCGCGGGGCACAAGGATGTCGTCCACTTCGGCACCCTCCAGGACGGGATTGAATCGCTGCTCCAGCGCGCGCGTCCCGGCGATGCGATCCTGACCATCGGCGCGGGCAACGTCAGCCGCGCCGCGGGCGAATTGGCCATCTTGATTGGCGCAAGAGGCGTACAGGGCCATGCGACTGACTGACAGCAATCTCCTCGCCGCCCTCCCCCCTCTCGGCATCGAGCGCATTGCCGGCGCGTCGCTCGCCGAACGCACTTCGCTGGGCATCGGCGGCACGACGGATCTTCTCCTCGTCCGCAAGCACGAGTCGCTACCCGAACTCGTGAGTCTCCTGCGCGCCGCCGTGATTCCGTACCGCTTCATCGGCGGCGGCACGAATCTCCTGATCCCTGATGGCGAATTGCCATGGATCATTCTCCAACTGGCGCGCCGCGATCCCGACATCCGCATTGAAGGCAATTTCGCCTGGATTGACGCCGCCGCCGATCTCGGCCGGACCGTCACCACCTGCGCCAAGCATGATCTCGGTGGCCTGGAGGGCCTTATCGGCGTGCCGGGAACGGTGGGCGGCGCGCTGCGCATGAACGCCGGCGCTTACGGCACCCAAATCGGTTCGCACGTGCGGGAGGTGGTGGTCTTTCGAGCCGCCGCCGGGAAGATCGAGACGCTCCGGGGCTCCGAGATTTCTTTTGAATATCGCCACACTTCCTTCGCGCCCGATGATATTATGCTGACGGTGAAATTGGAGCTTCCCTCCAAGTCGTTCCTCGAAATTCTCCAAGGGATTCGCATCTGCAATGAGAAGCGGCGTTCGAGTCAGCCGCTCAACCAGAAGAGCGCCGGCTGCATCTTCAAAAATCCGCCGGGCGCTTCCGCCGGCCGCATGATCGATGAGCTGGGCTTGAAGGGCTTCAACGTCGGCGACGCCCGTGTGAGCGATCGCCACGCGAATTTCTTCGTCAACGCCGGGCACGCCTCCGCTGCGGACATGCTGGCGCTGATCGCGGAAGTCCGCCAGCGCGTGCGCAAGGCGTACGGCGTCACGCTTGAAAACGAAGTCATCGTCTGGAATGAATGAGCATGGATAAAGCGATTCCCAAAGACCCGGATAATTTCCCGCTGCCGGAGGCGCTCAGCGAGGACGAGCCGCGTTACCTCCGCCGCCAGAAACCGGTCGAGGTGCGCCGCAAGTTTGGCCGCAAGACCTGGCCGGTCTATCGCCGCGTGCTCGTCGGCGGTGCGATCGCCGTTGCCGTCGCGGTAGTGCTGGGTTTCGCCGCGCATTTCTTCCTCTTCTCGCCGACGGTGAAGCTCGCGAGCCTCGATCAAGTGGAAGTCACGGGCAATCATTTCGTTCCGGCCGCTACGGTCGCGGCGGCGTTTACTCCCGATCTCGGGCGTAGCGTGCTGCGTGTTCCGCTGGAGGAGCGCCGCAAGGAATTGGCCGCGATGCCGTGGGTCGAGCAGGTTTCCGTCGAGCGCATGCTGCCGGCTCGCATTCGCGTGGAATTGACGGAGCGCACGCCGATCGCGTTCCTGCGCCTGCCGAACGATCTCGCGCTGATTGACGCAAAAGGAGTGGTCCTCGAGCGGCCGCTCGCCGCCGAATTCCATTTTCCGGTCGTGAGCGGGATCTCCGATTCCACTCCAGCGGACGCGCGCGCCCAGCGCATGCAGCTCTTCGCTGAATTCTTGAAAGAGATCGAAATCGTCCGCTCGGATGCGACCGACCACGTCAGCGAAGCCGATCTCTCCGACGAACAGGACATTCGCGCCACGCTCACAGGAATCGGCAGCGAGCCGGGGCCAGTGCTGGTCCATTTTGGCGATTCGGACTTCGGCAATCGCTACCGCCTCCTGGCGGAGAATATCGACACGTGGCGGCAGAGCGCGGGTCGCGTGGATTCGGTGGACCTGCGGTTCGCGCGGCAGGTGGTGGTGAATCCGGAAAGCGGCACCTCGGCGCGCGCGATGCCCGCGGATGAAGCGGGCGTGAAGTGAGTGGGATGCGCGCGTCCCAAGGGGCAGGTTTCAGCAGCACAGGCACTCACTTGGCCCCGTAGGGGGCTGCTTGTGTGCTTTTTAGGAGGGCACGGCTTTAGCCGTGCCGTAGCGCGAGGCGGCTTTTGGGGCTTTAGCCCCTGAAGCCCAGGCAATTTCCCAAGGGAGTGCGGCGGCTTGGCTAAGAAAGAGAAACATCTGGTGGCGCTCGACGTCGGCAGCACGAAAACGTGCGCGCTGATTTGCGAGCTGGATGAAATGGGCCTGAAGTTTCTTTCGATGGGCGCGGCCGAATCGAAAGGAATTCGCAAGGGCCTCATCGTCAACCTCGAAGGCGTCGCCAGCTCGATTCGGCGCGCGCTCGAAGCGGCGGAGGGCGTGGCCGGGGTGCCCGTCGAACGCGCGGTGGTCGGCATCGGCGGCAGCCACATCCACGGCGTGAATTCGCGCGGCGGCATCACGCTCGGCAATCGCCCGCGCGACGTCGAACGCGAAGACATCAAGCGCACGGTGGATGCGGCGCGCGGCGTGACGCTGCCGGAAGACCGCGCGATTCTACACGTCCTGCCGCAGGAATTTCTGCTCGACGCGCAAAGCCACATTCGCGATCCGCTGGGCATGGTGGGCCAGCGGCTCGAAGCCGACGTGCACCTGGTGACGTGTTCCGCGACCGCGATGCAGAATGTCGTCATCGCCGCGAATCACGCGGGCGTGGAAGTCGCGGACACCGTGCTGGAGCCGCTCGCCTCGGCGGAATCTTGCCTCACGCAGGACGAGCGCGAACTCGGCTGCTGTCTCATCGACATCGGCGGCGGCACGACCGAACTGATCGTTTTCACCGGCGGGGTCGTGCGCCATTCGGACGCGCTGCCCGTCGGCGGAGATCACTTCACGAACGATCTCGCCGTCGGCCTGCGCACGCCCATTCCCGAAGCCGAGAAAGTGAAGCGCGAGCAAGCGTGCGCGTGGCGCGAGTTGCAAGGCGAAGACCACGCCATCCAAATCGCCAGCGTGGGCGACCGCCCGCCGCGGACGATTTTTTCGCGCATGGTGCACGAGATCGTCGAGCCGCGCGCGCAGGAGCTGCTGGCGCTCGTCAGCGACAATTTGCGTCGCGCCGGCCTGGACACGCAGATTCCCGCGGGCATCGTTTTCGCGGGCGGCGGGGCGCGCCTCAAAGGCCTGGCGGAATTGTCCGAACGCACATTCAATTTGCCCGTGCGGCTGGCGGCGCCGCGCGGCATCGAAGGTATGCCGGAAGAGTTGTCCCAGCCCGAATACTCCACCGGCGTTGGACTGCTGATGTATGTGGCGCGCGCCCGACGGCAAGCGCCCGCGCAGCAGCAAACGCTGATGGGAAAATTCAAGAGCATGTTCGCGGGCCAGTCGTAAAGTCGAGAAGGGAATTCGCGGCACAACAAATTGTCCGGCGGACATCGGGGGAGAGCCACATGACGGCGAAAGACACGGGAATTCGGATGTCGTTCAGCGACGACCACACGCAGGGCGCGCGCATCAAGGTGATCGGCGTGGGCGGTGGCGGTTCGAACGCCGTCAATCGCATGATTCGCGCCAAGGTGGAGGGCGTCGAATTCATCGCGGCGAATACGGATTTGCAAGCGCTGAAGCTGTCCCAAGCGCCGGTGAAATTGCAGTTGGGCGCGAAGCTCACCAAGGGACTCGGCGCGGGCGCGAATCCCGAGGTCGGCCGCAAAGCCGCGCTGGAAGACACCGAAAAGATTATCGAAGCCCTCGAAGGTTCGGACATGATTTTCCTTACCGCCGGACTCGGCGGTGGCACCGGCAGCGGCGCGGCGCCCGTGGTGGCTTCGCTGGCGAGCGAACTCGGCGCGCTCACCGTCGCCGTGGTGACGAAGCCCTTTGCGTTCGAGGGCAAACGCCGCATGCTCCAGGCCGAGCAAGCGCTCGCGGAACTCGTGGGCTGCGTGGACACCGTCATCGTCATCCCCAACGAACGGTTGATGGACACCGTCGAGAAGGGCACCAGCTTCTTCGAGGCGTTTCGCATCGCTGACGACATCTTGCGCCAGGCGGTGCAGGGCATCAGCGACATCATCACCGTCCCCGGCATCATCAATCGCGACTTCGCCGACGTGAAGACCATCATGCATGGCCAGGGTTACGCCGTGATGGGCACGGCGGTCGCGTCCGGCTCGAATCGCGCGGTGGATGCCGCGAATCGCGCCATCAACAGCCCGCTGCTCGAAGATAATTCCATCCAGGGCGCGCAGGGCATCCTGATCAACATCACCGGTTCATCCAGCCTCTCGCTGCACGAAGTGCACGAGGCCAGCTCCATCATCCAAAAGGCCGCGCACGAAAATGCCAACATCATCTTCGGCGCCGTGCAGGACGACGCGATGAAAGAGTCCGTGAAAATCACGGTGATCGCCGCCGGTTTCCGCGAAGCCGCGCGGCGGCAGCAGCACCAGCGTCCCTCGTACATGCCGAAGACGTGGAGGGCCACGCGCGAAGAGCAGCCGCAGGCCACCATCGTGGACGAAGTCCGCCAAAACGTGACCGATGTAATCCAGCACCAGGACGTAGCGGCGGACGATCTGGACGTGCCGACGTTCCTGCGCCGCGCGCCGCAAAAGGCCTGACGGCGATCCCGATTGCTCTACAGTAGGGGCGGAGCTTGTCTCCGCCCGCCGTACCCCCCTCCCCCCCATTTTTCTGCAAGTGTTGAAACTAAAAGGCTTAGCAGGCAAAAACCTGTAAGTGTTGATTCCAAAGGGTTTGCAATCGTGTGTTTTCAGCGAGTTACGCGGGATGCGCGGAAAACGCGTAAGTGTTGGTTCTAAAAAGGTTAGGCCGAAAATCAAGTCCTTTGGTGTGAATGAGTTCTGAAATCTGTTCGAAGGAGGGGGAATTCGATGGAGTGGAGCGGGAGAATTTCGGGTTACCGAGAAGCCGGGATGCCGGCTTTCGAAGAGTTGATCGAGGCCCACACAACTAGATAGCACAGAAGTTAGCGAATGTCAACAATTATTAATTAGTATTCGAATAGCAGAGCAGGGGAGATCCGCCCCTTCGCGGACGAAGGGTCGGGCACCCGCAAATTCAACTTCAAAGGCTCAGCCACCCGGCCCACGGCTGCCCTAACTCTTTTCGCAGCGCAAAGATAGTGCGAGCCCGCAAACTCCAAATCGAATGATCGGCCACCGGCCCTACTACATGTTCTGGAGCAGATCGTGGCAGGCGCTCTTTTCGGGCGCGGCTTTGTCCTGCAGGGCCTTCCCGATTTCCGCGCTGCACACATCTGAAACGTGCTGGAGATTGCTGTGATTTTTGGCCTGCGCCGCAGGGTCATACAGAGCCGTTGTAGCGGCGTAGAGGACGAGCATGCCGGCCCACGTGTTCAGGTTATCAAACACCGCCTTGTCCCCCGAAGTGGTCGCGACGCTCTCTGTTTTCGCGAGTATGTCCTGATAGTCGCAGGAGGCATTGCTGTCCGCCAGGATGCGGACCGAGCAGTCGCGCACAACCTGAAGGTAATCGCCGGCCGGCTTCAGAAAATCGGCCGATAGCCTCAGGTCGTCTGCTCCGGGGCAGATGGGTGCAAACGTCAGAATTGCAATCGCCGCGATGGTTGCCACTCGGAATCGCATAGATAAGCACCTCCCGAGGTCGCAAGAATACTGACTATTGCCTCAATCAAACTACCACTGGCATGGGCTTGCAGAAAGGGGAATGTGGGTTCAAATCTCAGAAACTGCCGTTCTGTTTCTCTGGGTGCGAAAGCAGCAAACCCTTCGCGGACGAACAGTCGTGCACCCGCAGATTCAACTTTAAAGTGCGCCACCCTACCTTTGCGCTGCGCGCAAAGATGGGCCAGCGTCCGGTCCATCGAATTGTAGCCATTTTAAAGTTCTGCATTGTTGACTCAAGAGGAAAAGCTCACTTATATTGTTGAGCGTCGAGAGCTGCCGCAACCGGCGGATTGCGGTCGTGAAAGGGTGTTGATCCGCTTATGTTGACCCGAACACAACGCAATCCAGCGCTACGTGTCCTGGCGCTGGCTGCGTATCTTATATTTGCCGCGCAGTCTTCCGCGCTTGCCCAAGTTCCCGCGAAAACGAAATCAGTAAGCCTTTCCCAGGCAGGTCTAGCGCCTTTCGGGCCGAACTCCATCTGGGTGTGGGGCATCGAAGGGGATCGTTTCGCGTTGCTCAGAACGAACAACGTGGGCCGTAGTTGGACGAGTTGTTCTTTGCCGGCCGGACTGAGTGAGTTTGTTCAAAATGAGAATGGTCTGAGCGGGGCTTCAGAGTACTGGCGTACCAATCCGCCAGCCGCTTCGTTTTCGGATGCGAACAGCGGTTGGCTCACCTGGATTAGTATAACGAAAGAGGGGGTGCCGAACGCGGTCGTCACGGCCCACACGACCGATCGGTGCCGAACTTGGAGCGTTGCGACCGAGGACTGGGGGAAACTGGTCGATGCGGGAGACGGGATTCCTTCGGAACCGGCTGCTACCCCACAGTATTATGCGCAACGAAACATCGCCACACAGTTTATTGGTCGCAATGGCTGGGCGCTGGTTTGGGGCACAATTGAACCCAGGTGTTGCCAGGACCTTATGCGAACGATTGACGGCGGTAAAACCTGGCAATGGATTCCGGCTACTGCGCACGGTTCGGGGTACTCTGGTCCACTGGTACGCTGGAATTTTCTCAGCTTGTTGCGTGCCTGGCTTACCATTCCGGACATTTACGACGACGGCAGTTCGATATTGTGGAGAACGGCCGATGGCGGC
>Ga0209415_10012489_pt1 | contig 14145 bp, 17 predicted proteins | sample PeaSoiSIISIP2007_FD_187696 | JGI IMG/M metagenome (GOLD analysis project Ga0209415, IMG submission 187696) | Peat soil microbial communities from Weissenstadt, Germany - SII-SIP-2007 (SPAdes) (version 2) | ecosystem: Environmental > Terrestrial > Soil > Wetlands > Peat | place: Germany... | reverse complement strand
GGCGGTTGATCGAACTCCGCCGCGCCTGGCTCCTGGTACCGGAGGCCGCGACCGCACCCACCAGCGCCCGATACGACAGCGTCCGGACCCTGCTGCTGTACGCGCACCACGATCTGCTGGTGTGCTGCAACCTCGGGACCGTTCCCGTCCACGTCCCCGAGGCCGCCGGCGCGACGCTGCTCCTTGTGTCGGACGAGGCCGTCTGTCCGGACTCGACACCGACGCTCGCGCCCGACTCGGTCGCGATCTGGGGTGAGCCGGGGAAACCGCTGTCGAGTGAGGAGCGGCTCACGCCGTTGCAGTAGGGTCCGCGCTCCAGACCGGCAGCGTGAGCACGAAGGACGCTCCGCCTCCTGGCGTCGACCGAGCGGTGATGTCACCGCCGTGGAGTCGCGCCAGTTCACGGGAGAGGTAGAGGCCCAGGCCGGTGCCGGAGATGTGGCTGTTCTCTGGCGTCACCAGACGGCTGAATCGAGTGAACAGGCGGTGCATCTGCTCCGGAGGGATGCCGAGTCCGTGGTCGATGACCGTGATGCGCGCGGTGCCGTGACTCACCGAGGTGTGGCAGCTGATCTCGCCTCCCTCAGGTGAGAACTTGATTGCGTTGTCGAGCAGGTTCCGGAGAATGGTTTCGATTCTCCCTGCATCGACGTTGACGAGCACCGTGTCTGCTGGAAGGCGGACGTCGAGCCGGTGTCCGGTGGTCAGTTGCGTCTGAATCGCCGACGTCGCGGTGGCGACGAGGCGGCGCAGGCTTTGCGGCTGCCGCTCGAGGCGGGTGATGCCCTCGTCGAGGCGCGCGGTCTCGAGCATCTCGTTGACGAGGGCGTTCATGTCGTTGAGCTTTCGTTCGATCACGGGCATCGCACGTTCGAGGGCCTCTGGGTCAAGTGACTTGTCGGCCATCATCGAGAAGTAGCCGCGCACGATGCCAATCGGCCCGCGAAGCTCGTGCGAGGCTAGCTTGAGGAAGTCCGAGCGCATCTTCTCCATCGACCGCGTGCGCTCGATGTGCTCGTGGAGGCGACGTGCCTCGGCGTCGCCCAGTGCACGGATGCGCTCTTCGGACGCCTTGATCTGCCAGACCAGTCCGGCGGCGAAGGCCGCCAGCTGCAGCGTCCACGCATCTTCATCGCTGAAGCCGTCCGGCTTCACAGTCTCGTGGGCCGCAAGCATCCCGAGTCGCACCGACCCCGCCCGCCACGCCACCGCCATCGTATCCGCGGCGTGCGCACGGTGATCGCCCGGCACCCCAAGCTCGAGGTCGGGTGCGCGTCCACGAAACACGGCATCACCGAACACCACACGGTCGCGGATCGACGCGCCGTCCGGGGTGGAAGGCACCGCATGCAGCTGCTGGAATTCCTCGGCTGTGAACCCGTGAGTGCCGGCTGCTGGCATGAGGCGTGCTCGATCGGTGCTCAGCCGCCACAGCGTGACGCGTCGCGCTCCGACGAGCTCGGCCACCGTCCCGGCAAAGCGCGCGTATAGGTCGACATCTGACGAGGTCGCGTCGAGATGATCGGACACGCTGAGGAGCGCATGCAGGGCTTTCTGCTGCGCATCTTTCGTCTCCGCGAACAGGCTCGCGTTCTGGAGCGCGAGTGCGGCCGACAGCGCGATCTGTTCGAGATTATCGATGTCGAGTTCGCCGAATGCCCGGTCGCTGCGACGACTGACAGCAAGGACCCCGAGGACGCGGCCGCCTGCCCTGAGCGGCACGATGACGCGTCGGTGCACATCTGACAACTGTTCCTGCATGTCGCGGGGCATTCCGGAGACGTCGGAGAAGCCCTCGACCGCTATCTCCCCGCTGTCGATCGCCGCGCGGAGCTCCGGGGTCAGCGCCCAGCGGGCGCCGATGCGCGCGGGCGACCGGGAACGGTCGTATCCGGCGATTGCCTCTATCGAGTCCGGCCAGAACTTGGTCACGGTGATGCGATCCACGTCAACGAGCTCCGCGATGCGTTCGACGATCGCCTGCACCACTCGCGCGGGGTCGAGCGAGGAGGAGAACTCCCGCGTCGCTTCGCCGGTGAGACGGAGACGGTCCACGAGGTGACGCGTTGACTCGCGCGCGTCGTCGCCGAGCACCATGATGCTGATCAGCCGGGTGAAGCGATCCATGATGGCTCGCTCGGTGTGGGTGAACGGACTGCTCTCGGGACGCCAGAACCCCACCACGCCCATCCCGACGCGCCCATCCGGAAGCGGGACGCCGGTGGACATCGGCACGAGGCGCCCGATGCGGATGTGGGTTCCGAAGACCTCCGGTGCCGCGCTCTCGTCCGGCGCGTTGGCGGTCTCGACCGGGACGCCACGGAGCATCGCACGTCCATGGAGCATGCCTTCGTGGAGTGGCCACTCCTGCCCGATGAGGGTCTCCGCCCACGGTCCTGAGGCGGCGACGACAGTGAACACCTCTGGGCGGGAGGCTGGTACGACCGAGATGACACACTCTGTCTGGGGGACGACGCGCGTGCCCTCCAGGGCCATGGTCTGGAGCAGATCTTGGAGGGGGACGGGATCCCGACGGACGGCGGGAACGTCGTCCAGCAGACGCGCGACCAGCCGACCGATCGCCTCGTTGACGCGACCCGCGTCCTCGCTCGGCGAGCTCGCCTCGAATGCAGGGCTCGCCACCTCAGACGACGGCGGCCTCCGCCCTGGTCCGGGCACAGCTATGCGACGCGTAGACAAACCATTCTTAGTGATAGCGACTATATCACCGAAGAGTGGATCGACTCCGGCCCCTAGGCGGTCTTTCTCAATAGGCTACACTGCGAGTATCATCTTGTATGATAGATCTTTGTGAATAGACGGACACCAGCCCCAGCCGCTCGTGCGACCCAGAGCCGAGTCGCCCCCAGGACCGCGCGACCGGTCACGTCGCGACGCGGGGCGACTCAACCGCTGTGGGAAACGCGGTCGGTGCGAGCACTCGTGTGGCTCGCGATCATCCTCGCCCTCATCTGGATCCTCCAGGGGGCGGCGTTCATCCTCCTGCACGTGTTCAACGTGCTGCTGCTCTTCATCTTCGCAGGGATCATCGCCCTGATCCTCACGCCCTCGGTGGACACCGTGGAGCGCATTCCGCCTCTTCGCGGACACCGGTCGCTCGCAGTGCTCTCGATCTACGCTGTCGGTATCGCGATCGTCGGGGGCGCGATCATACTCGTGCTCCCGACGGTCGTTACCGAGGCGAAGAGCGTGCCGGCGCTGCTGCAGACGGTGGAGAACCAGTTGCACCAGCACGGCATCGCGTTCTCGCTCTCGTCGCTGATCCGGGCCGTGAACGGGCAGCAACTGGGCGTCGCGCTCGGGGTCGCAGCGGCGTTCGTGTCAGGCCTCGTCAGTGTTGTGCTGATCTTGGTCATCTCCATCTACCTCCTCATCGAAGGACGCGCCGTCGTCGCCACCGCGCGCAACATTTTTCCCAGCCGCCAGCGCGAATTCGACTTCGCGGCCCTCGCGGTGGGATCGACCGTCGCCGCGTACGTCCGCGGGCAGGTGGTCATGTCGTTCGTGATCGGCACGTACACGGGCGTGGCGCTGACCCTCGCCGGCGTGCGGTACGCGATCCTGATCGGTATCGCAGCCTTCTTTCTCGAGTTCGTCCCCATCGTCGGTGCGGTCGTGGCCATGGCGCTCGCCATCGTGGTTGCGTTGGTGCAAAGCCCAGTGGTCGCCATCCTCGCGGCTGCGATCGGTCTGGTTGGCCATGCGATCGACGCCTACCTCCTGGGTCCACGGGTCTACGGGCGCGTGACCCGGCTGCATGCGCTGATCGCCATGGCGGCGCTCCTGGTTGGAGCTGAGCTCTTCGGCATTCTCGGTGCTCTGTTCGCGGTGCCCGTCGCGGCCGTTGCCAACATCTTTCTTGGAGCTCTGTACCGAGCCCGGCGTGGCGAGAAAGCGATGAGCACGGGAACGGACGGATCGGTGAGCGTAGAGACGCTCCCTCGGCTCGGCGAGGAGGTCAGCTCAGTGGAGGAGGAGGGGGTGAGGAGGGATCCCGTCCCTCACGGTGTGTAGCCTTCGAAGGCGGATCAGCTCGGAGAGTCAGCGGACTGGATGGCCTGCGCTTCGCGGCTGTGTCCGACCTTAGTCGACAGCTGCGCGGGGGGTCGTGTCGGCCTTCACAAGAAACTCGAGAGCCCCCAACTTGAGGCCGCGCTCGCGCAACTCGGGCTCGCCATAGTTGCTCAGGACGATGACCGGGATGTCGGCCCTCGCTGGGTCTGCTCGAAGCCGCTCGAGCACTTCGAATCCGTCGACCCCGGGCAGGCGCAGGTCGAGGTAGATGAAATCCGGCGCCTACTCCGACGCCATTCGCAACCCTTCCTCGCCATCGCAGCCGATCAAGACGGTGTAGCCGTCGGCCGTGAGCCCGAGGCGGTACATCGCCGCCGCGGCGGCATCGTCCTCGATCAACAGAACCTTGACGTCATCGTCCACCAAGCTTCCCCCTCTGACCCCCGCCATCGGTGAAAACCCCGGCATCCGGTTCGGCTTCCTGGGGGCAATTGTGTGGCGCAAATCTGGGCGAGCCACGTTCGTGGCACCCAACGCCGGTCTCGGCAGCGAGACATGAACGTACGGTCGGGCGGCAGCCTTCACTATAGTCAGGATATCAGATTGCTTGACAGCACTGATACCATGCTGGTACCGTCACGGGTGGGTGCTGTGCGCTCACGAACTTTGGAACTCCCCTCCCCAAAGCCCACCCCGCCGGGGTTCATCCCCCGGCTGGGGTGGCCAAATTTGACGGGATCGGACAGCCGCTGGCTGGTGCAGCTGCACGATATACACTCGCGATCATGGCTTTGCGCCCCGCAGCCTCAACCGGTTGCGCGGCATGTTGAGCGAGCGCAAATCGGCAGAACCTCTGCATGCGGTCGCAACAGAGCCGCTTGACCGGTGTCGATACAACCGCGACTTCGAACGCGCCAGCGTCGACTGCCCGGCGTTTCAGCGAGCCCAGTTCATCGCTGCGACGTCGTACGGCAAACCGCTCGGCACTCACGTGGCCTGTGCGCACATGACGGTCGGGGAGGTCAGCGTCAATCACTTCTATCCGCGCTGTTCGCTCGGTTCCGAGGTCGAGAAGATGCGCTCGCTCGCGACGATGGGACCGGGGCGGATCGGGGTCCTCCGGGGGCTCAACGCCGAGTTCGAGACGCATAATTCGGATGCGCTGCGGGCGCTGGTCACCGCCAAGGCGGCGGCGCTCGCCGACCCGGCTGGCAACCGCGCCGGCCAGGAAGCGCTCGCTGGCGCGGTTCGCGACTTCGTCGCGGCGCTCGCTACCTTTGTGGACACTCACGCCGACCGCATCGCGGAAATCGGCGTGGTGCCCACCGACCTCGCCGCGCGCGCCGAGCGCGTCCTGCCGAATGGCAGCACAGCAGGCGACTCGACCTGCCAGGCCCCGACGAGGAATCGATTCTCCGTCCGGAGCGACTGCAGGGGCAAGGGGTGAGGCCGTCGTCGCGGTCGCAGGCCTGATGATCTCGCGCACCAGCGACCCCCTGCTCTGAATTCTCATCGGGAGCGCGCCGAATCGCCGTCTCTACTCGCAGCGCGACACCATCACCGTGGGGACGCTCCAGCGACTCACGCGCAGCGCTAGGGTCAACCTGGCCGGTGCGCGCTCCGTGAACATGTGCCTGTATCTGCTCGACGCGCACGGTATACCGGGACCCGCCGGGCTGCCCGACATCGACGTCGAGCACGTGCGCGTCTGACGGCCGCATCAGGTGAGCAAGGGCACCGATACATTGTCAGGGCTTACCGGTGGCCGATGCGTTTGGAGCGGTCCCTGAGCTGGCCGCGGTGTGTCACGCAACGGTCACCTCCGGCCTTGTTCGGGCTCCGTACTTGGAGGCCGGCTAAGTGTATCGGTCCGCTGCTGCCAGAAGCGGAGGCGCCGCTCGAAGCGCGCCGCCTCCGCATTGAGCACCTTGAGGTCCGTCTGCCTGACTTCCGATGCCGCGTGATCGTCCATGGCGGCGACCTCTTGATCGGCGACGGTAAGGAGACTGCGCTTGAAGTCGAGGAGCTCTGCGTAGACCTTGCTCCAGTGAATGGCATCATCGACGTACACGCTGTGCTCATCCTCGCCTTCGAGCAGACGGTCAGGCTCGACGGCGTCAAGTGCCGCTTCCTGGGCCGCCTCACGATCGGGGGCGCGCGTCACCACGTGTTCGGGGTCCGAGTCCTCCTCCGGCCCGCCCTCATTCATGGGATCCACCTTCGTGTGGCTGTGGCCAGGGTGCCGGGTGGGGTGTGCGCTTTGATGAGGTAGTCGCAAGCTCCGAGTTGACGGCCCTGCTCCACCAGATCGGGCTCGCTGTAGTTCGTGAGGATCACGACGGGGATGTCGGCTGTCGTGGGGGCGGCACGGAGCTGGCGGAGCACGTCGAACCCATGCATCTCGGGCAAGCCGAGATCGAGATAGATCAAGTCGGGCGCGTCCGATGTCGCACGGTCAATCGCCTCCGCGCCGGAGTGGGCGGTCGCAACGTCGAAGCCAGACGCGGCGAGCTGCAGCTCGTACATCGTCGCGACGTCGACGTCGTCATCGACGAGCAGCAGACGCCTCCCCCGTGACCCGTCAAGCATGCATTCTCCCTGCGTGCCGTTTGCGTCGTCGCGGCAATCGCAGCGTGAATGTACTCCCTTCGCCGGGTCGCGATGTGACTGTTATGTCCCCGCCCTGAGCCTGTGCCAGACCCCGGGAGAGATGCAGGCCGAGGCCAGTTCCCTGGATGCCCGCGGCGACAGCACTCTGCAGCCTGCCGAATGGCTGGAAGAGCTTCGGCAGATCGTCCTCAGTGATCCCCTGGCCGCGGTCGATGACGTCGATCGCAACCCAGCGAGGCTCCTCGCGAACGACGATTGTGAGCTCGCCCCCGTCGGGCGAGTACTTCAAGCCGTTGGAGACGAGGTTGGTAACGATGGTCTCGACCTGCTCCGGGTCAGCCCGTATCCGAACCTTGTCTTGCGATTCGACGCTGATCTCGCGCGCATCGGCGACACCGCCGGCGGACGAGGCCACCTGGCGGACCAGCGCAACGAGGTCGACGTCCCTCAACTGTTGACCGCGAGCGCGGATCTCCATCCGGCTGGTGGTCAGCATCCGGTCGACCAGCTCACTCATGTGACGCATGCGGGCCACCATCAGGGGCACGACCTTGGCGGCCGGAGCCGGCAGCTCCCCAAGCGACCCCTCCTCGAGCATCGAGAGGTAGCCGCTGACCAGCGTGATCGGCGATCGCAGCTCGTGTGAAGCCAGTTGAAGGAACTCGGACTTCTGCCGATCCAGCTCGGCCATGCGTTCGGCGTGAGCCGCGAGGCGGTCGAACTCGGTGGCTTGCAGGCGCTGCGCGCGCTGCTCCGCCGCGTATCCCTGCCAGACCAATGCGGATGCCCTTGCCGCCAGGCGCATGATCCATTCGTCCTGGTCCGTGAAGCCCGACAGTGAGTTGGACGCTGCAAGGATTCCCAGAGGGACAGCGGCGGTACGCCATGGGACGGCCAGCAAATCGCGAGCGCCCAGCCGAATCAGCAGCGACTCAGGACGCGGGTCCGGCGAGCCGTCAACGCGGCTGAGCCGGAGAGCTGCGCCCGCGAAGAGAACCCGCGCGAGCTCCTCGTCAGCTTCGGCATCGAGCGCCTGCGCGCGTTCGGGCGGCATCGGCCCGGCGTCACGAGCTGATGGGTGGTGCAGGGGCACGAGCTCGCTTCCCTTCAGCTGCCAGAAGCCGGCGCGTTCCGCGCTGACGAGCCCGGCGACCGTCTCGCTCATCTTCTCGAAGTACGTCGCCGGTTCGAGGCTCGATGCCACATGGAGCGACATCTGGGTCAGCGAGTCGAGTCCACGACGCTGTGCGCTCCGTAGCTGCTCGACAAGGCGCGCGTTGCGAAGCGCGAGCGCGGCAAGCAATCCAACCTGCTGGATCTCTTCGAGCTCGTCCGCAACGAACGGCCGGTCGCTGATCCTGCTGAGGATGAGCACGGCACCAACGGTGTCGCCGACCGCGAGGGGGACGATCGCCGTGTGGTGCATGGAAACCAGCCAAGGGGCGAGATCCGGATCGACGTCGTCACCGTCGCCGAAGCTCCCCCCGAGCACTGTCTCCCCGGTCGTGACCGCCTGGTACAGGGAGTGCTGCCGCTGCAACCAGTCGAGTGGATACTCATGCCCCACAAAATCGGGCGGTCCACCGCGCTCATAGCTCGCCTCGACCCGCAGCACGTCCTGGTCGAGGCTCGTCAGGGTGCAGCGGTCCACATCGACGTTTTCGACGGCAAAGCGGACCAGGCGCTCCATGATCTGATGCGGGTCGCCGCGTGAGACAAGGTCCGCGCCGATCGATTCGGAAAGCTGGATTGCCTCCGGCGCGTTCGGCCCGGCGTCAGAGCCGAACGTGCTCGATCTCACTCTCGGCGAGCTCCGAAGGTCGTGGAATGCCGTGGGCGTCCAGGAGTTGCAGGCACTTGATGACGCAGCGGGCGCCGGCGATGTTCAGCCCGGACTGGCGGGTGAATCGCTGGATCGCGCTCAGCGTCAGGATGTCCCGCTGGGAGTACCTGCGCCGGTTGGTCGCGGTGCGCTCAGGGACGCCGAGTCCCATCGCCTCGTACATCATCAGGGTGCGCGGATGACTCGCGAGAATCTCGGCGGCGACGCTGATGGTGTACAGGGGCTTGTCCAGGTCCAGCATCCGCTGAGACGTTGGGACCGCCGTCTCAGCGGGCATACGACGACCCTCTGGCGAGCATCACGACGGCGATTCTATATGCGGCTCGGCCGCGGGCTCCAGACAGGGGTGTGGTGGCGAGGCGCGCGCTCGTCAAACCAGGCTCGCGCTCGTCGCGGTCCGCTGGCGGAAGAACTGAACACGGCAGCGATCGCAGCGGAACACCAGCCGAAGGCCCATCCGACCGAGCACCTCGGTGATTCGGGAGCTGCACTGCGGGCAGGTTGCGGCCTCATTAAGGAACGGGCCTTCCACGGGTTTCACATCGAGCTGTATCGGCTTGTACTTACGAGCCATAGGGCACCTCCAAGTGTTGTCAGTCCCTGATTCCCTCCGTCAGGAACATCCTATCACAAAACATGATAGCGGCGATAGTGCTATCATGAAGTGCATGGCTGAGTGGCTCTCTCCCTTGCGTGAGGACGTTTCGCCCGCAGGAAGTCGAGTGCGGTTCGCCAGACGTCGCCGGCGGCTCGAACTGCGGTCGATTGTCACTGGTGTCGCGCTCTTCGTGGCGGTCGCGTGGACGATCGTCTTTGGTATGGGCATCGTTCTGCGCTGAGCTTCCCCTCCCAGGTGATCCACCGATCTGACAGATCGCCGGATGTTACGTTCCGCCCGGGGAGCGAACGCCTGAGCGGTGTGTTTGCTACCGCACCGATGCCGGAGTTAACATTCGCGGTGGAAGCGCAGACACCACCGGTCCTGGAGGAGTGGTAGTGGAGGATGAGGTCAAAGTCCTGCTGATCGAGGATGACGTCGCCGCTGCGGAGATGTACCGGCTTCGACTCGTCGCCGACGGCTACTCGGTGATGCTTGCGAGCGATGGCAACCAGGGTCTGCGCATGGCGGCGGATGAAGCTCCCGACTTCATCTACCTCGACCTCAGGATGCCCGGGCTCGATGGATTCGAGGTGCTGGAGCAGCTCCGCGCGGGTGAGACGACGATGCATATCCCAGTCATCATCCTCACCAACTACGGCGAGCCCGAGCTGCGTGAGCGGGGCCTGAAGCTCGGCGCGCTCGAATTCCTGGTCAAGGCCCAGACCACTCCCGCGCAGCTTTCCGAGAGCGTCGAACGCGCGACCGGCCCGCGCGCGCTCCCCTCCACCTGAGGCGAGGCGGCTGCCCCGCCTGACTTGGCATCGAGCTGGGACGATCCGGCTGTCATCTGTGGCGCGTCGGCGAACCTTGCTCTCCGCTACGGTGTCCGGTCGCATCCCGGCTGACATCAGGAGCTGGCGACTCGCGAGGGGGAGCCCCGAACTCGACGTGGACGGTCACCCGGCCAGCGTCCTCGTGCGCGACCACGGGATCGGCATCAACGCAGAGCCGGCGCACCTGCACTTCACCCGACTCGGCCGGCTGGTCACACCGGAGACCAGCCACATTCGGGGAACCGGGCTCGGGCGGTACACCACCCGCGAGACCGCACGCGTTCATGGCGGCGACATCATCGTGAGCACGCCGCAAGGCGGCGGGAGCAGTTTCACCGTCACACTCCCGATCGAGCAAGCGGAAACGAAGAGCCCACCCGCACCATGGGTGGTCGCGGCGGGGTGGGCTCGTGGGAGGGGATGGGTGCGGCGATCAGCGTGACGGCCGACCCGTCGAGCCTGGTCACTAGTACCCCGCGTGTCGATTTCGCTGTTAGCTCGGCTAGACGATCTTGTGGCCGGCATGAGCATCAGGAATGGTCCGCGACATACTCCTCAGGGTTCCTGTCCGCGGTGCTGACGCCCCAGGCTCCGTCGTGTTCGATCTCGAACGACTGGAACGCGGCTGCGAGCTCCGCCTGCTCGCTGGGCGGCGAGGCGGCGTCGAACTCGACGAGTGGCCCCCGTTCCTCTTCATCCATGTGTTCGTTGTTGGCACGTTCCGCGGCGGCCACGGCGCTCCACCACGCGTCGTCACCGACTCGGTGCCCGGCCGCCTCATGGATGGCGTCGCGAATCTCGTTGTGGTCCTTGATCGCGTCCTTGGTGTCATCCACCGAGTCCGCGTCGTCCTTGAGCAGGCGGGGATAGAAGAGGGATTCCTCGGCCGCGGCATGCACCTCGAGGCGCGCCGACAGCTCACTCCACAGCAACGTCACGGCTGCGTCGTCGCCCCTCGCGCGGTCGAGAGCCGCGAACTGCGTGCGGAACCAGACGTGGTCCCGACGTATCACATCGGTTACGCGAGAGGGTTCCAATACGGCTCCTCCTTCGAAGTTCGTTCAACTGGCGAGCGCGCGGCGCTCGGTGGGGGACTGCGCCCGGCGGGCTGCCGAGAGTGGGGCGGCCACGTCCTCGAGCGACCTGCGCTCTGCATTGACGCCGAAGAACCAGGCGACCAGTCCGCCCGCGAACATGATCGCGCCGCCGGCGTAGTAGCCGATGCTCAGCGGCCCCGGGTCCTTGCCCGCGCCGATCAGCGCACCGAAGATCGACGGAGCAGCGACGCCGCCGGCAAGCTGCGAGACCGCGAAGAAGAACGATATCGCCTGGCCGCGCAGCTCGAGCGGAAAGATCTCGCTCACGGTGAGGTACGCGGATGACGCGCCGGCCGACGCGAGGAAGAAGATGACGCACCACATCAGGGTTTGCGTGAAGGCGTTAAGCGTGCCCTGGTGGAACAGAAAGCCGGAGATCGCGAGCAGGACGCCGGATACGCCGTACGTGGTCAGGATCATCTTCCGCCGCCCGATGGTGTCGAAGAGATGGCCGATGGTCAACGGCCCCAGCAGGTTGCCCGCCGCGAATGGGAAGAAGTACAGCGCGGTCTCCGACGCGGGGACGTGATAGAAGGTGGTCAGAACGAGCGCGTAGGTGAAGAAGATCCCGTTGTAGAGGAACGCCTGGGTCGCCATCATGGTGAATCCGAGCAACGAACGCCCCGGGTACTCGCGCAACATCGTCTTGGCGATCTGCACGTAGGAGACACGACCGGAGCCGGTGAGCTCGATGGCCTTGTCATCCGAAACCGGCTCGAGCTGGATATCCTCACGCTCGACGCGTGCTTCGATCTCGTCGACGATCCGCTCCGCTTCCCGCTGTCGCCCATGAGTCATCAGCCAGCGCGGGCTTTCAGGGATGGTGCGGCGCAGGTAGATGATGCCCAGACCGAGCAGCGGTCCGATGCAGAATCCAAGACGCCAGCCGAGATTCGCGGGTAGCAGTTGCGGGTTGAGGAGCAGGATCGACGCCGCGGCGCCGATCATCGCGCCCAGCCAGTAGGTGCCATTGACGGCGATGTCCACGCGCCCTCGATAGTGCGAGGGGATGAGCTCGTCGATCGCCGAGTTGATCGCTGTGTACTCACCGCCGATACCGAGCCCGGCGACGAAGCGGCAAACCAGCAGCGACCAGAGGTTGAACGAGAACGCGCCCAGCCCGCTGAAGCAGAGATACAGGCCCAGGCACGTCATGAACATCTTCTTACGCCCGAAGCGATCGGTGATCCGGCCGAAACGAGCGCGCCGACCACCTCACCGAGGAGGTAGACCGAAGCGAGGAACCCAACATCGCCGGCTGTGAGATGAAGGGTTCCCTACTTGACGAGGACGGTGCCGACAAGGGCAACGATCTGGATCTCGAGACCGTCGAGAATCCATGAGACGCCAAGGCCGGTGACGACGAGCCAGTGGAAACGAGTCCAGGGAAGCCGGTCCAGCCGTGCCGAGACCAGACTCCTCACAGTGCCGGACGATCGATTCGAGGCCGGCTGGGATATGTCTGCGCGAACCGCCGTTGTGGTCATTTCATCTCCCTCGGTTACCGAACCAGCAGCACGGAGCAGGCCGCGTCGCGGAGGACCTTCTGGGCGACGCCGCCCATCAACATGTCGGTGACGCGCTGACCTCGATCACCGACCACGATCAGGTCGGCGCCGAACGACTCGGCGATCTGGAGCAGCTCCCGCGCGGAGGATCCTGCCCCGGGCTGGACCACACTTCGGGCGGCGATGCCTTGATAGCGGAAGCGCTGGACCGCCAGGTCGACGAAGGTGTCGACGTCCGGAGCCCCCGCGTCGGCGTACAGCGGATGCAGCGCGCCCGCTCGGGGCGTCGCAGCGACCGCCGCCGGAAGCTCGAGCTCCTGAAGGTGGGCCACGAGGACCTCGCCTTGCCCGGTCCGGGCAAGCTGCTCAGCGGCGTCGACGACCCGGGCTGCCCGGCTGGGCTCGGCGTCCACCCCCACCACGATCTTCTCGAACATCGATCGCTCGACCTCCTGCAGCGTCCTCACCTCTATCCCGGTGATTGGTGGATTGCATGATAGCGACGATATCAGATAGAGACCCACAAGAATGAGCAGATGGTCCACACTGGGTGGTATGAACATTCCGATGACACCGACCCCACCGACAATGCCGGAGCCGCAGCCCGAGCCCGAGGTTACGGAACCCGACCCAAAGGAGCCAGAGATCCCCGATCCCGACCGATCGGCGGAGCCTCACGCCCCCGGGTCTCTACCGGACCAGGGTAGGATCCGCTCGGGCGGTCAGCCCTCTAACCGTCCGGACCGAGAACATCCCAACCGCCCAGTAGCAGCCTGAGTAGGGCGCTCCGCTCGAACAGTCTTGCGAAGACGCACCTCCTTTGCCCCGGCTCGGGCGGCCGCATACGCCCGCACCGTCATACGATGCCGAGCGCCGCGCGCCCCGTGCTCGTCGGCTCTAGATGACGATGGCGATCTTGACGCCCAGGAGAATCAGCGGCCACAGGATCACGGCGATGATCGCGGAGACGATGGCCCCAATCGTACCGATGTGGTCAAAGAAGTGATGGGTCGCAGCCACGACCGCTCCGACCACGATCCAGAGCACAGTTAGCAGGGACACGCCTCTCATACTCAGATCTCCTTGACGCGTGGACGCGGGCGTCGGCGTGCTCAGCGGCCTTCCGCCGTGTCTTTGAGGGCCTCGCCAGCGCCCTTCAGCTTGTCGCCGGCGGCACCAAACGCGTGCTTGACCTTGCCCGCCGCGTGCTGGGTCTTGCCTTCGGACTCGAGCTCCTCGTCACCCGTGACCTTGCCCTGCACTTCCTTCGCCTTGCCAGCGATCTGATCGCCTTCTCCAGGCATTGCGTGACCTCCATAAGCGCCCGGCGGTCTGCCAGGACCTGCCGGTGACGGCGCGGAACTGATAGCGCAAGTATCACACAACGCACTGGTCGCGGTATGGGATTAGACGGACACAACCGGTCCGGTGGGGAGGGAAGCCATGTCCGGTACGTGTGGTGCGCGCTCACGGAATTCCAGTGGATTCCATCAAGCACGCTCTAGTCGTCATTCCAACCATTTCCCCACGAAAGCCCTCTAACTCGAACTCAGGTCGCATCGGCAAATAAGGACTAGTCTGGGGGACCAGGGGTCGCAGGTTCGAGTCCTGTCTCCCC
>Ga0209415_10012488_pt1 | contig 14145 bp, 7 predicted proteins | sample PeaSoiSIISIP2007_FD_187696 | JGI IMG/M metagenome (GOLD analysis project Ga0209415, IMG submission 187696) | Peat soil microbial communities from Weissenstadt, Germany - SII-SIP-2007 (SPAdes) (version 2) | ecosystem: Environmental > Terrestrial > Soil > Wetlands > Peat | place: Germany... | reverse complement strand
AGCAGGACGTCCTTGACCTCGCCCTTGAGCACGCCGGCCTGCAGGCAGGCGCCGACGGCGACGACCTCGTCCGGGTTGACGCCCTTGTTCGGCTCCTTGCCGCCGGTCAGGTCCTTGACCAGGTCCACGACGGCCGGCATCCGGGTGGACCCGCCGACCAGCACCACGTGGTGGATGTCGCTCAGCTTGACCCCGGCGTCCTTGATCACCTGCTGGAACGGGGACTTGCACCGGTCAAGCAGATCGGCGGTCATCTTCTGGAACTCCGCGCGCGACAGCTTGGTGTCCAGGTGCAGCGGGCCCTGCTCCGAATGGGTGATGTAGGGCAGGTTGATCTGCGACTCGGTCGAGCTGGACAGCTCGATCTTGGTCTTCTCCGCCGTCTCCCGCAGCCGCTGCAGCGCCATCTTGTCCTTCGACAGGTCGGTGCCGTAGCTGTTCTTGAAGTCCTTGACCAGCCAGTCCACGATCCGCTGGTCCCAGTCATCACCGCCGAGGCGGTTGTCGCCGCTGGTCGCCTTGACCTCGACCACGCCCTCGCCGACCTCGAGCAGCGAGACGTCGAACGTGCCGCCGCCCAGGTCGAAGACAAGGATCGTCGCCTCGCCGGCCTTGTCCAGGTGGTAGGCCAGGGCCGCCGACGTGGGCTCGTTGATGATCCGCAGCACGTTCAGGCCCGCGATCTGGCCGGCCTCCTTGGTGGCCTGGCGCTGGGCGTCGTTGAAGTAAGCGGGGACCGTGATCACCGCGTCGGCCACGGTCTCGCCCAGGTACGCCTCGGCATCCCGCTTGAGCTTCTGCAGGATGAAGGCGCTGATCTGCTGCGGGGTAAACCGCTTGTCGTCGATGGAGATCTTCCAGTCGGTGCCCATCTGACGCTTGACCGACCGGATGGTCCGGTCGACGTTGGTCACCGCCTGGCGCTTAGCGACCTCGCCGACGAGAACCTCACCGTTCTTCGCGAACGCGACCACCGACGGGGTGGTCCGCGAGCCCTCCGCATTCGCGATGACCGTGGGCTCGCCGCCCTCGAGAACTGCGACGACGGAGTTGGTCGTCCCCAGGTCAATGCCTACCGCTCGTGCCATGTGTCAGTCCTTGCGTGTCCCGTTGATCCGAAGGTTGAGTCGTGCAGACGCAAGTCTGCCACTGGAAGACAGGGGAGTCAAATGAGTTGAGTCTTGATGGCTCAACTCTGCCGACGCCGGGACACCGGGGTCGGCCAGCTGTACCTTTTCGCCGGCTGGTCAGCTTTTCTGGCCGGATTGAGCAAGAACCAGCAGGCTCACGGCATTCCCGGCGACGGCGGCGGACAAGCGCGGCCGCCAGCGGACCAGCCCAGAGCGAGGAAAGCCGGAACGTGACCGATCCTGATCAGTCAGGAGCTTCGCGACCAGGTACCGCGAGTACCGGACCCGAGTCTACGCCTGCGCGGTCAGCAGGCCGGGCGCCAGCATGCCCAGCATCAGATCTCGTGCCGCGCACTCGCCCGCGATCGCCATCAGCCGACCGCGCGGAACGCGCCGGGATAGCCCGCCGGCGCATTCCGTGCCCGGGCGATGGCCATCCCCGGCCGCCGCAGCCCGAGCCGGAGCAGGTACCGGTCGGGCGCGTCGCTCAGCACCCCTCCGGCCGGATCGTCGGCGCCGTCGGCCCGCACCACGTCACGATCGGGGCGCAGGATGTCCCTGACGACGAGGGCGCACAGCAGCAGAACGGTGACGAACCGGGCGATCAGCGCCGCGAAGTACGGGCCCGTGCTCACCGCGCCCGCCGTCTGCGATCCGGCGACCACGGTCACCAGGTACCCCCAGATGGCGTAGAAGTAGCCGATCTCGGCCAGCTGCCAGAGCGCGTAGGCGATCAGCCGCGGCCTGGCCAGCACCGCCAGCGGCACCAGCCACACCACGTACTGCGGCGACCAGACCTTGTTGGTCAGCACGAAGGCGGCGACGGTCAGGAAGATCAGCTGCGGCAGCCGCGGCCGTCGCGGCGCCGCGAGTGCCAGCGCCGCGATCGCGGCGCACGCAACGGCGAGCACGCCGAGACTGACCGCGTTAAGCGCGTGCGGCGAGAGCCCGCCGACGACCGGCCAGTGCTCCGTCTCGAAGAAGTACCAGATCGCGCCCCAGTCGGCGCCCCGGCCCGCATTGAAGGTGTAGAAGGTCGCCCAGCCGCGCGGTGCCGCCAGCGCGACCGGCAAGTTCACGGCCAGCCACGCGGCGGCCGCCGATCCGGCCGTCACCCAGAACGCGCGCATCCGGCCGGCCCGAAGGCAGAGCAGGAACAGCGGCCCCAGGCAGAACACCGGGTAGAACTTGGTCGCCACCGCGAGCCCGAGCAGCACTCCGGCGAGCCACTGCCTGCGCGCCGCCCAGGCGGCCAGGGCCAGCATCATCAGGCCCATCGCGATCAGGTCCCAGTTGATGAACGCGTCCAGGATCAGCGCCGGCGACAGCGCGACAAGCAGAGCGGTCCACCGGCGGGTCCGCCCGGCGCAGTAGGCGGTCGCCAGCACGCCAGCCACCAGGAAAAGAGCCAGCAGCGCAACGGTGACGTCGTAGAACTCGCGCCCTCTGACGCTGGGGTCGGCGATCGGCCGGACAACCCAGGCGACCGCCTGCATGGCCGCGCCCATGACGACGGGGTACTCGACCGGGTGCTGGAGGTAGGGCACCTGGCCGGCGGACAGGCCCTCGGCGAAGTACAGCGGGTAGATGTCCGTGTAGCAGTGCGCCTGGAACTGCTCGACGCCGATGTTCCACGCGCCCGCCCGGCAGGCGGCCTTGGCGCCGAAGCCAAGTGCTCCGCCCAGCAGGCCGGCCACGATCAGGGCAGCCACCGACCCGGCCAGCACCGATCCGGCCAGCACCGATCCGGTCAGCGCTGGTCGGCCTGTCCGCGCTGACAGCCGGGCACGCCTGGCCGGGCCGTCCGGCCGCGACCGGTCCTCGGGCTTGCCCGGTCCGCCGGGATAAGGCCCGTCGTTCATCGTCAGCGCCGCTTCCGGCTCATCGCTCATCATTCATCCCGCGCCTTGGTCCGGCGTGTCCTCAAGTAGCTTGTACAGTGCAGTCGGGCCGGCGACTGGCTCGCCCGGCTCAGGCTAGCGGCTGCAGCAGGTGGTCATGACTCGCTCCGAACTGGACGGTGCCTCCGGCCCCGGCGCGACCGCTGAGCTCGGCGCGGCCAGGCCCTCGGACCTGACGCCGGCGGCTGGCTCAGGTCCCCGTCCGGCGGCGTTCGCGGCTGCGGCGCCTGCCGTGGATCCCGGCCAGGCCATGGATCCGGTGCTGCCTGCCGACCGGCCGTCGGCCCCGCTTGCCGATCCTGACGTGGCTGACAGTGCCCATGTCGCGGCCGACGCCGATGCTGCGGCCAACTCCGCTGCGGCCAGTCCCGGTGCTGCGGCCAACTCCGCTGCGGCCAGTCCCGGTGCTGCGGCCAGTCCCGGTGCTGCGGCCAACTCCGCTGCGGCCAGTCCCGGTGCTGCGGCCAGTCCCGGTGCCGCGGCCAGTCCCGGTGCCGCCGCCGATCCCGGCGCCCGCGGCGCCCGCGCCGATCCGGTGCCGTGGCTGATCGCCGCGGCGGTCTTCGCCGCGTACACGACGATCTCGGGCTACCGGTACCTGCGGCTCCAGCCGACCTCCTGGGACCTGGGCATCTTCACCGAGTACGTGAAGCAGTACGCTCATCTGAACCCGCCGGTCGTGGACGCCAGAACCCCGGGCCTGAATCTGCTCGGCGATCACTTCCATCCGATCGTCGCGCTGATCGCGCCGTTCTTCCGGCTGTTCCCTTCCCCGGCCACATTGCTTGTCGCCCAGGCGCTGCTCGCCGCGCTGTCGGTGATCCCGGTCAGCCGCGCGGCGGAGTTCAGGCTGGGAACCGGCGCCGGCCGGGCCATCGGCGCGGCCTACGGGCTGTCCTGGGGGTTGCAGCAGCTGATCGACTATGACTTTCACGAGATCGCGTTCGCGATCCCGCTGCTCGCGTGCTCGCTGTCGGCGCTGGTCCGCGGCCGGACCCGGGCCGCGGTCATCTGGGCGCTGCCGCTGGTCTTCGTCAAGGAGGACCAGGGCTTCACGGTCGCGGCCATCGGGCTCATCATCGCGTTCGGCTATCGGCGCCGGATCGCCGGGCTCGCGCTTGCCATCTGGGGAATGGCGTGGTCGGTATTCGCGATCACCGTCATCATCCCGCACTTCAACCCGGCTCATCTGTACCCGTACTGGTCCAAGGGCGGCGAGCTCAGTCCTGGCCAGGCCGCGATCTCGCTGAGCGGGCTGCTGCACCAGCTGATCGCCACCCCTTCGGCGAAACTGCCGACGCTGGCGCTGATCCTGCTGCCGACCGCCTTTCTCGCGCTCCGGTCACCCCTGGCACTGGTCGCCGTGCCGAGCCTGGCCCTGCGGTTTGTCTCGACCAACACCGCCTTCTGGGGCACCGCCTGGCACTACAACGCGACCGTGATGCCGATCGTGTTCGTCGCCGCGATCGACGGGCTGGCCAGAATCCGGGCCAGCGGGGCGCGCGCGGAGCTCATAGTGCCCGATCGCGCGGGCGGCTCCTGGCGCCCGGCCGCGCCGGGTGTTCCCGGCGGGCTCAGCCCGGCTCGCGCCCTGGCTACCGCGATGGAACGGCACGGCGCGGCGATGATGCTGGCGATCTGCGCGGCCCTGGCCTTCCAGTTCCCGCTGAACGACCTCTGGCATCCGCAGACCTACCAGCTCGGGCCGCATGTCCAGGCCGCACGGGCGGCGATGGCGCTGGTGCCAGACGGCGCGACCGTCCAGACCGACATCGACCTGCTCGCGCCGCTGGCCGCCAGGACGGACGCCTTCTGGCTCGGCAACTCCCCGACCTGGCAGGGCAGCAGCGGCAATCCCGCTACCAGGTACGTCGTCTTCGACCGGGCAGGAGCAGACGTGCCGCCGCCCACGGGCAGCGTGCTCAGCTACGTCGAGAGCCTGAATCGTGGCGTGCGGTACCGCCTGATCTACGAAAATGACGGGGTCTTCGTCTTCATCAGGTCCTGAGTGCGGCCGCGCCAAGGGAGTGCCCGAGATGGCCCGAGTGCTCTCGCCAGAGGCATCGCCGGCGGTCGCCGATCGGCCAGAACTGGCTAGCCGCTGGGCGAGCCGCGCGGTGCTGGCCGGCTATCTGGCTGCCGCTGTGGTAGTCACGTGGCGGCTCTGGGCCGATCCTGCGGCGCGCACGGTGGCGGGCAACCCCGGCGACGCCGATCTCTTCGCCTGGTTCCTGCGCTACGCGGCAACCGCGCTGGCGCACGGACGACTGCCTGCCCTGGTGACGACGGCGCTGAACGCGCCGGCCGGCATCAACGTGATGTGGAACACCTCGATACTGCTGCCCGGGGTGCTGCTTACGCCGGTGACCTTGCTCTTCGGCCCGCAGGTGAGCCTGACCGTCCTCGGCACGGCAGGCTTCGCGGGATCCGCGGCCAGCCTGTTCTGGGTGCTCCGCCGCTGGCAAGTCAGCACTCAGGCCGCTGCCCTCGCCGGAGCGGTCTACGGGTTCTCTCCGGCGCTCCTGCATTCCGCGATCGGGCACTACAACCTCCAGGTGGCCATCCTTCCGCCGCTGATCATCGACCTCGGCCTGCGGATCACGATCGGCCCGCCGCGCGAGATGCTGGTCGTTTCCGGCCCGCGCCAGCCGGGTTCGCGATCTGGGAGGAATGGCTCACCCATCACGGCGTCCCGGAGGATGAGCGGGACGACGGCGCCAACTCGTGTGATGCGGCGGCCGGCCGGCCGGCCGGCCCTCGCGCTCGCCGAGGGTCGGCGCCACCACCGCGGCCAGGGGCGGCAGCTGGGACCCGACGGTCTCGAGGCCGGCCCTGACCAGGTCGCCGACCCGCCGGATCCGCGGGCGGCTCACGGTCCGCCGGACGAAGCCGGATCGCGGTGGTCGGCCCGGGTCCCGGCGACGGTACGCGACGGCTGCCTGCTCGGCCTGCTTGTGACGGCACAGCTGTTCACCAGCGAGGAACTGCTGCTGGTCACCGGCATGGCTGGCCTGCTGCTCGTGGCGGGGCTGGCGGCCAGCCGGCCGCGGGCGGTGCGGCGCAGGCTCAGGCCGGCGGCAGCCGGCCTTGCGATGGCCGCCGGGGTCACGGCCGCGCTCGGCGGCTGGGCGCTGTGGGTGCAGTTCGCCGGCCCGCTCACCGAGCACGGCAGCGCGTTCCTCGCCGACTTCTTCGTAAACGACCTCACCGGCTTCGTGACGCCGTCACGCTATCTGCTGTTCCACACCGCCGCTAGCGCGGCAGCCGCCGGGAGATACCAGGGCGGACCGCCCGAGTACCTGGCCTATCTCGGCTGGCCGCTGATCGCCGTGCTGGCCGTCGCGACGCTGGCCGCCTGGCGGCGGCCAGCGGTCCGCGCGATGGCGCTGACCCTGGCCGTGCTCGAACTGCTGTCCCTCGGCGGTCATCCGCTGGTCGGCGGCCACTCCGATCCGGGCGTCACATTGCCCTGGCATCTGCTTGAAGCGATCCCGGTGCTGACATCGGCGATCCCCGACCGGCTGTCCATCGTCGCCGACGGCGCCGCGGCTGCCCTGCTCGCATTGTGCGTCGACCTGGCCAGGGCGCGCCTAGCCCAAGTCGGCCGATCGACCACTTCCCGGTCGGTACCTGAGCCGGGGCCCGCCGAGGCGCAGCAGACTCAGCATCGCCGCTTCGCGCTGTGGCCGGGCCGGCTGCGAGGGAATGTCAGTCGGGACTCTGAGCTGGGGCAGGCGCGGGCGCTGTCGTTCACGAATCGGCGGCTGGAGCCCCGAGCCCGGTCATTCCTGCCCGGCCGCGGGGCGGGCGTGGTGACCGTGCTCGCCCTGATCATCTGCCTGCCGCTGATCCCGCGACCGCTCCCGGCCGCCAGCCCGGCCCGGCTTCCGGCGGGCTGGTCGGCGGCCTTCGCCGCACTGCGGCTCCCGGCGGGCGCCCGTGTCCTCGTAGTGCCCGTGCCCACGCCGACGCTGACGGCCGCCATGCGCTGGCAGGCCGACACCGGTCAGCCCGATTCGCTGATCGGCGGCTACTTCATCGGGCCCGCCTGGACCGGCCAGGCATACGTCGGCGGCAACGGAGTCACGGCCACCGCCCGGTACCTCGACCAGCTCTGGATATCCGGGCTGAGACCCGGCGATCCCGGGTTTCCCGCCGTGGCGGCGGCCGGATCTCCCGCTGCTGCCGCGCCCTCCGCGTCGCAGCTGGTTAGCGACCTCGCGACCTGGCAGCCAGCAGCCGTCGTCGCCGTCACCGTGCTGGACAGCCCGCTGGGGCACTACCTGATCCAGCTGTTCGGCCCGCCGACGGTCCAGGCCGGCAGCGTGCTCGGCTGGCACCTGTGAGGCTGATTCTCTGCGGCTTCTCTGCAGCGATCCCTGGGTAGCGCGCCCCGGGGCTGCGGCCCAGCGGAGCGCCGGATTCGCGGTCGTTCGCAGTCGTAGTGACTGACTAACGACCGCGCAATGGCTGGATCGGGGTGGGTGGCCGCGCGGCGGAGAGCGGCGTGGCCGGAGGGGCCGACGGGGAAGGTGGTGGTAACCGCGCTCGCGTTACGCTGGCACCGGCACCGCGCCGCCAGGAGCCGCCTGGCCCGGCGCCGCACCGGGAGGTCCTGTGGCCCTGCGCATCATCATCGGCCTCGCCCTGACGATGGTCGCATTCGCGATCGCCGGCCGGCGACTGTGGTGGCTGTTCCGGCTGGCGACCAGCGGCCAGCCCGCGCCAGAGCGGCTCGCTGCCGTGCGGGAGCACCCTGGCCGCGGGGCCGGTGCTGAGGTCACCGAGGTGCTCGGTCAGCGGAAGCTGCTGCAGTGGACGATCCCAGGTATCGCGCACTTCATGACGTTCTGGGGTTTCACCATCCTGCTGCTGACCCTGATCGAGGCCTACGGTGACCTGTTCAGCAAGACCTTCGCCATCCCGTTGATCGGCCACTGGCCGGTGATCGGCTTCGCGGAGGATCTGGTCGCCGTCGCGGTCCTGATCGGAATCGTGACCTTCGCCGTGATCCGCCTGCGCAACGATCCGAAGCGCGAGGGCCGCGAGTCCCGCTTCGCAGGCTCTCACACCGGTGCTGCCTGGCTCGTTCTGGCCATGATTTTCCTGGTGATCGTGACGCTGCTGATGGCTCGTGGCGCGCAGATCGACACGGGTGACTTCCCTTATCGGCATGGGGCCTTTGCCTCGCAGATCGTCGGGCACTGGCTCGCGCCGGCCGGCCTTGGCGCCAATCGCGCGATCGAGACCACGTTCATCCTGGCCCAGCTCGCGGTCGTGCTCGGATTCCTCGTCCTGGTGACCTACTCCAAGCACCTGCACATCTTCCTGGCGCCGCTGAACGTGCTGTTCTCCCGGCGGCCCAACGGGCTGCGCGGGCTTCAGCCGATGCGCTCGGGCGGCAAGGTGCTCGACTTCGAGGAGGCGGATCCGGACACCGACGTCTTCGGCATCGGCAAGGTCGAGGATCTGACCTGGAAGGGCATGCTCGACCTGGGGACCTGCACCGAGTGCGGCCGGTGCCAGTCCCAGTGCCCGGCCTGGGCGACCGGCAAGCCGCTGTCGCCGAAGATGCTGATACTCGACCTGCGCGACCATGCCTTCGCCAAGGCGCCGTACCTGCTCGCCGGATCCGACGAGGCCAGGGAGCAGCTCCCGGACGCCATCAAGGCGCAGGCGAACCGGCCGCTGGTCGGAACCGCCGAGGCGGGCGGGGTGATCGATCCCGACGTGCTGTGGTCCTGCACCAACTGCGGCGCCTGTGTGCAGGAGTGCCCGGTCGACATCGAGCACATCGACCACATCACCGGGATGCGCAGGCACCAGGTGCTGATCGAGTCCGAGTTCCCGCCCGAGGCGGCCGGGATGCTGAAGAACCTGGAGAACAAGGGCGATCCGTGGGGCATGGGCGAGTCGAAGCGGGCCGAGTGGCTCACCGAGCTTGACTTCGAGGTGCCCGTGGTCGACGGGCCGATCGGCGACGACGTGGAGTACCTGTTCTGGGTGGGCTGCGCCGGCGCGCTCGAGGACCGGGCAAAGAAGACCACGAGGGCGATCGCCCAGCTGCTGCACACCGCGGGGGTCTCGTTCGCCGTGCTCGGCCCCGGCGAGACCTGCACCGGCGACCCGGCCAGGCGGATGGGCAACGAGTTCGTCTTCTCGATGCTGGCACAGCAGAACATCGAGACCCTCAACGAGGCAAAGGCACGCAAGATCATCGCGAGCTGCCCGCACTGCTTCAACACGATCGCGAACGAGTACCCGCAGCTTGGCGGGGACTATGAGGTGATCCATCACACTCAGCTGCTGGCTCAGCTGGTCCGCGACGGCAAGCTGACCCCGGTGACTCCGATCGAGGAGAAGATCACCTACCACGACCCGTGCTTCCTCGGCAGGCACAACCGGGTGTTCACGCCGCCGCGCGAGATCATGGAGCAGGTCCCCGGCGTGCGGGCACAGGAGATGCACCGGTGCAAGGAGCGCGGGTTCTGCTGCGGGGCGGGCGGCGCCAGGATGTGGATGGAGGAGCGGATCGGCAAGCGGATCAACGTCGAGCGGATCGACGAGGCGCTCGGAACGGACCCGGACACGATCTCCACCGGCTGCCCGTTCTGCCTGGTAATGCTCGGCGATGCGATCAGCGCCAAGAAGAGCTCGGGTGAGGCCAGGGACTCCCTGGAGGTCGTGGACGTCGCCCAGCTCCTGGCCAGGTCCGTCGCCCGGCCGGAGCCGGCCGCGCCGGCCGGCCCCGCCGCCGGAGACTGAGCCGCCGGCCGGCGTCCCGCGACCGGGCGGAACGAGCCAGATCAGGCAGAGAGGCGATGGACACCAGGCGGGCTGAGGCATTCAGCGACGGCGTGTTCGCGGTCGCGATCACCGTGCTCGTCTTCGGGCTGCTGCCCATCGGGACCGGGGACCACGTGACAAGGGCGCTGCTCAGCGCCTGGCCGCAGTACATCGCCTACGTTGTGAGCTTCCTGACCATCGGCATCATGTGGCTGAATCACCACACGCTGATGGCGCAGATGCGGCGGGTGAACCGGCCGCTGCTCGTGCTCAACCTGCTGCTGCTGATGGGCGTAGTGGCCGTCCCGTTCCCGACCGCGCTGGTCGCCGACCACCTGCACGGCGCCGCGGCGGCCGGAGGCCGAGCGGCGACCGTCACGTACGGCCTGCTGATGATCGCGATCTCGGTCGCCTTCTCGGCGATGTGGCTTTACCTGGGCCACAACGCCGGCGACGTCGCCCGCCGGGCCGCTCACCCACCGCCTCGCTTCACCAGCGTCAGGTTCAGCGCGGGCCTGGTCGGATACGCGGCGGGCACCGTCGTCGCGATCTTCTCGCCCGGGGCCGCGCTGGCCATCTACGGGCTGGTCGCCGTGTACTACCTGTTCGAGCACCTGCCGGATCCGTCCGATGAGCATCCGCCAGGGCCGGACCTGGCCGACTCCGAGGCCGGCGAAGACGGAGCGATCGCGGCCGGGTCGGGCGAAGACGGAGCGATCGCGGCCGGGTCAGGCGAAGACGGACCCTGAGACAGGCGGCTCGTCGCCGCTCGGCGTGCTGACCTCGCTGGCGGCGGCCGTGGTCCGCGGGCTCGGCGGCGCCCTGGTGATCGGCGGTTTCTCGGCGTGGGCCGGGATGCTGGTCATCGCCCGGCAGCGCGGACCTGGTCACGACCCGGGTGTCGTCGCGGCACGGGCAGGGAGCCAGATCCGTACCCTGGTGCCGTGGCCGGGCCAGGATTCCAGGGTTGCCTGGCCGCCGTGGGCGTTCGCGATCGCCTGCACGATCGACAGGCCGAGCCCGCTGCCGCCGCCGCCCGAGTAGTCCGGGCCGGCCGTCGGCGGGCCGTCGGCCGTGCCGCCGGAGCCGTAGCCGGCCTCGGCTGAGCCGCTGGTCTGGCCGCCCGGTTGCCCGTGCTGCGCGCCGGAGCCGCCAGCCCGGCTGCCCGGTTGCCCGTGCTGCGCGCCGGAACCGCCAGCCCGGCTGCCCGGTTGCCCGTGCTGCGCGCCGGAGCCGCCAGCCCGGCCGCCCGGTTGCCCGTGCTGCGCGGCTGAGCCGTTGCCGGCGGCACCGACGGGCCCGGTCCAGCCGCCGGCGTCCTGAGTCCCCTCGTCGCGCTCGGCGGCGCGGTGGAACCGGTCGAACGCTCGGGCCGCGTCCTCCGAGGACATGCCCGGGCCTGAGTCGGCCACCTCGATCAGCACGCCGCCCTGCACCGGGCCGAGCCGGACAGCGACCGGCGCGGACCTGGGCGTGTGCGCCCTGACATTCGCCAGCAGGTTGGCGAGCACCTGCCTGATCCGCCGCTCGTCGACCAGGGCGATCAGCCTCGGCGGGGCCTGAGCGCTGATCGGTCGGTCAGGCTCGACCGCCATGGCGTCGGCGACCGCGTCGCGGACGACCGTGGCCAGGTCGGTCTCGGTTAGGTCAAGCGAGGAGGTCCGGTCCAGCCTGGCCAGTTCAAGCAGCTCGGCGACCAGCGTGGACATCCGCTGAGCCTCCTGCTCGATCCGGCGCATGGCGCCCGGCAGCTGATCGGGCCCGAGCGCGCCCTGGCGGTAGAGCTCCGCGTAACCGCGGATCGTGGTCAGCGGCGTGCGCAGCTCGTGCGACGCGTCGGCTGCGAACTCACGGACCTTGCGTTCTGAGTTCAGCCGCGCTCCGAACGCCTGCTGGATCCGGTCCAGCATGGTGTTGATCGCGGCCCCGAGCCTGCCGGCGTCGGTCTCGTCGTCCGACTCAGCCATCCGCTCGGTCAGGTCGCCCCTGGCTGTGATGTCATTGGCGGTGCGCGCCATCCGGTCCAGCGGGCCGAGCCCGCGGCCGATCAGCCACTGGCCGCCGATGGCGAGCAGGGCGATCAGGCCGCCGCCGGTGATCATCTCCGCGAGTATCAGGCCGCGTAGCTGGCTGGTGAGCGCGCTGGCCCGCTCGGCCACGATCAGGATGCTGGGCAGGCCGGACTGATTCTCGGCGCCGGGTATCAGCCGCGCGGCCGCCTCCAGCGTCGGGCTGGCCAGGCCAGCCGACGGCACGCTGAACAGCTGGTCGCCCTGGCCGAGCCCGATGACCTGCCGCCGGCTCATCCGCCCGACGGCGGTGACGAGCGCCCGGGTGGCCACCGAGTCCGTGGTCAGCGGCAGGACAGCGTACGGCCGTTCGGTGACCTCGACCGCGACCACGGCCAACCCCGGCCGGCTCGCGATGTCGGCCGGGCTGCGAGTGCTCTCGGCCAGGATGATCGCGTCGAACTGGCGCTGCAGGTGACTGGCGAACAGGACCGTGCTGACGATCCCCATGACCAGCAGGAAGACGGTGGTGACCGCGATCTGGAGGACGAGCAGGCGGGTGCGCAGGGACAGCCCGCCCGAGCTGTTCGTCCTCCGGGATGCCCCTGCCGCCACGGTTACTAGCCCTCGCGCGGCTGGCTGGCCTGCCGGGAGCGCAGCTCGGAGTGGACGGTGCCGTGCTCAGGCAGCCTCAGGCTGTAACCGACGCCGCGCTGGGTGTGGATCAGCGGCGGGCCAAGCGGGTCCAGCTTGCGGCGGAGGTAGCTCACGTAAGTCTCGACGATCTGGGACTCTCCCGCGTAGTCCCAGCCCCAGACGTTCTCCAGCAGCTGCGCCCTGGTGAGCACCCTGCCCTGGTGCCGCATCAGGTAGGTGAGCAGCCGGAACTCCGTCGGCGAGAGCTCGACGGCGACGCCCGCCCGGTGCACGGTGTACGCCGCCTCGTCCAGCTCGAGATCGCCGGCCCGGAGCGTGTCGCCGGCCTGTTCCTGCTGCGCCGAGCGGGACGCGCGTCTCAGGACCGCGCGCACCCTCGCGACCAGCGCCTCGACCGAGAACGGCTTGGTGACGTAGTCGTCACCACCGATGGCCAGTCCGGTCACGGTGTCTGACGAGGTATCGCGCGCGGTCAGGAAGATCACCGGGACCTCGTTCCCGGCCGCCCGCATCCTGCGGCAGACCTCGAATCCATCGATGTCGGGCAGCATCACGTCAAGCACGATCAGGTCCGGCTGTACCACGTCGGCCTGACGCAGCGCCTCCCTGCCGTTGGCAGCGGTGCTGACCGAGCAGCCGTGGAATTTCAGCGCGACCTGAACCAGCTCGCGGATGTTCGGCTCGTCGTCCACGACGAGCACGCGCGGTATGCGTTCCGGGTCGGCCATGGTCAGTAGATCTTCACCGTTCGCGGGTTAGGAGGCGGTTGCGGCCTCCCTGTGCAGGAGCGTACGGGATGAGCGCGTGCCGCGCCGCTGACGCCGGCAGCTCGGGATGCACGCCGGTGCACGCGGAGCCGCCGGCGTCGCGGGCCGGCCAGGCCAGCCATCTGGCTGACCGCCGCGCTAGCCGCGGATCACGATCAGCCGGGCGTCGTTGGCGCCGCCGGCCACCGGGCCTGCCGCGAAGACACGCTGACCCGTAGCCAGCGCGCTGCTGCCGGTCCGGCGCCCAGCCTGGACTACGACGGTCTTGTGGATCAGGTCCCAGGTCCAGGTGGTGCCGTCGGCCGCCTTGACGACGACGGCGCCGCCGGAGACCGACTGGACCACACCGCGCTCGAACGCGATCGTCCGCACGCCATCGCGGGTCTGCACCGTGATCTGCCCGTGCAGCCCGGCGAGCAGCAGGCGCAGCCGGAGCAGGCGCCCGGCGCAGAATCGCCAGGTGGCTCGCGCGGCGCCGGGATGGCCGGTGGCCAGCAGGTGCCTGGCGGCCGCCGCGCAGCGGTGCAGGGCGCCGGTCGCCGCGGCCGGAGCGGAGCTGGCCGCGGGATTGCCCGAGACCAGGCTGGCGCTCAGTGACGCCGGGGTGCCGAGCATCGCGCTCAGGGCACCCGCCTGGGCGGCGCGGGCCGCCTGAGAGCCGCTGCCCGGAATGGTGTTCGCCGCCGCGGCGGGGCTGCCGCCGCTGGTTAGCCGCACGCCGACGAAGGAGCCTCCGCCGATCAGCAGAGCCGCGATCCCGAGGCCGGCTGCCCAGCGGGTCATCCCGCCTGAGCGGCCTCGGGTGTGCCGGTCACCACCCTGGCCGAGCAGCTGGCCGGTGGCTGGCGTCTCAGGCAGGCCATCCGGACCGAGGCTGTACGGCTGGGTTCGGTTC
>Ga0209415_10012484_pt1 | contig 14149 bp, 9 predicted proteins | sample PeaSoiSIISIP2007_FD_187696 | JGI IMG/M metagenome (GOLD analysis project Ga0209415, IMG submission 187696) | Peat soil microbial communities from Weissenstadt, Germany - SII-SIP-2007 (SPAdes) (version 2) | ecosystem: Environmental > Terrestrial > Soil > Wetlands > Peat | place: Germany... | reverse complement strand
TTTGCCTTATCAGGGCCGAAGTTCCGTTCTCGTCCAGAAACACCAGTTTGACTCGCTTAGTGCTTCCCATTAGGTTTCTCGGTCTATCATTGTCGGTGTTGCGCGTTCGCATCCAGAGCGGGATAATTGCGCCAGCCTTCAGAGTCGGATAGCCTTCTGCATGTTAAGGTCACACCGGTGAGTGCCTCTCTCTTCGAAGGATGGACTGTCGAGTTGCGTCAGAAACCAATAGTGCTGGGCGCATTGCTGGTGCTCGCCACTCTGCTGTTGTACGGCGGGGTCACGCACCATGAGTTCCTCGCCTTTGATGACGAGTCCTATGTCACCAAGAACATTCATGTAAGCACAGGTTTGAATCTCGGCAATGTGGTTTGGGCTTTTGCCAATTTCTACGAGTCGAACTGGCATCCGATCACGTGGCTTTCCCACATGGTGGATTGTCAACTGTTCGGCCTAAATTCCGGACCTCCTCACCTCGTCAATGTCGTGCTGCATGCTGCCAACGTTCTGCTGTTGTTCTTGCTGCTGCAAAGGGCCACCGGCGCGGTGTGGCGCAGCTTTCTCGTGGCCACGCTCTTCGCCGTGCACCCGCTGAACGTGGAAACGGTTGCCTGGGTAGCACAAAGAAAAAGTCTGCTCAGTACCTTTTTTTCCTTACTCACGATTGCCGCCTATGGCTGGTACGTTCGGGGGCCCGGCTGGAAGAGGTATCTGGTCGTCGTCGCTGCCTTTGCGCTGGCGCTGATGTCCAAGCCCATGGCAGTGAGCCTCCCGCTGGTCTTGCTACTTCTAGACTATTGGCCGTTGGAACGGTATGAGGGTCTTTCCTTTCGACAAAAGGGGGGGCAGTTGTTGGTAGAGAAGCTGCCACTGTTATTGATGAGCGCAGCGAGTTCGGTGGTAACGGTGTTTGCGCAACGTTCTGGCGGCGCTATGGTAGGTACATTCGTGCTACCGTTCTCCGTCCGCCTGGAGAATGCCCTCGTGTCCTATGTCGCCTACATTGGAAAGACAGTTTGGCCTGCCAAACTCGCCGTCGTTTATCTCTACCCGGAGCACACCTTGCCCTGGTCCGACGTCATCGCGGCGACACTTATCTTGGTCGCGATCACTGTGGCGGTTTTGTACTTTCACCGCACTCACTACCTCGCGATGGGGTGGTGTCTGTTTGTCATCACGCTGATTCCAGTCATTGGAATTGTTCAGGTTGGCCGCCAAGCCATGGCTGACCGTTACGCATACGTTCCTTGCATCGGCCTATTCATCATCATCGCATGGGGCTTAAGCGATGTAGCCCATGCGACCGGCATCCCTCGGGTCGTACCAGCGCTGGCTGCACTGTGCCTGACATCGGCATTTGCCTCTGCCACTACCCACTACCTGCCGTGCTGGCAAAACGGTGTGACGTTATTTACGCAGGCGAGCATCGTTGCTGGCCGGCCCGATCCCGCGCTCGAGGAGGCGCTTGCGGATGCGATGGTTTCCACCGGGCGGACTGATGAGGCCTTGCAACACTACAGAGAAGCGTGCATATTGCGTCCGAATCACCCATTCTGTCATTACAATATGGCAGGAATCCTGCTTAATCGACGTCAACTCCGAGACGCCCTAGAACAGTATGAGCTCGCGGGACGTCTTACCGACGACCGGGCCATGACACTTTCATGCTTGATCAATTCTAGCGAAATACTCCTCGACCTCGGTGATTACCAGACCGCGGAGATGAGACTGGCGACGGCGTTGCAAATCGACCCCAATAACAACACTGCGTTGGAACTGCGCCAGCGGGCGTTGAATCAAAAGAGCGGCGAAAATCGTTAAGCTCGTCTCCAGCCCATCTATATTCACCCGTTTCCCGTCTCCCAAAGGCATCGAAGCGGGTCTTTCTCCTCATCAAGGTGCATTTTGCCCCTTCGACGACTAATCTGTCCCTGCCGTCTCGATTCCTAAATCTCTGTGCATCTTTGACTTAAGCTCCTATACTAAGTTGGTATTGCGATTGCCATTCCGCCACTGGGGAACTGCGCACACAACTATGGAACGACCGATTTTCAGGGCAGTAATTGTCGGCGCCGGTCCGGCGGGCCTGACTGCCGCCTACGAGTTGTCGAAGCAGCATGCCAAGGTGGTTGTGCTTGAGCGTGACCCCCAATATGTGGGCGGAATCTCTCGCACCGTCAACTATAAGGACTTCCGCTTCGATATTGGCGGACACCGCTTCTTCTCCAAGTCCCGCGAGGTGGAAGATCTTTGGACCGAGATCGCGGGGCCGGACATGCTCGATCGTCCCCGGTCGTCGCGCATTTACTACCGCGGCCAGTTCTACACCTATCCCTTGAAACCATTCGAGGCGCTGTCCAAGCTCGGCTTGACCGAGTCGGTCCTCTGCATGTTCTCGTTCATGGCCGCCCGCCTTCGCCCGGTACGCAACCCCAGGACTTTTGAAGATTGGGTCAGCAACCAGTTCGGCAAGCGTCTGTTCCGCATCTTTTTCAAGACCTACACGGAGAAAGTGTGGGGAATGAGCTGCAGCGAAATTTCCGCGGATTGGGCGGCCCAGCGGATCAAGGGACTATCGCTTGGGTCGGCCATCAAACACGCTCTTTTTTCCAAGCGCAAGCCGAAAGACCGCACACAGGTGGTCAAGACGCTGATCGACACCTTCCGCTATCCCCGACTGGGTCCCGGAATGATGTGGGAGGCGTGCACGGAGAAAGTACAAAAGCTAGGTGGCGAAGTGAAGCTGGGACGCAAAGTTGTTGGCTGCCGCTTCGACTCCGCCAGCAATCTTTGGATCGTGACTTCGCGCAGCGCCAATGGCGATTTGGAAGAACATCGCGCTGAACATCTGGTTTCGTCCATGCCGATCAGGGAACTGATCGCACAGATCGAACCACCGCTTCCCGAAGCCGTCCTCCAGGCCGCTCGCTCGCTGCGTTATCGCGACTTCCTGACCGTCGGAATCATCGTGCATGACCGCGGCCGTTTCTCCGATAACTGGATCTACATCCACGATCCCAGCGTGCAGGTTGGCCGCGTACAGAATTACAAGTCGTGGTCGCCGGAGATGGTTCCCGACGCCGGCTATTGCTCCTATGGTCTCGAATATTTCTGCTTCGAGGGCGATGGACTCTGGACGACGAGCGACCGCGAGCTGATCGAGTTGGCCAAGTCCGAAATCCAAAAAGTGAATCTCGCCGCCAGTGCGGACGTAGTCGATGGCTGCGTCATCCGCCAGCCCAAGGCATATCCCGTGTATGACGACGCATATCAAGAGCACGTCAACACGATTCGGAAGTCTCTCGACGCAAACTATCCCACCCTTCACCTGGTCGGCCGCAATGGCATGCATAAGTACAACAATCAGGATCACGCCATGATGACCGCCATGCTGACCGCCAAGAACGTCCTGGCGGGCGAGCGCAAGTACGATGTCTGGGCGGTGAATCAGGACGCCGAATACCACGAAGCGGGAGCGGCGGGTGCGCAAGCAGCGGAAGTGGAGACGCGGGTTCCGGTCAGGAACGCGGCAAGCCCGGCTTAGGCAAGAAACGAGCGACGCCGCGCATCAGGCTGCAGGAAAGCTCGGGATTCGCATTTGGAAGAGGGAGTTTGTGCCGCCGAATTTGAGAGAAGAAACGGGCACATATCGCGTGCAAGCCAGTGATCTTCCCGTTTCTCTCGTATATCTATGCGGCCCGGAAAATCAGCAGGTTTGCTCTCGCGAGTTGCATGAGGGAGAGGTGATCGGCAACGTTGCCGGTACGCCCTAGCCCCGACGCGGTGGAAGGCGAAGCCAATTCCTAACTTGATTCCATGCAAAACTCCACGGTGACAGACACGCTGGGAATTCTCAGGGCATGCCTCGCTCTTCTCCCCTTCATGATCGCCCCAGGATATGTAGCGGGATGGGCGTTCGACCTGTTTGAGTTCCGGCGTCGTCGTCCGATACTTCGCCTGATTCTAGCCGTTCCACTCAGCTGTACCATTTGCCCGATGCTTTCCTATCTGCTGGCGCGTTTCCTGCAACCGGGACTCTGGGCGTTCTATAGCGGTGTGTTCGGCGCCGCAGTGCTGCTTCTGGTCCAGGAAGCTCGGCGAGCCAGGCTCCAGTCAGTTCCCCAATACATCTGGATTGTTTTCGGCCTGATGGCGCTGTGGGGAATCTTAGCCGTTGGATCGCTGATCGATGTGCAAATCGCGGACCACCTCTATCCCCCTATTGTCGCCCGTGACCATGCCGTACACACGGCCATCACGGCCGCAGTGTCCCGCCATATCCCCCCGAGCAACCCTTTCTTTGCAAATGCAGGAGCGCCTTTGCGCTATCACTACTTGTGGTTGCTGTTCTGTAGCCTGCCCATGAGGGTGCTCCGTTTGTCGCCGCGATACGTGGTGTATTCCGGAGTGGTCTGGTGCGGGCTGGGCCTGATGTGTACGATCGCGCTCGGCCTCAAGTTCCTGGTGCAAGTCGAGACGCACATCGAGAAAAAAACTTTGCTCGCGGTTGGCTTGCTCTGCGTCACCGGCCTGGACATTTTGCCAAACCTCTACCTTGGCGTCGCGAAAGGGTGGTGGCTGGCTGATACGGAGAAGTGGAACGAGCAAATCGATTCCTGGGCTGGCTCCCTGCTCTGGGTGCCGCACAGCGTCGCCGCGTTGATCGCATGTTTCGTCGCATTCTTGTTGCTCCGTCACCAGGCGGACGCCCATCGCAAGTGGGCCACCGCTCCCGTAATTGTAGCGGGGATGGCCTTTGCCAGCGCGGCCGGTATGTCCGTTTACGTTACGTTCACATTCGTAGTTGCCATCGCCCTCTGGTCGCTGGCGTTGATCACACGGAAAGGTTGGCGGGAAGTATCGATGTTCGCAGGCGCGGGTGCCGTGGCGCTGCTCTGGGCATTGCCATTTCTCTCCAGCCTTCGCGGTCCCGCCGCCGGCGCTGCCTTTGCGGAGTTCGCGCTGCGCCCGTTTCCACTAGGGATTATTATCGCCCGGCAAGTCGGCATCGCGATCGAGACGCAATTCGCCTTGGCCGTCGCCAACGCACTCTTCCTGCCCATCAACTACGCGCTTGAACTCGGATTCTTTCTCGCTGTCGGCGTTCTTCGCCTGCGACAGCTAATGCGTGGCGCCATTGAAGTCAGCGCCAACGAACTGGCTGCCTGGACGCTGGTCATGACGAGTTTTCTGATTGGCACATTCCTGCGTTCGAGTACCACCATCACCAACGACTTGGGATGGAGATGCTTCCTGCCCGCGCAACTGATCCTCCTGCTATGGGGAGCAACCCTCGTTCATGAATGGTGGTTTCATCGTTCCAGCGTAGTGCCAGAAAATGCGATGTCCTCAAATGCGACCCAAGCCGCTCCGCGCTTGTGGATTCGCGTTGCATTCGCGATGCTGATCATTCTCGGCACACTTGGCACAGCGTATCAGGTGTTCATGTTGCGTATGTTCCCCGTTCTTTCCGATCGCGGGGAGATTTCGGGACTGAGCTGGGTGGATCCCGACCGCAACTTCGGCAGCCGGACATACGCGCTGCGCTCAGCTTACGAAGTTCTCGATACGCAACTGCCTTCTTCGGCAATCGTGCAGAGTAATCCGGCGACAGTGCATCCCATCCAGCACATGCTATATTCCGGACGTGATTCCGCCGCCGCCACTCCCGCGGGCGACCCTCCGTGTGGTACAGCCTTTGGCGGTGGTCCTGGTCTCTGCGGTCTGCGCCAGCAAAAGCTCGCTCGGCTATTCGCTCTTCCGGAGGGCAGCGATCTAGACGCGACGTGCCGCGAGTATGGTATCGATGTAATCGTGGTGGAGGAGTCAGACCGCGTATGGCAGCAGCCTTCATCCTGGGTTTGGACACGCTCCCCGTCAGTCGCCAACGATTATGTCAGGGCGTTTCGGTGTGGCGCGACTGTGGCTGGCATTCAATATTAGCCTGAGATGCGGGATGGCAAGAGCCCGCGCGATGCAGTTAGATTCGTATCAGGGCAAGCCTTCAGGCGTGCCGCTAGTGCATTTGAACGTCGAGGTGGTGGTAATGAGGTGCTCCTAATAATGAGCGCGTTCCACGAGTTGCGCCGCCTTTTGAGGCTCCGTGCATTGCAACTGCTTGCCCTTTCGTTCTTGTTGATCCTGATGGCAGGGATTGCGTTCGACTCCAGAACAACGGTGCGCGACCCTGATATCTGGTGGCATCTCAAAACGGGAGATTGGATCGTTCAGAACCATGTCGTTCCCTACGTCGGCATTTTCTCCCGCACGGCCGAAACCCGTCCTTGGATTGCCTACAGTTGGGGCTATGAGGTGCTGTTGTCACGCGCTTACTCCTGGTTCGGGCTCATCGGATTTGGCCTCTTCGGTATTTTGTTAACCGTAGCCGTCGCCTTCGCGCTCTTCTGGATGCTGCGCCGCCTTTCCGGAAGCTTCTGGGTAGCGTGGATTTTAGCGCTCATCGGGAGCTTTGCTTTCTTGTTTAGCCTGATGCCCAGGCCTGTCTTTGTATCGATGATCCTGTTCATGGTCGTGCTGACTTTTCTCTTGGGGGCTCAGCGCTCAGGCAAGGTCCAGTTGCTGTGGTGGTTGCCGCTACTGTTTGCCCTCTGGGCCAACATCCACATCCAGTTCATCTACGGATTGTTCGTGGTGGGGCTGTTCATGGGGATCAACCTGCTCCAGCGGCTGGCAAGCTGGGTGGGAATTGAGTTGGACTTCCTGCAGCAGCCGGCGCTCCCTCTGTCCCCACTCATCGGAGTTCTGTTCGCTTGTTTCGCCGCTACATTTTGCGGGCCCTACACGTATCACCTGTATCGCGTGGTTGCGGCGTATTCGAATTCGCACGTGCCCTATACCACGATTCAGGAATTGTCCGCCTTCCATTTCAATTCCTTTACTCATTATGTATTGCTGTTGTTGACGGCGGCCGCATTTTTCGCCATAGGATGGCCGAAGAAACTGGATCTGTTCAAACTTTCTTTGCTCATTGTGGCCAGCGTCGTTGCCTTCCGCACCGCGCGCGATGCGTGGTTTGTGTCGATTTGCGCCGCAGCCTTTATCGCTGACTTATGTGCCGGAGAAAACGGGCGCGCCACCGGAGAAGATGCTCCAACTCCTGTGCTGAAACTCCCCGAACTGGCCGGCGTGTGTGCCTTCGTGGCGATCTTGATGTTGCTGGTAGCTCGCAACACCGGTTTTAATACCCGCGACTTGGATCGCGCCATCAGCCGTGAGTATCCGGTGAATGCCCTCAACTTTGTGCGTCAGAACTCGTTTCCCGGGCCCCTGTACAACCATCTCGACTGGGGCGGTTTTCTGATTTGGTACCTGCCTCAATACCCGGTTGCCATCGACGGACGAAACGATCTCTATGGGGACGAAATGGACCTGCTCACCTACAAGAGTTCGCAAGGCGAAGCCTACACCTCCGATCCCTACCTGAATGAGGCTGGACTCGTGGTGCTGCCCAAAAAGCTCCCGCTGGCTATCCTCCTGACCATCGATTCACGCTTCCGCGTGGTCTATCAGGATCAGTTAGCAGTCGTGTTTGTTCGCAACTAGCGGTGCGGAAGCAACGCTGCTTCTACTTTGTTTTGAAGGAGCGCGGCTTCAGCCGCTCGGTAAGCGGTAGCAAAACAATGGCGGCCTCAGCCGTTAAGGGCAACCCGTTCCTACTGCCGCACCAGAACCGTAGCCAAATCGTCCTCATACACGACGCGAAACTGCTCACGCAACACCGGCAGCGCGGTCAGCGCTCTCGTCATACCCGCATTCCGCTCAAGCAGGATAGTGCGGGCACGCGCAAAATCAGGATCCGTTTCGAGACGGTCCGTACCGCCGGTCACTTTGAAATACCGGTCGTTGATTTCGTCGCCGTACAGGTCCAAACGCCCATCGATCGCGACTGGATATTCCGGCAGATACCAGATCAGAAAGCCGCCCCAGGAATAGGTGTTGAACAGGGGCTCCGGAAGCTGATTCGCCCGTATAAGATCGCAGGCTTTCATGGGGAAGACTCGACTCGCCTGTTTCATGAGTGTGTCGCTAGTGGGCATGCGGATGATCGCCACTAGAAACATGGCCGCAACGAGCGCCACGATCAGCGGCTTTTCCCATTTCCATTCCGGGCTGCTCGTCCGCGATTCCGTTGCCGGCTGCCAACCCGCCAGAGCGCCGGCGATGATCGCAATTGCAAGAAGCACTACGCACCACACATCTCGTTGGACCCGGAATGCCAGCATTACAAAGACACCCAGCACCCCGAGTTTGAACAAATCCCGCGAGCGCTGCCGGCCCAATGCCAGAAATGCCCCCATCACCAGCAGCAACAACACAAAATGCTGCGGCCGCCGAAAAGCCAGGGCCTCCATCTGCGGAAAATTCTCGAACAGCACGTTGCTATAGGCTGTCTGGAATGCGCTCGGGAAGAGGTGAAAAGTGTAGGGGGTCAACAGTGTCGCCACCACCGAAAGCCAGGCAATCGCGGAGACCTTCGCCAGAGAGTGGGGGGGGGCCGACACCGAAGTGAAGCCGGAAGTATGCAACAGAAACTCCGTAACCTCGGCGACTAGGAACAGCCCTAGCAAGAGTAGTCCGTTCAAGAATTGTCCGTGCAGATTAGCCCAGAAAAAGAAGAGCGGAGGCAACCAGTACAGGGGACGCAAGTCCCCGCACCGGCGGCTTTGCAATAAAAGGAGCAGCTCAACCCCAAAAAACAAAATGGAAAAAACGATGGGGAGTGGCGGCAAATCAACCATCACATATTGCGCAGCGGCGCAAAGCGCCACGGCGCACCAAAATCGTCCACGCCAGCCGCGCGCCAACAGAAAGGTCACCGCGGCCAGCGCCATTTTGAAACCCATGAGCAGCGCCGGGAACGCCCTCAAGCCCAGCAGTTTGTAAGTCACAGCCGTCAGGGCCTCGAATCCCCAACTCGAGGCGACCCAAGGACGATTGGAATACTGAGAGAACAAGCCAGTGCGAGGGAACGCGTGGTTCTGTAGAATCCAGAGCCCGGTACGTAAATGCCACCAGACGTCGCCGTTTGTGAGGGCCGTGATGAAGAAAGACTCGTAGATTGCAGCAAAGGTCAGCAGCACCACTAATGCGACAATCCGCACCGGAGCGCGCTCGGAGATTTTACTGAGACCCGCCACCCGCCGCCTGCCACCTGCCTTAATGTTTACTGGGCGCGGCATTCTTGAGGTTGACCACAGGCGTCACCGTGCCGTCAGCGTTGTGATTGTAATTGTGGCACCGGAGAGTACAAGTATTGCTGCCGCGATTGTAGAAGACAGGAGAAGTCGCGGTGGCGGCCACGACCTTCAAGTCGAAATTGACCAAGCGTTCACCCGAGACGTTCGTCGACGATGCGCCCATGCCATGAGCCGTGTGACACACGGAGCAGGAAAATCCCGCGTTGATATGGACCGAGTGCTTGCTGAAGCTGGCGTTGCCTGCGACAGTGGCCAGGTTGTGACACTTCGCGCACACGGAATAAGGTCCGCCAGCGGCCGGATCGAGAATCGCCGGAAGCAGATTCTGGATGGCGGTTCCCGGGCCGGCGGTGGGAGGAAGGCCCGGCGCAACCTGGCTGTACTCGTAACGCCGCTCTAGAATGTGCGAGAACTGCGATCCGTGCGGTCCGCTCGGCCCCGTGCCTCCAAATTCGCGATTATCGTCGCTGTTGTGGCAGTCCGTGCAGAGAATACGGGTCGTGATCGGCCGTCCTTGCGTCCGCCCGTCCAGGTTCCACATGAACTTCAGCAGGCTCGGCTGCGGGAGCGGACTCTTACTGTCGTGCATCACGGGATGGCTCGACTTCGCCGTGACGCTGAACTGTGGGATCAAATTAAGCGGGTCGCCCCCAGCCACCGCGCGCGCCGGCAGGTAGCCGAAGGCGGTCAGCGCCTGCTTGCCCGAGCTCGTGCCGTGACAGCGCAAACAGATCTCGTATTGATTCAGCGCTGGATTCACCGGGCTAGCGCCATCCGTCGCGTTGACCCCGACCGTGCCGCTCTGCGATCCGCGAATTGCCGCCGACACAAAGGAACCGGTCTGCATCGTCGCGTGCGGATTATGGCAGTCTACACAAGTCGCGTGCCGGTTGTTATTGAGCACCAGGCTTTCGTGGGTGTTGTGCGTGTTGCTTCCCGCCGGAAATGGATGGCCAGTCTTGGCAAACTCCGCATAGACATTAGGAATGGCTGGCGTAAGGTTGGAGCCGCCGTTGTGGCACGTAATGCAATTCTGCGTTGCCCCGTCCATATTCGGGACCGCCGGAATCGGTCCGCTGAGCAACTGCGGCCCGCCCGGAGCATTGTGGGTTGTGTGGCAAGAGAGGCACGCATTCTGATTCACAGTGCGATACGGCCCCAGCTTAGAGGTTTTAGATAGCGCGTGAGAAGCCGTTGCGTGGATACTCTGCCGCCAGGCAGTAAAGGGATTATATTGGCTCCCCGAGGCCAGAGCGCGGCGCGCATCCGTGCTCCCTGTTCCTCCACTCGCCGTTCCGGGTTTGCTGGCACTTATGGGGCCCGGCTGGCTCACATGGCACGCTAGGCACAGGGCCGAATCCGCGTTGTTCATCACAAGGAAATCCTGTGCGACCGGGTCATTGCTCTGAACGTGCGGATCATGACAGCTGTTGCACTGCACGTTGCCATTAATCAATTGCACTGCTGGGTTGCCGGTGCTGCCGCCGCACAGACTCGGCAGAAGGTTGTCGTTAGTGCAATTCAAGGGAAGCTTGAAATTAAAGGGATGTACGCCTTGCAGCGTGCCCACAAACAAGTCCTGGCTCAACATCGTGCCACTCATTTGAAGACTGCCGTAGGGTACGTTCTGTCCCGGCGCGACGGTGCCATCATGACAGCTCAGACAGAGATTGCTGGCCGAGCCCAGCGTAGGCTCCAGTTCCTGGTTGACCAAGGTCGGGCTGGTATAAAGCGTGTAATTCGATTCTGTCGAGAGCTTCTGGCTCCACAGCGGCGTGCTAAGAGTACTCGTGCTGACGCCGGAGTGCGGTGCGTGGCAAAACTCGCAAGCCGGCAAGGGCCCGCTGACCGGCCCGGGCGTCCCTGGTCCCAGATTGTGAATACCCAGTATATCCTGCTGCCCGTGGAGAGCGGCTGCCGCCGCGACCAGCCAAGCGCAGACCATCACAAAGTTCTTCACTGCTGCCATGCTCCCCGCGCTTGCTTCGCCAGTCCGTGATAGCGAAACACCTGTACCCGCCGATTATAAGAATCCACAACAAACACACGGTCGTAGCGGTCGATGAACACGCCCGAGGGCAATTGGAACTCCCCTAGTCCCAAACCTCTCTTTCCAAAGTAGTACAAGAGGTGGCCTTCGCGATCGAAAACTTGCACCACCCCAAACAGCCCATCCACAACGTACAAGTGATTTTCCGAGTCCACGGCCACGCCCTTCGGACGGAACATCCCGCCCACCGAATCGGCAATCTGCCCCATCGCTCCCTCCACCGCGCCATTGCGATCGAACCACTGCACGCGGAAGTTCATAGCATCCACCACTAGCAGATTGTTGCCATCAAGGTGCAGTTCTGTCGGATAGTAAAACTCGCCGCTGCCGTTCCCATGCTTGCCGATGGTCTGCATCACCGAGCCTTGCATATCCAGCACATAGATCTTGTCCCGCAGCGTATCGGTCACGTAGATGCGCTGCGCCGCCGAATCCACCGCAATCCCCGTAGGCCGTTTGAAGTACCCTTCGCCGCCTTTCAAACTGCCCAGTGCGTGCTGATACTTGCCGTTCGAGTCAAACACAAAGATCTTGCCCGACAACGAGTCCGTCACATAAATATTGTCTTGCGCATCCAGCGCCACGCATTGTGGCGCCAGCATCGCATCCTTCTCTTTGTCCTTGCGCTCGATGAATTTGTATTTATGGTTCTCGAAGTCGAAGACGTGCACCCCTTGCGCTCCCGGGTCGGTCACAATGGCGCGCCCTCGCGAATCCACCGCCACGCTATACGGACGTGCCATTCCCCGGTATTCGGGTTCGCCCGCGATCACATTCACTACCCGCGTCCAGAATCCCGGCTTCCCCAGCACTTCCTTCTCCGTGCTGAAGCTCCGTTCGAACGTCAGCCGCCGCCCGCCTTCCAGCAGCAAATCCGGAGGGGCCAAACTGGCGGGATGACCAGTTTTTTTCGCGGCCCATAAAGTCTCGGGCAGCAGAGTTACGGGCAGAAACAGGATGAGCGGGGTGAGCACAAGCAGCAGGAAAAACGCAATTCCCCGCCGGCCAGGGTTTCGTCCCGACAACCCGGCTAGAATCCCTTGAACCATCTCGTAACCCCGAAATAATATGAGGTTACCACACCCGGAGGAGTGCCCGACGAGCTGATATCCTGCCGGAACTTCGTAAAACCCGACGTGAACATCATCTTTCTAAGCTGGTACGTGGCCAATCCGTAATAATTCGTAGTCGAGCTGTTCGAGAGCAGCAGCGGGCCTACTGTATTGCCATATGACCTCGAATAAGACCCGGTGAACCCCAGGTGCTGCGTCGGATTGAAGCGTGCGCTCCCCCCTTCGCTCGTTCCGTTATAGACAATCAAATTGCTGGGGGAAATCTCCTGTCCCGGCAAGGGCGTTGGAATGAGCCCACTGGCAGTGAGCACTGACGTCCCTTTCGATTGCGAATAGTAGCCCGACACGCTGACTCTGCCCGCGATCAGCATGGTGGTGAAGCTCTCGGCTCGGCTTCCATCGCCCGATAGTTGTTCAAAGACGCTCCGCGTGGCGTTCGCGATGCCGACCCAGTGCAAACCGTGACCGAGGTCGCGTTTGATGCTGGCCCCATAATTCAGTTGCGAGGTCGAGTAGATCACCAGCAAGGTTTCAACATCCTGGTCGTATCGAAAGAAGCTCTCAATCTCCCACCGCCCGAATGCCCGGTGGTAATCGACGTTGCCGATAAATCCCACCCGCGTGTTGCCTTCCTGCATGGCGTTGTCCACCATTCCCACCGAAAACGTCAATCCCTTGATTCGGTGCAGGAAGTTGTAGCTCGCGCCTATCCCGAACTGCGTCAACCCGAAGTTCTGTCCATTGAAGTACTGCTCCGTGTGGTCCACATAGCCATTCAGCACCAGGCGCGGCAACAGGGTATAAGAAGTGATAGCGGCTAGAGTCAACGAGTGCGATTCCGGGCTCGCCAGCCCTGCAACCGGCGCTTGCCCGTTATTGATCAGCTGTTGTTGGAAAGCGCCAAATACATTGTCGTTATAGTTCGCGGTCACCGTCACCGGCAGCCTTGGAAACCCCAGGCTCAAATTTGCATTGACGGTGTCCGTCGTGCCACTTTCCTGGCTCCCGTCAGATTCGCCGCTATAACTGCTCCGGCCGTAGCCGAGCGAAAAAGAACTATGCAGGAATGGGAGCGCGCGGGAAACGCCTAGGCGGTAATTGTTCGACGAATCGTTCGAAGCCTCCGCCGCTCCGTTTTCCAGCAGCCCCGATATATTGGCGTCCGTGTTCACGTGGTTGAAGCCGCCGTTCAGGTAGAAACCGGCAATCTGATAGGTGCTTCCCGCGCTGAAGTTACGGCTCGTGGATGCGCTCGTGCTATCGCTGCCCAGCAATGAACTCGAACCGCTGTTATCGGAAAAACCCAACGTCAGAGTCGGCAGATTGGGCAACAGAGCGCTCCAGCCCACATTCACTCCGTGGCCGTCGCCCTTGGTGGTCAATCCGGCCACGCCCGGAAGCCCGAACATTCCTGAGCTGTTCCAATTCTGGTTGAAGCTTACAAACCCCGGAAAATGACTGCCATTGAAGAGATTGAGTGTCCCCGAATAACCGCTGGCGTCGGTGATGGACTGCGAATCGGAGTTGTCCTGCGACCGCCCGTAATAAGGCGCTGCGCTGAAAGAGAGAAACTGGGGATTGTAATAATATCCGTTGATGGTGCCAGTCCCCCCCACGTCCCACGAATGGGTTCCCGTCTCCAGATTGCCGTAACCCCCCGAGTACCCAGTCGAAATTTGTCCTGCCGCCGTCCCATTCAGGTTGCCATATTGAATCTGCGCCACCAGAGGCAGCGCCCACAACAGCGCCAACACCGCCAACCACCCCCATGACTTTGCCTTGAAGGGGAGCGGCTTAAGCCGCGCCGT
>Ga0209415_10012483_pt1 | contig 14149 bp, 10 predicted proteins | sample PeaSoiSIISIP2007_FD_187696 | JGI IMG/M metagenome (GOLD analysis project Ga0209415, IMG submission 187696) | Peat soil microbial communities from Weissenstadt, Germany - SII-SIP-2007 (SPAdes) (version 2) | ecosystem: Environmental > Terrestrial > Soil > Wetlands > Peat | place: Germany... | reverse complement strand
CCCCCGCCGCAATTCCTTGCAGCAGCGGTATCGGCCTCACGCCAAAGAGGCCGTACACAAGGAAAGCCGCGGTAATATCCAGCGCTCCGCAGGCGAATCCGCCCCAGAAAATGGCCGGAAGAGCGCGACTGCCACCTGACGATGAGGTTGTACTCATTTTGCCGCCCCCGACTCGATTTCCTTCAAGACCGCGCTGCAGCGCTCGCAGACCGTCGGATAGATCTTGTCTTCCCCCACCCGGGTCGAGTAATTCCAGCAGCGTTCGCACTTGGCGCCATCGGCCCTCTTGACTTCAATATGCACGCCGCCGGTGCCGTTGCCCGAGCCCTGGGCGAGCGTGACCGCAGAAACGATGAACAGGTAGCGGAGATCGCCGGCGTAGCGCTTCAGTACGGAAAAAGCCGGCTCGGCGGCCGTTACCACCAGTTGTGCTTCCAGACTCTTGCCGATGCGTTTGCTGTTTCGTTCTTCTTCCAGTGCTTTCGTGGCTTGTTCCCGGACGGCGAGCAGAGTGGTCCAATCCTGCGCCTGCTCCGGATCGTCCTCGGATATCGTGCTGCCCAGCACATCGGCGGCATCGGGAAATGTCGCGAGATGAACGCTCTCTGCGCGGCCGGGCATCGTCGGCAGGTGCGGCCAGACTTCCTCGCAGGTAAAGCTGAGGATCGGCGCCAGCAGCCGCGCCATGGCTTCGCAGATTCGCCACACCGCAGTCTGCGCCGAGCGCCGGCCCGCAGAGTTTGGCGCATAGGTGTAGAGCCGGTCCTTGATGACATCAAAATAGAACGCACTCAAATCCACCACGCAGAAATGGTTCACCCGGTGGTAGATCTTGTGGAAGGCAAACTCGTCATACCACTTGCGAACATCCCGCGCCAGAGCCCAGGCCTGGCGCAGCATGTACTGGTCGAGCGCTTCCAGCTTTTCAAAGGCCACCGCGTTGGCCTGCGGCTCAAAGTCGTAGAGATTTCCCAGCGCGTTCTTGAACAGATTGTTTCGAATCGCGCGATAGTTCTCGCCGACGCGCTGCATCAGCGTCTCCGAGCCCACGACATCCTCGCGGAAATCCACCGACGCTACCCACAGCCGTACGATCTCTCCACCCAGCCGGCTGGCGATGTCCACCGGGTCCACATCGTTGCCACGGGATTTCGACAGGGCCTGGCCTTTTTCATCCAGCGTCCATCCAGGCGTGACCACGCCTTTATAGGGCGGAGTGGCCCGCGTTCCCATGGCGCAGAGCAGGGAAGATTGAAACCATCCACGGTACTGGTCTCCGCCTTCGAGATACAGGTCGGAGGGCCAGGGATACTCCGGCTCGTCGTCAGGCTTCTCCTCGGCGATCAAGGCGAGATAGCTTGCTCCCGATTCCAGCCACACGTCGAAGATGTCGGTTTCTTTCTCGAACTTCGTGCCGCCGCAGTGCGGGCACTTCGTCCCGGCAGGAAGTAGCGAGTCCGATTCGGGGGTGAACCACGCATCGGCTCCCGACTTGGCAAAGAGCTCGACGACTTTCCGGTTGATAGCCCGGTCGTTCAGCGGCTTGCCGCAGCCCTCGCACAAAAACACCGCGATCGGCACGCCCCAAACCCTTTGCCGCGAGATGCACCAGTCCGGCCGCGTCTGAATCATGTTCGACAGGCGCTCCTCGCCCCAGGCCGGGTCCCATTTCACGCCCTTGATTTCGTCGAGGGTGCGAGTGCGCAGGGTGTCGTTTTTCCCGGCGCCGCCCGGCATCGGCGTTTCCATCGAGATGAACCACTGCTCGGTCGCCCGAAAGATCACCGGATTGTGACAGCGCCAGCAATGCGGGTAAGAATGTTCCATCTTGTCCGAATGCAGCAGCGCGCCGCGCTGGCGCAGCAGCTCGATGATGAGCGGATTCGCCTTGAACACGTACTGGCTGTCGTATTCCGGCAGACCATTGCGCAGGATGCCTTTCTCGTCCACATTGCTGGTCGCATCAAGACCGTATTTCACGCCGGTGGCGAAGTCCTCTGCGCCATGTGACGGCGCAGTGTGCACCACGCCCGTGCCCGTGTCCATGGTGACGTAGTCGGCCAGCACGCCAAGAATTGTGCGATCCAGAAATGGATGCTGGAAGTTCAGCCGCTCCAGCTTACGGCCGGGGAAGCGCGCCAGTTCGCGGGTTCCGCCGAGATTGCACTTAGCCGTGACGTCAGCCGCCAGCTTGGACGCGACCAGGTAGACTTCGCCGCTTGACTCGAGGGCGACGTATTCTTCGTCGGGATGAAATGCTACCGCCATTGAGGCGGGAAGCGTCCACGGAGTGGTCGTCCAGATGATGGTTGAGACTTTCTTTCCCGCGAGCGCCGCATCAATCTTCGCCGGATCATCCAGCAGCGCGTACTTCACCCACACCGTCGGGCTGGTGTGATTCTCGTATTCGACTTCCGCTTCGGCCAGCGCCGTCTCGTCGTGCATGCACCAGTAGACCGCGCGCAGGCCCTTATAGACGAAACCATTCTCGTAAAACGAAAAAAACGTCGAAAGCACCACCGACTCGTACTGCGGCGTCATGGTGGCGTAAGGCCTGTCAAAGCGCCCGAACACGCCGATCCGCTTGAACTGCGTGCGCTGCAGGTCGAGATATTTCTGGGCATACTTTCGGCATGCCGCGCGCACGTCGGCGGGATGCATCTGCAGTTTCTTGCCGCCCAGTTCCTTGTCCACCTTGATCTCGATGGGCAACCCGTGGCAGTCCCAGCCGGGCACGTACGGCGCATCGAACCCGGCCATGGTCTTGGACTTGACGATGAAATCCTTGAGGCACTTGTTCATCGCGGTGCCCAGGTGAATCGGCCCGCTGGTGTACGGAGGCCCGTCGTGCAAGATGTAGCGTGGCGCACCTTTGCGCGCCTGGCGGATGCGTTCGTACAGCCCCATCTGCTCCCAGCGCTCCAGCATTTTGGGCTCGTTCTGGGGCAGGTTGGCCTTCATGGGGAAGGCGGTTTTGGGCAGGTTAAGGGTCGCTTTCAGTTCGAGCGGCACTGCGTGGCGTCTCCCAAATGATTGAATCTTTTCATTATAGGGAGCAGGCCGGGGAACGTCTATGCGCCGCGGTCCGCCTCAATCCGAATTCCTGCGGCCTTTTGCCTATGCGTCATCCTGAGCGGAGCCGCTTTTCAGAGCGAAGGATCTCCGGCTCCACTATGCTGGGATACGCGAGATCCCTCGCTGCCCTAGCGCTTGGGTAGTCGGGATTAACGCCTCGTGAGTGAGGTGAGATTGAGACCAGGGAACTCCGTCGGCCGGTACATGTCTTTTCGAGTGTTCCGCGGGACACCGAAATGCACTGCCGAAAACCGCAAAAGGGAGTTACAATCTAGGAAAGCAGGGAGAGGGTGAATCCCCTTCCGTCATTGGCCCTGGAAGGCGTTTTTCTTCGCGTGGCCAACGAAATTGAAGCAACTTGAAACGGATATCCCTCATCTCTGTAAACGGGGGATTCCACGGCAGTTAAGACAGGTTTTTCCCAACCGGACAGCGAGGACCTTCCAAGTCGCGATTATGGGATCGGCACCGATAAATCCGGACGCGCCAGGCCAGGAACCGGGACTGCACCTGTGTCTGGCCAACGAGAGTTTCGAAGAACCGCTCTGGAAGTCCCTGTTCCGCGAACTCGATGACTTCTTCTTTCCCAAGAAGCTGCCCCCGCTAAAGCTGGAGTCGAAGCCGGAGCCGGTCAAGGACATCTGGGGCTTCTACAGCAATTGGCGGAATGGCGCCATGGGTTCTACCGGACTCCACGTACTGATTGCAGGAATAATCGTGGCTGCTACCCTGATCGGGCAGCATGTGGTGAAGGCGGCGCCCTCCTCGAAGATCACTGTGACGCTTGTTGATCCTGGGGACCTGCCGATTCTGAAACCCGGTAAGACTCAAGTTGGCGGCGGTGGCGGCGGCGGCGATCGCGATGTGCTGGCCGCCAGCAAGGGCAAGCTACCCAAATTTTCCATGCAGCAAATCACGCCTCCGGCAGCGGTGATCCGCAATCTTAATCCGAAGTTGGCGGTGGAACCGACGATCGTAATTCCGCCGCAGGTGCAACTGGCCTCGGTGAATATGCCCAACCTGGGCGATCCGATGGCCCACGCCATCATTCCGTCGAACGGCACCGGCTCCGGCAGCGGCATTGGCACCGGCAGCGGCGGTGGCGTCGGGTCAGGCACCGGGCCTGGGTTTGGTCCTGGTGAGGGCGGCGGCACCGGTGGAGGCATTTTTCACGTTGGCGCTGGAGTCAGCCCGCCCATACCGCTGAACAAGCCGGAAGCGGAATTTTCAGAGGAAGCACGGAAGGCGAAATTCCAGGGCACATGTACGGTCGGGATGGTCGTCGGAGCCGACGGCGTCCCCAGGCAGATCCGCGTACTCAGTTCATTGGGCATGGGGCTGGACGAGAAGGCCATGGAAGTAGCCGCCAAGTACCGCTTCAAACCGGCTCAGAAGGATGGCCACGCCGTGGCCGTCGAAATCGCCCTGGAAGTGGATTTCCACCTGTACTGAGACCTTGGCCAGCTAACTGCGTTTGAGGACAGTGAAGTACACCACCCGCCTGGTCCGAAACCCCAGCCGTTCGTAGAGTTCGACCGCGCGTGTGTTGTCCTGCCTGACGTGCAGAAACGGGATTTCTCCGCGGCGCCGGATTCCTTCCATCACCTGCATCATGAGAACTCTCGCGTAGCCCTTGCCCGTGTGCGCGGGATGCGTGCACACCGCGCTGACCTCGGTGTAGCCCGGAACTTTGAGGCGCTCCCCGGCCATCGCGACCAGTTTTCCTTCGCGGCGAATTCCCAAATAAGTCCCAAGCTCGTGGGTGCGGGTTCCGAATGGCCCGGGCTTGGTAAGGTGGGCCAATTCGACCATTTCCGGCGAATCCTTCGGACCAAGTTCCTCGATGCAGTGGCTGGAACTGCCGTGCGGTTCCGCCACAGGCCCACCGTTTTCGCGAACCATCTGCAGGCCGGGAAAGGTGACGATTAACTCCCATCCACCGATCGGCTCTTACGGTACCGGCAGGGATAACGTCGCGGTGCCGCCGGCACCGACCAGTTCGGCCAGAGATGCATAACCTCGCGGGCTTGGCTCCGAAAAAGCAGTCAGCGAAGTCACAGCCCGGGGAAACCTGCGGGCAAGCTCGAAGGACTCAGCAAATTCGCTCTGCCGCGTCGTCAGGGCCTGCCAGATCACGTTGTCGAGAGGGTGCATGACGAATGGCCGGTTAGATGGCTGGTTAGATGACGACGACCCCGGCAGCGCTTCACGAGCCTGCGAGCCCGGATAGCGAATCACAGCATGCAGCTGATGGATGGTAGGTTCTATCCGAACTCTTGCGGCCAAATCGCTTTTCTGCCCCGTCACTCTTTCAAGTCCACGTGCTCGACGTTCTCGATGGGATGCCCCAGAAAGCGCGGGCCGAGGCGGCGGAACTTTTCGACTGAATCGGTAGCAAAGAACTTCAACCGGGGCAGGGAGCGCCGCTCTGCGGCCTCGAGCGGCGGCAGCAGCTCGCGCAAATGCGACGCGACCGCATGGGCGGTGGATTCGGCCGAATCCACGATGCTCACATGCGCCGGCGCCACCCGATGCAGCAACGGCTTGAGCAGCGGATAATGCGTGCACCCGAGCACCAGCACATCGGCATCGGCAAAGCCGTCGGCAAAGGCCTCGACCAGGTAGATGCGGGCGACCTGCTCGGTGACCGGGTGTTCCACCCAGGCCTCCTCCACCAGGGGAACCAGCAGTGGGCAGGCCTTCTCGCGGGCCGTGAGCCGCCGCGCCTCGAGCGCCTTCTTGTAAGCGTGGCTGCTCACCGTGGCCTCGGTGCCGATCACAACGATCTTCTCATTCTTCGTAGCCGCCGCTGCCGCCTCAGCCCCCGGCTCGACCACGCCAACGACCGGAACATGAGCCGCGGCGGTAATTCGATCGAGAGCCAGCGCCGTGGCCGTATTGCAGGCGATCACCAGCATCTGCGCGCCGTGCGCTTCCAGGTAGTGCGCAGCTTCCACGGCGTACTTCGCGACGGTCTCGGCCGATTTCGAGCCATAGGGCAGCCGGGCGGTGTCGCCGAAATAGGCATAATCGGCGGCGGGGATGACTTCAAGTAAAGCTTTAAGGACGGTGAGGCCGCCAAAGCCGGAATCGAATACTCCGATGGTGGGACGGCGCATGATGAGTTCGATAATAAACCGCGCACTGCCGTCATGGCGCAGTCAGGCAGGTAATCGAATGGATACGTGGATGGAGCGGAATTGGTCTCACTGTGATCCTCTGTGTCCTCTGTGGTCGAGGCTCTCACCCGCCAGCGGCGCGCCTACTTCGAGCGAGCACTTTCTCGCAGCACCGTTCCCGCAAGGTCGGTCGCTCGTCCGCAGCACGGCCCCGGTGGAATCGCCGCCCCGTGCGGGCATGTGCGCGGGTGTCCCAGAAACGTGCAGATCTTGTCGGTCGCTTCCGGTGAGAGAATATGCTCGAACTTGCAGGCCTGCTGCTCGATTTCGGTCTCGCTGTCCATGGCCAGGCTGTCGGTGAAAAGCCGCTCCGCCAGCCGGTGCCGCCGGATGATGCTGCCGGCGCGTTCCCGGCCGCGGGGCGTGAGTTCCACGATCATCGTCCCGTCGCCCACCGATGCGGCCATCGGCTTCAGCGCGTCGTGGCACGGATTCACAAACGGTTTGTGATCGTGGGCCTGCGGTGGATGCGGCGTGGAAACGACCATGCCCATTTGAATCATCTTCTCGATCGCCATGCTGACGGGCAGCGCCCCGTGCACTTCCATGCGCTCGACTTCGGCGATCTCGCCGTGCTCGGAGAGCACCCAGAGTTCTTCGAGCACTTCGTCCAGTTGCTCCTCATCGGCCATGGAGAAAGTTTCCATCGCCGCGATCTTGCCGTGATGCAGCTCGATGCGGCGGTCGGCGAGACGCGCCACCACGGGATCGTGCGTGACCATCACGATGGTGCGTCCCTGCTGGTGAAACTCGCGCAGCAGGCGCAGCACGATCTCTTCGTTCTGCGCGTCGAGATTGCCGGTGGGCTCGTCGGCCAGAATAATGCGCGGATCGTTGATCAGCGCCCGCGCAATGCATACGCGCTGCTGCTCGCCGCCGGAAAGCTGCGACGGCAGGTGATGCGCCCGCTCGCCCAGGCCGACGCGGGCAAGGGCGTCAATCGCCTCCTTCTCGTCGGTCATGCTGTGAAAGTACTGCGCCAGCATGACGTTCTCGACCGCCGTGAGGAAGGGAATCAGATGAAACTGCTGGAAGATGAATCCGATCTTTTCTGCGCGCACGCGGTTCAATTCCGCTGCCGAGATCGCCGCCACATTGACGCCGTCGAGCCAGATTTCACCGGACGACGGCCGATCCAGGCAGCCAATCAGATTCACCAGCGACGATTTCCCCGATCCCGAAGGCCCCATGATCGAGAGCCACTCGCCCTTGGTCACGTGCAGAGAAATGTGATCGAGCGCATGAATCGAGCCGTTGTCGTTGCCCGATCCATTCCCCGACTCCTTGGCGGGATAGAGCTTGGTCACATTTTTGATCTGAATCATTTCAGTCTCCCCTCAGGATCACCGCCGGCTGCACGCGCCGCAGCAGCGAAATCGGGAGGATCGCCGACAATAAAGTCACCACCATGCTACCAGCCAGCACCACCGGAAGCACGCTGAAGCGGGGCACCACGGGAGCATGAAAGTTAACCCTCCCGATCCAGGCCGCGATGCCGATGCCGATCACAAAGCCGATGACCGCTCCAGTCGCGCCCAGCGCCGCCGCTTCCGCCGCGAAGAATCCATTCAGCAGGCGGCCGGAAGCGCCCAGCGCTTTCATGATGGCGAAATCCCTCCGGCGATCGAAAACCCAGCCCATCAGCGTTGAGAGCACGCACAATGCAGCGGTCAAAATGATCAGCGCTGCCGCCGCCAGCAGCGTCGCTCGTGTTTTCCCCAGAACCCGCGCCTCGCCTTCCATGATCTGCCGCACCGGCCGCACATCCGCCGCGGGAATGGACTGCGCCAGCTGATTCATGATCGCCCCGACTTCTTCCGGCGATCCATTCGCAGAGACTTCGATGGTCTCCGGCTGAACGCCAGTCCAGGCCTCAAAGTCAGCCAGTGAGAGATAAATCCGGCTGTCTTCGGCGGCTCCGGTCTGCACCGTGCCCGCCGGGGTCACACGAATTGTTTTGCCCTGGAAGCTCAAATCGAACGGCTGATTCTTCGGCGCAACCGCAGCCAGCGCCCGCACACCAACCAGAACTTGTTGCGACTCCGGGTGCCCCATCCTAGCCGCGTTCTGTGCGGCCAGGGTGGGTATTTCCGGCGGCCAACCGCTTACCTGCCACCACCGATCCAACTGCCGCACGCGCTCGAACTCCGCTCCCGCTACCACAATCGGCTGTCCGCTGCTCGTACGAGCCACAACCAGAGCAAACGGCGCAGCGATGCCATGTCCAGCCAGAATCAAATCCACCTGCGAGAGCGCCTCTGCGGGCAGGAAAGCGCCACCCTTGCCCACCAGAATGATGTTCGCCCCATAATTGCGGAACTCGCGCCGCAGCTTGGCTTGCACGTCCACATAGAGATTCAGCATCGCGGTCGCGACCGCCGCGGCCACAACCATGGCGAAGAGTGCCGACAGCGCCCGCCCCCTGCGCAGCACAGCCGCCCGCACCAGCATGCGCAGCAGCATGGAAGTATGCGGCGCCTGCGCCCGGCTCGCGGCCAGATCCCGCGCGGCGTTGGATGGAGCGGCGTTCACAACTCACCTCGCAGAGCAAACACGGGATCGAGTCCGACCGCCCGGCGAATCGCTGCTGCACTACCGGCAAACGTAACCATGACAGCAATCGCCAGAATCACGGGCAGTAGTACCGGCTGAATCGAAATTTGTGAGTTAAAAATAGACCGGCCGATCTGACGCGCCAGCAGCGCCCCGGCGCCAAACCCGATCGCGCCGCCAAGCAGCCCTAGCAGCAACGCTTCGGCAAAGAAGACCGAGGCCACCGCCACTTTCCCCGCGCCCAGCGCCTTCATCAGCCCGACTTCTGCCCGACGCTCGAAGATGGTTGTCGCCATGGCCGCCGAAACCGCCAGCGCCGACGCGGCCAGCGCAGCCAGCGTAATCAGAAAAATCAGGCCTTCAATCCGCGTCAGTACCGCGCCCTCATTCTGCGAAACCTGCCGAATCTGTTCCGCCTGCGAATGCGGAATCACTTCGGTCAACTGCAGCGCAATCGCCTGCGGATACGGCGTGCAGTACCACCGGTCGTAGACCGCTCCTGACATGCTCTTGGGATCGCGGCGGGCAAACGCGTCCTCGGGCTTGGTCAGTGCGCTGACATACACGCGCCGCACCGCACTAGGCCGACCGAGGAGTCCCTGTGCCACGGAAAGCGGTGCAACGACCTGGTCGTCTTCCTCGCCGCCAGTGGAAAGAATCCCGCTAACACGCAATGGGTACCCCATTTCTCGCGCGCCGTTTGCGCGAGAAGTAGGGTCTTGGCTGCCGGTCACCACAATCTGGTCTCCAGTTTTCACGCCGCAGCGAATGGCTAATCTCTCACCAATGAGAACGTTTGCAGAGCCGTCCTCCGGCCACGCGCCCGCAACTTTCCACCAGGGGTGGGTCGAGCGCACGCCGGTAACAAAATCCTCGTTTCCCAGCGCGATGTGCTTTGCGAAGTAAGTCCCCACCAGCGTCGCCTGCAGATTCTTGTCGCTGCCGACCGTCACGGTCACCGGCAGCATGGGCGCAAAGCCGGTGATGTTGTTCCCCCAGAAAATGTCTTTGATTTTCGGCAGGTCGGCCTCGTTGAGAAACGCGCCGTCGCTTGGCGGCTTCAAATTCACGCCGCCGATCTCGACATCGAGAGAATCTTCTTGTGGCGTCACCACCAGGTTGGCGCCGATGCTGCGCAATTCGCGGTTGATCTTGTCGCCGATATCGGTCGCCACCGCGATCATTGCCGTGGCCACGGTCACGCCCAGGGTAATCGCAGCAGCGGCCAGCACTTTGCGCCTCTTCTGCCGCCGGAAGGATTCGTAGACGAACCGGGCGAACATCGCTTAGGGTTGCCCGAACATGCGGCTGCCGGCCACAATATCGGCCTCCTGGACGATGATCGCGTCAGCGGTCTGCGTGGCTTTAAGGGGAACCGGATTGCATCCTCCCGCCGTTCCCACCGACTGCGGATTGATTGGCGCCGCACAGTTCTTGCAGACCACGCCGCTGCCGCTCTTGTAGAACCCGACCGCGCCGCAAATCTCACATGCGTCGAAAACCGTGGCGATCTTGCCGTCCGGTTTCTGATACAGCCAGAAACGAATTTCTGTGCCGTTTTCCTTCGCCTGGAAGCGGTGCAGGTCGCCGTCAGAAACCTGGGCCAGTGGAATTTTCACTTGCCCATTGACGAACGCGACTTCGGTCGCCGGCGACAACGCGCTCACGCTCTTCGAGTAAATGAATTCGGCGGTGACCATCACAATGAAGACGAACGAAAATGTGTAGACCGAGGCCATCCAAAGCCTCTCGCGGCGGGCGGTCCAGGCCGCCTTGCGCCGCTCCGCGGGTGAGTCGGAAACCGGGGCGGGCTCGCGCCGCTTGGCGTCAAACAGCACCATCAGCGCGGCCAGCGCAAAGATTGTGACGAAGAAGAACCAGTCGTTGCTGACGATCGGCCCGATAATCGCCATCTCACGCTTCGACGACGCGATCACCCCGCTCTCGGAAAGCTCATGCAACCCCGAAATCAGCAGCTGCGCTGCCACCAGAAACATGATCGCCGTGGTCACGCGGAAAAACTTCTGCAGGTTGATGCGCACGCTGCCCTTGACGAACATCACGCCAAAGGCGACGGCCGCGATCACGCCCAAAAGCGTCCCCAGGAAGCTCATCAGTTCCGAGGAATTCAGCGAAACCGCCGAAAGAATCAGCACCGTCTCGGCGCCCTCGCGCAGCACCATCAGGAAGATGAAAACAAACAGCCCGAACCAGGCGTCATTGCCCGCCAGCAGCCCGACTTTGCCCTCGATGTCACCCTTCAGCTTGCGCCCCGTCTTCATCATGAAAACCACCATGGTGACGACGAAGAAGGCGGCCACCAGCATGATCCAGCCTTCGAAAACGTCCTCGTTCAGGTGGGTCCGCGAGATGACAATGGCCACGCCAATGCTGCCCAGAAACGCCGCCGCCAGCGCGGCATAGACGGTCTTGCGCAGCTCGGCGCGCCCAATCTTGGTGAGATAAGCCAGGGTGATGCCGACGATCAGCGCCGCCTCGACCCCTTCGCGCAGCGTAATGATGAAAGCCTGAAGCATTAGAAACGCCTTATGATTTTGAAAATGAATTTCAATTTCAACTTCAAGGATAGCCTTCCGCCGCCAAGCCCGTCAATCCGCTGCCTCACAAACGGCTGTGATCAGCATCACACGGCGGAAATGCCGCCCTGAACGGTTCCTGCCTGTGGGGAGGGATATCCGGTTAGTCACGCCCTATACGGCCCTCTATGAGGGTGATCGCAATTTATCGGCAACAAAACTCTGCTACCGGTCGGCAACCGCGTTCGTCCAAACAATCGTGGCGGAGTATCCGACAGGATGCGGACTATAGTCAGTGCATCGGAAGCCTTCGCGAGCGGAATGAAGTCCTAAGGAGGGATCGTGGGCTGGAAGCGGATTGCTAACGGAAGCCTGGGGGTCGCTCTGGCGGTGACGTGTGCATTTGCGTTATTCGGGCAGGAATCTTCGGTAGCCCGAGGTTCTGTTCCCGCGAGTATGCCCTCTGCCTCAGTCGACGAGTTTGTCGGCCTGTGGAAGGCGAAGAGGCGTTTTGGCCCAGAAGCGCGCGGCCCGTTGGTGATTCGGAAGGAGGCGCGCGGCTGGACCGCCGATTTCCTCGGCCGCACATTTCCAGTTGAGGCTAGCGGTCCGCAGTTGAGCTTCGCACTGGCGAGTGATCAGGGCTCGTTCAGGGGAAAGCTCCAGCCGGGCAATGACGGCATTACCGGTCATTGGACTCCGCCCCGATCGGTCATACATGGCGCCAGGTTTGCGGGCCCCGTCGTACTTAAGGCCGACGGGGCAAACCGTTGGCGGGGAGATGTGGAGCCACGCTACGACGAGTTCACGCTCTACCTGATGGTGCAGAAGCGGCCCGACGGGGCCGTCGGCGCCTTCTTGCGTAATCCCGAGCGGAACATTGGCGCAGATTATGACGTGGATCACGTCGTCCGCGAGGGCAATGCTGTGACATTGGTCGGCAAGCTTCGGGGGGCTCCGGGCGTTGTGTTGAGCGGCGTCTACGACACTGAGAACAAAATACTGTCCATATTCTTCCCGAATCGAGGCGGGACCTACGACTTCCGGCGCGACGACGATGAACAGAGCGGTTTCTACCCACGGGGTAAGAACCCGGGCCGCTACGTCTACCATCCACCCTTGGCCCGCGATGACGGCTGGCCCACCGGAACTCTGGAAGAGGTCGGCATCGATCGCGCCGGCATCGAGAAGTTCATCCAGATGATCATAGATATGCCGATCGAGTCCGTACACACACCGGAGGTTGAGGGCATTTTAGTCGCGCGCCATGGCAAGCTGGTGCTGGAAGAGTATTTCCACGGCGAGCATCGCGACAAACTGCACGATACGCGTTCCGCCGGCAAGAGCCTGACCGCGACGGTGGTGGGTGCTGTGATCCAGTCCGGCGCTCCACTCACGCTGTTGACCCCGGTCTACCAGATCATGAACGGAGGCACTTTTCCGGCGAACCTGGACCCGCGTAAGCGGGCCATGACATTGGAACACCTGCTCATGATGAGGGCGGGGTTCTACTGCAACGACTCCGACCCCGATGCTCCAGGGAACGAAGAGACCATCCTCGACCAGACCGACGATCCCGATTACTACCGTTATTCGCTGCAGGTGCCCATGGCCACCCAACCTGGGGAAACGTCTGTCTACTGCAGCATGATGCCGAACCTCGCACTCGGGGTCGTGGGCCGTGCCACGGGCGAACCCGTGATGGACAGCTTCGACCGCCTGATTGGAGGCCCAATGCATTGGGGGCGGTTCGCGTGGTATTTGGACCCGGCAGGCAATCCCTATGGCGGCGGCAGCATACAGGTTCTGCCGCGAGACTACATGAAGCTCGGTCAACTTATGCTCAATGGCGGAACGTGGCAGGGCCACAGGATACTCAGTAGCGACTTCGTGGCCCGTGCATCCTCACCCCTGCACGACCTGAATAATATTCAGTACGGATACCTGTGGTGGAGTATCAACTACCCGTACAAGGATGGTACCGTCCGCGCCTACTATGCGGGGGGCAACGGCGGCCAGGGAATCATGGTGGTCCCAAAACTGGATCTGGTCATCGCCACCTACGCTGGGAACTACGCCGACAGAGTCGGGCTCTACATTCAACAAGAATACCCGCCCAATTACATTCTGCCAGCCGTGCGCGAGCCTGGTGACGACATGAATGCCCCCGTGGTCCAACGGGACTTCCACACATCGTACGGCCATCCGCCGGTTGTAAAGCCGAAGTGAAAGCGAAAATGCCCGTGCCAATCACGTGCTCTAAGGGACAATCTGCCTCACAGCAAATTTCAATACCCTAGCCGCTAATGTGGGGAGGGTGTGCATGATGCCGGCTTTTTCGATGGCTGTTGTAACAAGCATTTGCACTCACAGCCTCTTCAAAAACGCCTCCGCCTCCGCCAGCCGCGGGAACAGCCGCTCCTCCGCCTGGAACTCCGCCGAGTGCACGCAGCGCCGGCTGCCGCGCAGTTTCACCGGATGCCGCAGGTGCAGCATCTCGTGGTACACGATGTACTCCAGCACATACCGAGGCACAGCCGGATGGTCAAAGATCCGGCTGATGACGATGGCGTTGTGCGCCGGATCGTAGTGGCCGAGAATCCGCCGCGTTTTGCTTTGACTCCAGCTCATGCGCGGGCGCGCCATCAGGCCGTGGAAAAACCGTGCGTTCAGGTCCTCAAACGTCGCATCCAGATCATAAAAATGTCCCCGCGCCGGACGCAGCTTTTTTCGGCCGCGTATCTGCCGGACCAGATGCGCCTTGCGGACGATCTCGTGGCTCGCCACGTACCTGCGATAGCGCGC
>Ga0209415_10012482_pt1 | contig 14150 bp, 11 predicted proteins | sample PeaSoiSIISIP2007_FD_187696 | JGI IMG/M metagenome (GOLD analysis project Ga0209415, IMG submission 187696) | Peat soil microbial communities from Weissenstadt, Germany - SII-SIP-2007 (SPAdes) (version 2) | ecosystem: Environmental > Terrestrial > Soil > Wetlands > Peat | place: Germany... | reverse complement strand
AGCAGGTTGGTGCCGCTGAGCGCATCCCAAACCTTGGCCGTATGATCGTCACTGGCCGTGAGAATGCGCCGCCCGTCTGGAGAAAAGGCCACCGTACCGACGTCCGCCTCGTGTCCCGTGAGCGTCAAGAGGAGGTTGCCGTTGGCCGCGTCACAGACTCTGGCGGTGCGATCGGCGCTACCGGTCACAATCTTCCGGCCGTCTGGAGAAAAGGCCACTGACCAAATATCACTGCGGTGCGGTGTGAGTCGCGTGATTTCCTTCCCGCTGAGCGCGTCCCAAACCTTCACGGTCGCATCCGTGCTGGCGGTGAGGAGCCGCCGGCCATCCGGCGAGAAGGCTACCGAGGTGACGGCCGCGAGGTGGCCGGTGAGCGTCAACAATTCCTCGCCAGTCGCCGTGTCCCAAACCTTTGCTGTCCGATCATAACTGGCGGTGGCGAGCCGCCGGCCATCTGGAGAAAAAGCCACTCCGCAGATTTGATCCAGGTGCCCGCGAAGCGTCTTCAATTCCAAGTGCGTCTGCCGCTGCCAGTAATACCACTCGAACCCGCGGTCCGGGTGGCTGGCGGTCTCGTCCAGGATCTCTCTCACTCGCCCGACACGAGCTTGTTCCCATGCCGCTTGTGCCACGTTCATCCTGGCCGCGTAGAGATGGCGCTGGGCAACCTGGCGCTGTTCAGACTCTCTGGCCTGCGCCGCCAGCGCGTGTTGCTCATTGGCTTGGGCTTGCTGGCGCAGACGCGTGGCGCGAATCGCCTGCCACGTGGTTACCAGAACTCCCAGCACCAGCGCTACGCCCACCACCGCCGCCACGGTCACCGGCAACTTGTTACGGTTAACGAACTTCTGGAGCCGGTAGGCCGGGCTCGGCGGCCGCGCGACGACCGGCTCGTTATGCAGAAGCCGTTCAAGGTCTCGCCCGAGGCCGTTGGCGGTTTCGTAACGGCGCGCGCGGTCTTTCTCCAGGCACTTCATCACGATCCAATCCAAATCACCGGGGAAGGCCCGGCCCAGGGTCAACTCGCTCGCCCCGCGGTTTCGGGCCACGACGCTGCGCTGCTGGCCCTGCAGCGTGCTCAGCCGGGTCGAAGGCCGTTCCGGCTCCTCATGCAGGATGATCCGTTGCATCTCGCTATAACCCGCGCTGCGCAACCGCTTTTCCGGGAACGGCGTCGTGCCCGTCAATAACTCGTAGAGCAGGACGCCCAGGCCGTAGATGTCCGCCCGCGTGTCCACGTCCAGGTGGCTCATCTCGGCCTGCTCCGGGCTCATGTAGGCCGGCGTGCCAATCAGCGCGGCGTAGTTGGTGAAGAGGGTCTTCTCGGTCAGCTTTTGGTTGATGGCCTTGGCCACTCCGAAATCAATCACCTTGGGCAGCCCTGAGCCATCGGGATTGAGCGTGACCAGGATGTTCGAAGGCTTGAGGTCGCGGTGAATGATGCCCTTCTGATGGGCGCTCTGGATGGCCTGGCACACCGGCAGGAACAGCTTGAGGCGCGCCTCCGTCGAGAGTTGATTCTTGTCGCAGAACTCGGTAATGGGCACGCCCTGGACCAGTTCCATGACGAAATAGGGGCGGCCATAATAAGTGGAGAGTGCAGAGTGCAGAGTGGAGAGTGGCTTCGCCTCATCGGCAGAGGGGAGCGGAGGGGCCGTGACTCCAGCATCATGGATGCGGGCGATGTTGGGGTGGTCCATGAGGGCCAGGGCCTGCCGCTCCGCCTCGAAACGAGCGACGACCTGTTTGGTGTCCATGCCCAGCTTGATAATCTTAAGCGCGACACGCCTTCGGACCGGTTCCTCCTGCTCGGCCATATAGACCACCCCCATGCCGCCCTCGCCGATCTGTTGCAGGAGTTTGTAGCGGCCAATCCGGTCACCGGGTTTCTCCGCCTGCGGGAGAGAAGGTCTCGGGATAGGAACGGCGGGTTCCTTCAGGAAGCCGCCGGCGCGGTCGAAAGCAGCGAGCAAGGCCTCCACCCGGCGGCGGAGGTCTGCGTCGCCACCGCAGACTTGGCTCAAATACTCGGCGCGCTGCTCGGTCGGAAGCCGCAGGGCAGCCTCGAACAGCGCTTCCTCACGTTCCTCAGCTTCGTTCATGGAAGTGATGGGTCATATCACAACAGTGCGAAAAACGGAGGGAAAACCTATCAGCGAGATCGCTCAATCTCGTCGAACAACCACGCGCGGCTGAAATTCCACCAGCGATCCGCCGTGGGAACGGAAATGCCCAGCGCCTCCGCCGCCTCCTCCCTGGTGAGGCCGACGAAATAGCGGAGCTTGACCAGCTCGGCCTTCTGTTTGTCACGCGCGGCGAACTTGGCGAGCGCCTCGTCCACGGCCAGGAGTTCCTCGTCCTCGGCGGGGGCGGCCACCTCGAGGCGCTCGAAGTCGAGTTTTACCTGGTCCCCGCCGTGGCGCCGGGCGCGCTTGCGCCGGGCGTTCTCGACCAGAATGCGGCGCATGGCTTCAGCGGCAGCGCCAAAGAAATGGCCGCGGCTCTTCCAAAGGGTGTCATTCGCGCCGACCAACCGCAGCCAGGCCTCATGCACTAAGGCGGTGGGTTGCAGCGTTTGGCCCGGCGGCTCGTTGGCCATCCTGGCGGCTGCCAAACGGCGCAGTTCCTCGTAAACCATAGGCAGCAACTGCTCCGCCGCCCGCGCATCCCCGGCGCCAACCGCCTCGAGGATTTGTGTGACTTGTCCTGGCGCCTCGTCCATTCGCTCGGTTCCTCCGCCTGAACTTGTGCATTCCGACGCTTCGCGCATCAGGCTGGGAAACCATCATTATTAGACACCAAAATCGCCCAAACCTCAACTCGCGGCCGCCTGAGGGTGCGCCCCATTGAGCCAACGGTCAGAATTGAACCGTTTGCCCGCGGTGAAGGGCGTGTCCGGCCAGGAACTCCGGCGCGCTCAGGCGGCGCCCGCCTTCGCGCTGGAGGCTCAGGATCCTCAGGGCTTGACGGCCGCAGGCAATCACCAGGCCGGTTTTGTCTGCTTGCAGGATTTGGCCGGGAGGGCCGGAGGCCTCGATCACTTGCGCCTGCCAGACCTTGAGCAGGAGGGGTTGCGCCTGGGAGGGCAGAAAGGTGAAGGCGCCAGGCCAGGGGATGAGCGCGCGCACGCGGTTCCAGATCACAGAAGCGGGGTCGGTCCAGGTGATGCGGCCGTCCTGTTTCTTGATTTTAGGGGCGGAACTGCCCCCGGTCGCTGGCTGGGGCGTGGGCGTGATCGAGCCGGCAACGTAACCCCGGATCGTTCGCACCAATAGCGCCGCGCCCATCACCGCCAGCCGGTCATGGAGCGTCTGCGAATCATCCTCCGGCCCAATGGGGGTTGCTTCCTGGGCCAGGATGGGGCCGGTGTCCAAGCCGGCGTCCATCTTCATAATGGTGACGCCCGTTTGCGTTTCGCCCTTGAGGAGGGCCCACTGAATCGGGGCGGCGCCGCGGTACTTGGGGAGCAGGGAGGTGTGGAGGTTGACACAGCCGTAGCGCGGCAGGTCGAGCATCGTCTGCGGCAGGAGTTGGCCGAACGCGGCCACGGCGATCAGCTCGGGACCCAGGCGGCGGAGTTCCGCGACGAAGGCCTCGTCGCGCGCCCGTTCCGGTTGGAGCACCGGCAGACCGCGTCGCGCGGCGAGTTGCTTCACGGGGGAAGGGTGCAGCTTCAACTCCCGGCCCCCGGGCCGGTCTGGCTGCGTGACGACAGCCTGGACGCGGAAGCCGGGAGCCTCGAGCAAACCCTCGAGGCTGGCACAGGAGAGCGCGGGCGTGCCCATGAAGATGATTTGCAGGTCAGCCATTCGCCTACCGCAAGAGCCGGCGCGGGCGGGCCCTCGACCTCGAGGCCCGGGGAGGGGCCGTGGGCGCGACGGCCGGACCGGTCACGGTACGCTTGCCCAGGGAAGACCCGCAAGCCGAGCAAAGGAACTCGTAGAGTTCGCCGGAGGGCAGCACGAGCAGCAAACGCTCGCGAACGGGTTGCGCCTTCCCACACTTGGGACAATAGAGTTCGCTGGCGGTGAACTTGCCGAATTGCTGCGTCATCCGGTCAATTTGCGTCCTTATGGCGCAGTTGGACTTGCTGGATCTCCTGGAAGGGGATCATGATTTCCTCGGAGGCGGGGCCATGCTGGACTTGCAGGTGGAGGTCGTTGGCGGCAATCCGGCTGATGCGCTGGCCGACGTATTGGCCGCGCGCCGCTTTAATGACCAACACCAGGTCCTTATCGGCGTCGCGCCGGACCACGCCGAAGAAGCCGACGAACTTGGTTTCGAAGAAGCGCCGGTTGAAGGTGAATTGCCCGCGCTGGAAGGTTGTCGTTGGCGGCAACGCCGACTTTTTCTCCGGCTCGCTCTCGAGGTGGGCCAGCCGCAAGGAGGTCGGATGCGCCGCCCCGTCGGCCCGCATGGGGTTGGTCTCGTCGGCTGCGCCCGGCGCCGTGGCCGTGGCCGCGGCGGCCTCACCCACGGGCGCGCCCTCGGGCGCGGCGACCGCGCTTGCCTGCGAGGGCTCGAGTCGGCTGCGCATCGACAAGAAAATAACCGGCCCCGCCAGCGGGAGCACGGCGGCGACTCCGCAGACCAGCGGCACCGGTTGGCCGCGGAATATCGCCACCTCATAACCCGCATAGACGTTCGCCGCATAAAGCATCAGCAGCATCAACAGCCCAAGCCCGGAGGAGCACATCGCCCCGAGCAACGACTGGCGGGTGGGCAGTTCCAACCGGGGCGGTTGCTTGATGTTGGCCTCGGTTTTCTGGAGCTTTTCCGTCTTAGTCACTTCGATAAACGGCTCGACGAAGGCCTCGAGCTTCGGGTTTCCGGCGAACCGTTTCAGGTCCTCCTGGGAGAAGTTCCCCCACGCAACCTGTTTATACTCCGCCTCCCCGACCTTGACTTGCACCCCCGCGTCGTTGGCAGAACTGGGGAGGACCTCGCCCACGAGTTCCTGCCCGTCGGCCAGCTTGTAGGTTTCCCCGCGAGCTATGCCGGCAACCAGCCCGCAAACCAATAAGCCCATGATCAAACAGAATCGCTGCACCATGACCCTTGGATACTTGATGCACCGCTCCAAAGAAAGCAAAAACGCAGAGCCCCGCCAAGGCCAGCGACAAAGTCTGTCGAGCCGTCTCGGGCAGGCGACTTTGGAGTGCGGTGGCAAGCGGAGCGCGACACCGCTTTGGTTCGGGCCGCGGCCGGCGTTCACGGACGTCGCAGGTGCCCGAAAGCGCCGTCGCCGCTTCGCTCTGCCGGCGCACTCCAGAAGCCCACCGGTCCGCCGCCCCGCGGGGACCGGCTTCGCACCCCCCTCTTCTGATTCTTTTTCCATTGAACCGCCGCGCCGCTTCGGCCTATCATCCCTGCCGGGTCAAAGCGGAGCGCGCTGGCCCCAATCATATATGCACCGGTTTCTGCGTTTCCTCAGACACCACCTTGGTTTGGGATTGGCGGCGGTCGGTCTGCCGGTCTGGGCCTCCGGGCTTTTGGAAGACCCGCGCGCCGGCTATTGGCTGGCGGAACGGCCGGACCTGGGCGTGTGGTGGTGCGAGAGCGGCTGGAAGATCGGTCGCGAACACGCCCTGCCCGAGAAGCCTCAGAACGGCCAACCGCAGCCGGTGAGCCTCTCCGCCGCCGGCGGGGAATTCGAGGCGGTGCAGGTGATTTTGAATCCACGCCAGCCCGTGGAATTGCTTGCCGCCACAGTGGGTCCGTTGCGCGATAGCCAGGGCCGCCCGGGCGCCATCTCGGCAGAGTTGTTGGAGGTGGCCTACGTGAACGTGACGCATCCGACCGACAGTTCCTGCCAGCCGGGCTGGTATCCCGACCCCTTGCCGCCGCTGCGCCTGCCCTTGAAACTCGCCCCGGCCCTCTGCCAGCCGATTTGGCTTTCCTTCCACGTGGACCCAAGCGCCCGAGCGGGTGATTACAGCGGAGAGTTGCAGTTGCAGACCTCGACCGGCGCGTTTGCCCTGCCGCTGCGCCTGCACGTTTACGGTTTCCAACTCCCCCGCGACACCCACCTCAAGAGCGCGCTCGGCCTTGGTTCTGCCGACATCAACCGGTTCCATCACTTGAAAACGCCCGCGCACCAGCGCCAGGTCTATGAAAGCTACCTGACGAATTTCGCCGCCCATCGCATCGCCCCCTATTCGTTCTCCGATTATGCCCCCATCGACCTCCGTTTCCCCGGCGACACCACCAACAAACACGCGGAGTTGGATTTCACGGCCTTCGACCGCGAGGCCGCCAAGTGGCTGGACCAATACCGGTTCACGACCTTCGCGCTGCCGTTGCGCGGCATGGGCGGCGGCACCTTCCAAAGCCGCAGCCTCGGCGAGCTGGAGGGCTTCCAGGAAGGCACCCCGGAACACGCGCGGCTTTTCAAAGACTACCTGGGCCAGGTCGAGACGCATTTGCGCCAACATGGCTGGCTCGCCAAGGCCTACACCTATTGGTTCGACGAACCGGACGTCAAGGACTTCGAGTTCGTGGCCGAGGGCATGAAACGCATCCGCGCCGCCGCCCCGGGCCTCCGGCGCATGTTGACCAAGGAGCCCCACCCTGAACTCGAAGGCAACCTCGAAATATGGTGCGCGCTCACGCCCCAATGGACGCCGGAAAAAGTCCGGGCTCGCCGCGCCGCCGGCCAGGAAGTCTGGTGGTACATCTGCTGCGGACCGACCGCACCTTATCTGACCGAGTTTATCGATCACCCCGGCACCGAATTGCGTCTCTGGCCCTGGCAATCCTGGCAATACGGCGTGCAAGCCGTCCTCATCTGGACGACCACCTACTGGACCAGCAGCAGCGCCTTCCCGCCGCCCAAAACTCAGGACCCCTGGACAGACCCGATGAGCTATGTCTCCGGTTACGACTTCAAGCCGGGCCATATCGGCTACTGGGGCAACGGCGACGGCCGCTTCCTCTATCCTCCCCGCAGCGCGGCCACCAACGACGCACCCTGTCTCGAACCCCCGGTTACCTCGTTCCGCTGGGAGAACCTGCGCGACGGGATGGAGGATTACGAGTACCTTTGGCTGCTTCAACAGGCGGTGGAAAAAAACCGCAGTTCAAAGACCAACGCGGACCTCCTCCAGGAAGCCGCCCACCTCCTCGAAGTGCCCGCCGAAATATCCCAGGACACGCGCCACTTCACTACCGACCCGCGCCTGCTCCTGGCCCACCGCGACCGCGTGGCCCGCATGATCGAGCGGCTGAACCAATGACAGACCTCATTATAGCACACAACCTCAAAACGGACGGTCCCAAGCCCCGGAGGGGCGGCACTTTGTTGGACGATGCAACCTGTGCCGCCCCTCCGGGGCTGGGAAAAATTATAGGAGGGCGCGGTTGCTATAAAGATGTCGCTCCTCTGGAGCTTGGCTTGCCGCGCCGCGTTTGGGTGCGCAGGGTCCAGCACCGCAGGCAGGCCAACCGCTGACTCCAGCGGAAGGCGGGAGACCGCTTCTGTTTGTTGTGGTTGCCTCCGCGGCCCGCCGCCGCTAAGTTCGATCGTTGTGCAAAGGCTTTATGATTACGATCCGTTCGTTCCTGGTTCTGGGCCTATCGCTGGTGGTTGGCCTGACCATCTTTGGCCTTCAAATTGGCCGGGCCGTGAGGACCGGACGTGAATTTGACCGCTTCCTCCAAGTCAGAGGCCTGTCTGAACGCGAGGCAAAGGCCACTCTCGTGATCTGGCCAATCCGCTTTTCTGTCGTCGCGGAGGACTTGGCGGCATTGAAAGGGGCCATGGAAACCAACCGGGCTCTGGTCGTGTCCTTTTTGCAGGATCGAGGCATAGATTCCAAGGAGATTACTCAGGGCTTGCCCGCAGTCCACGACCGGGACGACGAGAGGATTCAGGCCAAAACTCCGCTGCTTGGACGCTATCGGGGCGTCGTCACTCTGGTCGTGAGGAGCGCGAACGTGGACGTCGTCAAAAAGGCCATTCAGGGCGCCGACGCGTTGCTCGAAAAGGGCGTAACGCTGGTTGGGAACGAGTCGGGGGATCGGATCGATCGGATTGAGTTCATCTTCGACGCCGTAAATGACATCAAGCCCGATATGATCAAGGAAGCCACGGCTAATGCCAGGGCCGCGGCGGAGAAATTCGCCCAGGACTCAAGGAGCAAGGTCGGACGCATTCGCCGGGCGACCCAGGGCGCTCTCGAGATCGAGGACCGGGACGCGGCCTCTCCCGAGAGGAAGCTGCTGCGCGTGGTCACCACCGTCGACTTTTTCCTGGAATAGCTTTCGCTGTGAACTTCATCCAACTCACTCCTGGCGCCGGGCTGATGTATTGCGGCAATTGCTTGCGCGACAACGGGCTGGTGGCTGCCCTGCGCCAAATGGGCCACCAGGCCATTCTGACGCCGCTTTATCTGCCGCTGACCCTGGATGAGGCGGACCAAAGCGCGGGCACGCCGGTTTTCCTCGGCGGCATCAATGTCTATCTCGACCAACGGTTTGCGCTCTTTCGCTCCGCCCCTTCCTGGCTCCGCCGGCGGCTGGCCTCGCGCCGGCTCTTGGCTTGGGCGGCCGGACGCACGGCCAGGACGCGCCCCGAGGAACTGGGCGAGCTCACACTCTCCATGTTGCGCGGAGACGAGGGCTTCCAGGCCCGGGAACTGCGCGACCTCTGCGGCTGGCTCAAAACCCAGCCCAAGCCGGATGCGCTCTGCCTGTCCAACGCCCTGCTCATTGGCCTCGCCCGCCCGCTGAAACTGGACCTCAAGGCGCCGGTCCTCTGCATGTTGCAGGGTGAAGACGGGTTCCTGGACAGTTTGCCCGAGCCCTTCCGCGCTCGCTGCTGGCAAGTGCTGGCCCAACGCGTCCGGGATGCCGATGCGCTGGTGGCTCCCAGCAGGTTTTTCGCCGAGCTGATGAGCCGGCGCCTCGGCCTGCCCGACGGGCACGTCAAGGTCGTGTACAACGGAATCAGGCCTGACCAGGCGCCACCCGCCCCGAGCGCTCCGGGCGGCGGGAGAAATGGCACTCCAGTCCTCGGCTTTTTCGCGAGGATGTGCTCGGAGAAGGGACTCGACCTGCTCGTGGAGGCCTACGTTCGGTTGCGGAAACGCGGGCGAGTCAAAGGTCTCAGGTTGAAGGTCGGAGGCAGTTGCAGCCCTCGCGATGCGGTGCTCGTCGAGACCTTGAAGGAACGGCTGCGGAGCGCCGGACTGGAAACCGACACGGAGTTTTGTCCGAACCTGAGCCGTGAGGAAAAGCTCGCCTTCTTGAGGTCGCTCTCGGTTTTCTCCGTGCCCGCCCGTTGCACGGAGGCCTTTGGGTTGTACCTCCTTGAGGCCCTGGCGGCGGGCGTGCCCGTGGTCCAACCCCGGAGCGGGGCCTTTCCGGAATTGATCGAGGCGACCGGGGGCGGAATGCTTTGCGAGCCCGCCGACCCCGAGAGCCTCGCGCAGGCCCTGGAGACGTTGCTGCTGGCGCCCGAGCGAGCGCGCGCCTTGGGCGAATCCGGACGCAGAGCGGTGTTTGAAAGATTCAGCGCGCGGCGCATGGCGGAGGGGATGCTGGAAGTGATCGCCGCCTTACTCTCGCATCTTTGAATCGATGATGATGGTCACTGGACCGTCATTGATGAGGCGCACGAGCATCTGCGCGCCGAATTCGCCCGTCTGCACCGGCTGGCCCAGGTCGCGCGCAACGCGCCCGATGAACCGCTCGTAAAGCGGCCTCGCGATGGCCGGCCCGGCCGACCGGCTGTAGGAAGGCCGGTTGCCCTTGCGCGTGCTGGCAAACAACGTGAACTGACTGAGCACCAGCACTTCTCCCTGTGCGTCCTGCACCGACCGGTTCATCACCCCGTTCTCGTCGTCGAATATTCGCAGTCGAACAATCTTCCCGCTCAGCCATTCGAGGTCTTCCTCGCCGTCCGCCTCCTCCACCGCCAACAGGACCAGCACTCCCTGCTTGATCGCACCCTTGACGCTGCCAGCGATCGTAACGCTGGCTTCCGAGACCCGCTGAATCACTGCGCGCATAATCGTTCCACCAGAGAAAGCCCGACGCCTAGGCCTCCGGCAAGACAATCTTGATGGAGCCGTCGGGGCGTGGAGCGTGGCAAAGCGCCACAGGACCGTGGAGACCGCCCCTAATCCTAATCTTAATCTTAATCGTAATCGTAATCCTGCTCTCGAGCCGGGGGATTAAGATTAAGATTAAGATTAAGATTAGGGTAGGAGTGCGTGCGGGCATGACCACGCTCCACGCTCCACGCTCTTACGCTCCACGATTGAACGCGCCCTCCCGGGCTGCTGTCTTCTTGCTATGCGCATCAGAACCGTTGTGCTCGGGTTGCTGGCGGCCGCGGCGGCCGGTGTCAGTTGCGACGGAGAGCCCTCGGAGACGGCGCCCGCGCTCTTCCAACCCTCCGCGCCCGCAGCCCAGACCATCGCCCGCCTGCATTGGCTGGGCAAGAACGGCCTCGCCGCCCAGAGCAATGCGGCCGGCCTAATGAAGCTCTGGAACCTGCCCGAGAGCGCCAAAATCGAGGGCCAGACCCTGGACAGGCTCGCCGCCGCCCTCGCCCGTTGGCCAGCCACCAACCGAACCCCAAGCCGCAACCCGCAGCTCTCAACCTCGGTCATCCGGCCCTTGCTCGAGGATCTCCTTTGCCGGGAGTTCTGTCTCGAAGTCCGCCAGGCCGGCGCGCAAGCCGGCGAGTGGGCCCTGGCCATCCGCCTTGACCCCCAGCGCGCCGCCCTGTGGGAAACCAACCTCAGCACCGCGCTCCCGGCCTTCGACGGCGTCCTTCGTCCCCCCGCGCAAGACCGCCTGCGGAGTTGGCAGTTACCCGCCACGCCTCAGGCCTCGCGCGCCATTCTTGACTTCTCACTCGCGCGCGCCGGCGACTGGACCCTCCTGGGCCTGACCACAGACTCTGAGCGCCTGTTGGGCGAGTTCTCTGCGCGAATCCAGCGCGACCATGCCCCGTTCCAGGCCTCCGCCACAAACGGCTGGCTCGAGGCCGACTTCAACCCCCGGCTCCTGGCAGCCGCGCTTGCCCTCGACTGGCCCCTGCCCGAGGATCTGGCCCGAGTCTCCTTCTCCGCCACCGGTGACGGCGCCACCGTCCTGGAACACGCCGAGTTCCATTTCGCCAAACCGCTCAACCTCAAGCTCGAACCCTGGACCCTTCCGGCCCCCCTCGTCATGGGCCAGATCACCAGCTTCACCGCCGTTCGGGGCTTCGAGCCCTGGCTCGCCTCGCTCAAGGCCTGGCAGGACGCCCACCTCGGGGCTGCGCCAAACCAGGCCTTTTTCTGGGCTCTCCAGGGCCTGCCGGTGCTGAGCTTCTTTGCCGCGCCCCAGCCCGACGCCAGCAACCAGGTCTCCCGCCTATCGACCCTCGTGCTCGAGAAAGGCGGCCCCTGGTTTGCCACGAACCCCGCCGCCAAGTTCCAGAAAGCCAAAGACCTCAACGGCCTCACCTGGAAAGGGGTTCCATCCATCGAACCCTTCCTGCGGTCCGCTGCGGTCGGGACCGGCCGTTTTGTCTTTGCCGGCCTGTTTACCGCTTCCGGAGACACCAACAGCAGCCGCCCCTTGCCCGGGAGCCTGGTCAAGCACCTCCAAAGCCGAGCGGAGCTGGTCGCCTATAGTTGGGAACTCACCGGCCCACGGGTCAAAGATTGGAACCGCATCGGCCAGACCCTCCGCATGGTGGCGCAAAAACCGCAATTACCTTCCCTCCCCCTGCTCTGGCTCAACGCGGCCAGCCCGCAACTCTGGCCCTCCGTAACCGAAGTAACCCAAACCAGTCCCCGCCAACTCTCGCTCGAGCGCCGGTCCAGCCTTGGCATGACGGCCGTCGAGTTGCAGTTGTTCGCTGACTGGCTCGAATCACCGCAATTCCCCCACGGGCTCCATACGCTCATCGCTCCGCCCGACGAGGCCGGCCCCGCCCCTCCCCCCGCGCCCCCGGCCCGCCGCAAGCGGTAGCCGCGGCTTCCCTGTAGCGCAGACTTCCAGTCTGCCGTATCGCCGACTTCTAGTCGGCAGACCGTTCGACAAGTCTTGGCATCTGGGGCGGAGGGCGACCGGCGGATTGGAAATCCGCGATACGGCAGGTTGGAAACCTGCGCTACGGGAACGGCCGCCGGTCTTTGGCCCTCTCCTTTCTCTTCCGGCCAAATCCCTCAGGACGGCCATATTTTTTGTGGGAGCGCCCCCCGCAATGCCCTTCCCAAGCCTGCCCCAGGAGCAGCATTGCGCCGGTCCTGACTATATAACTCGTTTGGCATAAGCCACTTACGACGAGACAAACCGGCCTGGTTTCTCTGCGAAAGCCGGCCAAAAAAACGTTCAAAAAAAATGCAAAAAACTGTTGACACCCCGCTTCCCTTCTGAGATAGTTGAGGCGCACACGGTAAAACACAAACTACAAACACAATGAGAACAAAAGTACTAATCTGTGCTGCGGCGCTCGTCGCGGCCAGCGCATTCACCTCGATGGCGCAGAATGTTTATTCGCTAAACGTCGTCGGGTACATCAACATCCCCCTCGTTGAAGGGTTCCAATTGATCGCCAACCAGCTCGATTTCGATGGTACTGGCACCAATAATACGAGCTCCAACGTCGTGGGGACCAACGTCCCGGTGGGCTCCGTGCTCTATACCTGGAACCCGACGACCGTGGCGTACAACATCGACACGCTCGCCACAGTCAAGGGCAGCACCACTGTTGCCTGGAGCAAGAACTACAGTCTGAATCCAGGTCAAGGCGCCTGGCTGTCCATCCCTGCTGGCAAGCTTGCAGGAACGACCTCGAACCTCACCACGGTCGGCCAGGTTGACCAGGGCTCGCAGTACGCCGTGAACCCGAACCTCAACCCTGCTGGCGGGTTCAGCCTCGTGTCCTCGATGGTTCCCCTCGCCGGCGGCCTCACCACCGTCTTGGGATACGCCCCGCAGGCGAAGGATACGGTTTACCAATGGGACATTGCGACCCAGGGCTATAACATCAGCACCTACGCCCAGGTAAAGGGCAGCTCGCCACCAACTTACGCCTGGAGCCCGAAGGAGCCCGCCATCGCCGTCAGCGAAGGTTTCTGGCTGAACAGCACCGCCGCCGCCGTTTGGAGCAATTATTTCCAGGTCCAATAACGACACACAAAGACACGCCAAAAACAAACCAGATAACAACAGAAACAAGCATAAGACTAAACCGAACTATGAAAAAACTAGCATTGACAGGCTTTGCGACCCTCGCCCTCGCCGCGGCCGCCTTCGCCCAGGGACTCGTCGCCATTGACGATTCGGCGAGTGGCGGTGGCATAGCAGATCTCAAGGCCGGTAGTTACTACAGCGGTCCGTTCGGCATGGAAGTGTGGGACCTCGCCGGGTCCACCATTCCGACGGGGATCAACAACGCCACTGATCCCGGGGCTGCCTACACTGCCTTGACGACTGGAGCGAACAAGTTCACCCAGGTGGCCCTGTCCCCTAATACTGCCACGATTGCTAACGGGACCTTCAGCTTTGGCACAGCTAACATGTTGCTGGCCTCTCCCGCCGGCGCCAACGTCGTTATGGCGCTTGCCGTTTGGAACAATTCCATGGCTACTTGGGCGACTGGCACTGCTGTAAGTGGTGCTCACGCCGGTGTACTTGCCTTCATAAACCCCACCGTGAACCCGGCAGGTTCGCCGCCTCCCACGCCTGCAGCCCTCAGTGGCTTCGCCAGCGACTTGGTCATGAGCCCTCTCAGCGGCACCCCGATTATTCCGGAGCCCGGCACCTTGGCGCTCGCTGGCTTAGGCTTGGCCTCCCTGTTGATCTTCCGCCGCCGGAAGTAACTCAGGCCCTACAGCCTTATCGCTTCAAAAAGCCGCCCGCAAGGGCGGCTTTCTTTTTACATCTTATGCGTTCCGGAGGATTGACAATTCCGGTTCCACCGCTAGCATTGCTGCAGTTGCCGGCCGGCGCGTTCGTCTATCGGTTAGGACACGGCCCTCTCAAGGCTGAAAGACGGGTTCGATTCCCGTACGCGCTACCATGATCGTTGAGAAGACAAGCGGGCCCGCAAGAGCGCCCCTCTTGATCAGCGTCCGTAGCTCAATTGGATAGAGCTTCTGACTTCGGATCAGAAGGTTGCAGGTTCAAGTCCTGCCGGACGCGCC
>Ga0209415_10012481_pt1 | contig 14150 bp, 13 predicted proteins | sample PeaSoiSIISIP2007_FD_187696 | JGI IMG/M metagenome (GOLD analysis project Ga0209415, IMG submission 187696) | Peat soil microbial communities from Weissenstadt, Germany - SII-SIP-2007 (SPAdes) (version 2) | ecosystem: Environmental > Terrestrial > Soil > Wetlands > Peat | place: Germany... | reverse complement strand
TCAGGATCCCGAAATGGAATTTGCCGCTGCTCTAATTACTCTTGACGGCCCGCAAGCCTCTCACGAGCAGCATGTCCTAAGAGCCACAGCCGGCGCCAAAGACGATTCACTCCTCGCCCAGAACCTCAAGACCCGCTACATGGGCGATGCCGGATTGACCGTCGCCGAGCTCTTCTCAAAAGGCGCCAAACCAAATCAGTAAGCCCAGCACAAATCGCCGCACTAGCCGCATCAAATCTAGTGCAGCCCGGTTGAGCGTGGACTCTTGCGAATGCCGGTTGAGTATGGAACTGGGCGGAAACGTCTTGCATGTTTTCGCCCAGTGCTGTTTCGAGATCTTCCGCGCTTATGCTTCGGGCCTCCTCATCCATTTGAGGGATTGCCGGTAGTGCCCTAGCTCCAAGGATTTAGCGCTCTAGAGCCGCCCAAACCGCCCTGCACATTTTCCTTGACATTTTGGTAATTTGTGCTATGATATAATTCAGGTAAACGTGCGTATCGCAGTGGAGCGGCCATCGGGCCGCTTTTTCATTTGTGCCCTAGGCGCTCATCGGAATGGATCCAACAACCTCGCCGACAGGCGTTTCGTTCATCGCAAAGGGGAGAAGCCCTGAGTCCCGTGGAATGAACACTTACAAAACTGCCCTATTTTGCAGCAATTTTTGCATCCTAAGCCATTTAGAATGAACACTTCCGTAAACCTCTAAAAACAATCGACTTTAAACTCTTCAAAATGAACACTTCCAAGAAAACCGGGAGGGGGAGGCCACTTATTGTTAACCAAATCCCCCGCAGCCAACCGAGCACTGGAGAGCCGCTATACCCCGGAGCGGAGAAGTAGCGCAAAGTCCTGAGTAGCGCCGTTACCAGAAAGTGGAATTACGTCGCGGGTCAGTTTGATCTGAGCAAGGCGTTAGGCTTCATCGATTGGATCTGAATACACCACGATTCCACCTTCTTTCTTTAGCGCGCTCTCGTAACAGGCACGCATAGTCGGATCGTCGTGGTGGAACGGCTGCTCCAGCAGTTTCAGGTTCTTGATCTCTGGTTCACGCCAGCCATTCGATTGCAGCAGAGCAAAGATGGCGCTCTGCACATCAGACTCTAGCGCACGCACCATCGCAAGGACTGCGTGCTTCACGTGAGCAAGATATTGTGGATTTGATCCGTCGGCACGGCCCGTGCACAACGCTGCCCATATAGAGAGCTTCTTTGGGCGAGTGCCGAAGAGCGTTTCCCACTTCATAGTTCAGCAATCGTAGCTGAGCAGAGCATGCGTTCCAAACGGCTCACTAGTGCTCAGCCGAACACGAGCAGCGGCGGATTTTCAGTGGTACATGGGCACGGGCTTGCCCTCGATTTGCAGGATGGCCTCGTGGGCGGGCGCGGTGAGCCGAACGCGATGGGAGATTTCTTCGAGCGTGGGCAGCGCTTCTCTGGCGTCCGGGCCGATGTTGCCGAGAGCATAGATGACGCTGTCGAAGACGTAGTTCGGGCCCGGATCGGTTTTCAGGCGTTCGATTAAGGCGGAGACTGCAGCGCGGCTGCCGGGGCCGATCGCTCCGAGGGCGTCCGCTGCGCCGGCGCGCACGTAAGGAACGGAATCGCTGAGAGCACGCGTGAGTTCGGGAACGGCGCCCGAGGATTTTGGGCCGATGGATTTGAGCGCCAACGCGGCTTGGCAACGAACGCGCGGCGCGGAATCGGCGAGCAGTTTCGCCAGTTCCGGAACCGATCGGGCTGCGGGTGGGCCAATCTGTGCAAGCGCATTGGCGGCAGCGCCGCGAGTTTCGGGATCGCCATCCGAGAGCCCAGCCATCAAGGGTTCGACCGCCGGAGCCGCGCTCGCGCCGAAACTTCCGATGGCCCGGAGCAGGTCCGGCCGATCGTTGCCGGCTGCAAATTTGAGGCGCTCAACGTAGAAAGAAAGCGCTCGGCCGCGATAGATCGCAGTATCCGAAGACACGGCGGGCTTCGGAGCGGATGCTTCCTCGGTGGACGATGCCGGTGCCTGCAGCGCGCGCTCCAGATCCACTTCCTGAATTCCAAAATTGTATCCAGCGGAGCGCGGATCTTTTCCATTACAAACAAATGTCAGCGTGTGGCGGCCTTTGGTGAGCTGGAACATGCCGAGGGCGCGGTCCCTCGAGACGTAAACTTCAGGAAGATAGTTGTAAAAGACTTCGGGGCCGGGGAAGGGAATCTCGGAAGTCGCAGCCTGGCGCGTATCGAGATTCGTGGGCTGGCCGTCAAGGAGCGCAAAATAGTCGCCGTAGTCCGGGGCCTGCGCCAGCATGGCGATCATTTCGTATTGGCCGGCTTCCGCGATATCGATCGGAATGTTGATTTTTGCCCCAGCGCCTTTGGCTTGGAAAAACAACAGGTCTTTCGACCAATCCACTTCGCGTTGCACGGACGCTGTTCCGTTTTCGGAGGTCACGCCGGCGAGCGAATCCTCAACCGCCACTTGCGTGGCATTTCCAAAAGGCAGCCTCGCGGCGCCGTAAGGCACTTCGGGTAAGGCTTCCTGCACGCCCTTTTGGTACCAGAACGCAACACTCGAAAAATAGTCCGGGCGCTCTTCAAACGCGGAGCGCACCGATCCGTCTTCGTTGGCGGTCCAACCGGCATGCTCGATTTCCGCGCGCAGCGAAGTTTTGAACGCAACCGGATCAGGGACGTGCCAGCGGTAAGCGCTCAGCCGCGAGCCGAGCCGCTCGCCCTCCGCCATGGGCGTGCCGGCCCAGGGGCCGTCGGAGTCGCGCAAGCCCCAGGCGTCGTTGAAGTAGTCCTCGGAACCGGTGCCGTAAATCTGCGGGTGCTTTGCGCCGTCAATATAGAAAAGATCGTCACCTTCGCCGAACCAGGAAAGTTGCGTTTGCACAACACCCATCACTGTGCCGACGTAGTGGCCCGTTGCTTTAATGTTGAGGAATTCATAGTGGCGCCCGGCACGCGCGGGCCGTTCCTGGCGGTAATAAGCATGAAAGTAAGCGATGTCTTCGGGCAGCGAAGCGTACTTTCTATAGTCCACGTGGTAGTAAAACATCGGAACGATGCGCTCCCCCTCGTTGGTGACGGTGATTCGGCAGGACTTGCGAAACGGCATCGGCCAATAGCTGTTGCGCGCGCGGCCGAGCGAGCTGTCGTGAATCATGATGGAATTGAGGTTGCGCTCGGAGCCGTGGGCCACGCCAAAGAAATCGCCGAGCGGCGTATCTACGCTGGGCGTTTTGTGACCGTCGTAATAGACACGCAGGCGCAGCAAGCGCGGCCAGCCAAACTCGTTGTTCGCGATGGTCGCCCAGATGTGCGTAATCATTCCGGCGCCGGACACCTCGGCCATCGCCAGCGTCTCGCCGGGCAGAATTCGTTTGCTGTCATCGTTGCTGGCGACGTAGCGATTTTGGCTGGAGGCGCGATGGCTCGAGTAGCTCTTGAGCCGCGCCAGGCCGAGGCCGTCCAGGAAATCATCCGGCGCACTCTGCGCGTGGCATGTTGTTGCGGCCGCAAGCAGAAGTAGCCCGCTGCAAAATAGTTTCGTGAAAGCCTTCATGGACTTTTGGCTCCTTGAGAGCCTACAACCTACCATTCGAGGAGGTCTCGGCTCTAGCTAAATGGAACGCGGCTGTCCGCCGCAGTTTGTAGAAGCCAGCCGGCGTCTTTCGAGTTTGAGCGCCCGGTCAACGCCGTTACCGGAATGCCGGTCTACTTTACAGAACTCCCGCCATTTACTAGGCTAAGAGCACCATGTGGAATGTCGACGATAAGTTCACACCTAAGCAGATGGAAAGTCTTGCAGCGCTCGGCTTTGCCGTTGGCAGCACGCGCGGTGTTGTGCGCGTCGAAAAATACGGCAGCGGCGCGGAATTTCGCAAAGGCATAGACGACATGTACCAAATGACCGTCGTCCCGACGATCATGCTCAAGGGCCGCTTCACTCGCCTTTGGGATGCCGGCTACCAGAAGTTTCTGCTCACTGACGACGGCTCAAAGCTTCCCGCGCTCGCGACGCATCTCGAAAATCTGCGCAGGTTCAATGAAGAATTGCGCACCGCTTTGGGCGTCCCCACTTTCTATAACGAAGCTCTCGGCTCCGTAAGCCAGATCAGCGTCTATGACCGCGTCAAAGGCCGCGTAGGCGATGTCCCCGACAAAACCGTCGGCGCGCACGAGCCCAGCGGCGGCCACTGAACGAGCAGCGTCTTTCCAAATCCCGTTTTATTTCGATTTACTCGCCTGAAGTTGACGACGGAATTGCTCTACATCCACGCGATGTTTCGCGGCCTTGCGCGCGCCAATAAAGATCACCGGAATGTCCCAGCCGTAACGCTCCTCAAGAACGGCATCGCCCGCGATATTTACCTCGCGCAGTGAGGCGCCAAATTCGCGCAACAAGGGCGCCATGGCCGCTTTAGCTTCTTCGCAAAGATGGCATCCCGGCCGCGCATAGAGCGTCACTTCGCGCGGACCCGCCCCAACCACCCGCGCGTCTTCCGGATGCTCCTTCACGGTTTCGGATTGGAATATTTTTGAAACGGTCCCGCATAGGGATGAAATGCGCGCGCGCGGTATAGCTCCGCAATCTGCCGCAAATGCCCGAGGTCGTGCGAAGCCCATTCGCTGAGCATCTCATGCAGCGTAAAGTTGCCAAGCTCGGAGTGCGTCGCCTCGCGCTCTCCCGCGTCCGCCGGGATGCTTCGTAGCAGCACGACGGTCGATCGGCGTGTCTTGATAAAATACGCGAGGTTCTCCGTGGCCGATCCGCGCACATAGTCGCCGACCACCACAGTGCTAGTCGGGTCGTACTTTTCAAGCGTCGGCGATTCCTCCGTCACCATGCGACGGGTTCGGTCGGCGTATACCATCTCCAGATCCGCCAGATGACCCAGCACTTCCGCGATCGACCAGCGATCCGCCGCCGGCTTCCAACGCAACAAATCTTCCGGCAAATCGCGAAGCAGCGTTTCGACCAGAAACGGCGTCTTTTCAAGGAGCAACAGGGCAGGCTGGATGGTTCGAGTGACGCCCGGCTCGGTGATTCGTACGACACCTTGCTGCATGGGGGACCTCCCAAGCGATATTTTGCATCTTACTCGGAAAAGGCCCCGAAAAGTGAAAGTGACGCATAATGAGTAACACGCGCGGAGGCGGCGCCCGGATGGCGAGAATTGTGGCAATGATGGACGACCTGTTCTTTCAAATGAAGGTCGCCGAGACGGCAAAGCACCTTGGCCTGGAACTGAAAGTGGCCGCGAACGGCGACGCGCTGCTCGGTCTTCTTGATCCCGCGCCAAAACTCGTTATCGTCGATTTGAACGCGCGCAGCCATCCGCTTGCCGCCATCGAGCGCGTCCGCGCCGCGCAAAAAGATCTAAAGGTGATTGGCTTTCTCTCTCATGTGCAACGTGACCTCGCAGCCCAGGCGCAAACCGCGGGCTGCAACGAAGTGATGCCGCGTTCCGCCTTCACCGAAAATCTGGCCGCTATCCTCAGCGCTGCAAAGGACTGATGTGACAGTAAGAAAAGTAAATCTGGCCGCTCACACCATGGCTATAACTGCTCTGCTTCTGCTTCTGATAAATAGCGCGTCCGCGCAAGAGTCCAGCTCTAATCCCACAACTCCATCAATCACTCCCGCCGCCACCGGCCCCATCGCCGCCCTTCGCGATCTCCTGACCGCTGCCTGCTCTCAAAGCCAGAACGATTTTTCACGTTTCCTTACCGCCCGCAACAAAGAATCCTTCAATCGTATGGCCCCAGCCGCCCGCGTCGCTTTCATGAAACGCTTCGTGCTTCTCAACGAGCCCGGCACTCCTTCCGTGACCGCCAATCCTTCAGGCCGTCCCATCGTGCGCTGCGATACGCCCGCAGGTGCCGCCGAAATCCAGATCGGCGGTGCCGACACCCGCGACAACGTGGCTTTCATGCCGGTCGACCTGCACGACGCCACGGACACCATTGGCGCCAGCTCCATCCAGGTCAACATGGGCCTCGTCCGCGAAAACGGCGACTGGAAAATTCTCTCGCTCGGCCTGGTTCTTCTCGACTTGCCTTCCCTTGAATTGGAGTGGGACTCCGCCGAAGCCGACAAGAATGAGCAAGCCGCTATTGAAGCGCTAAAAGACATCGCCGGCGCCGTCGAAGCCTATCGCCACAAATTCGCACGGCTTCCCGATTCTCTCTCGAGCCTCGGCCCTCCGCTCCATGGTTCGGCAAACGCCACGGCTGCCGCTCTCGTGGAAGGCGACTTGGCCGCCGGCATGAAGAATGGCTATTCGTTTCGCTACGTCATTGTCGGCGCCAGCGGTCTTGGCGCGCCCGCGAAATTTGAGCTCTCCGCAACGCCGCTAACCTATGGCCGTACTGGTCATCGTTCCTTTTTCCTCGATGCCGCAGGAACGCTGCGCGGTGCCGACCGCCACGGTGCCGTCGGAACTTCCTCCGATCCGAGACTCCCGTAGCACCCATCTACGCTTCACCACACAAAATCCCGGCGGTTTACCCATTGGAGCAACCTCCGCGATCCCACCTTGCTCCAACACGACTCCCCCTTCACTATAAAGGCCGGGCCATCCCTCCTGCCGCGACTAAATTCCCAACGGAATCATTCGCGAACCACTGGTCTCTCAAGGCGAAGGAGACTTGAAGATGCCGGATGTAATGGCCGACCGCCGCGACGCGCCTCGCTTTCCGTTAATTCTCATCGCGGAAATAAAAGAAGTCGTCACTGGCGCCAAAATGATGGCGCGAACCTCTGACGTCAGCCGCACAGGCTGTTATTTGGACACCCTCAGCCCAACGCCCAAAGGCGCAATGGTTCAGCTGCGGTTGACCCGCGGCGAAGAAATCTTTCAAACCCAGGCGAAAGTAGTTTATGTAAGTCCAGGCCGCGGCATGGGTGTCAGATTTCATGAATATGTCGCCGAGGCCCAGCTACTTATCCTGGACCGCTGGTTGGGCGACGCCTCAAGGTATACGTAACGTATGCCAGAAACCGTCCAGCGCTGCGCTATGGCTGCGTCTTAACTGTCGGATACTGAATTCCCAGCTGTTCCAGATAAGTCTTATATCGCCCCGGATCGTAGTAATACTTCTTCAATTGCGGAGCGAACTTCTCCATCTTTTCCTTGTTCATCTCGACCGCCGGCTTGTCGTCTGCACTTAAGAACGGCTCGTAATGAACTTCCTTCGTCTGTACATCCCGAAAATAATCCCAGGCTTGTTGCACCAGTTGTGGCTGGAGAAAAAAATCCAGCGCCGTCATCGCCTGCACTTTCGCGCCCGCCGTCGAGCCTTTGTGCGCAATGGGCGTAGCCATCGCCACTCCATTCGCCCAGCTATGCCCCGGCAGATTCGGAATGTTCGCCGGGTACATCAGGTACACCATCGGCACGTTCCACGAAATATCTCCGATGTCATCCGAGCCGCCGCCCGTGGGCTTTTTCGCCGGCTCCGCCAACGGATCGATCTTCTCTTTCAACCCTTCTACCTTTGCGCCAATTTCCTTCTGCAGCGCCTTGGCCAGCGTCTGGTCCGCCTCGCTCCACTTCGGCATTCCCACCGTTTCGATATTTTTCTGCTGCGTCTCCGCGATCACCTTGTTCAAGAACGGTGGCCACGCCGATCCCACCAGTTTGTGATCGACCGTCGTCCCCGTCATTTTAGCCGCCGAGTCCGCCATCATATTTCCCAAATCGTAGAGATCCTTGATGTGCGTGTAATCCAACTCGCGGAAGTAATACCAAACCGCTGCCTCGGACGGCACCACGTTCGGCTGATCCCCTCCATTGATAATCACGCGATGCGATCGCTGCGCCGGCCTCAAGTGCTCCCGCCTGAAGTCCCATCCCGTATCCATCAACTCCACCGCGTCCAGTGCACTCCGCCCTTCCCACGGCGCTCCCGCCGCGTGCGCCGCCTTCCCATGAAAAAAATATTGCACGGAGACAAGCCCACTCCACTCCCCGTTCCCCGTCCCATACGAAGTGGAAAACTCCGACTCCACGTGCGCTCCCAGCACGATGTCCACGTCCTTGAACATTCCAGCTCGCACATAAAACGCCTTCGTCCCCAGCAACTCCTCCGCCACGCCTGGAATCAGTTTGATGGTCCCGCCGATGTGGTGTTCGTCCATCAACTTTTTCAAAACCAGTGCCGCCGTAACGTTCACCGCCATCCCCGAGTTGTGCCCCTCTCCGTGCCCCGGCGCTCCCTCGACAATCGGATCGTGATACGCCACTCCCGGTTTCTGCGAAGCCCGCGGTATGCAATCGATATCCGTGATAAACGCAATCACCGGCTTGCCGCTTCCATACGTCGCCACCCATGCCGTCGGCACTCCCGCCACGCCGCGCTCCACATGAAATCCATTCTTCTCCAATATCCCCGTGACGTACTTCGACGTCTCGTGCTCCTGAAATCCCAACTCGCTAAAACTGAAAATCTCGTCCACCATCTGCTGCGTCAGCAGTTGCATCTTGTCCACTTCCGCGGCGGCCTCCTGCTTCAACGCCGGCAACTCCGCCGCCTGCTGCGCCCGCATTCCTCCCGCCGCCAACAAAATCGCCGTCATGCAGCCCACCACGCAAAATTTCTTCATCCGATTCCCCCGTAACCAACCGCCGCCAAAACGAGCGGGCATATTACATCGGCTATTGCAAATTAGGGGGAAAGAAAGCATCCCCCGTTTGTGCCGCGATGGACTTGGCGCTACTATCGTGCGACTCAACATGCGCCCAGCATCCACTCGAACTCTTTTCCTGCTCCTGACTCTCGCTCTTCTGGCGCCGCAACCGGCGTCGTCTCAGCAATCCAGCTCCGCCTACGGCCCTCTTCCCGTCTTCGAATTTCACAGCGGCTTCTGGATCAACCTGCATCACATGCTCTATTACGAAGCCAAGCTTCGCGACACCGCGTCCGCCGCCTCTCCAAAAAATCCTGCCGCTCCTCAAATAAAACTGAAGTCCATGAAAGAGGCCGCGGTCCTCACTCCCGCCGAACGCACCGCCTGGGACAATTCCGTCGCCTATTACGCCGCCAACTACGCCAACAAAGATCTCCTCTTCAACAACGGACTCATCCTCCTGAAAAATCAGCTCGCCGATTTCGAAGATTGCGACGAGCTCTCCGGGGCAAAAAGGAAAACCTGCGATGCAGGTCTCCCGCCGCAACTCACCAAAGCTCTCGACGACGCCGCCCCCGTCTATCGCGCTCATCTCTGGCCCGATCAGGACCGCGCTAACCGCCGCTGGGTCGCCCGGGTCGCTCCTCTCGTCGAAGAACAAGGCGTCGGTATTTCCCAGCGCCTCGCCGACATCTACCAGACCAAGTGGCCACGCGAAAAAATCCGCGTGGACGTCAGCGCGTACGCCAACCCCACAGGTGCCTACACCACCCTTGACCCGCTCCGCGTCACCATCTCCAGCCTCGACCCTCGCAATCAAGGCGACGAAGCCTTCGAAGTCCTCTTCCACGAGGCTTCCCACGGAATAGCAGAGCCCGTTCAAAACGCGATCATCCGCGAATGCCGCCAGCGCGACAAAGCCATCCCTCGCGACCTTTGGCACGCTCTCATTTTTTATACCACCGGCGAAGTGATCCGCCCCCTCCTCACGCCCGCCGACCTCCCGCCGCAAGAGACCGACGACGCCGTCAAGCCCAACACCAATCGCCCTCCTCCGGCCCGCAAAGAAAATTACGTTCCCTACGCTATCCGCGAAGGTCTCTACGAACGCGGCTGGAAGGATTACCTCCAACTCCTCACCCGTTTCTGGCAACCCTATCTCGACAACAAATCCACCTTCGACGACGCCATAGCCCGCATGGTCTCCGCCCTGTAACCCACGATTGTCGTCAACATTGTAGGGGCACGATTCATCGTGCCCTCCGCCCCAAACGCGCCCACTAAAATACTCCCTTCCCCGCTATAGCGAACTCTGCTATAGTTTGCCCATGCGCCCTTTCCTTCTCTCGCGCGACACTTTCCACATCCTCGTCGCCCTCGCCGATCGCGACCGCCACGGCTATTCCATCATGCAGGAAGTCGCCGAGCGCACCGCCGGCCAGATCCGCCTCAGCCCCAGCACCCTCTACAGCTCCATCAAGCGCCTCCTCGAGCAAAATTTCATCGAAGAACTCGAAGAGCGCCCCGATCCCGCCCACGACGACGAGCGCCGCCGCTACTACCGCCTCACCAAAACTGGCCGCCGCGCCGCCATGGAAGAAGCTCGCCATCTCGAAAAACTTCTCTCCGACGCTCGCGCCTCCGGCCTCGTCCGTAAACGCGCCTAACAACCCTCAGAACAATGTCCAACTCCTCCAAATCGCCAGCCGCCGGAGCACTCCGCTTCTATCAACCGTTCCTCTGGCTATACCCCGCCGAGTTTCGCGACGAATACCGCCGCGAACTCTGCCTCGCCTTTCTCGACCGCTGGCGCGAAGAGCGCACTCTTTTCGGCCTGCTGTCCGTCTGGCTTCACGCCATCTCCGGAATTTTCTATCAAGCACCCAGGGAGCACTACTACATGATCCTTCACGACCTCCGCTACGCCTTTCGCATCCTTCGCAAAGATCTCTCCGTCACCGCCGCCGCGATCCTCATTCTCGCTCTCGGCATCGGCTCCACTACCCTCGTCTTCAGTCTTGCCAACGGTCTCCTCCTTCGCCCGCTTCCCTATCCTCAACCCGAGCGCCTCATCGCCGTCACGGAAACGAGCCCCAAAGATCTCAACGAAACCACGCAAATCGCCTTTCCCAATTATTTCGACCTCCGCGCCCGCACCCGCCTTCTCGAAGACATCGGCGTTTACGAAGCGGGCCAATCCGCGCTCCGCGGCGAGGGTTCTGCCGAGCGCATTCCCGCCGCATTCGTCAGTGACGGCGTCTTCCAAGTCCTCGACGTCGAGCCTCTGCTTGGCCGTCTTATCTCTCGTGAGGACGATCTCCCCACCAGCCCAAAAGTCGTCGTCCTCAGCGAAGAGCTCTGGCAACGCCGCTATGGCCGAGACCCGGGCGTCCTCGGCAAGAGCCTGCAAATCGAAAATTCGCGCTGGACTGTCATAGGCGTCATGCCCTCCGGTTTCCACTTCCCGGACCGCGCCGAACTCTGGATGCCCCTGCAAATCGACCCTGCCAAGGCTCCGCGCACCGATTACTTTCTGCGCGCCATCGCACGCCTCAAGCCCGGCGTTTCCATCGAGCAAGCCACCAGCGAACTCGAATCGCTCCTTGAGCAGATTCACCGCGAAAATCCCGCCGCTAACAACCACTGGGTCGCTCGCGCCATTCCCATTCGCAAATCCGTCGCCGGCTCCTACAGCAAGGCCGTCCTCACGCTCCTCGTCGCCGTCGGTCTCCTTCTCCTCATAGCTTGCGCCAACGTCTGCAACCTCCTCCTCGTAAAAGCTTCCGCTCGCGTCCGAGAGATTGCCGTCCGCACCGCCCTCGGCGCCACCCGCCGCAGGCTCCTTCGACAGCTCGTCACCGAAAGCCTTCTCCTCGGTCTCGCTGGCGGTGCGCTTGGCGTTCTCCTCGCCTACGCCGGAATCCCCGCTTTGCTTTCTCTCGTTCCCGTCGATCTTCCGTTCTGGCTGAAATTCTCCCCCGATTACCGTGTCTTGGGTTTTGCTCTCGGTCTCTCTCTGCTTACCACGCTCGGCTTCGGCGTCATTCCCGCCTTCAGCTCTTTCCACGCCGACCTCACTGATTCGCTCAAGGACGGCGGCCGAGGCGGCACCTCCGGCACGCGCAGCAAGTTCATCCGTCACGGCTTGGTCATCGCCGAAGTCGCTCTTTCCGTGATCTTACTCGCCGGCGCAGGCCTCATGATCCGCAGCTTCCTCGCGCTTCGCATGCAGGACCTCGGCTACCATCCGGAAAATGTGCTCACAATGAGCATCGACTACCCCGAGAACCGCTATCCCGATGGCCAGCCCGCCCGCGCGTTGCTCCGCCGCCTCACCGAGGAAGTCTCCTCTCTTCCCGGCGTCGTCTCCACTTCCTTTGGTTCTGGTGTCCCCCTCAACGACGGCTGGGGACGTCTCTTCACCATCGAAGGTCATCCCCTCGACCTAAAAGACATGAGCTTTATCAACCACATCGTCGTTACGCCAGGATATTTCCGCGCCTTGGGGATCCCCCTGCTCCAAGGTCGCGATTTTGTCGAGGACGATTTCGACGCGCCCCGCATCGTCATCGTCAGTGCTTCTTTCGCAAAAAAGAATTGGCCCAACGAAAGCCCTATCGGCAAGCGCCTGCGCTTCGGCCCGCCAAAAAACAACGAGCCTTGGCACACCGTTGTCGGCGTCGTCGCAGACAGCAAACACGGCGCCTACAAAGGCGAAGACCGCGCCAGCATCTATCTTCCCTACAACCCCGAAATCACTCCCAACGCCCTTCTCGTTCGCACCACAGGCGATCCGCTGCAACTCCAGCAAGCCCTCCGCGCGCGCATCGTTGGCTTCGACTCCGATATCATCGTCAGCCGCGTCTTCAGCCTCGAACAAATCGTCACCCGCGCTGGTTGGCAGGACCGTTTCTTCACCGTTCTCTTTACCGCCTTCGCCGCGCTCGCGCTCTTGCTTGCCGCCGTCGGCCTCTACGCCGTCATCTCCTACACTGTCTCCCTCAGCACCCACGAAATCGGCATCCGCATGGCTCTCGGCGCCTCCGCTTCCCGCGTCCGAAACATGATTCTCCGCCAAGGCATGACCCTCGCCGGAGCAGGCCTCGCCATCGGCATCGCCATCGCATTCACTCTCGCCCGCTTCCTCCAATCTCAGCTCTACCAAACCTCTCCCACCGACCCGCTCACGTACATCGCCGTCCCCATCCTCCTCATCGCCGTCGCCGCCCTAGCCGCCTTCCTCCCCACCCGCCGCGCCGCCCGCGTCGACCCCGTAATCGCCCTCCGCCACGAATAAAATGGTCCTGCAATTTCCTGTACCATCTGTGGTACACTACAAGCGTGGCCAAGCGCCTCATCTCTCTTTCGGAATCTGCCACCGAGCCTGAGCAACTCGAAACTCCCATGACCAAAAAGAACAACCGCAAGCAAAGAGACCGCCACAGCGGCTCAACCTTGGACAGCTTCCTCGATCAAGAAGGCATCCGCCAAGAAGTCGAAGCCGTCGCCATCAAGCGCGTGCTGGCTTGGCAGCTCCAACAAGCCATGCAAGAGCAACAAAAAACCAAGCAAGCCATGGCTAAACAACTCCGCACCAGCCGATCTCAACTAGATCGCCTGCTCAACCCTCGCAACGTCTCGGTCACGCTCGATACCCTCGCCCGCGCCGCCAAAGCCCTTGGCAAACGCCTAATCATCCGCGTAGCCGACGCCGAGCCAAATCGCGCCCGCAATGACAAAGGCCGCCGCTTGATAAAGCTTCTTCGCAAAGCACCCAACACTCCTCCCGCTCCCGAAGACCGCCTCCCCTGATCCACCTCAATATCAGCACACAACCATTCCGCTCGCCCTGAGCCTTGAAGGGAGCGCAGAGAGGCTCACTCGCCACTTCCCCCCGATTGAATGTGTCATTCCGAGCGCAGCAAGGAATCCGCTGTTTTCCTCCTCCTCTATGCACTGACTCCGTTAACTCTGTGCCTCTGCGTTATCCTTTTTTCTCTCCCGCCCACCAGCCCCTCAACTCAACTCCGCATACGCGCAATGCACTACCACTGTCATTTCGAGCGCAGCAGGCCGACGCTTTTTCTTTCACGTTTGCTCCCGCAAACGTGTCGGCCTGCGGAGAGAGAAGTCTCTCTTCTGTCCGTTCCGCTAGTCCGCATAAAGCGCTCCGCAAATTTCTGGTTCGCCATCGAATAACTGACCAAAACCCTTTCCTCATCACTTCGGATATTCGTTGGGTTTAGATATGCGATAATTTCCGAACACGAATACACCACTGGTCGAACGATGAAAACATTAGAGACACAGTCCACCTCACGGAGTTCGGCGGGATGCAATCCCATCCCACTAAGAGAATGCGAACAGGTACGGCTTGTATTCGTCCCGTTCCTCGTAGACAACCCCACTAGCCCCAAAGCTAGCGTGGATGGTCATTTTATTTATCAGAAAAAAGCCAAGAGCGGTCGGTGGTTTCCAGTGCAAACCATTCCGCTTTCGAGGCTCAAGTCAGACGAAGGATTCA
>Ga0209415_10012480_pt1 | contig 14151 bp, 13 predicted proteins | sample PeaSoiSIISIP2007_FD_187696 | JGI IMG/M metagenome (GOLD analysis project Ga0209415, IMG submission 187696) | Peat soil microbial communities from Weissenstadt, Germany - SII-SIP-2007 (SPAdes) (version 2) | ecosystem: Environmental > Terrestrial > Soil > Wetlands > Peat | place: Germany... | reverse complement strand
TTTTCTCGGCGAGCGCGACGATGGCTTCGTTGGGATAAAGCGTCGAGAGGTGCTGTAAGCGATCCACCTGCGCTTTGATTTTCGCCGTGACTTTCGGATTCGTGTGGCCGACTGAGATCGTGAGTATGCCGCCGAAGAAATCAAGATAGCGTCGGCCCTCGACGTCCCAGACGTATTGCATGGAGGCGCGATCGGCGACGAGCGGCTGCTTGTAATAATTCGATGCCGCGGACCAGACGTACTTTTTATATTTGCGAACAAGCTCCTCACTGCGCGTGGCGGTGGGTTTGGCTTCGGTGGTCATAGATTTCTCCGGCGCTCCGGGCGCGTTCAACAACTCAATCCGCGGCCTGCGCGGAGCCGGCACTCAACGTGCGCGTGATTTCGCCGTAGGATTCGGGTCGGCGATCGCGATAGAACTGCCAGACGCGGCGCACCTCCTCGATTTCATCGAGATTGAGATCGGCGACGAGGAGTTCGTCCTTCTCGCGGCCGGCTTTCGCGATGATTTTTCCGCGCGGATTGCAGAAATAACTGCTGCCGTAAAAGTGGCCGATCTTCCAAGGGGATTCCGTGCCGACGCGATTGATCGCCGCGACAAAGTATTGATTGGCGACGGCGTGCGCGGGCTGCTCGAGTTCCCAAAGATACTCGGAGAGGCCGGCGACGGTGGCGGACGGGTTGAAGACGATTTCGGCGCCGTTCAAGCCGAGGATGCGCGCGCCTTCAGGGAAGTGGCGGTCGTAGCAGATGTATACGCCGACCTTGGCGTAGCGCGTCTCGAACACGGGATAGCCTGTATTGCCCGGCGTGAAATAAAATTTTTCCCAGAAGCCGGGATGGCAGTGCGGAATGTGGTGCTTGCGATATTTGCCGAGGAATTTTCCGTCGGCATCAATGACTGCGGCGGTGTTGTAATACAGGCCGGTCATCTCGACTTCGTAGACGGGGACGACGAGCACCATGTGATGGCGCTTGGCAAGTTTTTGCATGTGCGCGATGGTGGGGCCGTCCGGGACAGGCTCGGTGAGTTCGTACCAGCGGGCTTGCTGCTCGGCGCAAAAATAGGGGCCGTAGAAGAGTTCCTGCAAGCCGAGGACTTGAACTTTTTTCTTCGCGGCCGCGGCGATAAGGCGGTCGTGCTTGACGATCATGTGCTTCTTGATCTGGGCGAGCGAAAATTTTTCGGGAGACCACTCGCAGGCGGTTTGAATCAAACCGCAACGCACCGTACGCTCCATGACGCACCTCCGAGGCTAAAAAGGAAGTCTAACCCCGGCCCACAGAGCGCACAAGAAGCAGGCGGAAGCGGCTTTCGCGGGCAAACGGCGAGGAAGGGCTTAAGGAGCGATTGCCCCTTATGGCGAGTAACTTCTGAAGTATAAACATGTATAATCCGCCCGTTTGCCCGCGATGGGCGCCGGCAGGGTCCGGTGCGCGGGCGCGTCTTGGGAGTGCCCGGGTCGAAGCGTTAACGACGAAGAAAGATTTGGCGGCGCGCTGCCGATTGACTATGGACGGATTCTGGAATCGCCTTTACCGTGCCTTGAAGCGCGTCATCCCGAGCTGCATCGGGCAGGCGCAAGCCGTGGCGTTCAACATGTTTCTGGCCTCGATGCCGATGCTGCTCATTGTGATGGGCGTGGTTTCGACGTCGGCGCGGCTGGCGGACGGCTTCAACGAACTGATAATGCGGCTGCGAACGGTGCTGCCGCCGGGAGTGCACGTAATCATTTTACGATTCATCGTCCACCACAGCACCCACCCGTGGCGCTGGATTTCGCTGGGGCTGGGCGGCACGCTGCTAGCGGGGACGCAGATGATGCGCCTGGTGATCGACGGATTCCAGATGATGAACGGAGATTCCAAAGGCCACGGATGGTGGAGCAAGCAGTTTCGCGCGATGCTGCTGCTCCTCGCGACGCTGGCGCCATGGTTGCTCGCGGCGAACCTCCTGGTCTTCGCGAAACAGGTGCGAATCTGGCTGATTGGCCGGTCGGGATTGCCGCTGCTGGTCCGGCTTCTCTGGGTGGGTCTTTACGTGACGATGGCGCTGGTCATGGCGATGCTGGTGCTCGCCGTGATCTACCGCGTGGGGCGGCCTTCGCGGGCTTCGTGGCGCGGCGGCGAACCGGTGTTGCCGGGCGCGATCCTGGCGACGCTGCTGTGGTGGCTGGTCAGCTCGGCCTTCGGGTTTTATATGCGGCATGTGCCGTACGAGCTGGTCTACGGCGGGCTGGCGGTGGCCATCGGCCTGATGCTCTGGATGCAGTTGACGGCGACCATCCTATTTCTGGGGGCGGCGTTCAACGCCGAGGGATCGAGTCCAAAGGGCTGACAGAGCCGGGCGACCGGCGTAGAATGCGGGCGATTCGGGTTGGCCTTGCGCTGGAACTCTTCGGGAGGGAGGCGGCGATGAGCCAAATTCGCGTGGAGTGCTACTCCGGATTTCGAGCCGATCAGCGTCCTGAGAGATTTACGTTTTCTGAGCGGGCGCCAAGTGGAGCCCGCACCGGGCGCGGGCGGCAGCTTGAAATCGTGCAGGTCGAGGACCAGTGGTATTCGCCGGGCGCGATTTATTTCCGCGTGCTTGCCGAGGACGGGAACTACTACCTGCTGCGGCATGACGAGGGACAGGACTTCTGGACCGTGGATGGTTTCCGCGCCGGCAGACGGAAGTAAGAATTGCCGTTTGCCGCGGCTATTTCTTCTAATTCTAATTCATTCCTGACGACTGAGGTTTGCTGATGCAACCGAAAATTGCGCTGCTCGGCCTGGGCATACTTGGATCGGCGGTAGGGGAACGGTTGCTTTTGAAGGGAATTCCGCTGACCGTGTGGAACCGCACTCCTGAGAAAGCGGCGCCGCTCGAGAAATTGGGAGCGAAACGCGCAGCCACAGCCCAGGACGCGGTGACCGGCGCGGATATTGTGATTACGCTGGTGCTCGACGGCGCGGCGCTCGCGGAGCTGACGCTGGGTCCTGCCGGAATCGCGCAGACGCTCGCACCCGGCAAGATTCACTGCGACATGAGCACCGTGGATGTCGGGACTTCCCGGCGCATGGCGGAACACTATGCGGCGCAGGGGAGGGAATTCTTGAGCGCGCCGGTGCTGGGAAATATGTATGCGGCGGCGGCCGGTAAGCTGCTGATTTTCGCGGGAGGCAGCGCGGCGGCAATTGACGCGTGCGTGCCGTTCTTTACGGCGCTGGGCGAAAAAATCTGGCGATTCGAGCAGCCGCCGACGGCCATCGCGACCAAACTCAGCTGCAACCTGCTGCTCGCGGGAATGATGGAATCGTTTGCGGAGGCGATGCTGCTGGCGGAGAAGTCCGGAGTCGCGAAGAAAACCTTTATGGAGATCGTCGGCGCCTCCGCGCTCGCCGCGCCCATGTTTCAACCGAAGGGCGAACTAATTGTGGATAAGGTTTACAAACCGACATTCTATTTGCGCAATCTGCTGAAGGATCTCAATTTGGCCTTGAACGCGGCGGGAACCGCGGGCGTCGCGCTGCCCGGCGTGTGCGCGGGACGCGACATTTACGATGCGGCGGCGCGCGGCGGTTTCTCGGAGTTGGATTACGCGGCAGTGTTCGAGTGGCTGGCGCAACAGGGAAGCGCGACTTCCGCGAGCGCGTAGGGGGAGTGAACGATGAGGATAAGCTCAGCATTCCGCGCGCGCCTAACGGCGCTGCTCACTTTTGCGGCACTTTTGTGTTCGCTCATGATCGCCGCGCACGTGCGCGCCCAACAACAATACCCGGGATTGCAGCCGGCGGAAGAGGTCACCACGGAGGTGCGCGGCAAGATCGTTTCCTATGATCCGCAGAACGCCACGCTGGTAATCGCTACGGAGGACGGTAAGCAGCTGACTTTGGCGACGGATCAGCGCACGGAAATAATCTCTCCCCCCGATACGGGTTCCGATGTCACGGTCACCTACGTGGAAGAGAACGGGAAGAAGTTTGCGCGCACGGTGGTGAATCCCGCGGCCATGCTGGAGATGGAACACGCGTCGCACAGAAGTTATATGATGCCGATTGTCTTGTTCGCGCTGGTAGTGGTGGTGATTGCGGTGGTGGCGCAGCAATTGTGGGCGAAGCGGAGCAAAGGTGCGTGAGCGGGGCCTCGCGGCAGGGCTGGATTCAATCCGTAGTGGCGGGTTTGCGCTCGGCGAAGAGATTGCGCAGCACGAACCAACAATTCGCAGGGCGCTCGGCCAGGCGGCGCATGAAGTAGGGGCACCAGTCGGTGCCGAAAGGAACATAAATCTGCATCGAATGGCCCTGCGTCAGCAATTGCTGCTGCAAATCGCGGCGGATGCCGTAAATCATCTGAAATTCGTAACGATCCTTCCCTAAATTATTCTCCGCGATCTTTGAGCGTGCGTACTCGACCATCAGCGGATCGTGCGTCGCAATCGCGGCGAAAAAGCGATGTTCGCCGGCGGGTGCAAGCAGGCGGTCCACCAAGCGGCGATAATTCTCGTCCACTTCGCTTTTCTTTTGAAACGCAATGCGCGGCGCCTCGCGGTATGCGCCCTTCACCAATCGAATCTTCGGCGAGAGCGGCGCGAGGCGCTCGAGATCCGCTGCGCTGCGCCGCATATAGGACTGAACGGCCAAGCCCACGTTGCCGACTTCGCGCTGCATGGCCTCGAATATATCGAGCGTGACGTCCGTATAGGCCGAGCTTTCCATGTCCACTTCGATTCCGCGGCCGAGGCGCTTGGCCTCTTGCGCGATTTCGATGGCCAGCGATTGGCAAAGGTCGCGGCCGAGATCGAGACCGAGTTGCGTGGGTTTGATCGAGATATTGCCGCGCAAACCGGCGGTTTCGAGCGCGTGAATCATGGCGATGTAACTATCGCGGGTGCGCGCCGCTTCCTCGCGCGTGGTCACGTTTTCGCCGAGATGATTGAGGATGATGCCGTAGCCGAGCTTTTGCAGGACGAGGCTCGCGCCGATGGCGTCCTCGAGTTTTTCGCCGGCCACGAAACGCTGCGCGAATCCGGCGCGCATGCCGCGCCGCGCGAGGAAATTCGTGAGGTGCTTCTTGGTCGAGAGCCAGAGGATGAAATCGCGCAGGAGCATTCACCGGATGCTATCTCAAATCTCGACTCTATCGTGCACGGGATTTCGCGCCAATGCAAAGGCGGGTGGCAAGTGCAGCGCGGGATGGTTGAGATGCCTATCGCCCGGCTATCTCGTCGCTGACCCAGGCCTGCCGTGGCCACAGCCAGAGAGTCCAGATGGCTGCAACCACGGAAAATGGCAAGCTTTGTGCCAGCCTCTTGTTGCCCATGCGAAAAGCGAATCCGTACACTGCCTCAGATTCCGCCATGCAAATAAGGACGGTCCAAGAGCTCATCCAGCGCCTAACTGCGTGGACATTTTCGGGCTGGTCTTGAATGGCGATGACAGCAGGAAGGTATCGGCTCCTCCGAAACCAGAAGGCATAATAGAGATTCAAAACCGCTAAGACGATAAATACCTTTCCGGCACTCGGAAAATTCAGCCATGGAATCGCTCCTACCACGTCGCCCGCGTAGAGATAGAGTGGAATCGAGACAAGGATGGAAAACCAGATAACGCGCATTTGATGCAGAGCTTCCTCTGTCGTTCTTGGAGCAGCCAAACCGTCCCTCCGCGTAATGGAGAGTGGTCGTCGTAGACGCCTGGATTCTAACCCGCACGGCCGGGCAGTTGTCGAGTCGTGTCACCGGAGAGGTGACCCGCTGACCTCCATTTCCGCGGCGAGGTTCAGGGGAAAGAAGGTTGTGTCGGCCGCAGAGCCGCTGCCCCGCAAGCTGCCTGGTTGACTGGAAGGCGGCGTCGGACGGCTAGGCGCAACTTAATCCTGGGGCCGGGGTTATGATTTAAGGAGCCGCGCCGCGCCCGCCCACTGCGCGCAATCTTCTCCAGGGGGTACCTGCCTATGCCGACGAAAGCTCGCCGCAGTCATTGCAATCCTGCGTTTCACGTTTGGGCAGCGCCGGAGCAACTGACTGTGGCTGGGATCGCGGTAGCTCTCCTTGCGGCCTTCTCTCTCTTCGCTGAAAACAACAAGACAAAACCGATTGCCCCGGACGCCGCTCTCGCGGGCTTGCCCATCACCGACCTTACCGCGGGACAAGCGATTCAGCATACGTTGGACCGGCTGGGCTACGGCCCTACGCCGGGCGAGATCGAAAGCGTGCAAAAAATGGGGCTCGCCAAGTGGATTGACCAGCAGCTGCACCCGGACTCCATCAACGAATCGGCGCTCGAGGCACGGCTTCAGAAGTATCCGACGCTGGAGATGTCGTCGGCAAAGCTGCTCGAACAGTTTCCGCGGCCGCAGCTCGAGGCTAAGCGCGAAGGCATCACCGTCGAGGAATATCGCCGTCAGCAACTGCAATCGGCGCGAGGCGCGATGCAGACGGATACGGATACGCCGCCGCAGGCGGGGCCGGCCGGCGGCGCGAGTGACGCGGCTGGGGGCAACTCCGCAGGCGACAATTCTGCGAACGAGAATAATCCGAACATGGGCGGCAGCGCCGGCGACAACAATTCCATGAATGGCTCGGCGAACGGTTCCGCGAACGACGCGCCGGGCGCCGCGCCACGGCGTCGGCCGGGGCAACAAGACGACGACATCACGATGCAACTCAAGGCACTTGCCGGAGACAAAGGCCAATCCGGCCCGGGCAACAACATGTTCAACTACGAGAACATCCACTTGCCGCAGCGCATTCTGGCCGAACTCGCGATGGCGAAAACCGAGCGCGCGATTTACAGCGACCGGCAACTCTACGAACAGATGGTGGATTTCTGGTTCAACCACTTCAATGTGTACGCCCAGAAGGGGCAGGACATTTGGCTGCTGACGGCTTACGAGCGCGACGCCATCCGCCCGCACGCGATGGGGAAGTTCCGCGATTTGCTGGAAGCGACGGCGAAAAGTCCCGCCATGCTTTTTTATCTCGACAACTGGCTGAGCGTCGATCCAGATGCGTGGAAGCAGCTACAGGCCGAGCGCCAGTACCGGATGCAGCGGTTCGGCATGGGATATCCGGGCGCGGGCGGCGCACAAGGCAACGCGCAGAAGCAGAATCAAGACCGCGGGCTGAATGAAAATTACGGCCGGGAATTGATGGAACTGCACACGCTCGGCGTGGACGGCGGTTACACGCAGCAAGACGTCATCGAAGTGGCGCGCTGCTTCACCGGCTGGACAATTCGCACGCCACAAATCGATCCGCAATTTTATTTTGAGGATCGCCTGCACGACAACAAACCGAAACTGGTGCTGGGCCACAAGATCGATGAAGGCGGGATGCGCGACGGCGAGGCCGTGCTCGATCTGTTGGCGCGCGATCCGCACACGGCGCATCACCTTTCGCTGGAACTCGCGCAGCGCTTTGTTTCGGACAATCCGCCGGAATCGCTGGTGGATAAGATGTCGCGGACCTATTTGCAGTCCGACGGCGACATCCGCGCGGTGCTGCACACGATGATTTTTTCTCCGGAGTTCTGGTCGAAGGACGCCTACCGCGCGATGGTGAAGACGCCGTTTGAGCTGGTGGTATCGGCGGCGCGGGCCGTCGGCGCCGACGTGGATTTGCCGCTACAGATCGTGCAGTGGTCGGCGCGCATCGGCCAGCCGCTCTACCAGTGCCAGCCGCCCACGGGCTATTCGGACAAGGCGGACGCGTGGGTGAATACCGGCGCGCTGCTGAACCGGTTGAATTATTCGCTGGCGCTCACGGCGAATCGCATGCGCGGGGTGAAGACGGACGTCGCGTCGCTCATCGGAGACACTTCTGCCGACGATCCGCGCGCGGTGCTGGAGCGAACGTTGGCTGTGTTGCTCGATGGCCAAGTGACGGTGCAGACGCACGACACGCTCGAGAAGCAACTCGATAATCCGGAAGTGCTGCAGGCGAGCCTCGACGATCCGGTGAAGCAAGTGAACGTGGATTTGATTGCCGGTCTTGTGCTGGGCGCGCCGGAATTTCAGCGGCGCTAGTTTGAGCTGAGGGGAGAGGAACTATGAAGGTATCGCGGCGCGTATTTTTGAAGAGCGGCGGCGTGGCCATGATCGGAATGAGCACGTTGCCCGCGTTTCTGCAGCGCGCGATCGCCGCTACTCCCTCGGCGAACAAGAAGAAACTCGTCGTCGTTTTCCAGCGCGGCGCGGCCGACGGCCTCAACATGGTGGTGCCGTTCGCGGAGCCGAACTATTACAACATTCGCCCCACGATCGCGATTCCCGCGCCGGGCAGCGGCCAGAGCGATCAAGCCGCGGTGGACCTCGACGGATTTTTCGGTTTGCATCCGGGGCTCGCACCACTCGGTCCGCTGTTTCACGGCGGGCAACTCGCCATCGTACACGCGGCGGGCTCGCCGGACACAACGCGCTCGCACTTCGACGCGCAGGATTACATGGAGTCCGGCACGCCGGGCGTGAAGGCCACCGAAGACGGCTGGCTGAATCGCGCGCTCGTCGAAGCGCCGGAGGAAAATGCCTCGCCATTCCGCGCCGTCGCGATGGGGCCAAATCTTCCGCTGACGCTGCGCGGCTCGGCCCCCGCGATCGCTCTGCCGGACGTGCGGCAGTTTAAAGTGTTCGCGCAATCGCCCGGAGTGGAAGGCGGCTTCGAGGCGCTCTACGCGCAAACTGTGGACCAGGCGTTGCGGGGGACGGGCACGGAGACGTTTGAGGCTGTGGACATGTTGCGCAAAGCCGACCCCGCGCACTTCCAGCCGGAAAACGGCGCGCAGTATCCGCAAGGCCGCGTCGGGCAAACGCTGCTGCAAGTGGCGCAATTGCTGAAGGCGGACGTGGGCATGGAAGTTTCATTCGTGGATACCGGCGGCTGGGACAATCACGTGAACGAGGGCGGCGCGCAAGGGCAGCTCGCGAATTTATTGCGCGAACTCGGCCAAAGTCTTGCGGCGTTCAACCAGGATCTTGGCGATCGGATGGAAGACATCGTCGTGGTGACGATGTCCGAATTCGGACGCACGGCGCACGAGAACGGGAATCGCGGCACGGACCACGGCCACGCGAATTGCATGTTCGTGATGGGCGGGCCGATCAAAGGCGGGAGAGTCTACGGCAAGTGGCCCGGCATCGGCCCCGATCAGTTGAACGAGGGGCGCGACCTCACGCTGACCACGGATTTTCGTTCGGTGCTCGGCGAACTGATTGCGAATCACCTCGGCAGCCGCGATCTGGCGACGGTATTTCCCGGCTTCGACAACGATCCGCACAAATTCCGCGGCGTGCTGAAGGCGTAGGGCACCCGGCGGCGCTACTGCGGAGTGCGGAAGGTCAGGCAGTAGAGGCGGCCGCCGAAAATTTCCTTGGTCTTCAACTCCTGCATTTCCGGCGGGATGAATGCCGTCGGCGTCACCACCGCCTCTTTTCGCCCCTTGTAGTATTTTCGGACTCCGGGTGTTCTTTCATAGCCGTGCTTGACGACTTTTTCGGTTTCGTCGGCGATGACGATTTTCGTGCCGGGTTTGGCGACGCGAATCATTTCGCGGACAGCTTTCGCGCGATCGGCGAAAAAATTGAATCCGCCGGCGTGAAAGACCACGTCGAAGGTGGCGTCGCGGAAGGGGAGGCGCTCCGCTTCGCCTTGGAAGAGTTCCGCGCTGCGTTTCCACTTGGCGAGGTTTTTCCGGCAACGGCGCAGCATGCCCCACGATAAATCCAGCCCAAGAAATTCGATGTCCGCGGGTAGGCGGGCGAGGTTCGCGCCGGTGCCCACGGAAACTTCAAGCACGCGCGCGCCGGGGCGAATTTCGAGCTCGCTGATAAATCCCGAGCGAAAATCGGCCTTCGGCCGGAGCAGATGCATCAGCGATTCGCCGGCGTCGTACATCCAAGCGATGCGATCGTAGAATTGCTGATACTTCTGGTTCTGGCCCGCCGCGTTCTCCACAAAAATGGGAATGCCCTCGCGGACCGTGAAGCGCTTGGCGGTCTTGATATTCAGGAGAGAGCCGTCGAGGAGTGCGAGCCCGGCGTGCGTGTCGGGATCGCAAAGCAACGCAAGTGACTGTTCGTCCACCGCAGAATGACCCGGCGCAAGCATAGCACTGTGGCGTCTTGTAAGTTGCGGCTTTTCAAACCGGCTCGCTGGCCCGGCTGTGGCGAATAGCGTAAACTTGTCGTGCGTGGCGATGTGCGCAAAGCGCGTCGCATCCAAAGGAGTTTCCTTCATGCCCGGACTTTTCAAGACTTCTAATCCCGCGTTGAACGAAAGGACATTTGACGGCCGCACGGCCGAAGCCGGCGAGGCGATGACGCTGCAAGGGACGGTCAATAAGACCGGCCTATTGCTCTTGTGCGTCGTCGGCACCGCCGCGTGGACGTGGGGACTCGCGCACTCGCAAGCGCCGGAAGCCGCCATGCCGTGGATGATCGGCGGGATCATCGGTGGTCTGGTTTTCGCACTAGTGACGATTTTCAAAAAGGAGTGGTCGCCGATTACGGCGCCGATTTACTCGCTCTGCGAGGGGCTGGCGCTGGGCGGAATTTCGGCGTTCCTCGAGAAGGTGTATCCCGGCATCGCGATTCAGGCGGTGGGACTGACGTTCGGCGTGCTGGCGGTGATGCTTGTGGCGTATACCTCCGGCCTGCTTCGCGCGACGCGGAAATTTGTGATCGGCGTGGTGGCGGCGACAGGGGCCGTCTTCTTGGTGTATATGGCCGACATGGTGATGGGGTTCTTCGGTCATCACGTTGCGGCGCTCTACAGCGCGGGGCCGTGGGGAATCGGGATCAGCGTGGTGATCGTGATCATCGCCGCACTGAATTTGATTCTGGATTTTGATTTCGTCGAAACGGGCGTGCACGCCGGCGCGGCGAAATACATGGAGTGGTACGGCGCGTTCGGCATCATGGTGACGCTGATCTGGATGTATATGGAGATTTTGCGGCTGCTCTCGAAGGTTCGCCGGCGCTAGCGAGATTGAGCTTCTTCTCAGGGTGCGGGGAACCCCGATCCCCGCATCACACCTCTGAAATTTCGTCGCCCACGCGGAACTCGCCACCGGAAACGATTTCCGCGCGCAGGCCGCCGCGATGCAGCAGCGCAGCGCGCACGCCCGGCACGCCAGACAATGTTTCCATGTGCTCGCACGGCTCGCACAGACGGATTCCCGCGAGCGTCACCGCGCCCACGCGAAATGTCTTGCCGACGAGGTGATTGAGCGGCACGCCGCGCGTGGTGAGATTGCGGCGCGCGCTTGCCGCGGGCAATTCCATCTTCGACTCCTGCGCAATCGCTTCGAGCGCCTCTTCTTCGATCAGCGTCACGTGGCGTCCGCCGCCGGGCCAGGTTGAGAAGCTTCCCGCGCCTGCGGCGTAGCGATCGCCCTCGAGCCCTTTGCCTTCAACGGCCATCGCCGACGCTGCCGGCTCGAGCGCGCCCTTCGCCTCGCGCGCCAGGTAAATTCCCGTCAGTCGGCCTGTCCAAGTCCCACGCATTCGTCCTCGGAAAATTTCAATGTCACGTCTGCTTCGCAAATAGACAAACCCCCGACCACGGGCGCGAGCCTTGTTTTCCGTTCGATTCGGGTAACAACGCCACCAGTCGCATCCCGAAGCTCAGCCGCTTCAATCGCGCGGCCGTTTTCAACGGCGAGCGAATGTCAACTGCGTTCCATCCGAAGGACGAGAAGAATCCCGGCCCTTCCTCCGGTGCGAATTGAAATTTCGCGCCGCTCGCACTCAATTGCGCGCCCATGTTCTTTTGCAAAAGCCGAAGGAGTCCGGGCGAGGAAAGCTCCAACACCCATCGCTCGAATCCTGGCGTCGCTGCGAGATCCGTGGCCAACGACGCGACATGCTCCTCCGTGAGATACATCAGCAAGCCCTCGGTGATGATGAGTACTTTCTTCGCATCGCGGCCGAGGCGCGCAAACAATTCTCGGCGCGCGCCCGTGTCCGAGAGATCGAGCCGCACGCGTTCGAGCGCGCACACGGGCGTTGCGCCTTGCAGAGTCTCTTCTTTGTAATCGAGAATCCCCGGCAGGTCCACTTCCACCCAGCGCAGCGCAGGCGGTTCGCCGTGAGCGTTCACCGTGAACGGCAGCGCCATGCGGTAAGGCCGCGCGTCGAGCCCCGCCGCGAGATTCACGACCATATCCACGCCCTGCCGAATTTGTTCGGCGATGATTTCGTCGTAGAGAACCGTGCGGGCCACCCAAGCCCACGTGGCCTGCTCGCTGAAGGGGATGGATTTGGCGATCTCTTCGCCGCGCTCGCCCGCCAGCCGCCGCGCGTACGGATCGCGGAAGAGCGGTTTGGGGCTCTCCGTTTCCCGCGCGCGGTAGACGGCGGCCCATCTGGCGGTGTCCGAGATGTTGCGAACCAGCGGCTCGTTTGCACTCACGTGACTAAACCTCGCTCCCGCAAGATTGCGTTGTGGCCGATTGCAGTGATTAAACTCTCTGGCACCGGCCCAGGTGCCGCAGCAGACAAGTTGTACGCAACTGTTCTGTTTTGCACATCGCCGCGCCGACCCAAACAGGGTACACTATATGCGGACTGCGCCCCAATCCTCTACTGCAGTTGAGTAATCTTCAACGAGCGGCTGCCGATTAGTCCCGCGGAAGTCAAAAGGTGAATTTTGAAAATTGAGATGAAAGTTCCCGCTAAGGGTGTTCCTACGCGCGTGCTGCTCAGCTCGGTCTTTGGCCCCTACGCGCAAGATGACGAATTCGGAAGCCGGGCCATCAATCCGATGGAGCTGTTCCACAATCAAGTTACGCGATCGCAAGGCTGCTTTTCGCCGCGGATGTTTCACCGCTCGTGGGGCATCATGATGATTCAGGCAAATATTTCCGCGCCGTGCACGGTGCTGGATTTTCCCACGCGCGACCGCTTTGCCCGCGAATTGACCAAGCACCACTACGACGTCGTCGGGATCTCCGGCATCATCATCAACGTCGGCAAGGTCCGGGAAATGTGCCGGATGGTGCGGGAGCTTTCGCCGGACTCGATCCTCGTAGTGGGCGGACACGTGGCCGCAATCCCCGGTCTCGAAGCGATGATCGATGCCGATCATATCGTGCGCGGCGAAGGCATCGCCTGGATGCGGCGTTTTCTCGGTGAAGACGAGCACGCGCCCATTCGCCATCCGGCAATCGTCTCTGGACTGCGGGAGCGAATCTTGGGCGCGCGTTTGCCGGGGCGCAAAGGCCGCACCGCGGCCACCGTCATTCCGTCGGTGGGCTGCCCGATGGGATGTAATTTCTGTACGACCTCAGCTTTTTTCGGCGGCAAGGGGAAATTTATAAATTTCTATGGAACCGGCGATGAATTATTCGACGTAATGAGCGGCATCGAATCGAAACTTAAGGTCCATTCGTTTTTTGTGATGGACGAAAATTTCCTGCTCTATCGCCCGCGCGCCATGCGCTTGCTCGAACGCATGAAACAGGCGGGCAAGAGCTGGGAGCTGTTCGTGTTTGCGTCCGTGAACGCCATCCGAAAGTATTCGATGCAGGAACTCGCGGAGCTAGGCGTCTCCTGGCTGTGGATGGGGCTCGAATCCCCGCATTCCAGCTACGGCAAATTGCAGGGCGCAGACTTGACGCAGCTGACCCGCGAATTGCGGGAGAACGGCATCCGCGTGCAGGGCTCCACGATCATCGGTCTGGAGCACCACACGCCCGCCAACATCGCCGCTGAAATCGAGCACGCCATCGGCTACCAGACCGACTTCCACCAATTCATGCTCTACACGCCCGTGCCGGGCACGCCTCTGTATAAGGAGATCGAGCAGCAGGGCCGGCTGTTGACGAACATCGACTTCGCCGACATCCACGGACAATTCAAATTTAATTTCCGCCACGCGGCGATCTCCCGCGACGATTCCAAAAAATTCCTGGACTGGGCGTTCCAGCTCGATTTCGAGCGCAACGGCCCCAGCATCTATCGCATGTGCCGCACCATGCTGCAAGGCTGGCGGCGCTATAAGGATTATCCGGATGCCCGCGTCCGCGAGCGCTTCGCGCGGGAGATGCAAAAATTGCGAGGGGTTTACAGCGCGGCGCTTTGGGTGATGGAGCACAAGTTCAAAGAGGTGAGCGAAAGCGTGAGCAAGCAGATTCACGCGCTGCGCAAAGAAATTCAAAGTGAATCGCCCA
>Ga0209415_10012479_pt1 | contig 14151 bp, 13 predicted proteins | sample PeaSoiSIISIP2007_FD_187696 | JGI IMG/M metagenome (GOLD analysis project Ga0209415, IMG submission 187696) | Peat soil microbial communities from Weissenstadt, Germany - SII-SIP-2007 (SPAdes) (version 2) | ecosystem: Environmental > Terrestrial > Soil > Wetlands > Peat | place: Germany... | reverse complement strand
TTCGCTCGATCCACGCTACTGGCTCCCGGACGGCAATCACCTGTATCCGCAAACCGGGGCGCAGGTCTTCAACCTGCACGAACAGGCGGTCAATGCTCTGAGCGATCTCATTACGGATCAGACGCAACTGATCTACATCACCACGCTGGTGTTCGTGGACCGCAGCCTGGCCCTGATCGCCATGAACGATAAAGGCTGCAACGCGAATTCCGGGTCCAGTGTCAGCGCCAGTGTCACTGGATCGGTCTGCGCGCAAGCCGCTGCGGCGCTCGCCGCCGGAGACGCCAGCGCCTCCAATGGGGCGTACGGCGCGGCCATCGACCATTATCAGAGCGCCTGGCAACTGACCAAGCCGTAAGGAGGATACGATGACCACATCAACTATCGCGGCGGCAATCGGGTTGGCGCTGGCGTGGCCGCAGGCGCCACGGGCAGCCGGTGTCGTCACCGTGTGCAATGAAGCGGGCCTGAAGGCCGCGCTGGTTGGCGCCGGCACCGTGACGTTCGCTTGCAGCGGGACGATCGCGATTCTAGGCGGCACTATCGTCGTCTCGCAACACACCGAGATCGATGGCACGGGTCATAAGATCACAATCAGCGGCGGCGGCAAGGTACGAGTATTCGTGGTCAGTTCCAGCGGAGCTCTTTACCTGACTAATATCACGGTTGCCGACGGCGCCGTAACAGGCAACGGCGGAGGCTTGCTCAATCAAGGCGGCTCCGTGAAGGTGACCAACAGCTCCTTTCAGGGCAATCTGGCGTACGGTGGCAGCGGCGGTGGCATCTACAACGACATTGGCGGATTGGAGGTCATCAACAGCAGTTTCTCCTTGAATAACGCCGTTGGCGGCTCCGGCGGCGGCATCTATATGAATGCCGGTGTCCTGTTGATGGAAGGCTGCGAGTTCGACACTAACGCCGCGGATTCCGGCGGCGGCATTTTCAATAAGGCACTGATTATGCAGGTTGAAAACAGCACCTTCTTCCAGAATTTCGGCAATGGCGGCAACGTCTACAATGCCGGGGTAGCGTTCGTGTTGAACGCGACGCTCGCGTCCGGGAACGCCAATGAAGCAGAAGGTGGCAACCTGAACAACCAGGGATTGCTGCTGCTGCAAAATACGATTCTGGCAAACGCGGGCACGGGAAACAACTGCTCCGGCTCTGTTACAGATTTCGGCGGGAACCTGCGCTGGCCGGCCAGTGACCCGACCTGCGTAGGATCGTATGGCAACCCGAAGCTCGGGACATTGCAGAATAACGGCGGCCCGACTTCGACGATGGCGCTGCTCGCGGGCAGCGCCGGCATCGACACGGGAGTCGATGCTTTCTGTCCTACGACCGACCAACGCGGGGTCCTCCGTCCTCAGGGCCCGCACTGCGATATCGGGGCGTACGAGGCCAACACGGCACAATCACTCGGAATCGGGGTGGACATCCAACTGAACGCCTTCCTGCCCAGCCTGCTCTCGCTCAACGCCATGCGCAGTTTAAGCGATCGCGTGATCGCTCCGCTCGAAAAGTCTCTCAATCCCAACCTGTGGCCGGAGGGCGACGGGAATCACGTCAATCCGCGGAACGGAAGCGAGGTTTTCACCGATCAGCGCGACGTCGTCAACACCCTGAGCCAGATTTTGATCGATCCGACCCAGCTTGCTTATATCGATAATCTGGTGTTGGCCAGCCGCACGATCGCCGTTGTGGCGCTGCAGGATAAGGGGTGCAGCCTGAATCCGGGCGCCAGCGTCAACTCGCAGGCGTGTGCGCAAGCCGTCGCGGACGTAGCCGCGGGGGACTCCAGTGCCGCGGACGGGAACTTCAGCGACGCCATCACCCATTTCCTGAAGGCATGGCAACTGATCAACCCGTAAGTCACGACTCGACGTGCATTACACTGAGGACACGACAGGCGGCTTTCGTGGCAGAACACCAATCTTCGGGACCGGTCATCGGCGTGGCGATTATCGAGGATCAAAAGGAATTGCGGGAAGGACTGTCGTTTCTCATCAACAGTACTTCTCCTTTTGAGTGCAGGCATGCCTACGCTTCCATGGAAGACGCGCTCGAGGGGATCGGAGTCGACCCGCCCCGCGTGGCGCTGGTCGATATCGGGCTGCCGGGGCTAAGCGGCATCGACGGGGTGCGGATCCTGCGGGAGCGCTACCCTTCGATTGCGGCGGTTCTGCTGACGGTGTTCCGGGACGACGACCGGATTTTTCGGGCGATCTGCGCCGGCGCGTGCGGATACCTGCTCAAGAAGACGGCGCCCGCCCGTCTGTTGGAGGCGGTGAAGGAGATCGCCGAGGGTGGCGCCGTGATGTCGCCGGAAGTGGCGTCGCGGGTGATGGAGTTATTTCGCAAGTCGCAAGCCCCGGCACAGGCGGCCGGCCTTACGGCCCAGGAGATGCGGCTGTTGAAGCTCATGATGGAGGGCCATCAGGACAAGACTGCCGCTGCGGAACTGGGGATCAGCGCTCACACCGTCAACTTCCACCTGCGCTCCATTTACGAGAAGCTGCACGTGCATTCGCGCACCGAGGCCGTTGCCCGCGCGCTGCGCGAAGGGTTGATCAAATGATCTGAGCCGCTTGGCCGATTCCCAGCGCCAGCATCGCCACCATCACGAACCCGGATTTCGCATCGGGTTCCGCCGCCCGTAACGCGCAACCAGGGCTTAGAGTTCCGTAGGCTGGGCCCCCAGGGTCGATTTTCCTGAACGGCATTTCGGCACTCGTATAGTAAACGTTGCGGCTCACCGCGGACCCCATTCCAGAGGCTTTGCGGCTCGCTCCCTGATCAGCAGAGTAAACAGATAGTCCTGAGCGGCTTGTTCCTTCCGAATGATCTCCCAGCTCTTGAAGGCCGCTTCTGCTTGTCCTATCGTCAGGCGAGCCTGATCTAACGACAATTCGAAGCTGTAGTCGTAATCGGCAAACTCACGTTTTTGCTGAAGCTGAGCGAAATTGAAGGCCACATCAAAGAGGTGCTTCTCGATTGAGTTTTCGGCGGCGTCCTTGTATTTCGCCCGCTGCCTGTCTGAAGCAGCAATCATCTGCTTGTGATCGAATGCCCGTGCCAGGTTGTTTCGGTGTTCCGGCCTTGCCCAATTGAAACACGCTTCTTGGGTCAGCAGATGAAACAAGGCGTAATAGGCAGTAGAGACTGACCTGCGCAAGGTGGCTTGCGTCGGGGATTCCCTTTCGAGGAGATAGCGGGCAACATCCAGGAGGTCATGATCGAACGGCATCGGCTTAAGCCCAAGCCGGCTCTTGAAGCTTTGCCTGTTCCGCCACGCTCCTGAAGTCGAAATAAGCGCGGAGACCGATTTCGTCGGTCTTTGCCTCGTTCATGAGGGAAATAGAGACCTCCTCTGAGAGTGCTAGCAGGCGATCTATCGGAGAGGCTTCATCACGCACGACGACCCGAAAAAAGATGGACGGCGCACCGGTCCAGTCTTCTCCGAAGCTGAAATTGATGTGGTCGACCTGCTGTGCAAACCTGCTCTCCACGCGCTGAACGGCGGACTTGATCTCCTGCGGATGCACGAAGGCGGTTGGCATGAGCGGCATAGAGTTCCTTTTGTTTCAGGATACCGCACCCTCGCACGGGTATTGTGCCCGATTTGCTCGCTCAGGAAGCCCATTGCACCTGGATCGCGGCGCAACCGGAAGGTGGCCGTCAATTCCCCGGCGCGCGCCGCTTCACGTCCTCGAACCAATTCAGCACCACCTGAATTTGCGGCGTGCCCGCTGTACCCGACTGCGACTGCCCGGCGGGAACCACGCCGATGAAGTGTTTGCCGTCCGGAACCACGTCATAGGTTCGGACGTTCGCCGGTGTGGAAGTAGAGAAGCCCGACCGCGCGGCGCGCACCGGCCTTCCGAAGCTGACGCCCGGCTGTGTCGTGAAGCTCATGCTTCCGGACTGGCTCGGTCCGGCCACATAGAACAACTCTTTCCCGTCCGGCGACCAGGACGGATGGTGAGTATCGGCATCTTCCGGAGCCACATAGGCGGTGTCAGTTGGCGGGAACGGGCGCACGTAGATGTGGCTCCTGTGCGCGGCTGCCTGATACGCCACCCAGCGGCCATCCGGCGAAAACACGGACCGGCCAAGAACCGCGCCCGGAGCCGCCGCCAGCAGCGTGGCTTTCTTGTCCCGCAGGGACCAGGTCCAGATTTCGGAGATGTTGTTCTTCTCCTCGGTAAACGAAAACCTCTGGCCGTCGGGCGACCAGGAATCGGGGATGTGCGCAACTCCCTTGCCGGGTGTGGTGAGACGCTCGGCGGCTCCCGTGCCATCGGCGCGCTGCCACCAGATGCCGAGGTCGCCATCGCGATCCGACTGAAAGGCAACCCGCTGGTTATCGGAGGACCAGATGGGATAGCGATTCACTCCCGCGCCCGGCAGCGTCAGCCGCCGCGGGGCTGTGTCTCCCGACAACTCGCAAATCCAGATACTCGATTCCTTCCCGTCGTCAATTTGAGCCGCGACTCGCTTGCCGTCCCTCGACACTCGGGGGAAGCCGTAGGCGGCAGGCGGAACCTTCAGCGGCTCGATCTCGCCCTTGCGGTCGACCAGTATCAGAATCGTTTGCCCGGCTCCTGCGGCCGTTACCGGACCCGGAATATAGACCAAGGAGCCTGTGCTCGAATAAGCAAATTGCGCCGCAACTCCCGCCCGTGCGACCCCCTCCACGATCCCCACGGGACTTCCCGTCGTCTCCAGGCGGCGCGGGTTGAAAGCCACGGCGAACAAGACACCGTTCAGCGCATACACCACGTGACCCGTAGGCAGATAGCGGCCCCCGCTTCCCGCCGGGACCAGGGTCTTTCGCGCACCGGTTTGGAGCGTCTGCACCACGATTTGCCCCCTGTCCCAGATGGCAGACGTGCTGCGCTCCACGGTGGTGCGCGAGAACAGAACGGCCTTGCCGCCGGGCAGCATATAGGGTTCCGCCAGCACCTCGTTGACCTTGGCGGGCACCAGCAGTTCGGGCTGGCCGCCATTCGGGGAGACGCGAAAAATGCCTTTTTCCCATATCCCGAATACGATTCCTTCCTCGCTCCAGCTCGCGCCCATGAGCGTGTTCCCCACGGGGCAAATCGTCACGGGGGCGCCGCCGCCCACGGCGATCCGCTTGAGCGTGTCGTCGGACGCCGCGAAAAATGCCACCAACTTGCCGTCCGGCGAGAACATCGGATTCCCCACTCCCACGGACGAATCGGTTCCCGGGATAGGGTGCGCGTCCAACTCGGCCATCGAGCGAAGGAATAGTCGGCGGTTGGCGGCGTAAACCATCTGCGTGCCGTCCGGCGAAATCGCCAGCCCCAAACGGGACGTAGTGGTGAACGTCTGTCCCTCTCCGAGGGTGATCGGAAAGCGCGTCAGGGGGAGGGGCGGCGAAGGCTTGAAGATCCAAGCCAGCGCCGCGGCCAAAGCCAGGAACACAACCGCGGAAGCCGCCCTCGGGATCCAGCGGCCCCAGCCTCCGGTCCGTTTTCCGCCGGCCGGTTCGGACGCTTTCGACTCGCTCTCGCCCGCCGGATTTGCCAGGTAGTCCCGGATCGCTATCCGCGCCTCTCCGATGTCCCGCAGCCGCTCCTTCGGGTTGCGGTTGAGGCAGCGCGCCAGCAGTCGCCGGATCGGCGGCGGCGCTTGTGGAATCCCGAAATCGATCTGGTCTTTCAGCACCGATGCCAGGGTGTGGGAGACGGTCTCTCCGGTAAACAGCGTCTTGCCCGTGAGCAATTCGTAGAGCACCACGCCAAAGCTCCAGATATCCGCGCGCCGGTCCACCGGCTTCCCCGCCGCCTGCTCCGGCGCCATGTAGCCCGCGGTGCCCATGATGATCCCAAGCTGCGTGGCGCGGATCGTCAGCGTCGGAGAGTTGGCCGAAGGCGCGTTGGTGACTGGATCGGCAGCTTTGGCGAGGCCGAAATCGAGGATCTTGACGACACCCTCCGGCGTGACTTTGACGTTAGCGGGTTTGAGATCCCGGTGGATGACACCCTTTTCGTGGGCGGCTTCCAGACCTTCGGCAACCTGGCGGGCGATGGCCAGGGCTTCTTCGAGCGGGATGGGGCCGGCGGCGATCCGCTCTTCGAGGGTCTGGCCGGGGACGAGTTCCATCACCAGGGCCATTTCCTCGACGCCGTGGATGATGGCGATGTTGGGGTGGTTCAGGGAAGCCAGCACCTGGGCTTCGCGCGTAAAACGGGCCAGGAAGTCGGTGTCGTTCGCCAAGGCGTCGGGGAGAACTTTGATGGCGACTTCGCGATTGAGCTTGGTGTCGATGGCCCGGTAGACCGCGCCCATGCCCCCTTCGCCCAGCTTGGAGATGATTCGGTAGTGGGCGATGGTTGAAGGCGGAGTCATCGTGATGGGTATGGCAATCTTATCACTTCCAGCTCAATTCGCGGCACGCGCCGGGCGCGCCACCCGGCCCGGCAATTCGGAATAAGAGGTAAAATTATCTCGTGGTTTTCTGGCCGGCCGTCCCACCGGGGCCAGCCCGCTTCCGCTCTCCTCAGCCAATCTCACCGGGAGGACAACCGTTCTCGATTCCGACTGTTCCCTCTGCATCCCCTGTATCCACTCGGATTCGGCCCAACGGGACGTGCTGTAGGCCTCTGACAGCACCACCACAATAAACCTGCTCGCGATCAACGCCTTTTTCGTTTCCACAACCCAGTCGTCGCCCGCCAGGACGTCCAGGAAACTAAATGTCGTGCATCCGTTGTCTCGAAGGCCGCTACTTAGACGAGTAACAAACTCCGCATCCTTATTTGAGTAACTGATAAAGACATCATATCCAGTGTCGCTCATAAGTTCGATCTTCCGGCAAGACGTATTGCGGTTGTCATATTCTCCCACAAAAGCGTGTGTTCTACCACAAGAACAGATCTTGCGCCGCAATCCCGGAACTTGTAACCGGACTGTCGGCAAATAACATGTCCCGTTTTACCTTGGATTCGCGCTAATACTTGTGATAGCGCTTCAACAAATGGCCTATGCCGTCGCCATGACCACTATCGGTCGGTTTGAACAGGCCCTCGGCCGTACGGCCCTGTGGGCGCCTTACATGCCCGCCGTGAAAGCCGATGAAAGGGTGCGCAGTTACTATGTGCAGCGGCTTCGCATTTATCCGCATGCGTTGCGCGAGCAGAACGCATTTTATAGTCCTCCCACGAAATCGCTGCTGTTTGGATACTTCCAGGCCAACCGCATCGATGCCGGCGACAACCTGCCCGGCGGACTGGTCTTTTCCTGCCTCTCCCACGACGTGGTCGCGCATGAGACCACCCACGCGCTTCTCGATGGTCTGTACCGCTATTATCAGTACCAGACCAACGCCGATATCGCAGCCTTTCACGAAGCCTTTGCCGACATCGTCGCGCTGTTCCAGCATTTCACCATTCCGGTAGCGCTGAAACACACGGTCGCCAGATCCCAGGGCGATCTCAGGAAGGACAACCTCCTCGCCCAGTTGGCGCAGCAGTTCGGCCAGGCCTCCAACGGTTCCAAAGCCCTTCGCAGCGCCCTCGCCCAGCCCCCCAGATCCACGGACTATGCCAACGCGACTGAGCCGCACGACCTCGGCGCGGTTCTGCTCGCCGCTATTTTCCAGGCCTTCCTCGAGATTTACGAGGCCCGCATCGCGGACTTAAAGCGGCTTGCCACCGGCGGCACGGGCGTCCTCCCGCCCGGCGATATCTCGGTCGACCTGGTGAATCGCATGGCCAAAGAAGCCTCCACCGCCGCCGATCACGTCCTGAAAACCTGCATTCGGGCGCTCGATTATTGCCCGCCTCTCGATCTCACATTCGGCGATTACCTCCGTGCGCTGATCACCGCCGATATGGACCTGGAGCCCGAAGACCAGTTCAACTACCGTACCGCGTTCATTTCCGGCTTCCGGGCGCGCGGCATCTTCCCCGAGGACGTCCGTACGTTGTCCGAGGAGAGTCTACGCTGGCAGCCGCCGAAGATCAGGCTGGCCCCCGAGAGGATGCACAAGATGTTGGGCTCGTTGGACCTCACCTGGAACCTGACGTCCAACCGCAGGCAGTCATATCTCCGCAGCGAGTCGAACGGATTCCTCCTTTGGCGATGGCTCCAGGAGAATCTCTCGCCCCACGAAGCAGCCGCCCTGGAAACCGATCTCGGAGTCTACATTCGGGCGGGCGATCACGTTCCCAAAGAGATCCCCACTTCGGAGGACGGAATTCCCAAGCTGCAAATCCAGTGTCGTCCCGCCCGCCGGATCGGCAGGCGCGGCCAGCAATTGACGGATCTGGTGGTGGAGGGGATCCAGCGCTATATCGTCACCGATCCGGACACCGGTCTGCCGGTCACGTACCGCGGCGGCTGCACCTTGCTGATCGATATCGAGCAGGAGCGCTTTCGCTATGCGGTGCGGAAGCGCGTCGGAAGTAAGAGCCGGATCGCGACCGCACAGAATTTTCAGCGAATGGCCGCTGACGGCAGCCAATCCTACTTTGATCCGGGCCGCGAACGGGAACCGTTCGCCATGTTGCATCGAGGCGAGTAAAGCTGCATCGAGGCGAGTAATGTTGCATCGTGGTGAGTAAAGTCGCATCGAGGCGAGTAAAGTCGCATCGTGGCGAGTAAGGAGATTCAAATGGCCACCAGAAAGACCACACCGAAGAAGACCGCCGCAAAGAAGACCGCGGCCCAACCCATTCCCCCCACCCCCGACTCCGCGGGCGGCGGCCCCGTGCCGGCGCCTCCGCCGATCTCTGTTCGCATGTACCGCCAGGGACTTGGCGATTGCTTCCTGATCGCCTTTCGAAGCGCCTCAAGCAAGCCGTTCTACATGCTGATCGATTGTGGCGTGGTGCTGGGTACCCCCGATCCCACGGCGCGCATGAAGAAGGTGGTCAGCGACGTCGCTCAGGTCACCGGCAATGCGATCGACGTGCTCGTGGCCACCCACGAACATTGGGATCACGTGTCCGGCTTCGTCCAAACCAGGACCTCTTTGACAAGCTGACGATCCGCCAGGTCTGGGTCGCCTGGACCGAGGACCCCACCGACCCGCTGGCCAAGAAACTCCGAGCCGAACGGCGCACCGCGGAGAATGCTCTCCGCATGGCCGTCGCCCGCCTCGCACTCGCCGGCGATACCGCCACCGCTCAGCGGGTGGACAGCCTGGTCGGCTTCTTCGGCGCCGCTCCCGCGTCCACCGAGCAAGCCCTCACCTACGTCAAGAAACGCGCGGCGGGAGGTAAGCCGCGCTACTGCCATCCCGGCGAGCCGGCGATTACGCTGCCCGAATTGCCTGGCATCCGCTTCTGGGTTCTGGGCCCACCCAAGGATGAAAAGCTGCTCAAGAAATCGAACCCCAGTCAGAATACGGCCTATGGACTCGACGCCGGTCCCGGAGGTTCGCAAGCTCTTCTCATCGCCGGCCTGAAGAGCAACATGGGTGCTGCCGCCGGGGCTTTGCTCCCCGGCGATTCCCTCGAGGACCCGTTTGACGCCATGTACTCGATTCCCATGGTGCGCGCCGAGCATGTGCCGTTCTTTGAAAAGCGTTACTACGGCGATTCGACCGACGGCAACCTGTACGAAAAGGCCACCAGCAAGGAGATCCACGATCAGTCCTGGCGCCGCATCGACACATCCTGGATGGGGGCTTCGGAGACCATGGCGTTGCAGCTCGATTCGGCAACGAACAACACCAGTCTCGTCCTGGCGATCGAACGCATCGCGACCGGCGAAATCCTGCTCTTCCCCGGGGATGCGCCCAGGCCGGCAATTGGCTGAGCTGGCAGGATCTGAAATGGGAGACTGGCGAGGCAGGCGGCAAGAAGACGGTCACCGGTCCGGACCTGCTGGCCCGAACCATCTTCTACAAGGTGGGCCACCACGGCAGCCACAACGCCACCCTGAAGGCGAAGGGCCTGGAACTGATGGTGAACGACGCCCTGGTCGCCATGATCCCGGTCGATCACGAGATGGCGGTGAAGAAGCGCTGGGGACGCATGCCGCTACCCGAGTTGGTAGACCGCATCAAGGAGAAGACGCATGGCCGGGTTCTGAAGGTGGACGATGACGTCAAGGCCCCCGCGGATCTCGCGAAGTTGAAACCCGCCAACGTAAGCCCAGAGGATTGGAAACAATTCACCGACCGGGTTCAGGTGACGGACGTCTACTGCGAGGTATCGTTTTAGAGGCGAGCGATCTCCCACTACGAGGTTTGGGGAACACTTCCTCCCAATGAGGCGACGAGTCGGCCGAAATGACCTCCGTACGCGGTTCTCTCGTTTTGGTAACATTTTGGTGTGCCAGAAGAGCAAGATTCGTCTGCCCGAAGTGAGGCTGCTGTTGCCGCACAGCCCATTTTCCGCGCGATGAAAGAAGACAGAGACGGCCACCCTCTCACGGGCTCTTCCAGCCGCACACTAGGCGTGCGAATTGATGGTCCGAGCCGCGATATTCTCGTTGCGCTGGACGGAACCGTGTCTCCGGGGACCGGCGGAATGTCCGTGGCGCTCGACGCCGCGCAGAATCTGCCAAAGCATCGTCTTCCGAAATCACTCGGGGGCGAAGGCCGCGATCCGGTGTTCAAGATGCCGTCCGCTGCGCTGCCTGCCAGCCTGTTGGTTCGCACTGACCGGCACCCTCACGCTTTCGTAGAGCCTGCGGTCGTCTGCCTGTTCGAGCACTACAAGAACAACCTCTGGGGCACTCGTGTCTCGTGGAGCAACGCGCATGACTGAGGCAGCCCACATGACCAGGGAATTCGTGCACTACCGCCAGTTGGAGCGCCGTCTTTGGCTGATTCGTTGGCGGAATGCGGGAGAGGAGTCCGTCGAGGAAGATCAGGTTCTCGATGAAATGGACAGGAGTTGGATGCAACTCTCGGAGCTAGAGCAGGCCATCCTGCGAGCGGAAGGGCCGCGCTGTTGGCCCATGGACTCTTCGGCGCTGCCGCCGCAGTTTGCTGATGCGCGATGGATGGCCGAGCCGGAACCTTGGGCCTATGAAGGCTTCGACTCCGCGGCGCAGACGATCCTTTCCACGGGAGCATCCTGAAGTGCAGCCGCAATTGGACCACCTGGCAGCGGAACTGACCGAATGGTTTGATAGCGTCTCCGACCTGACGCAAAAAAGCCTTTTTGGCATCGCACCGGAAGGGCCGCATCGCGATGCGGTCGTGGTCGATTCCATGATCCGGAATGCCCGGATCATCTATCGCGCGGAATTGGACAGCGAGGGTAAGCTCTATTCACCTCTCTGTTTCTTTCTCGTGGCCGCCTGCCGGCACCTGGGCGCGCGCTTGGGTACCGGCCATTGGCGGGCGGCATTGGAAACCCTGTGCCAGTCACAGCAGCTTCCCGGACTCGAAGCGTTCGGCCTGCCTTCGGGTACCCCCGCCTGGCGATTCAAGGCGGAACTCGACGCTGCCATTGAACAGGCCGGCTTGATCGATCGCACCAGCCTTCTCAACAAGGGAGATCGCAAGGTCGCGATCGGGCTGGGAGTCAATTGGGCGATGCGGCTTTTGCTCGCGTGCGCGGCGGACTACCCGAATCCCGTCGAATCACCGGGGCATAAAGACTTCTCATGGCTCGCGACTCGAGTTCAGGCGGCCATGGCGGTGTGTAAATAGAGGGTAGCGGCCACCGAACGCAAACAGTAAAGCGGAGCCATGAACCGAACGAGATTAACCCGATCCGTCGGCATTCTGCTACGTTGATCGGTGCGTCCATACGGCGAAACTTCAACCAAGGCGATTGCATGGGAGCCATTGCCGGACTTGCCGATCCCAGAGCATGCGCGGGTTGAACCGGTTGTCAAGCCGACCTTCTTTGGGCACTACTGGCTCACGGGAACACCTTTACTCCAATCCAACAAGGCTGTCTGCATTGATTACAGCGCCGGGAATGGCGGGCCCCTCGTGGCCTATCGCTTCGACGGAGAGCAGGACCTGTCGCCTGATCATTTCGTTTCGGTGACGTAGGTGACGAGGTCCGGCATCGTCAGCCGCACCGCAGCCTTGCTGACCAGCGTTTCTCCTCGGCAATGCCGCCTTTCCTGTTCACCTCGCGGAGTAACTCTGAGCGCAGATCCGGATGGACCTCCAAGGGCACTAAACTGTGCCAATAAGGATAGCGAAGGAGTGCCGGTGACCTCTTCCGGCAAAGGAGCAGGCGCCGTCGCACGTTTCGACTCCGCACCTGGCGATGCTTGCTCTTCTCGGTGTGCCACGGTGATTACTCCCGGATTCAACTATTCGCCCTTCTCCGTGCGGCCCATAACCGCCCGCTGGAAGTCCGCGATGGCGCGAACCCATCCATCCTTACGAAAGTCATCCGCCAGCAGAGCGTTAACGGTCACACTCCTGCCGCTGTGGGCTACGCTCCAAGCGGTCTCTCCCTTACCTTTCTTGACAACGGCGCCGGGGACGAGATCCGCGAGCTTTTTGAGGTATTGCTTATCAAGTTCGAGCAAGCCCGCACTCCAGGCCTGCCAAGACAAATAGTCCATAAACACCAGGCCTTGGGTTGATATTGTTGCAAGGTTCCAGTTTTTTCCATCGTCGGGCCGCCACCGCAGGATCATACTATCCGTGCCGAATTCCGGCGACACATTGTACTCCGTGAGGTCATCAAGGAACGCATTCAGTTTTTGTGAGATGCCCGGATACTCCTTCTTAAGCTGCTCAAGATAGCGTTCCTGCGTGATTGTCGTCGTCCGCCTTCCCCCGTTGCCAACCGGCGCCGGTCCGGTGGTGGGCGGTTTGATGACGATTCGGCCCTCCTCCAGGGTTACAATACCTCGATCGATGTTCGTCGTCCTGGCGAGCACGCGCGGTTGGGCGATATAGCCGCCGCGCGTCTCGAAGAGAGCGATTTCGACAAAGGCGAGCGTGAAATGAAATCCTGCGTGTTGCTGCAGGAACTCGGCCATCGCTTCCGCGCCTTCCCGAATGCCGTCACCGACGATCAGCAATAGGAATCGTCCGCGCCTCAAATTCCGCGAGACCGTATCATGGAAGGACGCTTCGTCAATCTCGCCCTTAGCCGAAACCAGTTCGTAAAGCTTGCGCGGCGCCTTCTCATCTGAGCCGTCGAGAGGCTTGGCACGCCTGATCGCCTCCTGAAGCGTCTTGTAAGTCCATGTGGACATTTCCTTGGCGTAGTCAATGATCTGGGCGATGACCTCGCGCCTCGCGTCCGGGTTGCGCCAAAGCTTGCACTCGACCAGTGCGAGGTCACCGGCCGGCGTGACCAGGAGATTATCCAGGGATCCCGACCGCATCGGCAGTTCGATACTGACGGGAACCAGCGTGTTGAATGCCGGCTCTATCTGATCGACAGGTAGCAGGCTCGGATGGCGCATGATGAGGCGCTGGAGCCAGGCCTCGTCATAAGGGGCGGTCTCCGATGCGTTCTTCAAAAAATGAAGACGGTTCAGCTTCTCAGCCGCAGAGCCGGCCTCAAAGCCATCGAGAAAGATTGTGTGACCGAATTGCGTTTGAATCGCCATACTCTCCAACCCATGTCATAGTGAGTTGTCCGATTCATTGCGCTCAGAAATATTGAGCCCGCCCTCAACCATTCATCGCCAACAGCAGCCGCATCCGCACGTCCTGGCCCGTCGATTTTGGCCAGTTCCGATTTTCAAAAAATACTTGCGCTTTATTTTCAGCTCTTTAACTCTCAAAATCCCCATCAACTCAATCGGATGGGTGTACCTTTAAATCAGGAGGGGAAGAAGATTCCCTGGACCTTCCGGCCGATCCTTCCGAAGGAAACCGAAAACCGCAGATTTCCCGGCGGTGGAATCGGCGCAAGTCCTTTTGATTCTTTCTCCCTCATCCCAAAAACCGCAGATTTCCCGGCGGTTTTTCCGAGAGCCCCCCTATGGCGCCGAACGTCGCGATGTGTCGAATCCCACGCTCCGCCTGCCCGGACTCCTTCGACAAATTCCGAATCTTGAAGGTGCCCAATTATCCACAGCTCAACTACCTGAACCTACAGCAAAAACCCGGAAAATGGTTTCGTTTGGCAAAAAAGCCATCTCCAACCCCCATCCCCACCCGTCCTCCGAAATGAATTACCGTATGATGGTTATCGCCTATGACTAACCTCTCCTCGATGTTCGCCATCGCCGCCG
>Ga0209415_10012475_pt1 | contig 14153 bp, 9 predicted proteins | sample PeaSoiSIISIP2007_FD_187696 | JGI IMG/M metagenome (GOLD analysis project Ga0209415, IMG submission 187696) | Peat soil microbial communities from Weissenstadt, Germany - SII-SIP-2007 (SPAdes) (version 2) | ecosystem: Environmental > Terrestrial > Soil > Wetlands > Peat | place: Germany... | reverse complement strand
CGCCGGCACAACCGATCACCCTCGAGCAGGCTCCTCGACGAGCCGATGAGCTGTCCGCTCGCGCCGCCGAGCGGCTCCGGTCGATCTTCGACCCTCACGACGGCGGTTTCGGCTCTGCGCCGAAGTTCCCGCAACCGCTCCTCCTCGATTTCCTTCTGCGAGCCCATGTCAACCAAGGCGTTCCCATGGCGCTCGAGATCGTCGAGCGCACGCTCGGGGCCATGGCCTCAGGCGGCATCTATGACCACCTCGGCGGCGGGTTCGCCCGCTACTCGGTCGACCAGCACTGGGACGTGCCCCACTTCGAGAAGATGTTGTACGACCAGGCGCTCATCGCCCGGGTCTATCTGCACGCCTGGCAGGTGACGCGCGACCCCCGCTGGCTACAGGTGCTCGATGAGACTCTCTCGTACGTGTTGCGCGATCTGCGCGACCCACTCGGCGGCCTGTACTCGGCCGAGGACGCAGACTCTGAGGGCGAGGAGGGCCGCTATTACGTCTGGACCCCGGAGGAGATCACCGACGTGCTCGGTCCCACGCTCGCCGTTGAGGCGGCCGCATGGTATGGCGTCACACGCGAAGGGAACTTCGAAGGCCGAACCATTCTCCACCGTGCTCGCCGCGGCGACTTGCTCCGGCCGGCCTCCGTCGAAGCGGCTCGATCGAAGCTCCTCGCTGCACGGGCCATCCGCGTGCGGCCGGGACTCGACGACAAGGTCATCACCGAATGGAACGCGATGATGTGCTCGACGCTCGTCGAGGCCGCCGGTGTCACGGCCAGGGACGACTGGTCGGCCGCAGCGGCGCAGATCGCGACGTTCCTACTCGAGCACTTGCGGCGCCCCGACGGGCGGGTCCTTCGCTCGTGGTGCCGGGGGCGTGCCGGCCTGCTCGGTTACGCGGCGGATTACGCCTGGCTGCTCGACTGCTGCACACGCCTCGGGGAGCTCTCCGGCGACGTTGTTTGGACCGAGGAGGCCATGACGCTCGCCCGGCAACTACTCGCGCTCTTCGAGGACGACGCACGGGGGGGCCTCTATACGACCGGAAACGATGCGCCTCCGCTTGTCGTTCGGCCTCGTGACCTCTACGACGGCGTGACGCCGGCCGCGGGCTCCGTAGCGGCCGTTGCACTTGCTCGCCTGGGCGCGCTCGCGGGCGACGGCGAGTTCGCGCGGGCGGCAGGGCGGATCGTGGATGCGGTCGGAGGCGCTCTCGCGACGGCTCCCTCCGCATTCCCGGAGCTGCTGGCGGCTGTGGCGTTGCTCGAGGACGGACCAATCGAGATCGTGATTGCCGGGGACCGGGCCGATCTCCTGCACGCGGCTCGTCGCCGGTTCCTGCCCGGGGCCGTGCTGGCCTGGCGCTCGACTGAGTCCCTCGAATCTGCGGCGGTCGGCGGCGGCCTCTCGCGGTTCGAAAGTCCCCTCTTCGAAGGTCGCCGGGACGGGTTCGCCTACGTTTGCAGGCGCGGAGCATGTCTGGCCCCGGTCGACAGCGTCGACGACCTGCTCGCCGCCCTCGACGTGGCGGTCGGATCGTCGTGAGCCGACGCGGCGTGAAGCTCCCGCCGCGTCGGCACCGCGGGCCGGGCACGATCCGGGCCGATCAACCCGGTGACGTGCTCCGGTGCATCTTGCTCGCGACGGGGCCGGAATGGGTGGCTGTCGACGTCGCGTCCGGTGCTCTGGTGCGAAGTCGAGCTTCGGGCTGGCCAGTGGGAACGGCGGACTCGGGCCCTTCGGCTCACGGGTCTCCGGGTGACGGCAATGGAAGGCGACCCGTCACCACCCCGGAGCTCGATGTCGTCGACATCGAGCTCGCTGCCGACGACGAGCCGTCCGACGCGGCCCGCCCAGAGGCTGTCATGGTGGGCCACGCCCCTCGGTGGGTCGGAACGCCGAGGCGAAGAGCCCTGCGCCGGATCCTGCAGGAACTTCTCCCTGTCGACCCGGAGCGGCCGCTGCTCGGCTCTCTCGGTCCGTCGATCTCCTACGAGGACCTCGATGGTACGCGCCCGTCCGTGGCGGTCGTCGCTCCTGATCGCGCCCCCGTCTTCACTTCCGATACGGCAGGCACCTGGTGCCAGTTCAGCCTCGGAGGCCGCAAGCACCATCTGCTCGTGGTGGACGAACGAGTCGTCGAAGCCGCGGACCGCCCCGGACGATTTGCTCCCGGCAGCCCCGAGGTCGCCAGGGCGATCGGGGGTGTGCCGAGGTACCTGGTCATCGGCCTCGGGGCGCCCCGACGGGGCCAGGCCCCCAAGCTCGTGCTCGGCGTGCTACCTCGGCCGTGAGGGTCTCAGGCGGCAGCGCCGAGCAGCCCCGAAGCCACTTCGGGCCGCCTTAGCCAGCGACAGGTCTCGTGATAGGCGACCTCGGCGACCTGTTCCAAACCATGACCCCGCATCAGGTTGACGCCGTGAACCTGGACCGCGTCCGGGCCGGGCGCGAGCACGACGACCCGGAGGCCGGCCCGACGGGCAGCCGCCACCTCCTTCGCGAGCCAGCGTGTCGTGAGGTGTCGGAACGTGCGGCTCACGACCGCCGGAGGTTGTGTCGGGTCGTAGGCGAGCGGGGCCACGCAGACCGCGACGTCACATCCTGCGGCGAGGGCCAGGTCGAGGTTCGTGAGCGACCACACCCCGCCGTCAACGAGCACGGTGTCGCCTACGTGCACCGGCGTGTAGACGCCGGGGATCGCGCACGAGGCGCGCACGGCTTCCGGCAGGGCCAGATAAGGGGCAGGACGCGCACTCAGCACGACGCGCTTACGTTGCACGAGGTCGTAGGCGGCGAGCCACAGGCCCGCATCCGGCCAGCGCCGGGGAAGCTCGCGGTCGAGGATGGAGAGGCCCTGCCCGATCGTGACCAGGCCGGCAGGGAACGCTCGCCGGAGCGGTCCGGTCGGCGTCACCGAGAGCACGGAGGGCACTCGGACTGCGGTCCGGGCGAGGATGTACGCGGACCCGATTGCGTGGCGGGCGACACGGATCGGGTTGCTCGCGACCGGGCTTGGCGCTGCCTCTTCGAGGTCGCGCGCCCGGCCCATGAGACCCTCGGTCGTCCAGCCGGTCCGGAGGTAGGCGCCGATGGCGCTCCCGGCAGAGGTGCCGATCACGATATCGGCGTCCGCATGCGTGAAACCGGCCTCGCGTTCCAACGCGCAGAGCACGCCCGCGTGGTGAGCCGTGCCGACGAGACCACCTGCTCCGAGCACGAGCGCTACCTTCATCGCCGGTAAGTATTGCCGGTTCGCCTGCCACATAGGTGAACACGCGGCTTTCGGGGGGCCCGATCCGGCTCGCGCGGGCGCCACAAAGGCTGAGGCCCGATCAACCCTTCCCTGTCAGGCCGCAGCCCCTCACGTCGAACGCAGACCGCGCGGACGGCCCTCAGGCCAGGAAACGCCGGGCCAAACTCAAAGGGGAAGGGTGCTCGCCGCGAGCGCCTCGGCCATCGCCCAACCGAACGCGACGAGGCTGTCACGACGCGGGCCGTCGATCGCACTGAACAGGTCAGCGAGAGGCTCGGCCTCGCGTGGCGGCTTCTGAGGGTCGTAGTCGAGGAGCCCTGCAGTGTCGCCGTCACCCTTGAGCACGAACGTGCGGTCATCGAGCTGCCCGTCCGCACCGAACCGCTTGGCGAGGCGCCTGCCCCACGCCCGCTCTTCGCCGCTCGCCCGGTGATCGAGACGCGGGACGATGTCCTCGAGGCCAGCGAACGCTCGAAAGCCGGACGGATGGGCGAGCCTGGTCCCCACGAGAACATCCTCGTCGGGGAACGCGAGCACGGCGCGGCGATAAAGGTCGTGCATCGCTGCCGTGAGCGCACCGGTCGCGCTGCGTCCCCGGGTGAACGCCGCGACGCCGATCAGCAGGCTTGGCGTGCCGCCGATTCGCTCGAGTGTCGCGAGCGCGTAGCCACGAAGCTTCCCTTGCTCACGAACTTGGGTAACGAGCACCCAGTCCTCGCGCTGCTTCGACAGGAAACCCACCTCCCAGCCGCTCCGCTCCGCCGCGGAGAGGTCAGCCATCTCGGCGAGTTCCGCGTCTGTGAGCGCCGTACAGTCCTTCGTGGCGACCTCGATATCGATGGTCATGACCGTCTCATGCTCCCGTGCGTCGCTCTCACCCCTGCCGCCCCGGCCTACCTGGAGCACGGCTTGTGACCGCGCCGAACAAGTGTTGGCCGCTCGTGGCGACGCCGAACCCCGACGTGCCCGGTTACGCGCACACGTCTCGGACCCGGACCACGACCAGTCTACGGGATCAAACCGATGACCTGCCAGGTGGCGTCCTGGGAACCACTCACCGCGCGACCGCAGATGTTCCTAGGAGCTCTTTCAGGGCGCCCACCAGCCCGCCGCGCGGGTCGACGTTGAACTGCGGAGGGAGCCTCAGCACCTTCTCCCCAACTCGTATGTGGACGGCGCAGCTGCCAGGATGCTCGCTCACGAGCTCACGGATCTGGCGAACGAGAGAATCGGTCAGCCGGTGGAGTGGGAGCACGACCTCGACGGGAGGCTCGCTGCCGGGTGTTGACAGCTCGAGGCGCCGTACGTCCCTGCAGATCAGCTTGGGCTGGTCCTCTCGGAGATCGAGCCGACCGCGCACCGCAACGATCGCATCCTGCTCGAGCAACCCTCCGTACTCGAGCATCGTCTTCGGGAAGACCATCACCTCGATCGCTGCTTCGAGGTCTTCGAGCACGAACGTCGCCATGAGCTCGCCACGCCGCGTGTAACGCCGCGCGAGGGCGGTGACGACGCCGCCGGTCGTGACCATGGCGATCTCGGAGCCGCCTCCGGAGCCAGGAGTGCCAGCGACCGCACCCAATGCTTCCCCACCCGGAGCAGCGGAATCGAGCAGGTCACGGATCGTCACGTCGGTGACGTTGCGGAGCGCAAGCTCGAGGCCCATCAGCGGATGGTCGCTCACGTACAGGCCGAGCATCTCCTTCTCGAAGGCCAACCGCTCGGCCTTGTCGAATTCGAGGTCCGGTATCGGCACCCAGGTACCGTCGTAACTGGCGGGCGACCCACCCGCGGCCGCGGCATTCCCCGCCTCGTCGTCGAGGAGGGAGAACAAGGTCGAGATCCCTTGTTCGTCCTCGCGCCGCCGAACGAGCGCTCGCTCGATGATCCCCTCGAAGGCCAGACACAGTCCCTTCCGAGGATGACCGAGCGAGTCGAAGGCTCCCGCCTTCACGAGCGACTCGACGGCCCGTTTGTTGAGCGCGCTCGAGTCGACCCGGCGGCAGAAGTCGTAGAAGTCGACGAAGGGACCACCGCGCTCGCGCGCCGCGACGATGTGATCGACGATGGCTTCCCCGACGTTGCGGACAGCGGAAAGTCCGAACACGATGACGTCACGGCCACTCGACGCCGAGCCTTCAGAATTGCCCCGGATGGTCGTGAAGTTCGAGGACGACGCGTTCACGTCCGGCACCCGCACCTCGATACCGAGCGTGCGACACTCGGAAAGATAGACGGCGGTCTTGTCCTTGTCGCCCTTCACCGACGACAACAACGCGGCCAGGTACTCGACGGCGAAGTTCGCTTTCAACCATGCAGTCTGATACGCGACGAGCCCGTACCCGTACGAATGGGACTTGTTGAACGCATAGTCCGCGAACGGCTCGATGATGTCGAACAACTGCTTGCCGAGCGCCTCGTCGTAACCCTGCTGCACGCAACCGGCGATGAATTTCTTGCGCTCCGCGGCGATCAGCTCTCGATTCTTCTTGCCACATGCCTTTCGGAGATTGTCGGCCTCCTCGAGCGAGTAGCCGGAGAACCGCTGGGCGACCCGCATCACCGACTCCTGATAGAGCATCAGGCCGTAGGTGTCTCCGAGGATCGCTTCAACGTCGGGGTGGAGATAGGTGACCGCCTTCCGGCCGTTCTTCAGATCGGGGTAGTCGCGGTGCATGTTGGCCGCCATCGGCCCGGGGCGGTACAAGGCGACAAGCGCCGCGACATCGTCGAAGCTCGTCGGCGCCAACGAGCGGAGCGTCGAGCGCATGGCGGTCCCCTCGAGCTGGAAGACGCCAATGGAGTCACCCCGGCGAAGCATCTCGAAGGTCGCCTCGTCGTCGAGAGGCACGGCGTCGATGTCGGGGCGATGGCCGGTCGTTTGCTCGATCAGGTCGAGGGCCATCTCGATGACCGAGAGGTTGCGCAAACCGAGAAAGTCCATCTTCAACAATCCGAGATCCTCGACGCCGTGCATCTCGTACTGAGTGACGATCGGGGCGTCGTTCGGGTCGGTGCCGGGCTCGGGCTTGCGCTGAACCGGCAGGTACTCGGTGAGCGGTTCGTGAGTGATGACGACCGCGGCTGCGTGGATGCCGTCTTGTCTCCGGAGTCCCTCGAGCCCTTTCGCCACGTCGATCACGAGCTTCGCGTCCGGATCGGTCTCGTACATCTCGCGGAGGTCGGCCGCGGCGACGTAGCCGTCCTCGTGACCTTCGACGCGCTCCAGGCAGGCTCGCAACGGCGTGTCCCGCCCCATCACGAGCGGAGGCATGGCCTTTGCGATCCGATCGCCGAGTGCATAGGGGAAACCGAGGACGCGAGCGCCGTCCCGCACTGCTGCCCGTGCCTTGATCGTCGAGAACGTGACGATCTGAGCGACGTGATCTGCGCCGTACCGCTCGGCGACGTACCGGATCATCTCGCCGCGGCGGCGCTCGTCGAAGTCCATGTCGATGTCGGGCATCTGCTTGCGGCCCGGGTTCAAGAAACGCTCGAAGAGCAGGTCGTAGCGAATCGGGTCCAGGTCGACGATCCGGAGGCAGTACGCGACGCAACACCCCGCTGCCGAGCCGCGTCCCGGGCCTACCCGGATCCCGGCCTCCCGCGCATAGCGGATGATGTCCCAGACGACGAGGAAATATGCCGAGAACCCCATCTCAGAGATCACGCGCAGTTCGAAATCGAGCCGCTCGGCAACCTCTGGCGGAATCTCCGCCCCATAGCGAGCCGCAGCGCCCTCGTACGTCAAGTGAGCCAGGTAGCCGGCCGCGGACTGCTCGTAGGAGTCCCGTTGGAAGGTCTCCGGGATCGGGAACTGGGGGAGCGTCGGCTTACCGAGCTCGAGCTCGACCTGCGCCCTCTCGGCTACCCACAGCGTGTTGTCACACGCGCCGGGCACCTCCCGGAAGAGATGTCGCATCTCACGTGCGCTCTTCAGGTAGTGCTCCTGGCCTTCGAACTTGAATCGCTTCGGGTCGTGGATGGTCGCGCCGGTCTGCACGCACAGCAGGGCGTCATGAGCCACAGCGTCCTCGCGCCTGCAGTAGTGGCTGTCGTTGGTCGCGAGAAGGGGCGCGTCGATGGCCTGGGCGATCTGGACGAGGCCGGGGTTGGTCCTTCGTTGGGCATCGAGGCCGTGATCCTGCAACTCGACGAAGAGGTTCTCCTTTCCGAAGATGTCCTGAAGGCGGCCCGCAAGCATCCGCGCACCGTCGAAGTCCTCGGCGAGGAGGGCTTGGAGCACGACGCCGCCCAAGCAACCGGTCGTTGCGATGAGGCCACGGTGATGGCGTTCCAGCAGCTCCCAGTCCACGCGGGGCTTGTAGTAGTAGCCCTCGAGGTAGGCGGCCGATGACAGCTTGATGAGGTTGCGGTAGCCCTCCGTGGTCTCGGCGAGGAGCGTCAAGTGGTAGTAGAGCTTCTCCCCGCGCTCTCCCTCGCCGCCGGTGTCGTCGATTCGTCCGCGTCGAACGGGGCGTTCGTGCCGGGAGTGCGCGGCCATGTAGGCCTCGGTACCGATGATCGGCGTGATGCCGCGCTCTCGACACTCCTTGTAGAAGTCGAGGACTCCGTACATGTTGCCGTGGTCGGTGATCGCGAGAGCTGGCTGGCCGTCGGCCACTGCCGCGGCAACCACCTCTCCGATTCGCGCCGCCCCATCGAGCATCGAGTACTCGGTATGGGTGTGCAGATGGACGAACGACGCGCCGCCGTCTGCAACCTGCTTCGACCCCTCGACCACTCCTCCACCCCCTGTCCACAGACTCGATCCACAGCCTGTGGACGAACTACACGCCTGTCATTAGCCCTAAGGCACGATAGCGCGACTGGTATGGGCTCGACGGCAGGTTCGGGCGCTTTCCGCGCACGTCCGATTACAGAGTCGGCGTCGTAGCGTTCGCGTCCGGTGGCACGGCCCTGGTGGGCGGGCCTGCCAGGTGTTGACGGCGAGAGCCGGAGGTGCCTCAGGCCGTCGTGAGACGGCGAAGATCCTCGAGGGACAGCTCCACGGTCTGCTCGCCGTCGCACTGTCCGCAGCCGTCCACATGCCGCCACGAGCGGATTCGCCGCGTGCCGGAGCTGTTGAGGACGACGACGAACGCCTCGGATCCTTCGGCCAGTTCAAGCCGCTCGTACGGCCGCCAGTCCGTCGCGGCGATCGCAGGATCGACATCCAGTCCCTTGAGAACCCTGCGGAACCGGCGCGCGACGACGTCGAAGACCCAGGTGCTATGACATGAGTCGAGCACGAGAAGCCCTCCATTGCCGGCGTGATCGATGCCGATCGCCTCCGGAGCAGACGTGAGAGCGTCGCCCTCGAGCCGGCCCGATGTCTGAGCACCGAGGTCAGGAATCGCGTCCATAACATGATCATGCCCGCTCCGCGGGACGAGCCGTGCGCGGTTAGGTTTCGATCAGGTGAAGATCGGTCTCTTCAGCCCCAGGAACCTCGACGCGTTCACGCCGGGCCGTGGCATGTTCGCCGTGCGACACGTAGTTGAAGGTTGAGGCTTTTGCCCTGGTCAAGGCCACTTGAATCGCCCTTGTGCGGGCCCGAGACGAGATCGCATCCGGATTCCCGGGCGAACCCGCAGTCCCGGCGCCTGAGTCCCGAATTGCCACTTTGCGTGAGTTGCGCGACGCTGTAGGTATGGACCGCGCCGACCTTGATTCATTGCTGCGTCGCCTATCTGCGGCGGAAGGCTCCGATCTCCACCTGAAAGTGGGGTCTCCACCGCGCATGCGAGTGAACGGGGAGCTGACCCGAGTCACCGATGTGCCGGCCATCAAGCCCGACGACATGGTTCGGATCGCAAAAGAGATCATGCAGGATCGGACCTGGCAGCATTTCGAGGACACGAACGAGGGCGACTTCGCGTATTCGATCCCGAACCTTGGCCGCTTCCGAGTCAATGCCTATCGGCAGCGAAGCACAATCGGCATGGTCTTCCGGCTCGTCCGGTCACACGCCAGGTCCTTCGGCGAGCTGAACCTGCCCGAGGCGGTCCGTCGCCTCGCCGACGAGTCACGGGGGCTCGTGCTCGTGACGGGACCGACCGGGTGTGGCAAGACGACCACGCTGGCCGCCATGATCGACCACATCAACCGCACGCGCGAGTGCCACATCGTCACGATCGAGGACCCGATCGAGGTTCTGCACCATGATGAGCTGTCCGCAGTGAGCCAGCGCGAGGTTGGTTTCGACACCTCGAGCTTCCTCATCGCTCTCCGCTCGGCGCTCCGAGAGGACCCCGACGTCATTCTCGTCGGCGAGATGCGCGACCAGGAGACCGTGGAGACTGCGCTCAGCGCCGCCGAGACGGGTCACCTTGTCTTCGCCACGCTCCACACCATCGACTGCGTGGAGACCATCAACCGGATCGTCGACTTCTTCCCGGCCGCCCAGCAGCGCCAGGCGCGCCTCAGCGTTGCCGGAGCCTTGAAGGGCACCATCTGCCAGCGGCTCGTCCCGACGGCCGACGGATCGGGACGGGTGCCAGCGCTGGAGATCATGATCACGAACGGTCGGATCCAGCAGTGCATCATCGAGCCCGCCCATGGCGGCGACATCACCTCGATCATCCGCGAAGGCGAGTACTACGGCATGCAGACCTTCGACCAAGCACTCGTCTCCCTGCTCGAGCAAGGAACGATCGATCTGCGTGCCGCGACGCAAGCGGCCTCGAATCCCCACGACCTCCGCGTCGCGCTGCAGCAGCGCGGGCTTGTCGGTTCCGCCATCCGCTGACCGACCACGACGGGTCCGGGCGACCCGACTCGGTAGAGGGCCGGAGCCCGGTGCCATGTTGGGGTCGCCGGGCCGAGCCCGCTGTCAGAACGTCGCCCACGCGTGGACGATCGGCGGCCCGAAGAGCACGGCGATCATCGTGCCGGCTGCGAGAAACGGGCCGAAGGGAATCTGCGTCCGGCGCTCCACCTTGCGCATCGCGAGCAGGACCAAGGCCGGAACTCCTGCAAGAATGAAACTGAGCAGGAATCCGACAATCACCACGCGATAGCCGATCCAGCCGAGATACGCGCCGCACAAGCCCGCAAGCCGCACGTCGCCGAAGCCCATGCCCTTCGGAACGGCTTCGAACAATGCGAAGAACGCGACGAAAGCGGCTGCACCCCCGATGACGGCGCTCAACAAGGGCGACCAGCGGTGCGTGCCTGCCGACGCGATCACGAGCAGCGGGGCGCCCAGCAGGGCGGTCGCGTAGACGAGTATGGAGGGGATGCGCATGTGCTCGACATCGATGGCGGAGATCGCGACCAGCGAGGCGCCGAGCACGCAATAAGCAGGCAAAGCCCAAACCGACGGCGTCCGCCAGGCGAGCAACACGAACAGGGCACCGGTCCCGAGCTCGAGTAGCGCGTCACGGGGTGGAATGCGTGCTCGACAGACCCGGCACCGGCCGCAAAGCACGAGATAGGAGACGACGGGAATGTTGTCGTAGGCCCGAATGGGAGACGAGCACGCAACACAATGAGAAGAGGGGGACATGATCGACTCCTTGCGGGGAAGCCGATCGACGATTACGCCGACGAACGAACCGATGGCCAGGCCGACAACGCCGGCCACCGCCGCTATGACCGCTGACATCCGCGTCCGACGATCTCCCCCTCGAAACTGGTTCGCGCGGGCGCGAGCAGAGCGGTCACATGCATGGTGTTCCTCCTGCCCCCGCTTGTCCTGGGGCGATGCCTCGCGTACCCTATCGAAGGTAGTCGAACGCGTAGAGCGCGATCCCCCACCGCTTAGCGCGGCCCGCGCGCAGCTACGCCGGGAGGAAGAAACGGGCATGCCGGTCCAACATTGCAATGAACGGATAAAGAAAAGTCTCCGCGCGCCCGATGGTATTAGGGGATGAGCACCACCGAGCAGAGCACGCCGCCCGCCGCGCGGCGGCAGGTATCACCCTCCAAGGCGGAGGTCGCTGAGGCGCGCGCCCTCTCGAAGGAGGTCGGTCTCGAGTACGTAGACCTCGACCGCTACCCGCTGAATGCTGCCGCGGCGTCGCTCCTGCCCGAGCAGGCCTCTCGTCGCCACCACGCGCTCGCCGTCGGCTGGAAGTATGGGACTCCCGTCGTCGCCGTGGCCCGGCCGGACAACATCATGGCCATGGACGACGTCCGGACGATCATCGGTCGGGACATCCATGCGGTCGTGGCCTGCGTATCCCAGATCGACGCCTACATCGAGCGTATGTACGGCCGGGCGGAGCCACCTGTCACCGCTCACGCCCCTGCGGCTCCTACAGTGTCTGAAGGTGCCATGAAGACTCCGTCCGCTCCACCATCCGTGCCGGCCGGGTCTCAGCCCTCTGTCGCGCCGCCAGTGCCACCTGCGCCACCGGTCGAGAACGAGGCCACGTCAGCGCCTGCGACGGCGGCACCGCCTCCGCCGCCACCGCCTCCGCCTCCTCCGCCGCCCGCCTTGGAGACGATGGAGATCGCTTCTGCTCCTTCGGCACTGGCAACTGTTGAGGACTCAGCTCTCGCTCCGGAGCTCGAGCCCGAGGTGATTGTGGACCTCCCCACTGAAGGCCTGCGTGGAGCTGACGCCACTGAGGAAGACGAACCCCGCGATGCCGTCACGGCGAAAGCCGCCGGAAAGGGGCGCCGTGGGGCTGAGGAAGCCGAGCAAGCTACCAACGGGCAGGGTCCGCCTGCCTCGGCGACTGGAAAGCACAGCCGAGACGGAGGCAAGAACAAGGCAATCGCTCAGGACCCCAAGGAGACCGAGGAGGTGGACGCGCTCTTGGCTGTGGCCAACCTGATCGGCGCTTCCGCCGAGGAAGATAGCTCGTCCGAGCCGTCCGCGGACACCGAGGAGGCAGCTCCGCTGGGACTCGCGGAGATGCTGGTGAGCTCCGGCCACGTCACCCGCGAGGAGATGGAAGCCGCGTTGCGCGAGCAGGCGGCGACGGGTAGGTCGCTGGGCGACATCCTGAGCGAGCTCGGCCTCGTCTCCGAGGAGGACTTGATCCGCGCGACCGCCCGCGAGTCGGGCATGGAGTTCGTCGACCTCAACGAGTATCAGCTCGATCCCGAGGCGACAAGGCTGATCCCCGAGGCGCTTGCGCGGCGTCACAGGGTGCTCGCGATCGGATACCGCGGCGACACGCCGGTGATCGGCATGGCGAACCCGTCGGACGTGTTCGCGGTCGACGATCTTCGCACGTTGCTCGGGACGGATCTGCACATCGTGATCTGCAGCTCTGGGCAGATAGCCGAGTACCTGTCGCGCGTCTACCGCCACGACCGGGAGACGACCCTCGCTGCCCAGACCGCCGCATCGCAGACTTCGGCCGGCGACGAGACCAAGATCACCGAGCTCACCGATCTTCATGCCGTGGTCGAGGACGCGCCGATCGTCAAGTACGTCAACCTGATCCTTCGCCAGGCACTGCAGGAGCGAGCGTCGGACGTGCACATCGAGCCGACCTCTGATGATCTGCGTATCCGGTTCCGGATCGATGGCGTGCTGCATGAGGTCACCCGGTCGCCGAAGGCGATCCAGGGAGGCGTGACGACGCGCCTCAAGGTCATGGCCAGCCTGGACATCGCCGAGCACCGCGTCCCCCAGGACGGTCGCATCACCCTCACTGCAGGCAGGCGCGAGATCGACCTCCGGGTCGCGACGCTCCCGACCGTGCACGGCGAGAAGGTCGTGCTTCGGGTGCTCGACAAGTCGAGCGCCTCTCTCAATCTCCCGGAGCTCGGCTTCCTTCCCTCGGTCGAGAAGCGCTACGAACTCGCTTATCGAAAGGCCTACGGGACCATTCTCGTCACAGGCCCCACCGGATCAGGGAAGTCCACCACGCTGTACGCGACTTTGAACGCGCTCAACTCGCCCGAGCGTAACCTCATCACGGTTGAGGACCCTGTCGAGTACCAGCTTCGCGGTGTCAATCAGGTGCAGGTGAACCCGAAGGCGGGTCTCTTCTTCGCCAATGCCCTGCGCTCCATCCTCCGTTCCGACCCGGACGTCGTCCTCGTGGGCGAGATCCGCGACCGCGAGACCGCGGTTATCGCGATCGAGGCCGCGCTGACCGGCCACCTCGTACTCTCGAGCCTGCACACGAACGACGCCGCCGGCACGCCGATGCGACTCGTCGAGATGGGCGTGGAGGCGTTTCTCGTGGGTTCGGCCCTTGACTGCGTGCTTGCGCAACGCTTGACCCGCCAGCTCTGCGAGAACTGCCAGGAGGATTACTCTCCCAGCGTCGAGGACCTGGAGTTGATCGGCTTCACCGAAGCGGATGAACCACCGAACGGGAAGGTGCGATTCCGGCGGGCCGTTGGTTGCCAGGCCTGCAGCCGTACTGGCTACCGCGGCCGGATCGCTCTTCAGGAGCTCTTGTTAGTTGACGAAGAAATCGAACGTGCCGTGATCGCCCACAGCTCGAATGACGACATCCAGCGCCTAGCGCTCGAACAGGGGATGGTTCCATTGCGTCAAGACGGACTGCGCAAAGCGGCGCTCGGGATCACGAGCGTCGAGGAAATATTGCGGGTGGTCGTATGAGTGCCGCCCGCCGGTCCCCGACCGATTGGTCGAGGCGGCTAGCCGAGGCGCTCGTCGGTGCCGGCCGCATTCCCGGCGACACCGCCGTTGCCACGCTCTCAGAGGCGGCTTCGAGCGGCCGACCCATCGCAGCTGTACTGGCCGACCGAGGACTGGTGGAGCCCTCGGCTTCCCTCGCCGAGCTCTCTCGGATCTCCGGGATTCCGTCCGTCGACATCTCCGAGACACGCCCCATGGGTGAGGCCTTCCGTTTGGTGCCGGAGTTGCTCGCTCGAGAGCTGACGGCGATCGGCTACAAGCTCGAAGGCGACCGCATCACGCTCGCGTGCGCCGAGCCGATCGATGTCGGCCAACAACGCGA